>Ga0307516_10007261_pt1 | contig 12762 bp, 15 predicted proteins | sample 19_EM_MG_FD_203310 | JGI IMG/M metagenome (GOLD analysis project Ga0307516, IMG submission 203310) | Populus trichocarpa ectomycorrhiza microbial communities from riparian zone in the Pacific Northwest, United States - 19_EM | ecosystem: Host-associated > Plants > Roots > Unclassified | place... | reverse complement strand
GACCTCCGTTTAACAGCTGGCGGAGGGACTTCTCAGTGGACTTTTGACTTTTCTAAATTCCCAACTCTCCGAGAAGTGAATTTGGGGGTCGATTGGATGGGTGGGGATATCCTCTGGATCCCTACAGCTCTTTCAACTCTCAGACCCACAGCACCCCCCCGCATATCCGCTATCCAACTCAACTTCATCTCGCACTCCTCTACTGACCAATCCATCGAAAGGTTGCTTAGCGACGCGGGTAGTGGGCTTCGGTGGGTCGCAGACGAATTCGCCAGAATCGAACGTGAATTCGGGGGAGCGGTGAATTTGACCGTGGATCGGAGTCCAGGGTTCGCGGCGGTGTTCGATACGCTCAATGTAGGGTTCCGTTTCTGTGGAGTGAATATACCCTGCGAACTTACCGACTCATTTCTTGCAGATCCTTCAGCAGTACACTGGTTGAGATGGGATCTGTAGATACCCATCCCGATTGCCATTGCCTCAGCTCTCCCTTCCCCCGTTAGAACCATCACCCCCGTCCTGATTACTTAGTCACGTTTACCGTGGCTTTCTTACGTTGTTCATGTAGTTCCTGGTCGATTTGATGCGATTTGATGTGCAGGCACGTTGGTCCTCCTTCCGTCCGGGAAGCGAACGCATTCCACACCACTGTTCATCCGGAGAGAAGGTCTTGTGAGACTGCAGTTGGCTTACCGGGCGCGGCAAAGTTTTGGTAACGATCGTACAGTGGTCTTGTACGGAGTTCCAGCCGTGGGTACCCCGCCTAACGCAAACCGGAGAACAAGTTCGGCGGCGTGATATTCCCAGACCCAATCGCGCGAATGGGGATCTTATGAGGATTCAGTTCGCTTTTGCATTCAGCTTCAGCCACGGTTGCATATTTTGACAGCACGGGCGCCATCGTTTATCGATTATCCATCCCTACTAACCGCGACCAACTCCTTGAATGGACCCGAAAGCCTCAACAACGAGACATCCTGCCTCTGCGAAACCCGAGACAGCCATCATTCCCAAGAGATAATCGACGAGATCTTGGAGATCTTGGGTCACCTCGCCACCGATTCCGAAACAATTACTTCCCTCAGATCGTGCTCTCTGGTGTCCAAATCATGGGTTCCGACATGCCAGCGGCACCTCTTCCACACCGTCACCTTCGCATCATGGAACATAGGCAGATGGCTCAACACGTTCCCGGTACTGGAGGAGGGTCCTGCCCACTACGTCAAGGAGTTATCTATCCAAATCGGAGGGCGTTTCTGCGTCCCTGAGGTGCATTTCCAGCGCACCCTGTGGTTTGGGAACGTGAGGAACGTGACCCTGTTGGGGAATTGGTATGGGAGGCGGATTTATCCGTTTTGGAGGTTACCCCAGTCTGTTACCTCTCTGGCCATCGGAACGGACGTGTTCACTCTCGTGGACACCCGGGATCTTCTGGCACGGTTACCAAACTTGGACAGTTTGTCGCATTGGTGTGATCTTGCGGACGATAGGGCGCCGCCGGCGATTGAAGCGGTCCCGAGGGGGAGGTTCAGCGGGCGATTGCAGCTCATCGAGGGACCCGCTTACGAGGACCTCACGAACATGTTATTGGAGGTCCCAACTGGGTTGCGCTTTACCGAGGTGGACATTTTCTGTAACCACAAGTGCTCCCTCTCGACCGTGAGGCTCGTAGAAGCGTGTGCCAAAACTCTCGTGAAGTTGTCGTACGGGATCTCCGTCTATGGTGAACCCCACTCTTCATTCCAGTCCGACTGGTTCTAGCGCTCGCACTAATGTTGTCTTCCAATGTAGATGGCGTCGGGGGTTCTGAGCGGAGTTTCGACTTTTCCAAATTCCCAACTCTCCAAGAAGTGGACTTTGGGGTCGGTTGGTTGGGTGGGGATATACTCTGGATCCCAACGGCTCTTTCAACACTCAAACCCGCCACCTCTCCACGTATATCCGCCATCCGATTTGACTTCGACTCGGATTCCTCCACTAGCCGATCCACCGAAGCCTCGCTACTGATTGATGCGGGTAGTGGGCTTCGGTGGGTCGCAAACGAATTCACCAGAATCGAACGTGAATTTGAGGGAGCGGTGAATTTGACCGTGGTTCGGAACCCGGGGCCCAAGGCGGTGTTCGATACACTCAATGTGAGGTTTCGTTTCTGTAGGGGGAACGGCGCCCGGCGAACTGATAGATTCACCTCTTGCAGATATTTCAGAATTACGCTTGTTGAAATGTCGTCCGCGGATGCCCATCCTGTTTGTCTCTTTCAGCCGGTCATTTTCTGGCGTTGAATCATTTGGTTACCCGTGCCGCTGGTTGGCGTGTATTGTATATACATGTGGGAATGGTAGGCTACGATTTCGGTGTGGTCGCGGTAGTCCTCCCTTCCTCTTCTGTTCGTGCGCTTCCACCATTTGTTCGAAGGCGTTGATACCAATTTTCTGGGCGCACGGTACCACAAGGATCCCTACTATGATGACCTTTCTGAATGTTGGGGCACGAGGGGTACGAGGGGAAGATAACAGTCGCACGGTACGAGGTTGTCGGTTGCGGGACGACACTTCAAAGCCCTGATCGAGACTCTCATTTCGAGCGTAAGACTGATACGATTTTCAATCGCAAAGTACAAAGTATTCTATAAGGTGATCAGTCGAGTACAAAGTCATTAAGTGATCTTCCAATGAGCATGTCCAGAATCCTAACCTGACTCACCGAAAACCCCAAGTGAAACGAGACGCCTGTTAACTCTCCGAAACAACGCGATGCTCGCCTTCCCAGCATGTGAGAAAGCTCTCAGTGGAGCCGACGCTCTCGTCTGTTTCATAGCCTGAGACGAGGGGAAGGTGGCGATCGCCTTCGGACCCCAAAGCCGATAGAACAACACCCGAATGAGTATCCGCGGCGGTGTTCAGTGGTGGGAATCACGAACCATGCTTAACGCGAAGGAACTTCTTCGCCTCCTCAGCCTGAACCCAAGCCTCCAATACACCATCTACTGGAGGCACCCACGGCCGTTGCGTACCCCCACCCTTCAATGTCAACGAATCCGGGTCCACATCGAACCTACACGTAGGGCAGGTAGTCTTCCGGGCCAACCACGGGAGTAAACAGTCCGAGTGGAAAATGTGTAGGCACGGGAAGGCCACCACATCCGGGAACGCAGCGTGGTACGGAAGAACAAGCGATAGTTTCTTGTTCTCCGTTTGGGCAGGTTCCGCAGGATCCTCCACACCATGAAGTTTGACCTCCAATGGCTCATAGCACACGACACACGAGGCTCGCCCTTGCGGGTGATCCTCCCCCTTCACAGCCTCGTAGCGTGACAATAGGCCCTTCGACACGGGCTCCAACCCGTCGATAACGGCATAGGCCCTCAGGTGATCCGGTTCCCGTTCCCCATCCTGGTCCCGCATTCGGTTGCTGATGAAGGAAACGAACTGCTGTATGATCTGGTGTCTCGATTGTTCGGACGATGCTGTGTTTGTCCTTGGGTTCCTGCTCCGACTCCGGCGACGGTCCCGATCGTCTTCGTCCTCACTGGAACTAGAGAGGAACAGGGCCTCCAACAAACTCGAAGGTTCTATGCCTGAGCCGTCACCCAGAAGGGGTGGAGCAGGCACAGCTGGAGGTGGGTTTGTGTATTCTTGGAATTGCCGTAGCAGCCCCCGCGCGAACTGCACGTCTGGGGAGGATAAGCGGGATGAGAGTGCGAAGTGTTAGACACCAATCTCGTGAATCGAAAGACAGGGGAATCGTACCATCCTCCGTAAAGTCGATATCGCTGTCATCAGAATCATGGAAGTTTGCTAACGGGCGACGGAGTGGTAGGGCACGTTGCCTGACCGTGGGTCGGGGGTGTGGCTGAGGAATGGGCTCGTCCTCGCTTTCGCTGGAATCTGAGGGAGACTGGAGAGCGGGGATATCTTCGTCCGTCTCGCTGAGACTCCTTCTGCGGTGTTGTTGGGCGGACATGCCTCTGATGCTGAGTGGGGTAGCGGGAGGCTGGTACAGTGGCATGGTGGCGGCGGACAACGATCGGCCTGACTTTCTCACATCCCACCATCACCGGTCATCCGCTGATCCTCAGCCATGGCCCCGACTTTCCTGCAGTCGTTGGTTGTACGTGTTCCTCACCTCGCATTCTCCTCACGCTGTCTCAAACAAATCATGTGTTCGCGGTCAGGCAGGCGGTTTGGCCGGTACCTCCGTAGACTTGCTTTTCTTCCCAATTGACACGGTCAAAACTCGGTTACAATCCGCCCAGGGCTTCGCAAAAGCTGGAGGTTTCGGAGGGATCTACAAAGGGGTGGGAAGCGTCATCGTCGGTAGTGCTCCTGGTGGTTCGTACCCCGTCTCTCTTCCTGTCTGCATCGAGAAGGATTCACAACCTTTCCGTTGTTAGCTGCGATATTCTTCGTAACCTATGATACCCTCAAACAGACCCTGCCAACTCCTCCCCACCTCGCGCCGATCAATCACATGTTGTCTGCTTCCATAGGCGAAGTGGTACGTTCCAACGCAGGATCAATAACAGGAAGTTGACGATGCTCGCCAGGCCGCTTGTTTGATCCGCGTTCCGACGGAAGTAATAAAAACCCGTACCCAAACTTCGACTTACGGTCCATCGGTCACCTCTTCATGGGCCTCCGCAAAACAAGTCCTAAAGGCAGACGGTTTCGCTGGATTCTATCGTGGATTCTTCACTACAATCATTCGTGAGGTTCGCACCCATTGGCGAAACCTCTTTCAGTCCGCCATCCCTGACCCACAAGGGTCGCATTGCAGATCCCGTTCACATCAATACAGTTCCCTTTGTACGAATTCCTGAAATACCGGTTGTCGCGTGCACTGCGCGGGAGACAACTCTACTCATACGAGGCCGCTGCGTGCGGTAGCGCAGCGGGTGCCGTGGCAGCTGCTATGACCACACCTCTGGATGTCCTCAAAACCCGTGTTATGTTGGACCTCCGGGTAATTATACGTTTCCAACCTCAAATTCCCCAACCCTACTCACCCTCATCTCTCCAGAACCCATCCATCGAAAAACGCCCGTCGTTGCTTACAAGGTTCAAGCAGATTTACGCGAACGAAGGGATCAAAGCGTTGTTTGCAGGCGTGGTTCCGCGGACGCTATGGATTTCTGCGGGTGGGGCGGTATTCCTCGGTGTGTATGAACAAGCCGTGCGGACACTTCCTCGTACGTGAGTCGATGTATGTCCAGATGCAAACACGACAAAGTACTATACCTGTCTATTATATACAACGCTAAAATAGCACTAATCGCAATACGCTCAAACAAAATCGATCCGGGGATACACAGTTCGGTACCATGCCGGAAGGAGTGAACGTCGTCAACTTGGAGGTCCGAGCTTCAGAATGACCCGCCGAATTTTCTTTTCCCCCATCGCCTGGCCGTCCTCTTTGGCGACAGTTTCCTCCTTCACTTCCGCCTTAACCGCAGGGAATGGTTTCTGCTTATCTGGCGCCGGCGAAGTCCCTCTCGGTGTGGACTCGCCGCTCACTCCGCCCTCCTGCCTCCTCTCCCGAAGTTTCATCGAAAGCATGGGAGCGGGAGAGGTGTACTTTGGCGTAGACTTCCCTCCATCCATGGTATCGAGTAACACGATGGCGCGATCTAGCCACGCGGGGAGAGGCGCGGTGTTTGATTGCCTGCCCCCACGTCGTTTCTTCGTGCCTTTCTCCACCTGCGAACGCATGATTTACTCCCCAGCGGTCTCCTTGCAGTCTACAATCACTCACGTCCTTTAAGACATCCGGTGTCCACCAATCACGAGCAGTTTGAGCTCCAACGCCAGTGAACCCCGCAATGTGAGCAATAGTACCACTGATGAGTGCTCGGTCACTGTATCCTCCTGTACAGAGCGGTCAACGGATGGTTGCGTTGGGTGTGCTGGAGCTAGAAGGTACCTTCGAGGAGGCTGATAACCCGCCCACCAGCTATCCTGTCCGCAAGCTCACATGCGTCCCTCGTAAACCGGTGGTAGAATTCCACCGGGACAGTACGTCCGTGTCTTGACATAGACTCATACTCGTGTTCGCAAGCATCGAATCCGCAACTGAAGGGTCAACCATTAGCTAGGGAAACACCTCCCCGAACAGGCCCTACCTTATTAACACCAGGGTATCATCATCCGAACCATCGGTCTCTTTGGCAAATTGCTCAGCCTTTGTCAACAGCTTCTTGTACGACCCCTCGTACAACCTATCGAAGAACTCTTCGGTGGAACTGTGCTTCTCAAGGTGGATATTCTCGATGTACTGTCCATGCGGACCGTGGATCGATACTGAAGCGGCTTGGACAAGCTCGGGTTTACCGTCCTAGCTGAGGTCGTTGAAGTGACAACGACAGCACGCCACTGCCAACCTACCTCACACGGAAAAGATAGGACATCATGGAGCGAGCCATAGAAGATCTGGAGTCCGGTCTTGACGGGCCCTTGATTGGGTAGCAAGGATTCTGACCCCAGGGTCTTCCGGTGGTACTCTTCGTTGATACCCCACGCTATTGCCTGGGTCCCGTTCCCTAATTCGCGGGTTAGAGGGGTATCCCAACCAACAAAACAGAAAAATACCGTGATGTAGGTCAATATCGAAAATCACAACCCTCCGAACCTTGTGCTTAAGGTGTGCTTCAAAAATGTGGTCAATGCGGTGGTGAGAACGGTATAGGGATCCTGACTCACCATGGGCAGCGGCCACGGCCACATTGTTAACGAAACAAAATCCACAAGGGGTATCCTCCCCACAGTGGTGACCGGGGGGGCGCACAACACAGAAAGCCCGTTTAGGAGTGGGTGGGGTTGACTGAGCCGGGTAACCAGTACCAGAAATGACGGCGTCGACGGCTTCGCAAACCGTCCCCAACGCCCCTTGGATGGCATCTAACGAACCAGGACACACTGGAGACGATCGTCAGTAGAAGGTTCAATAAGGCGGAGATAAATGGAGGCTCACAGTAAAGATCGCCTTGGGATAGACCCGTGGGTATCTCAGACTCCCCTTTGGATATCCTATCGACGGAGTTGGCCACCCAGTCCTTCAAATTTTCCAGATACACATCTCCGTCGATATCCCCGTGAACGAACTTGACCGCGGCGTTGTTCAGTATATCCACAGAAGCGGTGGAATGAACAATCCGGACCGGAGTCCTCTTCGGTTCGAGAGGTAGGGCGCCGGTAGATGTATCCAGCGTCATTTGATCCAACGCTTTGGCGAGATCATCAGGGTTCGATGGATCGACGTTCGAAGCTTCCGCCGATGAAGGCAAAGGACCAAATTGTGAAGTTGAATGAAGTCCTTCGAGGCGCGAGAGCGCGACAGCCAGGCCAGCCTTGACAGCTCGAACGCGTTCCGGGCGTTCGACGATGGTAGACACGTCTCGTGAGCGAATGTATTGGTGTTTTAAGCAGGCGTCTTGGAGGAAGACCACCAAATCCGCGCTGCCTGAGGCGTTTGAAGACATGGTCCGAGATTTAGTCGTGTAGATAGGGAGAGGTTGTGTTCATGGAGCAGCGGGAGCGGTGTACAAACCCCACGTGACCCAGGTTGAACTTATGCCAACCCCAGATCGCCACCTCCCGGTCCTCCCCCCGAGGCCATACGAAAAAACAAAGTGCCGCTTGCATAACAGAAAAAATCAGAGCCGTTAGGGGGGGAGGGCGTTCGTAGAGAACCAAGGCCCACCCCGGACATCAGCCCATGATATATATACAATAAGCGAATTCAGAAAGTGTCATCTCCCGCAAAATAAATAGGATTGAGTGACTGTGTATGAACCGATTGGCTGAGACAAAAAGGTGGGATCAGAATGGATAGAAGCTGGGCAGGGCAAACGGGGACCTACTGCGGCAGAGACTCCGGAGCCAGAACCAGTTCCGCTCGTACCTGATCACATACCCGTCGGAGTTCGAGTCTGTGCGTCGTATCGAATCTGCCGGTTTCACATAGGTCTTCGAACCTCGGGAGAGCTGAAGGTCGTCGCAAGAGCAAATTGAGGGTCACCCGCCCAAAGTCTTGCATCGACCAATACCGGTGTGCAGACCGCCATACGATTGGCATCCAAACCTCCAGCTTTTCCCAGTCCTCAGCATTCTCAAGCAATCTCATCGCCGTGCCACGGAATGCGGAACCCACGTAAACTCCTTCCAGCTTGTCCAGCAACCACCAGTAATGAGAGGACAAAGTCTCCAGTCCTGTGGGTGAACGTACCACACATTCCAACAGTCGTGCCCATTCATCTTGTTTCTCCATGTCATCCAGATCAACGTCAAGGCGGTTCAGCAAGCGAACTGTTTCCAACTCTGACACCCGTCGCTCACCGGGCCAGATGCACTCAATGACACGTATACTCACCCGCCGTAACCTCGGAGAGAAGGGCACATCCATCTCCACGCGCTTGGCTAAATGGCGCACACATGAACCAGCTGGTACGCAGTCGCCATCTGCTATCCACGCACACATGGCGTCTGCAACGACTTCGTCATTGTCGTTTGAGAATGCGACCTCGAGCGCCCAGTCGTGATGAAATGTGTAATTTGAGTGTAGGACTGGCCGATCAGTGAGACGGAATCCAACCTCAAGGGTTACGGAGAGGATATCTGCGCAATCATCGAGGGTTAGGCCATCCGAATGGACGTGGGCACAGCCAGGCCCAACTTCGAAAAATTCTACCTCGTCGGTCGAGAAGAGAAGATCCGGAGCTGGGTCTCGTTGGCGTTGGATCCGGCGGAGGAAGGAAAAGCAAAGTTGGCTGAATGTGTAGCTGCCAGATGTGCTCTCCTGCTTAAGTCTTCCGGCCACCTCGGAAATAGTAGAACACCACCGGTAAGCCATCGGAGTCAAAAGTGCGGGTCGTTTCTCCCATGCTGCTAAAAATTCTAGGAGGCAATGGAGATGTTGGAGATCGCTTTCATCGGCAATGGAACTTGTCACTCTCATTGACAAATGAGAGAGGATAGATTCCAAGGAATCACTGGTAGACACGATTTAAGGCGACGGAAAGAAAGGACAAAGCGGCCACTGCGTACGATTTATCTGTGGCCCAGAAGGTTTCTTCGTCAACGTTCCCGCCGAGGAGCATATACCACATAAGGAGAGTATTCGTGATTGTCCCCTGATGGTTGGCGATGGCTGTGCTGAGGTAGGGCTGGTAGGATCTCAGGGTTAGGCCTGGGTCGACCCGGATTAAGTCCACAAACAAGTTTGACATCCATAGCGAGTGAGGGTGCGTATTTGCGTCCTCCCTCGGGAAGTCCAGGGTGGGTGTACCAACACCAAGGTTAAGCTCGAGCATGCAAATAGCATGGCGAAGGTCGGGGTCGATTTGTTGGAATGAACTCGAAGAAATGGCTGGAATGGGATACTTGGAAGCACACGCATGAGATCGAAGCCTTGCACCCGCATTAATCTGGAGGATAGCCCGAGCCGAGAAGTACGCCCGGTCCCTCATACCAGGGTACGGCCGTTTTGTCGAGTCGAAACACGCCTCGAAGGTGGAAAAAATCAGATCGAACGGCGGGTCGTGGTCGGAGTCACCATCAAACCACCGAATGATACCCACAAGGCGTATGGCGGAGTCGATGGCTTCAGGGTCGGTGATATTCCGGAGGACCCAACAAACGCAGCGCATGTTGTCTGTGTTCTGCCTTTGGATGGCTTCCAGGTTCCATACATGCACTCGTAGCTGTGGGCCGTTTCGAGGCGCTGGTAGCTGATGGGGTGCATCCTCAATGGTGGTTGGGAGTAGTCCTGCACGCCTGAGCTTTCGGATCCTTTGAACCAGTCTCTGCTTTGTGTTCCAAAAAGCTCGGTCGATCTGGAGAAGGAGAATGATGGTTTGGTGTCCCAGCTTCGTGGCGGTACCTCGAATGCCTGACATGAGGCGGGACAGTGAAAACCTCCTGGACAGCTGGTACCGCATGGTGGCGTAGGCATGGCGGGATGCCGAAACGAGCCTCCGACGGATGTTTATCCAGGTAGCGTAGGTGAGCAAAGTGACCTTGGGTGGGGATATACTGGCCAACAATTTCTGGACCATTCCGCTGTCCCTGAGATACCCGAGAGTCAACGATACTGGCGTTTGGAACGGACATTCATACGAGAACGTCCCGGCGACCACAATCCCGGCATAGAAGAGCATCCCAAGAATTGTGAAGGAGATGACGACGCGCGCAACAGAGACGTTGACCGACCACACGTACTGCGAAAGGCCGCAGGCGAGGAGAAGGAGGGCAATCTGGAGTATGACGGAGAGACTCTCGATGAATAACCGAAACGGCCATCTCTCGAGGCCATTGAATTTGCGCTGGCGGTCGCCACAGCGTTCGACCATCGATCCTCCTGCGTGTCGGATGTATCGGCTCAGCCACTGCTTGCCCAGCATCGCGATGAAGGCAGCTAATAGTGACATCAGAAGACTCGCATACAGGAGGTTCGAGGTCGTGATAACGTCTGGAGGGGGACCGCTCCATGTTGGAGGAGCGGAAGGAACTTCGCCTGGAGCGGCGGATCGGTTGAGGCTGAGGAAAATTGCTCGGAGGTAAGCTTCGGACCGTTCGTTGGGATCTGGTTCGAGTTTTGACTGGACATCGATGACGAAGGCAGAACTGACTGCGGAGAACAGACCGGCCTGCGAATGTGGTCAACGCTAAATACCGATAAGAGAGATACAGTCGGAGCGTACGAAAATCAAGGTGGTGTTGAGATCCTCATTGTGCTTCTGCATGTATTCGATGTCGTACTCCATCGTCTCTCGTTTGTACATCGTGTAGAAGTCAAGCTGAGGATCGTCGCTCTTGATTGGTTGGAGGTACATCCGGAGGGCCTCCTGGATGCTTTAGCATGGGGTCAGTTGGCTCCCGCAATCGGTGGATCCTGTATCCCTGGAACGCACCATCTAGGGTCGACATTGACCGGGTTTGCATTCCCCTCGCCGCTCATGGTGGGGGTGGGAGGAGACCGGAGGAGACCGGAGGTTTTCTAGGCTCCTAAGATGGTTCCAAAGACTAGGATACGAGTCCACGTGCCTCATGCATCGCATGTCAAAGTTCGCACCATCCCAGATATGCCAAACAGGGCGAAGCATAAGTACATTCTAATATCTGTGGCGGCACTTCCGCGATGCTCAAGGACGCTGTACGGGCTAAAACTACTAAAACGCGACCACCCCGGTCAAAGAAGATATCCAACTTGTACTCTTCTAGGTCAGCGCATGGGGTGGGGAAACGAAAGATGTATGGGAATAACTGGTTACATCCCTCGTCCGTGATCGTCAGTGGTATTATGTGGAGAGACCATGGAATGACAATATGTTGCCTTTGCTCTTGAACTACTCAAGAGAATGGTCACATCGCTACCACATCTTGAGATGTCTGAGTCCGTCCGGGAAAGTCCGAATCAGCTTCCGTGAAACTGGGAGTGTTTGGAACGGTGGAGCACCACACCACCGCTTTGGAGCTCGTAGAATTGCAACTTGCTCTGAATGTATGCTCTGAATGTACCGGATCTATGCGGAAGGACGCTCGTGCTTGGAATAGGCACCGATTTATTCAATGTGGTGAGTATTCTCCCTTTGTGAAGAGGCACCAGTTCCCCGTGCACTTAGTCCGGTGTTATAGTTTAGACGGGCTTCGCGAGGGTAAGTACTTGGAGGGGGCTAATCTAAGGCCATCACGCGTGACAGCCAGTTCCATATAAAAGCACGGACTTGTCCCGGTGTTACTGGAACACAACCGCGCGTACCAACCACCATGGCTTTGCCCCCGTTCCCGGAAAATGGCCCAACTCACTCCCTCCTTGTGATAGATTACCGGAAGTTGATTGAAGATGACGCAGCCGAGATTGAAAGGTTTTGGCACGCAGCAACTACCCTTGGGTTCTGGTAGTACGTCCCCTTCCTCTAGCTTTCCTCCGAGTCGTCGCGCACCCTGACGGATCTTCGTAGTTTGAAGAATCACGGTGTCGACGCCGAAGTCGAACAGATGTTCGCTATGGGCGCGGAGACCATGGATCTCCCCCTTTCGGAGAAGATGGAGTTCGAGCAGGGTGATGAAGGGATGTCATTCGGCTACAAAGCGTCCGGAGCCAATGCCGTAGACGAGTTTGGGAATCCTGACGCCGTCGAATTTATCAACGTCTCCCAGGATGACACCCTAGTTTGGCCAGGGAGAGTGCATAGAACGTACCCCCGAACGGTCAACGCCAGGATGGACAACGCCATCGTCCCGTTCGTGAAGAGATCGAGGGCAATCGACGTCTTGTTGCTCGGAATTCTGGAAAAGAAGCTGGGGATTCCCGAGGGGGAATTATTGACCAAACACTCGGACAAGGAGCCGATTGGGAGCGAGACGAGATGCATCAAGAGTCCACCCCGCGCGCCTGGGGATAAGGAGACGGCAGCCATTGGGGCGCATACTGACTTTGGGAGTCTGGTGAGTACAGCACTTTCACACCTACTCATTGGCTTGACGGCACCCAGTCTTTCCTGCATAATCGGGTTGGCGGATTGCAAGTCATGGTTCCTGGTACGGAGGAGTGGCAGCATGTCAAGGTAGTGTTTTCCAAACTGACAGTGTACGGTGGGTGAGAGCGAACCATACTACTTGCCAATACCCGGGCACGCGATCTGTAATATCGGTGAGGCTGTTCCTGAGACCTTTTCCACCCCCCTGCTCAAGCCGGTTTAATAGGGGACGCGATGGCGATCTTCAGTGGAGGGATACTCAATCTAACCTCCACCGTGTCGTGTAAGTA
>Ga0307516_10007260_pt1 | contig 12763 bp, 12 predicted proteins | sample 19_EM_MG_FD_203310 | JGI IMG/M metagenome (GOLD analysis project Ga0307516, IMG submission 203310) | Populus trichocarpa ectomycorrhiza microbial communities from riparian zone in the Pacific Northwest, United States - 19_EM | ecosystem: Host-associated > Plants > Roots > Unclassified | place... | reverse complement strand
CAGGTAATCTAAATAGACAACATTGTCGTACACACCAGAGGTACGCTTGTGCCGGCCAGATCCACGTCTGGGGCTCAAATGGATAGGATAGGTATCGAACGCCTCTGTGGCTTCGGACTGCCGCCGGCCCCGTTTGTCGATCTTGCGGCGGATCTCGGTTGTCGATACATCGCAACCAGCCTGGTGCCGATGCAGTACAACCCGCATGGCTATCCCAAGTGGTCGCTCACCGATGACGATCAAGATCCAGGTTACGAATGCCACAATCGCATTGGATGATGTCGGCGAAGGCACTCCGGTCCTGCTCCTGCACGGATTCCCTGCGACGCGCCATCTGTGGTCGGGCGTCGTGCCGTTGTTGGGGAATTCCGGCTACCGCCTCCTGGTGCCCGACCTCGTCGGCTACGGCGATTCGGAGGCTCCCGCGGGGGTAGATGTCGGTATGGCGAGCCAGGCGCGCTGGATGCTTCAATTGCTCGATGCACTCGGCGTGACGCGGCGAGGCGCTGGGTGCCAGTGGTGTCCGCGCGCTGGTCCTATGGGGGGAGCGCGATGAGTTTCTGTCCGTCGATGCGGTGGGACGGCCGCTTGCCAAGTTGCTGGGGGCGCGCCTGGTCAGTCTGCCGGGCGCTCATTTCACTCCTCTGGATTGCCCGGCGGAGGTCGCGATGGAGCTGCGCGATTTCCTGGGGTGCTTTCGCTCCGAGCCGTGAACTCGAAGTCGCGCGGCAATTCGGCGCCAATGACGTTAAATGCACGGTCGCGCCGAGAATGTGATAATTACCGCCGGCGCTCACCAACGTGAGCGGCTTTCGCGCAATTCGTTTCCTCAAGTGCCGCAAACCCGAGAGCCCGACGATATGAACTTACGCAGAACGCGCAACGCGAAAATAGTGGCAACCGTGGGACCCTCGAGCTCTGATCGGGAGACGCTGCGCCGGTTGTTTCTCGCGGGGGTCGATGTATTTCGACTCAACTTCAGTCACGGCAACGTGGAGGATCACCGCGCGCGCTTTGCCATTTTGCGGGAACTGGAGCGAGAGACCGGCCGTCCAATCGGCATATTGGCGGATTTGCAGGGCCCCAAGCTGCGAATCGGCGGATTCACCGACGGACCGGTCCATCTTGCCGATGGGCAGTCATTCCGCCTCGATTTGGACCCCGCACCGGGGAACCAACAGCGTGCCGGAATGCCGCACCCCGAAATCTTCGCCGTGCTGACGGTGGGTTCCGAATTGCTGTTGGACGACGGCAGACTTCGCCTGGTGGTCGAACGGTGCGGCCCCACCTTTGCGGACACTCGTGTGGCCGCGGGCGGCAAACTATCAGCCAATAAGGGCGTCAATGTTCCCGACGTGGTCTTGCCTCTGAGCGCTCTCACGAATAAGGACCGGCGCGACCTTGACGCTGCACTGGAGCTGGGCGTGGACTGGGTCGCATTGTCCTTCGTGCAGCGCCCGGAGGATGTTACGGAGGCGCGGGCGATCATCGGCAAGCGGGCCGCCATCATGTCGAAGCTCGAGAAGCCCGCCGCGGTCGCCCGACTCGAGGAGATCGTGGCTGTGTCCGATGCGGTGATGGTGGCGCGCGGAGACTTGGGCGTTGAAATGCCGGCCGAGCGCGTACCGGCCATTCAGAAGCGCATCATTCGTGCGTGCCGACAGCAGGGCAAGCCCGTGATCGTCGCCACGCAAATGCTCGAGTCGATGGTCGAGAGTCCCGTGCCAACCCGCGCCGAAGCCTCCGATGTGGCCACCGCCATTTACGACGGCGCCGATGCTGTCATGCTGTCGGCGGAATCGGCGTCGGGCAAATACCCACTTCAAGCGGTAGGCATGATGAGCCGCATCATCGAGCAGGTGGAGGCGGATCCGGTTTACCGCCAGGTGATCAATGCTTCGTACACACCGGCGCCGCCTGGACAAGCCGGTATTGCGGACGCCGTATGCGGAGCCGTGCGCTGTGCGGTCTCGACGTTGCACGCCGCCGCCATCGTTTGCTACACGCGCTCCGGTCAAACCAGTCTGCACGCCGCGCGCGAACGGCCGGAATGCCCGGTATTGAGTTTGACGCCGGTTGAGTCGACGGCGCGACGCCTCGCCGTTGTCTGGGGCATCCATTCGCTGCGAATCGACGGCGTGTCCGATGAAAGCGAGATGACCAAGGTCGCCTGCGAGGCGGCACGGGGCGAGGGCTTCGCGGTAAGCGGACAGATCATAGTCGCCATTGCCGGCGTACCTTTCGGCAGCGCCACTACGACCAATCTGATGCGTATCGCCACCGCCTGATCCGGGTGTGTAGAATTCCCCCATGTGCTATTCCGCGCAAGTCATTCAAGTCGTCCGCAAGTTGCATCGGGAGCTCGGTATTCGGCTGGGCTACGAGGAGGCGTTCCAGCTCTTCATGCGACGCCTCGACGATCCGGGCATCGCCATATCCCGCGGGTTCGAGGCGAACTTCGACAATCCGATCAACGATCAGGAGCGCCGCATCAAGGCGGCCATCGATGAACATCGCTCGCGGATGGCGACAAAGATTGAGAGGGACCTATTCTCGCAAAAGACGCGGCTGGTGAATGCGGAGCGAACGCTCAAGGAGAAGGAGACCAAGAAGGCTCGCGAGGAGGTGCGGATTGCGACCGGCAAGATTGAGACGCTGACAACGAAGTTAAGCGATCTGAGTCGCGGTGAAACGATCTCGAGCGACGATCGCATCTTTCCCATGGTATATGCCGGCGTCATCATCAGGCAGCATGGGCAGAACGTCCTCACACCCATGCGGTACTTTTGTCGGCCCGCCGGCAAGCCGGCATTCTACGATAAGAAATTCCCGGGGTTGTACAACGCCCGGCGCGACAACTTGGAGAAGTTCTGGGGAGAGCAATTCGGGCACCATCATGCCCTCATGGTGGTGGAGAGCTTTTTCGAGAACGTGCAATTGCATGCGATGCAGCATCGAGAGCTCATGGCAGGGGAAGAGGCGCAAAACGTCGTTCTCCAATTTACTCCGGAGCCGGCGCAACCGTTGCTGGTCGCCTGTTTGTGGTCGCATTGGACGGACCCGAAGGAGCCGGAAATTCGGGGCTTTGCGGCGATTACCGATGAACCGCCGTCGGATGTGGCGGCGGCGGGACATGACCGATGTATCATCAATCTGAAACCCGAACACGTGGAGGCGTGGCTGACGCCGGAGGGGCGGAGTACGAAGGAGCTTCAGGCTATTCTGTCGGATCGAGCGATTCCGGTGATTCAGCACGCGGAGGCGGCTTAGCGTGCGTCAGAGCGGGCGGCCTCTATGTGAACGTGCACAGCCTGATGCATCAGCCGGGAGAGAGTCGCGGTCAACTCAATCTCTGACGCTGCGAGCGACTAGTCGTATTCCCTGCTTCCTCCTGAGAGGTGCGAGGCACCGTACATTTTCGGATCATAGGGGTCGGTCGGGTCAATGCTGACCATGCGACGCTCCAGGTCGCGGGTGCAGAAGAATGTTGCGGACGTCGACGAGAATTCGCTGACGGTCCAACCGCCTTCCATCCAGGCAAGCATTGCGGTGATGAAGACGTGAGTGAGATTCGCCCCGGAGACCAATGGCCGCGAATCTAGAATGGTTCCGTGCATGCTGCGAACGACGTACCAGCGTGGTGCGGGCGAGGGTTCGAGCGGATTGAAAGCGGCACGTCGACGGACCATGAATTGAAAATACAGCGCACATCGATCGCGTGTCCATCCAGTATCCGGCGAGGCGCAATACTGTATGAATGGGTCGTAACAACGGGCATCGATGATGTCGGCATTGAAGCGTCAATTGGGGTGATGCCGTCTCTTGTACGCGGGCAGCTCATCGAAGAGGTCGCCCCGTGGAGTGTCGGAATCGTCGAGACAGAAGGTTGATTGTCCTATGCCTTTGCCCAGGGCAGGGGGTACTGTTGGAATCGCGCTTGAAATCTGATAGCAATTGTCGCTGATGAACACGATCCATTCACCGGTGTCCAATCGGTGCTGCTCGCCTGCATGGTGTGCCGGCGGTTCGGGGAAGATGGACTTTTTCGGTGTAGTCAAATCTGGCGGCAAACGACTCTCGCCAGCGTCGGCGATTGCAACGATTGAGTCTGCCACCGTATGCGCCTGATCAACCCAATCAATCGGTATGCCGAAGGTTCCAACGGCGGGAACGAGTTCCGGGCTCAAGGATAGGATGGCGTCGATTGACGGAGTGACTCGCGTCATCTCCAAAAGAGGAGCGGGGGATATGTCAGTTCGCACTCTCCGCGCGGTGGCGGGTGGAGGAAATACGACTTCGATCGAGGTCGCTGCCGGCAGCAAGAGACGCAGAGTCTTCGACGACGCAATGAGAAATGCGACCGCGATCACATGAAACGCCAGTACAACCAGGAGGACTCCATATCGCGATTGTCGCCAGGCCTTGCGGTCACCCATGTTTCGGCGCCTCTCCCGTCCGGAATTGCGTGCTTCGTGCACGGGTCTATTAGCTCAATTTTCAATTTAAACAAGGGTTTGGGCGGAAGCAAGCGGACGAATCTGGCAGTGTGCGGACGCTCGCGGAAGGAGTACCTGCTCAGCGGTTCATTTCGCGTAGGTCAAACCCCGAAAGAATTGGCGAGCAAGCCACGAAAAGTGGCGGACCGCACATACAACTTGAATTGAAGCGCGGATAATATGGTGCGCACGAGACCCGTTGTGTAGCGTCCGATTCAGACAGTGGATGTCCCATCAAGTGAACAAACCGGTCAACGTCCTGAGCCATCGGGACGTCGAAAATTACCTGCAGCGTAAGTAGCGGCATGCGCCGCTGCGCTCTTGCCCTCTCCCTCCTCGTCTTGGGCTTGGGTACCCTGGGACACTCACGCCCGAGCGGTGCGGATGAGGCCGACGTTCGGCGCGAGACGCAGCTGAAGTCGGGCTACCTGCTCAATTTCGTCAAATTTGTCGATTGGCCCCCGACGACACCCGATGCGCCGCTGACGTTGTGCTTTTTGGGCGGCGCGAGAATGCGCGAGACCCTGGAGAGCGGAATCGAGAACAAGCGCGTGGGCTCCCGGCCTTTAGCCGTGCGCCAGATCCAAGACTCCGGCAAAACGGAGGGCTGCAACGTGCTCTATGTCGAGGAGAAGTGGGCGTTAACCCTGGCCGCCTCGCGCGAGCCGCCAGCGCCGATGCTGACCGTGAGTGATGCCAAGGGGTTCGCTCGCAACGGCGGAATCATTGAGCTCTTCACCAATGAGAACCACCTCAAATTCATCATCAACGTCGATAACGCACGCCGCGCCGGCCTTCGCATCAGCTCAAGATTGCTGCAGCTGGCGGCCACCGTCGAACAGGAAAAGTTTTAGAAATGAAGAGATTCAAACAATGGCTCGGAGCCTTGCCCGTTCGCACCAAGCTCATGCTGCTCGCAAGCTTCGCCAGCGGCGTGGCGCTCATCCTGGCGGGCATCGTGCTTACCCTCACCGACTACCAATCAAACCGGCGCGCGCTGGTGCATCGCCTTCAAGTCCAGGCCGAGATTGGCGCGCGCAACAGCTCGGCGGCGGTCGCCTTTGACGACGCGAAGGCCGCCACCCAAACGCTCGAAGCCTTGAGCGCCGACCGGGCGATCCTCGCGGCGGAAATTCTGCGTAATGACGGGACACTGCTGGCGAAGTACGGGCAGGCCATGAACGATGCGGCTCAGAGCTATCCCCGCGGCAGCACCGGTCACAAGGAATCTGAGGGTGTCATCAAGGTGAACGCCACGGTGAGCTTGGGCGAGGTCATCGGGACTTTAAATCTGTTGGCGACGCCTGCGGAACTACGGGTGACGCTGCTCGAGCACAGTGCGATCCTAGGGGCGGTCATTTTGGGCGCGCTCGCGCTGGCGCTCTTAGTCGCAGCGCGCCTGCAACGCTACATTTCCGATCCGATTCAGGCGTTGAGCCGTGCAGCCGAGCGGGTGAGCAGGGAGAAGGACTATGGGCTGCGCGTGCCGGCGCACGGCACCGATGAAATCGGCCGCCTCATCGGCGCTTTTAACGACATGCTCGAGCAGATCGAGGAGCGCGATGGGCAGCTGCGCCGCTCACAAGATGAGCTGGAGAAGCGCGTCGATGAGCGCACCACCATGGCGGCGGCGGCGGCGAGCGCGAATCGCGCCAAGAGCGAGTTTCTCGCCAATATGAGCCACGAGATTCGCACCCCCATGAATGGCGTCATCGGAATGACCGAGCTGCTGCTCGACACGGGCTTGGATGCCCTGCAGCGCGACTACGCCGAGACCATCCGCGACAGCGGTGCAGCGCTCTTGACCGTCATCAATGACATTTTGGACTTCTCCAAAGTCGAAGCGGGCAAGCTCGAACTCGAAGAACTCGATGTGGATTTGCGCGACACGTTTGAGGATGTGGCGCGCCTACTCTCGATTCAGGCGCATGCGAAGGGCCTGGAAGTGACCGCCCAAATCGATCCGCGGCTCCCAGAATTCGTCAAAGGCGATGCCGGGCGCATCCGTCAGATTCTCTTGAACCTCGCCGGCAATGCGATTAAGTTTACCTCCCAGGGCGAGGTCTCGCTCGAGATCAAGGTGCTCGAGAGCGCGACCCCAGGCACGCGGGTGCGATGCGAAGTGCGCGACACCGGCATCGGCATTCCCGCCGATCGTGTGCAGTCCTTGTTTGCCCCCTTTATGCAGGTCGACACTTCGACCACACGGCGCTTCGGCGGCACGGGCCTCGGGCTCTCCATCGTGCGCCGCCTGGTTGAACTGATGGGCGGTGAAACCGGGGTGGATAGCATCGAAGGCGAGGGTTCGACCTTCTGGTTCACCGCGCATTTCGCACCCGTCGTCCCCCACAAATACGGTGCCAATCGGCACCTCAAAAAGCGAGAGCACTCTCAGTATGCCGCGCCCATCTCGATCAAAGGCCAACGCGTGCTGGTGGTCGATGACAACGCGACCAACCGCAAAGTGCTGATGGGCCAGCTGCTCATCTGTGGGGTTGAGCCCGTGTCGGCGATCTCCGCGGATGAGGCGCTTACCCTCATGCGCCAGGCCCATGCCGCGGGCCGCGCGTTCTCGGCGGCGCTCTTGGATCATCTGATGCCGAATTGCAACGGGGCGCAGCTCGGGCGGATTATTGTCAACGATAAGACCCTCAACTCCACGCGCTTGATTCTGCTCACCTCATCCGGTCAACGGGGCGATGGTGCGCTCTTTGCGGATATCGGCTTTGCGGCGTATTTGTTCAAGCCCGTGGCGCAGCGCGACTTGATGCACTGTCTTATGCTGGTCCTCGCCAACACCGCAGACTCCTGGCACATGCGCAGTCAGCCGATGATCACGCGGCATGCGTTGCGCACGCAGCGCGCCCAGACCCGCAATCGCATCTTGCTGGCGGAGGATAACATCGTGAATCAGAAGCTTGCGGTGCGGTTCTTGGAGAAACTCGACTACCGGGTCGAGGTCGTCGCCGATGGCGAGGCGGCCCTCTCGGCTTGGACGAACGGCCATTTCGATCTTATTTTGATGGATTGCCAAATGCCGAAGCTCGATGGGTATGAGACCACCCGCGAGATCCGCAGGCTCGAGGATGGTAAGCGGCATATTCCGATCGTTGCGCTCACCGCGCATGCCATGAAAGGCGCGGAGGAGAAGTGTCGCGAGGCCGGCATGGATGGCTACCTCACCAAGCCCATCGATCGGGCCAAGCTTGAGGCATGCATCGAGGATCTCATCCCGGATACCTCCACGACCGGATTGATGCACGCGCTGAAAGAACTGGCGAGCGACGCCACCGAAGCCCGAGGGCAGAAGGCCGTCGAGACACCCCGGGGCTCGGAGCTTGCGGACCTCCCGGTCGACTGGATGGCGCTCATGAACTCGCTCGATGGCGATCAAGCCTTCGCGCGCGAGCTGGTCGAAGCGTTCATCGGGACCGGTAATCGGGAGCTGGCGCGCATCGCCGCGGCGCTCTTGACGGGCGATCATGCAACCATGCGAGAGTCCGCGCATTCTCTCAAAGGCGCGAGCGCGAACTTGCGGGCACAGGCAGCAATCTCGGCGGCCAGCGAGCTTGAGCGCGCCGCGGGCGCAGGGCAGAGCGCGCAGATCTCGGATCTTGCGGGCAAGCTTAAAAGCGAGATCGAACGCGTCATCGAGTATCTTCAAATGAAGGTGGCTTAAGGCCGTCGAGCGATGAGAGGACGGGTCACGAGCCCTCGCACTCCCGGATCAAGCCCCTACCTGCCGCGTCATTTGCCTCGCGCCAAGTCCGGCCACCCGCGCCGAACCTCGATACCGATGGTGCGCGGAGTTCCTATCAGCCAGCGCGTCCGACCCGGCAGCTCACCTACTTCTGGATTCACATCACCCAAATTGGCGCGCACATCGAACAGGTTCCGGGCAAAGATCCCCACTTCCCACGGGCCTTGGCGGACCCCGAAGCGCAGGTTTTCCAGGGTGTATTCGCCTAAGGTCCTGCCCGTCGGGGGCACGACATTCACGAAGCTGGTGCGCTCGCCGACGAAGGTCGTTTGGCTGCGCAGGAAGAGTGAGCGCTCGCCGAGCGGCACTGAATACTGCGCGGTGATGGAGCCCGTCCACTTGGGGACCTGGTTGATCGGTTGACCGACCACGGTCAGTGCGCCTGGAGCCACTTGCGTGATTCTCGCATCCTCATACCCGGTGGCAAAGTTCAACGTAAGATTATCCATCGGCACCGCATCGACTTCGAGTTCTCCGCCGGTGCTGATGGCGGCGCCCGCGTTGGCGACCAAAATGTACGTACACGACGGATCGATGGCCCCGAGCGAGGTGGTTTGCTGGATCCCTTTCCAATCGATTCGGTAGGCGGCGATGCGCGATTGGACCCGGCCATTGAGCCAGGCGTTCTTGCTGCCGAGTTCATAACTCCACAACGAGTCGCTGCCGAAGGGCGCCCCATTTTCAACGCCCGCCTTCGCGAGAGCGGCATCGCAGAACGGAGGTAGCAGGGCGTTCGAGCCCCCGATCCGAAAGCCCTTGGCCGCGGAGACATACACCATCTGATCGGGTGAAAATTGATACTTCGCGGTGTAGCGCGGCGAGGTGTTGTACTCGCCGTGATGCCCGGTTGTTACGACCGCTTGGCCGGGCGGCGCCAATTGATAGCCGCCTTGAGCGAAGGTAAAGTCGTGCGCAAGATAGGCGCGCCTGACGCCCGCGGTCAATTGCAACGCCGGCGTCGCCTGGTAGCTCAACGTGGCAAACTCGGCCCGCTGCCGGTTGGCGTTTGGCGCATTTTCGAAGAACAGCATATCGGTGCCGATCACTCCGCCCGAGGCCGCGTTCAACCCCGGTACCGGATACGACTCCGAGACGCGTACGCGGGCGAGTTCCATAAACCCGCCGACCAAGAACTGCACCGGGCCCCCCAGGGTGGACTCGAAGCGAACTTCACCATTTTCGGTTTTGGTGTTCAGCACGGCCGGCAGCGGTGCCGCCACGTTGTAGGCGAGTCCACCGGGAAACTCGGCCGCAGTGAATTCAGTGCCATCCTCTACATCGAGGGCATTTCGATAAAAGTAGGCACCGGTGCCGACGAAGCGGCCGAACCGAGTATCGTAGCTCGCGGTGACGCTAGCGAAGTTCCACGTGTCATCCACCGCCTCTGGAACATTCAAGGGCCGGATCTGCTCAAGATTACCTGGTGTAAAGTCTGCCAGCGGGAAGCCGTTCGAGAGCGACCTTTGGTAGATGAACGTCGGCATGACTTTCAGTCCAGGGACGCCCACCGGCGCAATGACCAAAGCCAGGCGTAAGCCGGTTTCTTGAGTGGAGGCGATACCCTCTTTCTCACCGCGCGGCGTGTTGGGCGGCAAGGGGACGGGAGGCGCCGTTACCTGTCCCCATTGGCGATCAAAATATCCCGGTTCGAAAGCACTGTACGCACTCACGCGCAAGGCCACGTTGTCTTTGATCAGGGGTAAATTTAAGGTGCCATTGACCGAGTACCCCCCTGCGCCATGGCTAACCTTTGATGTCTCCAAATCGATGTTCCCGGATGTGTCATTCAAGGCGGGCTCGCGGGTGATGAGACGCACCGTGCCACCCATGGAACCGGCGCCGAACAGAGTGCCCTGCGGGCCGCGCAACACTTCGACCCGATCGAGGTCCACCACCCGCGGATCGAGCGATAACGGCAATGGTGCGTCGTTCAAATAAAAGCCGGTGGTGTTGTTGCCGGCGACACCGCGGATTGTCACGGCCCGGGAGGATGAAACGCCAAAGCCTGAGCCATTGCCGCCCTGGCCGGCACCGATTCCCACCGTCAAATTGGGGATAGCGGAGGCGTAATCGAAGAAGTTCTTGTCCCCGAAATTCTCAAGCGTCGCACCCGTGACCGCGTCCACGCTGATGGGTACGTTTTGTAAGCGCTCCTCGCGCTTCTGAGCGGTCACGATCACATCCATTTGCATGAGCGCCTGCAGATCGAGATCCGCGAATTTCGAAGGATCGCTCGCCGGGGGATGTTCCGCGCCCAAGGCACTTTGCGCCAACCAACACAGGAGGAGTCCGGCGCTGCGCTGCGTGTTCATGCCTTTCTCACTCTGTGGGGGATCGAAGACCCTAGCACGTTGACTGCGCTTTGGTCTGTGCAGAACTGCACGCAGCACGCTGGCCGCGGCGTGATGCGCGTGAGGCGCGCACCGGAGCGCAGGCGCCGTTCATCTGCGCACCTAAGGCAGCGGTAAGCTTAAGGGTTTCTACCCGATCTCTTCAGCCTGTAAAGGATGTCTCCGGTACAGACCCGAAGTGGTCGGTAAGGACCTTGTGTAAATGGTGGCCAGGGAGGGAATTGAACCCCCGACACGCGGATTTTCAGTCCGCTGCTCTACCAACTGAGCTACCTGGCCATCTGGGGAGGTGCGTATTAGACAGGGGCGGGCGTCGGCAGTCAACGAATAAGCCAAAAATCAAGAGGTTACGCGGAATTTTCCCTGTTTTACGGGCTTATTTTGCGCGAATATTCGCGATTTTTGGGCGCCTCGACGCCGCCTCTGTTTGCCACTTTGTCGAACGGCAGTCTCCGCCCCGGTCGGATGGCCGCATCCGGATTGGCGAACTGGCAAGTGCTCGAACTCAATCGCCTGATTCCGCAAATGTGGCGCGGCTCCGCGGTGGACGGCTCGGTACTCGCGACGGCCTTCGGCAGACGAATGCTTCAACCCTCCGATCTCTATACGATGAGGTTGTCGGACGTATAATCGAGTGGGCGATGAAGCGAAGGGAGAGGCGATGCCGCGAAACGTTACCATGGCCGTTGACCTTCCGGCTTCGCCGGCGCGGCTGTATCGCATGTATCTGGACCCACAGCGGCACGCGGCGTTTACCGGAGCGCCGGTGAAGATCGCAGCGAAGGCCGGCGCCAAGTTCGAAGCGTTCGGGGGTGCTCTGACCGGGACGATTTTGCAGGTCATTCCCAACCGGCTAATCGTGCAGTCTTGGCGATCGACCCACTTCGGCCGTAGCGATCTGGATTCCACTTTGGTGCTCACCTTCTGGCCGGTCAAGAACGGCGGTCGCATCGAAATGACCCATGTCAATGTGGCGGACGGCGATTTCTCCGGCGTTTCCGAGGGGTGGTCCAAGTATTACTGGGTGCCCTGGCGGGAGTATTTGACTCGATCGACAAGGCCATCGGTAACAATCGTTTAAGAGGTCATGCTCGCCATGAGACACAATCTTCGCGAAATCCTGCATGTTCACGACTCCGATGTTGCCGACTCGCATTTTGCCAATGCCAATCTGGTGCACTGTCGCTTTCAGAATGTGAATTTTAGCCAGTCGAAATTCACCGGCGTCGATTTTTCCGGAGTCTCGCTCGCGGATGTCAATCTCACGAACGCCTCGATCACGAATGCCAATCTGACCGGCATGAAGATCGATGGAATTCTGGTCTCCGATTTGCTCGCAGCGTACCAAGCCGGCGTCAAGTAGTTCTTCTTGGTGGCGCGAGAGGGCGCAGGTTCCGGTTCACCTCTAGACTCCCGGCAAATGCAGAGCGCGACCGGCAAGACCGAGGCGCACCAACTGGATGCCAATCTCTCGACGATCACGGTGCGTTCGGCCGACGGCTTCAAGTTCAATCTGGACGTCTCACAGATCATTCACATTCCGCGCAATGACGCGCCCAAGGTAATCGCTCGATTCGGAAGCATGTCGGCCCTGGTCACCCAGGTTCTCGAACCGACAATCGGCAACTATTTCCGCAATGCCGCCCAGGGCTCTGACATCATCGACTTCCTCAAGAATCGCTCGCTGCGCCAAGGCGAGGCGCGCGATGCAATCTCCTCGGCTCTCAAGGAATACAATGTGGGGGCAGTCGATACTCTCATCGGCGACATCGTGCCGCCGGAAGCGCTGATGAAAACGCTCACCGATCGCAAGCTGGCGGAGCAGGAACGCGTGACCTATGAGACGCAGAGACTTGCACAGGTGGTCCGTCAGCAGTTCGAACAGGCCAACGCGCTTGCCGTGACGCAAGCCAAAGTGGTGGATGCGGAGCGCCAAGTCGCGATTGCCGACTTCAACGCGCAGGCAAGCGTCAAATCGGCTGAAGGTCAGGCGCGCGCGAAAACGATCAACGCCGAAGCAGACGCCGGCGGCGGCGCCAGCGGGGGCACGCTCGTCGACGTGCTGTTGGCCAATGTGATCAGGGAGGGCACGCTGCGGAGGGGCGCGTGAACGCCCGCAGCCCTCACTTCACATTCAGGAACGGGATCGGCGCACC
>Ga0307516_10007259_pt1 | contig 12763 bp, 8 predicted proteins | sample 19_EM_MG_FD_203310 | JGI IMG/M metagenome (GOLD analysis project Ga0307516, IMG submission 203310) | Populus trichocarpa ectomycorrhiza microbial communities from riparian zone in the Pacific Northwest, United States - 19_EM | ecosystem: Host-associated > Plants > Roots > Unclassified | place... | reverse complement strand
CGCAGACCAGTTCGATGATCGACGGCACGCTCGAGACTTCCCAGGCAATATCGAGCTTGACGCCGGCCAACGCCGCCTGGGTCTCCAGCAGGCGCCGCATGGCATGGACGCGCTCCGGCACGATCAGGGGATAGCGCGACAGCTCCTTCATCGGCAGTGGTGCGGTCACCTTGGGTTTATCCTGGGGGGCGAAGCTCACGAGGCCGAGCTCTTCCTGAAGCAGTGGCACGATCTCCAGACCCGGCTGCGCATTGGGATTATAGACCAGACCGACATCGACGCGGCCGGTCGTCACCCACTCCACGATGTGGCTCGACAGCCCTTCGACGATCGCAAGCCTGGCAGCGGGAAGCTCCTTCTTGAAGCGGTCGATCAGCGGCAGCGTGAACTGACGGCCGATGCTTGGCGGCAGCCCGATGGTGACGCGGCCGACCGGCTCGTCGCGGCTGGCGCCGAGGTCCTCGCGCGCATGCGACACCAGCTGCAGCACCGCGACGCTGTGGTCGAACAACCGCTTTCCAGCATCGGTCAGCGCTACTCCCCGACCGTTGCGCAGAAACAGCTGCTGGTGCAGTTCGGTCTCCAGCGCGCGGACCTGACGGCTCAGCGCCGGCTGCGCGATGTTCAGCACCACCGCCGCCTTGCTGAAGCTGCCGAGCTCAGCCACCTGCACGAAATATTCGAGCTGCTTGAGGTTCATGGTGACCGGCCCAGGACGAAGCCGTGCGATCCTTCTATTGCCTTTCGATACCAGATTTCTCGATCACCTTACGCCATTTGTCGATATCGGACTTCAACCGCGCCTGGATCTCCTCCGGACTGCTGGCCCTGGCCTCGATGCCCAGCTCGAGAAGCCGCGTCTTCACCTCGGGCTCGGCGAGGACATCCCGCAAGGCGATATTCAACGCCATTACGATCTCTGGTGGTGTGCCAGCCGGCGCGAACAGCGCGTTCCAGGACACCACGTCGTAATCGGCGATGCCGCTTTCCTGCACGGTCGCAATCTCAGGCGCGCTCTCCGAGCGCTTCGCGGCGGACGAAGCCAGCGCTCGGATCTTCCTGTCGACCAGGTTGCCCTTCATCGACGAATAGCCGTCGATCATCAACGCGAGATTGCCCTGCATCAGCGACACCAGCACATCGGGCGTGGCGCGAAATGGAACGATCTGAAAATCGATGCCCGCCGCCGTCTTGAACAGCTCGGCGGAGAGGTTCTGCGTGCTGCCGACATTGATGGTCCCGACATTGAGCGTGCCGGGTTTGGCTTTTGCGGCCTTGATCACATCCGCCAGAGTCTTGAATTCGGAGTCGGCGCTTGTCGCAAAGATGAAATCGAAATAGCCGAGGCTCGATATCGGTTCGAAATCCCTGAGGGGATCGAACGGCAGCTGCTTGAACAGGGAGACGCTGATCGCGGTGCCGTTGGACAGCAAGGCCAACGTGTTGCCGTCCGGGGCCGAGGAAATCACGGCGCGCGCCGCCGCAATGCCGCCGGCGCCTGGCTGGTTCTCGACATAGAAGCGCCCGCCGAGCCTGGCACCGAGCCGCTCGGCCACCACCCGCGCGGTGATGTCGGCAACGCCGCCGGCGGCGAAGGGCAGCACGATACGCACCGCCTTGGTTGGATATTTGGTCTCGGCGCGCGCTGCGGTCTGCAGCGTCACGAGCGTGATGAACAGCGCCGCAAGGAGGCCGAAAGCCCGGTGAAATCGAAGGTCCGTCATGCGTGGTTCTAGTCTCCCGAATGCGAGGTTCGTGTCAGCAGGTCAGTAGGCAACTCTGCGGCGGGGTCAGTAGGATTTCGGAAGGCCGAGCACCTTCTCGGCGATGAAGCTCAATGCCAGTTGCGGACTGACCGGCGCAATGCGCGGGATCAGCACTTCGCGCAAATAGCGTTCGACATGATATTCCTTGGCATAACCGAAACCGCCATGGGTCATGACCGCCTGCTCGCAGGCCTGGAAGCCGGCCTCGCCGGCGAGATATTTCGCGGCGTTGGCCGCCGCGCCGCACGGCATGCCCTTGTCGTATTGCCAGGCCGCCGACATCACCATCAGCCAAGCCGCCTCGAGTTCAACCCAGTTCTTGGCGAGCGGATGCTGGATCGCCTGATTCTGGCCGATCGGACGATTGAAAACGATCCGCGTCTTGGCGTAGGCAGCGGCGCGCGACAGCGCGAGCTGGCCGAGTCCGACGGCTTCGGCCGCGATCAGAATACGCTCGGGGTTCATGCCCTCGAGAATATAGTCGAAGCCCCGTCCCTCTTCGCCGATGCGATCCTCCATCGGAATCTCGAAATCCTCGAAGAACAATTCGTTGGAGTCGACGACCTTGCGGCCCATCTTCTCGATCTCGTGAACCTTGATCCGCTTGCGGTCGAAATCGGTGTAGAACAGGCTGAGCCCGTGGGTCGGCTTCTTCACCTCTTCCAGCGGCGTCGTGCGCGCCAAGAGCAGGATCTTCTGTGCGACCTGCGCGGTCGATATCCAGACCTTCTGCCCGTTGACGATATAGCGATCGTTCCTGGCCACAGCGCGCGTCTTGAGTTGCGTGGTGTTGAGACCGGTGTTCGGTTCGGTGACGGCGAAACAGGCCTTGTCGCGACCCTCGACCATCGGCGGCAGCATCCTGCGGCGCTGCGCCTCGGTCCCGAACACAACGACCGGATTGAGGCCGAAGACGTTGATGTGGACGGCGGAGGCGCCCGACATGCCGGCGCCGCTCTCCGAGATGGCGCGCATCATGATCGCGGCTTCGGCGATGCCGAGCCCGGAACCGCCATAGGCCTCCGGAACGCAGATCCCGAGCCATCCTGCATCGGCCAGCGCCTTGTAGAAGTCGTGCGGGAAGCCGCCCTCGCGGTCCTTCCTCAGCCAATACGCGTCGTCGAAATCCTCGCAGACCTTCGTGACCGCGTCGCGGATGGCTTGCTGTTGGTCGGTGAGGGCGAAGTCCATGCTGATGCTCTTGATCTCGGCCTTATCTTCTGAACTCTACATACACGCATAAGAACTGAATGGGAGGCGCTTTTATGGGTCCCTTGGCTGGCATCACCATACTGGATCTGACCACGGTGCTGATGGGGCCCTATGCCACCCAGATCCTCGCGGATATGGGGGGCTGTGTCATCAAGGTCGAAAGCCCGGAAGGTGACATCGTCCGGCAGCTCGGACCCGGCCGCACCCCCGGCATGGGCGGCATGTTCCTCAACGCCAACCGCGGCAAGCGCAGCATCGTCATCGACCTCAAGAATCCCGCAGGCCGCGACGCCCTGCTCCGCCTCGCAACGAAGGCGAACGCGATCATCTACAACGTGCGGCCGCAGGCGATGGCCCGGCTCGGCCTCGACTATGAGGCGCTGGCCACAGCTAATCCATCGATCGTCTATGTCGGATTGTTCGGTTACGGCCAGAGCGGACCCTATGCCGCGAAACCCGCCTATGACGACCTGATCCAGGGCGCATCCGGCGTCGCCATCTTCCTGGCGGCCGCCGGTGACGGCACGCCGCGCTACGTGCCGATCACCATGGCCGATCGCGTCGTGGGCTTGATGGCGGTCAATGCCATCATGGGCGGGCTGATGCATCAGCAGCGCACCGGCACTGGTCAACGCATCGACGTGCCGATGTTCGAATCGATGACGGAATTCGTCCTGATCGATCATCTCGGCGGGCTCACCTACGATCCCCCGCTCGATCACGGCGGCTATGCGCGACTGTTGTCGCGGCACCGGCGGCCCTACCGCACCAGCGACGGTTACATCTGCGCCCTGATCTACAATGACAAGCAATGGCGCAGCTTCGCCGAGAGCATCGGCCAGCCCGAGCTGCTCGACGACCCGCGCTTTGCCAGCCACGCCGCGCGCCACAAGCATATCGATGAGATCTACGAGGAGGTCGGCCGCATCTTCCTCGGCCGCACCACTGCCGAATGGCGCGAGCTGCTGGAGCGCGCCGACATTCCGGTGATGCCGATGCACACGCTGGAGAGCATTCTCGACGATCCGCATCTCAACGCGGTCGGCTTTTTCAAGACGATCGAACATCCGGTCGAGGGACGCGTCCGGCAGATGCAGGTGCCGTCGACCTGGAGCGCGAGCCAGCCCGAACCCGGCGGCCCCGCTCCCACCCTTGGCGAGCATGGCCGCGCCATCCTGAGCGAGGCCGGCTTCACCGCGGACGAGATCGACCGCCTCGACCAGCAGAGGGCGGTTCATTTGCCGGAGCTCAGGCACAAGAGGCCGGCCTGATCCGCACCGCCGCATAGCGCGCGTGGACCCTGCGTTGCACCAACCAGTTCGAGCGATGGGCCCGGTAGCCCCATTCTTGTACAAACCGGGAAAGCTGCCTTATTGATGAATTCGGTGCATGGATCTGGCAGCGGTGGCGGCGAACGCAGCTGCCTGGTCCGGGCCGACGCTCTTCCAGTGCAACAGGCGTGATTCCAGATGCATCTCAATTTTCTCGGATTGCAGGCGTTCCTCAGCATCGCGGAACGCGGCAGCTTCCGGAGCGCCGCCTTGCATCTCAACCTGTCACAGACCGCCATCAGTCATCGCATCCGCAAGCTTGAGGACGAGCTCGGCATCAAGCTGCTGGCGCGAACGACGCGCGATATCAGCCTGACGCGTGCCGGCATCGAACTGCTGCCGAAGGCGCAGAAGGCGATTGCCGAGCTGGAGCAGTCGTTCGACGAGTTGAAACAGCAGGGCGCGAGACGGCGCGACCGCCTCGACATCGCCTGTCTGCCGGCGTTCGCCGTGCACTATCTGCCGCCGATCCTGGGGAAGTTTCGCAAGCAAAATCCCACGGTCGAGGTGCGGATCTTCGAAGCGCCTTCCGCCGCCATCGCCGAACTGGTGGAGGCCGGCGACGTCGAGTTTGGTCTCAGCGTGATCCAGACCAACAGGTGGGATCTCGACGTCGAGATCATCCTGGAATCCGGCCTGGCACTGGCCTGCCCGGCAGCCCACGGCTTGGCGAAGAAGCGCTCGATCTCGTGGAAAGAGCTTCGCGACGCTGCACTGATCCGCGTCGGCACCAAGACCGCGATCCGCGCGATCATTGACGACATCGTCGCGGCGGAACGCCTGACCCCGAACTGGCAGTACGAGGTCCAGCACGTCGAGACGGCCGTGAATCTCGTCGCAAACGGCCTCGGTCTGGCGATCGTTCCCGAGGTGGATGTGACCCTTCATCGCGGTGGAAGCCTGACCGCCGTGCCCCTGCGCTCACCGAAGGTCACCTGCAAATACGGCCTTGTGACGCGGCGGGGCATACCATTGTCCGCGGCTGCCGCCGCGGTCTGCGCCCTCATCGTCCAGCAGATGAGTTCGAGGACGCTGCGACGCGCAACATGACAGAGGGTGTCCTGCCAACGTGCAAACTCTTCATGAATGCCGTCAAACAATTCATTTGTCATCCCCGCCGTCGCGTCCGATGCTCAAAAAAACAACAGACGATGATGCCGGGAGATGTGATGCGTCAATTTTCCAGATGTCCGTCTCAATGACATTGCGCTGCCGGCCTCTGCCATGAGCGGCGCTGCCGACTGACGTTCGGCTCGACAATCGACGATCTCAAGACACCAGACACACCATCGTGCTCGGAAACGACGCGCCTGAAGGCGTGCGTCGACGAGGAGACGTTCCACCAACGAAAATCCACTCAAGACGGGAGCAAGAGATGAAGAACAGCTTGAGGGAGAGCCAGCAGGCGCAGGCCGGCAGACCGATCGTCCCCGGAATACGGATCATCTGTCTCGCTGCGGCCTCAGCTGCCTTGCTGTTCGCGCCGGCCGGACAGGCCAATGCGGCCCTCAGGGATCTCGCGGCCGTCAAGCCGGTGATGGCGTGCAGCGCGCTGGTCGGACTTGATCTCAGCAGCATCAGCGGCGTGGTCGGCGGCCCCATCACCATTTCCGCGGCCACCATCGTCCCGGCGTCAACAACGAACCCCGCCGAATACTGCGCGGTGACGGGGAATATCGGCCCGGGCGCCAACTCCATCGTCATGCGGCTGCCGACCCAGGGCTGGACACAGCGCTATTTGCAGACCGGCTGCGGTGGTGAATGTGGCAGCGCCAACATCAGTTACGGGCAGTCGACCGGTTGCGTACCGATCACCAATGGCACGATCGCAAGCGCCACCACCAACATGGGGCACGCAGGTTCGCAGGGCCCGACCTGGTCGGTCAACAATCCGCAGGCGCAAATCGACTTCGCCTACCGCGGCGTGCACGTCGCCTCGGAAGTCGCCAAGGCGGTCATCACCAAGTTCTACAACCAGAAGCCCGCTTACGCCTACTTCAGCGGCTGCTCGGACGGCGGCCGCGAGGCGTTGATGTCGGCGCAGCGCTACCCCGACGACTTCGACGGCATAGCGGCCGGTGCCCCGGCAAGCGACATGGACGTGCAGAATACCTACCATCATGGCTGGCGGGTCATCACCAACCAGACGACGCCAGGCACGATCCCGATCCCGGCGAGAAACACCTATGTCCTGCTCGCCAGCAAACTCGCCTACGTTCATGCCAAGGTCGTTGCGGCCTGCGACGCGATCGACGGACTGGCCGACGGCGTCATCGACGATCCGCGGGCCTGCCACTTCGACCCCAATACGCTGGTGTGTACCAACAACGGCAACGAATCGGGCTGCCTGACGCAGGCCGAGGCCGATGTCGTCCGGCGGATTCACGATGGCGCCGTCACGGCAAATGGCGCGCGGCTGGAGCCCGCCGTCAACTCCGAATGGGGCTCCGAACTTGACTGGACCCTGTTCGTGCCGGCGGCTCAAGGCGCAAGCGTCGGCAGCGAAAATTTCGTCAACTCCTGGGCGGGCTACAAGACGTTCTTCAATACCTACAACGCCAGCTGGACCTTGAACGATCTGAAGCTGACCGTGTCCGGCTTCCGTGACACGGTGGCAAGCTCCGTCCTGTATGCGGCGAACAATCCCGACTTGACGCCGCTGGCACGCAGCGGAGCCAAGCTGCTGCTGTACCATGGCTGGTCCGACCAGCACATCCCGCCCCGCGGCACGATCAAGTACTGGAACGCGCTGAACGAAACGGTTGGCACGCGTGCGGTCGCGCGTTTCGCCCGCTTCTATCTGTTCCCCGGCATGGCGCATTGTGGCAACGGCCTCGGACCGAACACCTTCGACGTCCTGTCGCCGCTGATGTCGTGGGTCGAGATGGGGACCGCCCCGAACGAGATCGTGGCCGCCAACAGTTCGACCGCGACCTCCCGACCGGTCTATCCGTATCCGCAGGTGGCACGACTGAGGGCCGCTGGTCTCGACCCGAAGGTCGCGGCGAATTTCAGCCCGTACACACCGAGGGAGGAGCCGCGTTTCAGCACGAGCTTCGTCGGAGACTATCTCTTCTCCGCCAGGTACCCCCAGGTGCAGTGTCAGGCGAGCGGCACGACGCTGGTCTGCCCGCCTAGACAGCGCGATGATGACAAGGATGGCGACAATGACAGGGATTAGGTGACGACTGATCGCCGCTGCTCCTGAGTGCCACCAATCTGACGGGCCGGCCTGCTGTTGCAGGCCGGTTCTGGATTCCGACCCCTCACGCCGCCCTGTTCCAGTCCATGTCCCGCCGTTGGCGGCGAGCCGCACCCGCCCTCTGGACACCGCCCGCGAAGCCGCGTAGCCAAGGCCGGAGCACCGGCTGATCCCCGCTTTCCGAGGTTTTTCCAGCCGGGCCAGCCGTCAATGACAGGGCCGGATCGACGGCCACACCGGGAGTGTAGTGACACGTGGCTGACCAGCGGCCCCCTGATAACAAGCTCGATAAAAATGGGCCCCTTGCCTCGATCGAGGCGGTCGAAAGCGGCTTGGCCTCGCAGGGCTATATCGCGAGCCGCCAGATCGCGACGGCGGTCTACCTCGCGCAAGCAATCGAGAAGCCGATCCTGGTCGAGGGTCCGGCCGGTGTCGGCAAGACCGAGCTTGCCAAAGCGATCGCCGGCTGGCGCGGGCTGAAGATGATCCGCCTGCAATGCTACGAAGGCCTCGACGAGGCCAAGGCGCTCTATGAGTGGAAATACGCCAAGCAGCTTCTCTATACGCAGATCCTGAAGGACAAGCTCGGCGAAGTGCTCGGCGGCGCCGCGACGCTGCATGCGGCGCTCGACCAGTTGCATGATTTCGGCGACGTGTTCTTCTCCAAGGAATTCGTCGAGCCGCGGCCCCTGCTGCAGGCGCTGGAACAGCCCCATGGCTGCGTGCTCCTGATCGACGAAATCGACAAGTCGGATGCCGAGTTCGAATCCCTCCTCCTCGAAATTCTCAGCGATTTCCAGGTCAGCATTCCCGAGCTTGGCACCGTCTCCGCCATGGTGCCGCCGACCGTGATCCTGACCTCCAACAGCGAGCGCAATCTCGGCGACGCGCTGAAGCGGCGCTGCCTGCATCTTCACATCGGCTTTCCCGAGCAGAAGCTCGAAGAGCGCATCGTCGAGACCCGCGTTCCCGGCATCGCGGACAAGTTACGCAAGCAGCTGGTCGGCTTCATCCACGACATCCGCACGCTCGATCTGAAGAAGCAGCCGTCCGTAAGCGAGACCATCGACTGGGCACGGGTGCTTGTCCTGCTGCAGGCCGCTGAACTCGGCCACGACGTGGTCAGGGATACCCTCAACGTGCTGCTGAAATACGAATCCGATGTCGAGGCGACCTTGCCGCATGTCTCGACTTTCGTCGCCAAGGCCATCCGTCACAACGTCTTCGGTTAGTGGGGGCGCGAGCGCCCATGCAGGACAACATCCATCGCTTCTTCCGCGCCGCGCGTGGCGCCGGCGTCCGCATCTCGCCGGCCGAGAGCATCGATGCGATGCGGGCGGTGGCCAGCGTCGGCATTGCCGACCGAAATCTGTTGCGCGACGCCTTCCTGCTGACGCTCGCCAAGAGCGCGGACGAGAAGCGCGCGCTTGCCGATTGCTTCGACCTGTTCTTTGCGTCGCCGCAGCCGTTGCGGCCGGCCAATGACGCCGACAGCGCCGACGAAGCGTCCACGCAGCAGGAGAGCAGCGCCGAACCAACGGACGGTTCGTCGACGGAGAGCGAGAGTCTGGGGCCGCTCGCCCAGATGCTGCTGAATCCGGACCCATCGGCGATCGCGGCGGCGATCGCGACCGCCTCAGGCGCGGCGGCGCTGTCCGAGATCCGCTATTTCACCCAGCGCGGCCTGTTCTCGAGCCGCATCCTCGATCTCATGGGCATTCAGCGGCTGCGCGACGACCTCGACGATCTCAGGGTGAACAATCCCGCGCTCGCGGAACGACTGGCCGCAGCCACCGACGCGCTGCGCGAAAATGTTCGTGACGCCGTCTCGCAGGCGCTGCTGCTGTTCGGGCGGGAGGAGGCGGAGAACCTGCGCAACGAGATCCTGCGCAACGCACCGCTCGCCCGCATCGAGCCGCGCCAGATCGAACAGATGCGTGCGCTGATCCGCCAGATCGCACGCCGGCTGCGCGAGCGCTACAGCAAGCCGCGCAAGCGCCAGCGCCGCGGCCATCTCGATGTCCGCCGCACCATCCGGAAGAACGCGGCATGGGGCGGCGTGCCCTTCCTGACCGCCTGGAAGCGTCGCCACCGCGACAAGCCCAGGATCGTCGCGCTGTGCGACGTGTCGGGCTCGGTCGCGCGGGTGTCGGATTTCTTCCTGCTGCTGATCCACAGCCTGCACGAGGTCGTGTCCGACGTCCGCTCCTTCGCCTTTTCGGGCCATCTGATCGAGGTCAGCGAGATCCTCGAACAGAACGATCCGGAGGAGGCGATGAAGCAGATCATGTCCAGGGTCGGTTTCGGATCGTCCGACTATGGCCGCTCGCTGGCCGATTTCGAACGGCAGTGGATGGACAGCGTGACGCCGCAGACCACGGTGATCATGCTCGGCGACGCGCGCAGCAACAATCTCGATCCCCGCGCCGACATCCTGCGCCGCATCTCGGAACGGGCCAAGCGGCTGGTCTGGCTCAATCCGGAAGGACGCATCAGCTGGGGGTTCGGCGATTCGGAAATGCCGCGCTACCAGACCTTCTGCACCCTGACCCGGCAATGCGCGACCGCGCAGCAGCTGGAGCGGGCGGTGGCCGATATCGTGGCGGTGTATCAGTAGCGGCCAGCAAGGCCAACCTTCCGGAGATCTTGGTCGGAGACGGACAAGACCATCTTTGGATTGGCCTCCGCTTGACATTGAGCATCAGCGCTCCGGTACATCATTGAGCGCGTGCGACCGGTCACCCACCGCGCCTGCACAATGCAATCCTTCATCCGCCGCGTTTGGCTAATCCTCTCGCACCTAAAATATCGAAAACAACCCCATGCAAAGTAGCCTTGCGGCGGCTGGCATGCACGATCCCGCGAAGACAATTTGACACGTCGGGCAAATCACGTGCAAAATTCCATCATTCCGCAATCGACAATTCGCGCGCCCGCTCACAATTTGCTCACATGCAGCGGCGGAATCCGGCGCGCCCAGGGCATCGCCTGCTCCAGCTGGGCGGCGAGCTGCAGTACCAGTTGATCCATCGACGGCGAAGCCGCGAGTTGTACGCCGATCGGCAGGCCGTTCGAATGCTGCGCCAGCGGCAGCGAGATCGCGGGCGTCCCCATCACGTTATGCGGCAGCGTATACTGCACGGGAAGCGCAAAGATACCTTGCGTGAAGCTGTCGAAGTCGATGCCCGCGACCGACAGGTTGACGAGGCCCCACCGCGGCGCCGTGGTCGCCGTGGTCGGCGACAGCCAGATGTCGTAATCGGTCCAGAACTGGCCGAGGCTGCGGCGCATGATATTGGCCTTGCTCCAGGCGGCCATGAAGCGCGAGGGCGTAATCTCCCTGGCGCGCTGATAGATCGACCAGATGATCGACTCGAGATTATCCGGGCCCGGCTTGCGGCCGGCTTTCTGACCCAAGTAGTTCAGCCTGCCGTCGAAATCGAAAAAGAACAGGTCGCGGATGGTGGTGAGCAGATCGACCCCACCGAGGCTGGCGCTGGCGTGTTCAACGCGATGGCCCATGCCGGCGAGCGCCTTGCCGGCCTTCTCGACCGCCTTGCGAACCTCGGGATCGACCCCCACGCCCGCGAACTCGTCGAAGACCATGCCGATCCGCAATTTGCGCGGCTTGCGTTTGATCAGCGCCGCGTAAGGCTGATCGGGCTTGGGGATCACGAACGGATCGCCGGCCATCGGAATCGCGAGGCAATCGAGCATCGCAGCGGAATCTCGCACGGTGCGGGTCTGCACGTGGTTCGTCGAGTAGCCGAAACCGCCTTCATCGACCGCAGGCCCGGCCGACACCCGCATGCGCGACGGCTTGAAGCCGACGCCGCCGCAATAGCTCGCGGGGATCCGGATCGAACCGCCGATGTCGGAGCCGTGCGCGATCGGCACCATGCCCGATGTCACCGACGACTGAGCACCGCCAGAGGAGCCGCCGGTGGAATAGCCCTTCTTCCATGGATTGGATGCGTTGCCGTACAACAGGCCTTCGGTGGTTCCGGCCATGGAATATTCCGGCGCCGCCGAACGTCCCAGGATATTGACGCCCGATTTGCGCAACAGGATCGCGACATTGCTGTCGATCTCCCCGACCATGCCTTTGCAAAGCCGTGAGCCGAACTCGATCTTGCGGCCCTTCTCGTGGCCGAAGACGTCCTTCATCAGCAGCGGCACGCCGCGGAACGGCCCATTGCCAAGCGACGTCTCGTCGAGCCCGTCGATACGGTCGTCATAGGTTTCGACGACGCCATTGATTTCCGAATTGGCCTTGGCGATCGCCTCGGCCGCGGTCAGCGCCAGATCCTTCGGCGAGACCTGTTTTTTTCGCACCAGCTCGGCCAGTCCGGTCGCGTCATATTTGGCGTATTCCCGGATCTTCATTGGCGGTCCCTCCTGCCCTTGTTGTTATCTTATCGGTCGGTCATGAACCGCCGCCGAACTCCTGGTGTCGGCCCGGCGCGGCTTCGAACAGCGCCCTGGTGTAGGGATGTTGGGGGTTGGCAAACACGTCGGCCGTCGTGCCCTGCTCGACGATGACGCCCTTCTGCATCACCGCGAGGCGGTCACAGACCTGGGCGGCGATCCGCAGATCATGGGTGATGAACAGCACGGCAAGATCGAACTTCTTGCGCACCTCATCCAGGAGCTTGAGCACCTGGGCCTGCACCGAGACGTCGAGTGCGGACACCGGCTCGTCGCCGATCAACAGCACGGGCTCCATCGCCAACGCGCGCGCGATGCAGATGCGCTGGCGTTGCCCGCCGGAGAACTGGTGCGGATAGCGCTCCAGCGCATCCGGCGACAGATGCACCGTCGTCATCAGCTGACGCGCCCGCTTGACCGCATCCTCGCGCGCGAGGCCATAATTCATCGGCCCCTCGATGATCGCCTCTCCCACCGTCCGCCGCGGGTTGAGCGAACGATAGGGATCCTGAAACACGATCTGGACCCGCCGGCGCAGCGGGCGCACCTGGGATTCGGAGAGCGCGGCGATGTCCCTGCCCTCGACCGCGATGGTGCCCGCGGTGGGGTCGACGAGGCGGGCCACGCAGCGCGCCACCGTCGATTTGCCGGAGCCGGATTCGCCGACGATGCCGAGTGTCTCGCCGCGTCGCACCGACAGCGAGACGTCATTGACCGCGTTGGTCACGCGCGCCTTCGGCTGGAAGAAGCTGCGCTTGCCATAGGTCTTGAACAGATTTCGCGTTTCGAGCGTCACCGCGCCGGTGACGGGAGCGCGCTTCGGC
>Ga0307516_10007258_pt1 | contig 12764 bp, 15 predicted proteins | sample 19_EM_MG_FD_203310 | JGI IMG/M metagenome (GOLD analysis project Ga0307516, IMG submission 203310) | Populus trichocarpa ectomycorrhiza microbial communities from riparian zone in the Pacific Northwest, United States - 19_EM | ecosystem: Host-associated > Plants > Roots > Unclassified | place... | reverse complement strand
CTACAACAATCAAGTTCAATACGAGATTGATAAGAGCAGAGATAGTACCAGAAATAACAATAATATACTTTGGAAAATTAATCTTACGAATAAGATCACCTCTGGTGACTATGGCTTGCATTCCTTGTGTTGTAGCCTCAGTGAAAAACGACCACAACACGACACCAAGCAAAAGATAGACAGGAAAATGCTCAATCCCAGCACCAAAACGGAGAAACTTTACAAAAACAACATATAAAATCGCAAACAACATCAAAGGTTTTAAAAGTGACCAAAGATAACCAAGCACTGACCCCTGATAACGCAGTTTGAAGTCTGTAACGACTAATTCTCGTAAAAGTATACGATTTCTTCGACTTATAATATTTGAGATTTTCATATTATCTCTAAATATTATAAGCTATATGAAGCGTTATGAATAGAGTTGCTATCGTTGTATTAAATTATAAAGGCATGGAAGATACCGTCGCCTGTTTGGCGTCACTTATAAAACAAACTTATCAGACCTATACTATCGTCGCAATTGAAAACGGTTCCGGAGATAGTTCGACGAAGGAATTCAAAAAGCTCGAAACTATATATGGCAAGAAATTACATGCCATATATAATCAAGAAAATCTCGGATTTGCAGGAGGGGCCAATACTGGTATACGTTGGGCCTTGGATAATCAATTCGACGGAATTGCCTTATTTAACAACGATGCGATAGCCGCTCCTACTTGGCTCGAAGAACTTGTGAAAACACATAAAAAACAGCAATCTGGCATTACGACAGGTCTCCTACTTCATGAGCATGGCGACACTATAGACAGTACTGGTGACTGGTATTCCAAGTGGGGTCTTCCATTTCCAAGAAGCCGAGGTGATGCCACTAAAAAAGCACCTGAGGCTGGCTTTGTATTTAGTGGCAGTGGCGGGGCAAGCCTGTATGATCCGGCTATGCTACGTGAGATCAGCTTATTTGATGAAACGTTTTTTGCCTACTACGAGGATGTTGATGTGAGTTTTCGCGCTCAATTAGCTGGTTGGAAAGTAGCATACACACCAAAGGCGATAGCCTACCATAAACAGGGTTCTACAAGTGGCAAGATGCCAGGATTTAGCGTTTACCAAACATTCAAGAACCTACCTCTTCTCTACATAAAGAACGTTCCCGCTTCACTTCTTATTCCAATCGGCTTGCGGTTCTTGTTTGCGTACGTAATGATGCTGGGTCATGCCATTAAAAAAGGAAATGCTGTACCAGCGCTCAGGGGGTACTTTAAAAGTATTATTCTTTTCTGGAGCCATGCACTTCCCGCCCGACGCGCCATTCAAGCCAACAAAAAAGTTGAAACGAGCTATATTAAAGAGTTACTTTGGCCTGACCTCCCCCCTGATCAGACAGGCCTACGGAAGGTGCGTCGATTTTTTATCGGTAAATAAACATGCGTCTACTTGAACATGAAGCTAAAACACTCCTACAAGCCAGTACAGTCCCCATCCCACAGGGAGATATTATTACAAAAGACACCTCTACTTACTCTATTCACACCCCCATCGTTCTGAAATCTCAGGTTCCCGTAGGCGGCCGAGGTAAATTGGGCGGCGTGGTAATTGTGGAATCACCCGATTTCCTCAAAAATGCAATAGATAAACTCTTTTCACTCGACATCAAAGGCTACAAGCCAACTACTCTTCTGGCCGAGGAAAGGTTGTCAATTGCCCATGAACATTACCTTTCACTTCTAATCAATCGTAACACCTCAGACATTCGCTTAATCGCCCATACAGATGGTGGTGTTGAGGTGGAGAACAATAGCACTCAGGATTTCTTGAATGTTTCAATCAATAAATGGGCAATTAAAGATCGCGCTGAACAATTAGCTTCATATCTTGGATATGATTTAGAAATCATACACCCGCTCCTGGAGAATATTTATGCTGCATTCATCAAAAACGACGCTACACTCCTGGAAATCAATCCATTAATCTATACAGTCAACGGAGACCTGGTGTGTGGAGACTGTAAAATGGAGCTCGATGACGCAGCGAGTTTTCGTCACCCCGATTGGGATTTTGAGGACAAGCCAAGTGATACGAATTTTGTCTCGCTCGATCCCCTCGGCTCCATCGCTACTATCGCCAACGGTGCCGGGCTCGCCATGGCAACGGTAGACGCGGTAGCAGCTCGTGGTATGAAACCTGCAAATTTCCTCGACATAGGTGGTGGCGCCAACACCGCGAGCGTTCTTAAGGCATTTCAGCGCATTATGGAATTTCCACATATCGATGCAATTGTGATTAATATTTTTGCAGGAATTACCCGTTGCGACGAAGTGGCTAAAGCAATAATTGAAGCGAAAAAACAAATCGACTCGCTGCCCCCTTTATTTATTAGGCTGGCGGGTACAAATTTTGAAGAAGCGGTTGCTCTTCTTGCGGAAGAAGATATAGCCACAATGGCCTCACTCGACGAGTGCCTTACCGCAGCCAAGGAAATCACCCATGCGTAAAGAATTATTTACCGCTAAAAACGTTATCGTCCAAGGTATTACTGGCTCTCATGGAGCGTTTCATACTGCTACGATGCGCGCCAGCGGCACGCATATCGTCGCAGGCACGTCGCCTAATAAAGCAGGACAAACAATCGATGGCGTGCCTGTTTACGCTACTATTGAGGCAATTCAGCAAGATCACCGCGTTGATACAAGCGTCATTTTTGTACCCGCCCCTTTTGCAAAAGCCGCCATGATTGAAGCAATTGACGCTCATGTACCGCTCGTTATATGTATAACCGAAGGTGTGCCTGTTCACGACATGCTCGAGGTAAAAAAACGAGCCACAATAGCGAACGTGACAATCATCGGACCAAATTGTCCTGGAGTATTACTTCCGGGTATCAACAAACTAGGCATCATTCCAGCTAGCATGGGCACACCGGGTACAATTGGTATTGTAAGCCGCTCAGGCACACTCACCTACGAAGCAACGACAGGATTGACCGCACGTGGATTAGGCCAAAAATATATTATTGGCATTGGCGGCGATCGTATTCAGGGAACTGATTTTATTGATTGCCTCCGTTTGTTTGAAGAGGATAACGATGTAACCTCAATCGTATTAATTGGTGAAATCGGTGGCACTGCCGAACTGCGAGCCGCCGAGTATATCGCAGCTCACGTTTCAAAACCAGTCTACGCCTATATTGCCGGTCACTCTGCCCCTATGGGCGTTCAACTTGGTCATGCTGGTGCAATTCTTGGTAGTGAAGACGAATCTGCAAGTGTTAAAACAGCTGTGCTCGCCCGTAGCGGAGCTCAGACATTTACAAGCATCGTCAAGCTTGTCCAATCAGTAAAGTGATATACTAGTACGTAATGACCCATCGCAAAAAAATCAGTCTTCTTATCCCCGCCTACAATGAACAGGAGGTGTTACAGCATCTCTATGAACGCCTCAACAAGTTAGCTGGGCAAACTCCCCACTACGATTTCGAATTTTTATTTGTTAATGACGGCAGTCGCGACAAAACGCTTGAAATTATTAAAGGCTTCGCCGCAAGCGATCATCGTATCGCGTATGTTAACCTTTCGCGCAACTTTGGCAAAGAAACAGCCATGCTTGCCGGCCTCGACCATGTGACGGGTGATGCCACAGTTATTATTGATGCCGACCTACAAGATCCACCCGAGCTTATACCCCAGATGATCGCTTTTTGGGAAGAGGGATATGACGATATTTATGCCAAGCGCCGTTCTCGCGCCGGAGAAGGGTGGTTCAAAAAAATCACCTCTGAACTATTTTATAAAATCCTGCAAAAATCTACCAATATCCCCATCCAGCGTGATACCGGCGACTTCCGGTTACTGAGCCTACGCTGCGTGGAAGCACTACGCCAATTCCGCGAATCGCAGCGCTACACAAAAGGTATGTTTAGTTGGATCGGCTACAAGAAAAAAGAAATGCTCTACAGCCGCGATCCGCGAGCCGCCGGAGAAACCAAATGGAACTACCTAAAGCTAGTTAACCTCGCTATTGATGGTATTACTTCATTTACCACCGCTCCGCTGCGCGTATCTTCTGTATTTGGCATGATTATTTCTATCGCGTCGTTTATTTACATCCTATTTCTTGTTATTCGTACGACGTTTTACGGCAGCGACCTAGCCGGTTACCCATCTATGATGGCCGTGATTTTGTTCCTCGGAGGTATTCAGCTACTTTCTCTTGGTGTAATTGGCGAATATATTGGCCGAATTTTTAATGAAACCAAGAATCGACCCCTGTACTTTGTCGAGGAATACTACCGCAGTGGCGATCAAAAATAGTTCACAAAAGATACGTTTTATTACGATAGGTGGCATTAACACAGCCATCGACTTTAGTGTTCTATTCCTTTTAAAATCACTCGGCCTTCCCGTAGTTCCAGGTAACATTATTTCAACGTCTTTTGCGTTTTGTTTTAGCTTTGTGGCTAACAAAAAATACACTTTTAAAACCCACGATGGCAACATCAAGCGAGAATTACCACTATTTATTATCATTACTTTATTTGGCCTATGGGTGCTGCAAACGCTCGTCATTCAAGTCGTCTCTTTCTTGCTTTTACACTCTGGGTTGCCAGAATCACTCATTCTTTTTATCGCAAAAATTTTCGCCACCATCACGTCTCTTACGTGGAACTACATATGGTATTCTCGCGTCGTATTTAAACCAGATCAAGGTGATAAATAGGACTTTCTCATGCATATAGCTATTGATGCGCGCATTATCAACTCAACCACTGGTCGCTACGTCGAAAGACTCGTACATTACTTGCAGCAAATAGACACCATTAACCAATACACCATACTTGTACCTACAAAAGATCTAAACTTTTTCAAGCCATCAAATAAAAACTTTACGGTGCAAGCATGTGACTTTAAAAACTATTCTCTTGCCGAACAGTTCTCATTTAAAACATATCTCGATAAACTTAACCCTGATCTCGTTCATTTTTGCATGCCTCAACAGCCGCTTGGCTACAAGGGCACTCATGTCACCACGGTACATGATTTAATCCTGCTAAACACCTATAATTCCGATAAAAACTGGCTTATGTTCCACGCCAAACAACTGGTTGGACGCTATCTATTTAAAAAAATAGGTCAAACCAGTGAACATATTTTAGTACCGACCAATTTTACCAAAAACGACTATGTTTCCTATGCCAAGATCCCCGAAAGCAAAGTGACGGTAACTTACGAGGGAGTCGACGTATTTATTGATAAACTTAAGAATTACAATCACCCGTTCAAGCAATATATCTTGTATGTCGGCTCTCAAAGTGACTACAAGAACATTCGACGCCTCGGCGATGCGCATCAAAAACTGCTCGCAACACACCCTGATCTTGGTTTGATACTTGTCGGCAAAAAAAACCAGGCTCATTTGAACGTTGAAAAATATTTTATTGAAAAGGATTATAAAAATATCCTCTACACCGGCTTTGTTGAAGACACAGAGCGCGACTGGCTGTTTGCAAATTGCAGCGCCTATATATTCCCCTCACTAATGGAAGGCTTTGGACTACCCGGGCTTGAGGCTATGGGCTACGGCGCGCCAGTCGCCAGTAGTAATGCCACGTGCCTCCCTGAAGTGTATGAAGATGCTGCCCACTATTTTGATCCGCGTGATACTAACGATATAGCACGTGCTATAAATGATATCCTCACAAATGAATCGCTTCGTAATTCATTAATAAAAAAAGGATATGCACAAGTTAAAAAGTTTTCCTGGGAACGTATGGCCAAACAAACCCATGCAGTGTATATGAATGCTACTAAAAAGAGCTCCTAGGAGCTCTTTTGAACAATTACAAGGCGACGATCTCGACCCTCCCCTTCAGAGAATGTTCGAATATCATCGTACTCATCCGCGACACGGTGAACTACGCGACGATCAGCTGCATTAAGATCGGCAATATATGAGTCGCCAGTTTTACGCACTGACTCAATCCATTCACGAGCCTGCTCGGCAACTTTTTCAGCTCGTTGTTTTTTGTAGTCGGCAATATCAACATTTACTCTGGTAAGCTGTGCATTCTTATTACGGAGTGTTGTTGAGATAGTGTACTGTAAACTGCGTAGTGTTTCAGCATTTCGACCGATTAAAATACTATTAAGCTCGGTTGTCGGCACAGAAAGTTCAATAACATCCTCTTCAAGACTTGTCTCAACTGCCACATTCACTCCAAAAAAAGAAAGGAGGTCTTCAAGATATTTTTTGGCAAAATTGATGGATTCTTGAGCGTCCATTACTTCCTCGCTTTCTTAGTAGTATCCTTAGCTTTGATTTTAGTTATAGCCGGCGTCACTTTGGCAGTTTTTGCAGTTTTTTCGCGAGCCTTAGCGGTGGCCTTTTTATGGATCGCTGAGATTGCCACATCGCCAGCGACTTCATCCATTTCGGCGAAGTCCTTTTTCAGTAGGTACGATTGCTGAGCCACTGCAACAATGTTAGACACGGCATAGTAAAGTGCCAACGCACCTGGCACTGTCACCATGATAAAGAACATGAAAAGAGGCAATACCTTCATCATCTTACCCATAACCACCGCGTTCATTTCAGACTGATCGGCTTTTTTACCATCGGCCGCTTCACTCATGATCTCACGTAGGCCTTTTTTGCTTTCGGCCTGCGGCATAGTTTGCTTGCTCATAATGTACTGTGTACCAGCTGCGACAATCGCCAAAATGACTAGGATAAAATCAACATGGCCGTTTGAAAAAGCCGGTTTAGTAAGGTCAACGATCCCGAGTAGCTTCTCGTTGAATTGATCGGGGTGTTCAATAAGATGCTTAATTGGTCCAATATTTTCTAAAAAGTCATAAGTAAACTTACCAATTTGATCTCGGTGAAGGGTAAAAACCTGAATAACACTATAGAGTGCGATAAAGATCGGTAATTGGATAAGTAAAATACCGATCGAACGGAACGGGTTGATGCCGTGCTTTTTGTAAAGCTCAAGCATCTGCATACTCTCAAGCTGCTTATTACCCTTGGTTTGCTTTTTGATACGCGCTAACTCTGGCTGTATCTTTTTAATGGCTTGCGTTTGGTGAAGCTGTTTTTTAACAAGAGGAAACAACGCAAAACGCACAAGTACTGTAAAGAGTATTAGGCTGATGCCAAAATCACCGCCTGGAATAACACTATAAAGGCCAATGAGCAGGTTAAATATTGGCTGCACAATCAAAATGTCGAATATATTCACGTCTTTAAAAACTCCAGAAAACTATTTAGCTTATAGTATAGCAGTTTTTGGTGATTATTTGTAGAGGTCGCTCAACTTGAACAATTGTCGAATCGTTTCATGGAGTTCTGCATTCGGCAAAGCAATTAGTTCGCTCGAAAATACCATAATAGCTACATCATGCGGAGATTTGAAATTAGGCAGTTCAAGGCGCACTATAGCGTATACTCGCCGCCGAATCCGGTTTCGACCTACCGCGCTTTTATGTACCTTTTTACTTACCACGACAGCAAACCGAGAGTGTTTGCGACGTGGGTTGGCAACACTTTTAACAGTAATAAGATGCGACCGAACAGCCGTGCCGTTTTTGTAAACGTAGCGCAGACTGCCGTGACCATGAAATCGATGAGAGACTGATAACATAAATGTGTTTTTATTATACCCTAGAAATAAAATACGCTCTTCTTTTATAAGACGAGCGTATCTGCCATTACTAGGCAGTAAGTTGAGCGCGACCCTTGATGCGGCGTCGCTTAATCACAGCACGACCAGCTTTGGTGGCAATACGAGCGCGAAAACCGTGCGTGCGTGCGCGGTGACGCGTATGTGGTTGGTAAGTTCGTTTTGGCATATCTATATCATTGTACCGAATTTAACACCTTTTTACAAGACACGGCTTGAAATACACCCCTCAACGTTACGTAATATACAAAACCTATCCACACTTATACTCGCGTTATCCACACATTAACAGATGACCTTAGTGGCTGTGGAAAAATAACGCCCCTATCTTCCCTTTTCTGTTTGGTCAGTATCCTAGTTGTGGAAAACTTTCAAGCCATGTATAGTTACTAGTAGTAACGCAAGAGTAGAGAAGTCCAGGGGAGAGGTTTTTAGATATGCAGCACGCATTATGGCAAAGTGTCTTAGGTGAAATCGAGCTTTCTATTTCCCATGCCGCCTTTACTACCTGGTTTAAAAATACCGAGCTTATTGATAGTAGTAACAACGTTGTCACTATTGCTGTTCCAAACATATTCGCCAAGCGACAGTTCGAGGTAAAGTTTAACGATCAAATTAGAACTGTTCTTGAAAAAAATGGCATCACACCTGAACGTATATCCTATACTGTTAAGACAACTGGTAAAAAAACGGTCAGTCGCGAAATAACCACCGCACGCAACGAAACCAGTGTCGATGAGCTACTCTCTCCCATGTCGTCTCAAGAGCAACAAAAATCAACTGGTCTTGGTGTTAGCGGCCTCAACCCCCGTTATACGTTTTCTAACTTTATCGTTGGGTCGAGTAACGATTTAGCCTACACTGCTTGCCAAGCGGTAGCAGCCAACCCTGGCACCAAATACAACCCGCTCTTTTTATACGGCGGTGTCGGGCTTGGTAAAACCCACCTTATGCAAGCAGTTGGTAACGAGATCGCCACCCATAATCCAGGCAGTCGAATTCTCTATATTAGTTCCGAAACGTTCGTCAAGGAATTTCTTGAGAGTATCCGTTTTAAAAAGAAGGGATTTTCAGATAAATATCGTAATGTTGACGTATTAATTGTCGATGACATGCAATTTATCGCTGGCAAAGAAAAAACTCAAGAAGAGTTCTTTCATACATTTAATGCTCTTCACCAAACTAATAAGCAGATTATTATTAGCAGTGATAAGCCGCCTAAAAGTATTCCGACACTCACCGAGCGTCTTCGCAGCCGCTTTGAGTGGGGTATGGCAATTGATATTCAAATGCCCGACTTTGAAACCCGTTGTGCAATTGTCGAGACTAAGGCCTCGCTTTCAGGTATTGAACTTGGACGCGAAACGATTGAATACCTCGCAAACAATATCAAAACCAATGTCCGCGAACTTGAAGGTGCCTTAAATCAACTCCTTGCCTACGCTGAAATGCGGGGTATCACGCCAGACATTTCTACTGCCGAAGGTCTCATTGGCAACGTCCGCCACTCCCGCCCACAACATGTCACCCCAAAACAAATTATCGATAAGACTGCGCGTCATTTTCAAATCGAAACCAAAGAAATCTGCAGCCCCAAGCGCGATAAACATATCGTTGTACCGCGCCAGATTGCCATGTATCTTTTACGTAGCGAGCTTCATTTGAGCTTTCCGAAGATTGCCGGTGAGCTAGGTCGTAAAGATCACACAACAGCTATTCATTCAGTTGAAAAAATAGAAAAGGCCATTAAGCTTGATTTTATGATCCGCGAGCAAGTAGCCGAGATCCGGGAGAAGCTCTATGTCTAATCGTTGTGGACAATCTGTGGGTAGAACGTCTATAAACTTGGGTAAAATCCGTGCACGCTTATCCCCGTATCTACGTCGCACCGTCCATCCAGCACAATACATACGTGCACAACTACCACTTTCCCACAATTTATCCGTTTCTTTTACCCCGCACCTATCCCCAACTAAAACGTCCGCCCTACCTCTGATTGAACACTATTTGTACCCAGTTTCCACAGCACCTATTATTAACCCCAACCAGATAAATTAAAGAAAGGTAATAACAATAATGGAACTCTCAGTTACCCAGGAAAACCTCACTAAAGCACTTAGTAATGTTGGGCGTGTAGCCAGCAGTAAAACAGGTCTACCTATTCTTAGTAACATCCTACTTCGAACTGACGGCAATCGCCTGCTCATTGCTGCAACCAACCTTGAGATTGCCTCGACTCACTACATTGGAGCCAAAATTGCTGCGCCTGGCTCCATTACTATTCCGGCACGCCTGGTGAGTGATTTTGTATCGAGTCTACCCAAAGGCACAGTTGATTTAAAAGTTAGCGGCAGCCATCTTACTATTTCATCCGGTAATTTCACTTCAGTTATAAACGGTGTTCTTGCCGATGAGTTTCCGGAACTGCCTACTATTGATGAAACGTCATCAATTCAATACAGCATCAATACAGCTGACTTTAAACAATCTGTATCTCAAACTGTTATTACCAGTAGTAACGACAGTACTCGGCCGGTTCTTACAGGCGTGTATTGGCATTCATTTGAAGGCCATCTCTACTTAGCAGCTACAGATGGCTACAGGTTGTCTGAGCGTCGTCTCGTTGAAACTTCTAGTGAGGTGGCGGCGATTATTCCTACATCTACTCTGCAAGAAGTGTTACGGACGATCACTGACGATGTGACTGAGATCGAAATACTGTTCGATGAGACACAGGTACGCTTTAGAGTTGGTGAATCTGAGATAACAAGTCGTCTTATTGATGGTAATTACCCCGATTATCGTCAGCTTATTCCAGCCTCATCTGAAACAAATATCGTTATTAATACGAGTGAGTTCGTTCGAATTACTAAGATCGCTGGGCTGTTTGCTCGTGAATCGGGTGGAAGTGTTACGCTTACTGCAGACAAGGAAAAACAAAATCTTTCTATTCACTCAATCGCCTCGGAACTTGGTGAGAATACTTCAAGTGCCCCTGCGGAAATATCCGAAGATGGTCAGGTAACACTTAACTCACGCTATATTAGCGAGGCGCTGTCTGTTATTGATGGTGATATTGTTCTCTTCCGTTTTAGCGGCAAATTAGCACCGTGTGTTTTGACCGGTAAAGCGAAAGACGTTAATTATAAGCACATCATTATGCCACTTAAGAGCTGAGTCTCATGGCTGCTATTGCAAAGATCCGTGTCCAGTATATTCGTGCGCACCGCGATTATTCACTTAGTGTGTCGCCTAATGTGACGGTCATTACCGGTCGTAATGCCAGTGGCAAAACTTCGCTTATTGAGGCATTGATCATTGCTTTACAGGGATCCTCATTTAAGGGAGTGGACAGCGACATTCTTCAGCATGAGGCGCCTTGGTACCGAATCGATATTGGTTTTAATGACAAAACTGTCCGTACCGTTAAATTTGACCCCTCAGCAACGAGTGGTCGAAAGCAATTTATTATTGATAGTAAAGTACACTACCGCCTAACCCCGCAATATAAATATCCGGTTGTATTGTTTGAGCCCGAGGATCTTCGTTTACTTAATGGTTCGCCGGTACGACGACGACAGTTTATTGATCGATTCATTTCACAGCTTGACTCACAGTACGGCGTGTCACTAAGGCGCTATGAACGCTCTTTGCGCCAGCGTAACGCGCTTTTAAAACAGCAAATGCCTAGCGACTCATTATTTGCCTGGGATGTGTCACTGAGTGAGTATGGCGCTTATATTATTGATCAGCGTATTCGGTTTATAAATAAACTGAATCAACGCTTGAATGATACCTACGAAACGATAGCTCGTGCCAATGATAAAGTACGGATCTATTATTCCCAGGATGTTTATAGTAATACTAAACAAAAGCTACTAGCTGATCTTCATCAATATGTTGAAAGAGATAAAGTACTTGGGTTTACCTCTACGGGACCACATCGTCACGACGTTTTATTTGAGTTCAATAACTCCCCGGCTCTGTCTGTTGCTTCACGCGGTGAGGTGCGCAGTGTTGTTTTAGCGCTAAAGTTTCTCGAGGTTGATACTATCGAGCAGCTTACGAGTAAAAAACCGATTATCCTACTCGATGATGTTTTTAGTGAACTCGACGAGCATCGTCAGAATCAGTTGATCTCACTCACCAAGGAAAATCAAATAATCATTACTTCAGCTACAAACAACTCTAATATTCACAGTGACCATATTGTACAGCTTTGACTGCAGAGTCTTTTTTAGTCGATGACTATATCATTAGAGAGATTTCGATAGATTAATACATAGTTGTCTAAATTGACTCCGCTTGATACTAACCAGTCTTGTGCTTCTTTCTTATATATATCAAACTGCTTCTTCGTTCGTTCACCGGTGGGGGTTATCATTATCTGTATCGAAATAATAGTATTACCCGCTTTATCACCAGAGTAATAACGTATTGTATAGAAATCCCCTTCATAGGGCAGAATCTTCGCTAACATTGGATCGTCGGCAGTAGTCGACATTTCACTAAACATATCCCTACACTTAAAATCTTTATAAATAAGCTTGTCTTTTGGCAGGCATTTAACCGTAGTGCCCCATTCATCAAGACCGGATGAGTACTTATTATTAGCGGACCATTGATATGAAACGTCGTAAGATTGTTTGAGACTTTGAATATCTACGATAAATTTTACGGTGTGCACGGATTTAGATTGGTTGTATTCCTGCGAAAATGATCCATCTCTGACCATAACATCTTCGATAGATTTGTCTTTCACCGGCTTATTTAGATTGAGGTTTACGGTGGTGTAAAGCATGTGTTCGATATAATTTAGCGTATCCTTATTGGATGGTTTTCCTTGAGTATATGAATCAAGGTTTTTAATAACCAAGGAGTCGCCTTCAGGATTGTTACGGCTACTAATATACCAGTAGACAGCAGATGCGAGTATAACTAATAGTACAAACGATAGTGTAATAATAAGGAGCTTTTTTTGGGGATTTACCTGGTTCTGATTGTCCATGTATACAGTCTCCTAACTACCAATGTATGCTTCTATTGCTTTTGTGTTGACGTTGTCGGGATAGGCGAATTTTGGTTT
>Ga0307516_10007256_pt1 | contig 12766 bp, 17 predicted proteins | sample 19_EM_MG_FD_203310 | JGI IMG/M metagenome (GOLD analysis project Ga0307516, IMG submission 203310) | Populus trichocarpa ectomycorrhiza microbial communities from riparian zone in the Pacific Northwest, United States - 19_EM | ecosystem: Host-associated > Plants > Roots > Unclassified | place... | reverse complement strand
TAGGCGCATTTGAGTTTTTATTCAAAGCCCGAGACGTCCTTCAGCGAGGATGCGACCAGGTCAGTTCTCCACTGTGAGGCCATGCTCGAAGTTTGAGAATGAGATAATTTTCGAAGTACCCTGATTCAATCTTCCGAGTCCCCAAGCTCGACAGATGGATGGTTCTTGTCCATGGATCCCAGTTCATCGAGGAAATTAAGAGAGTCCCGGAAAGTATATTATCTTTCATGGAGATAGTTGACGAGGTGTGTGTGGTAAATTCCATGCCCAACTCCGGAATCTACTATTCCTCTCCTGGCTCCGTAGTTGATTCAAACTGATTTCACACTGGGGCCCAACGTCAACGCCGTTCCTTATCACATCCCGATCGTTCGATCTCAGTTAACGAGGAACCTGAGCGCGCTCTTCCCGGCTGTTTATGAAGAGGTTGTGGACGCTCTCGATCAGCTGGTGCCTGCTCGCGCAAACGGTTGGTCTCTTATTCCAAGGCTAGGATATACATTTGATTGGTTATGAATCCCCAGAATGGCAGAAACTCAAAGCCAGGGAGGCCATGATGCCCATCATATGCCGTGCTAGCAATTGTACCTTTGTTGGAGCTCCTTTATGTCAGTCTTTGCCTTATTCATAAAATCGTCAATAATTATGGGACAGGTCGAAATCCCGATTACATGGATCTCAACGTTAACTTCACGATGACGGTCGTCAAGGCTGCTGCCATTTTGCGATTCTTCCCACCATTTCTCAAACCGTAAGTGATACCGACTCTTCAGAATATTGAAATGGCTTATTTCCATGCATAGAATCGTCGCTACTTTCTTCACAAATCTTCCTTCTAGCATTGAGCGAGGGGTGAAGCACTTGCAGCCTCTTATAGAGGAGCGCCGTCGACAGAAGGCGGAATATGGCGATGACTATCCCGACAAGCCGGTAAGATGTCTACCAAAATCAATTGTTATTTCTTCCCTCAATTGTCCGACTAGAATGATATCCTCAGCTGGTTGATGGATGATGCGCCAGGCGACGAAACGACCACTCTCAATCTTACTCGTAGGATCCTCGCCGTCAACTTTGCCGCGATACACACATCGTCAATGGTGCGTCTATTTATATTCCGTGACTCACTAATTGTGAGTAACCAAAACAGACCTTCACGCATGCTCTTTATTACTTGGCCGAATATCTTGAGCATGCTCAAACGCTTAGGGAGGAGATCCAGGAAATCGTTGATCGGGAAGGGTGGACGTATGCTGCCATTACCAAGATGGTGAAAGTGGACAGCTTCATCAAAGAGAGCCAGCGTCTCAACTCACTCTCATGTTGTATGTCCTTACACACCCGTCAAGCCATGAATTAATAACTCACCCCCGTTTCTCCCTACAGTAGGCATGTCACGCATCGTCCGTGAACCCTTCACGTTCTCCGACGGAACCCACCTTCCCAGAGGTACCTACGTCTCCGTCCCTGCTCATGTCATCCACCTCGACGAATCCAACTACCCCGACCCCACCTCCTTCGTGCCATTCCGTTTCGTCGACAAGGCGAAGAAGGAGGGCACGGGCCGTAAGGTTGACATGACCGCCACGTCTACCGACTTTCTGTCGTTTGGGCACGGGCGGCACGCGTGTCCCGGAAGATTCTTTGCGGCGACGGAGCTGAAGCTGATGTTGGCACTTATCGTGATGAAGTATGATGTGAAGTTGGAGGGTCCGCACCCGGAGAATTTGTGGATTATGACGTCATGTGTACCGAATCCGAAGGGAGAGGTGTTGTTCCGTAAGCGAGTGGCTGCTTGTGATTGAATTTCTTATAGATGGTCTACATTGCTAGAAGAGACGCCCTCAGATACAGTTCGTTGACGTCGTCACACCATTACCCTAAGAGGGCTAAGGAGTTGAATATATCATTTCTCCAAATCATGAGCTATCTAAATAAGGTGGCATTGACTCGGATGTATATCTTATTCGGGACCGCGGCAGTTAATATCGACCTATCGACCTATACAAAGAGAGGCTGCATTAGCAAATCACCAAGTTGACGCGAATACATGAGACCTGGGCCGGCCACTAAAAATCACGTCGTGTTAGAACGTTTAGAGCAAAGTCTTAAAGAACATACTTGATGATGAGATGCTGCATGAACTGTTCGATGTCCTTGACGCGACAGTTCGGGTGGTTTGCCATGACGATGAGGGTTTGAATGATATCAAACAAAGCCTCCAACCAAAGCATGCTGCAAGGCAATCAGAGTCTCTTGCAAATTCACGTCAACGCCCATAAAAGCGAGAACGGTGGAGGGTCAGCACGATAGATAGTGGAGAGCATGATATTCTTGAAGCAGGACTTTAACACCTCCCATGGCCATCACGAAGTCTAAATGATACACATTTCATCAACACGTCCCGAAGGAATGAAAAAATGAAAAGAAAACGTACATAGCCAACGCAGCGCCAAGACCAGCGTAAAGCGGGTCAAAAGATACCTTTCTCTCCTTTCTCTTCCTTACTGACTCCCGATGGTTGGCGCAGCTGCAACCGCCAGCTCTATCCGGGGAAACGATGTTGTCATTCTCATCCCCCTGCCAGCGCCTCATCCCACCACATCTGGCCCCAGGAACATCTCTCCACCCGCCCGTCAAAAACTCCCTCATCTTCTTCATGCTCCTGCCCTCGGGAGCAGACATGATACTCTTGGCGATATGCCAATGCACTGGTGGATTGCTCGGCGAGAGGTACGCTTCTTTTCCATGCATGGACCCCGTTCGTGAGCCTGAAGCTGAACCATCGATTGTGGTCGCCATAGTAATCGCGCTGGGAGTGTTGGTGAAGCCGTTGAGGGCGATCACGAGCCCACAAGGGACCGTTATCGGCCCGAACTTGAAGAAGCACGCAGCCACGGTGCGTACAATCGACCCGTCTGGCTCGGTCACGGCTGCGGCAGACGAGGTGAGTACTGAAGCCGCCGCGTCAAGGTCTTTATGATGGTCTTGATATCGATGTCTCAGGAGGCGTGGCAACGGAGGGCAGAGGCGTCAATATGGCGTCTGCGGGGGTGCAGAGAGAGGCTTGGAAGAAGGCGTCAGACCGTGGAGGTGTCGGCGTTCGTTCGATGTTAATTGTGTTTTGCTCTTTCCTCTTTTGGGCTTGGAGACGAATTTTGATAGGACATAGAACTGAGGGGATCTCATTCGAGAAACTGAGCTAACGACAGTAATAAGAAAGTCTCAAATGACGCACCCGTAGCCATTACCAATAATAGAATTCGAAGTAGCGGCGACTGAGATGCCGGAAATGATAGAAGGCGTGGACTAACAAGCGATCGTCCGTGATGTATTTGATGAGTCCTCCATGTCTGACGGTTTGGTGCGAGTCGGTTATCGACAATCCACATTCGGGTCTCCTTACCCGGCTCGTCTTGCAAGAGACATGCATGCCTGTATGGAGAACCAAAAGGTCAGCATTGACACCATCTCTCTCGACAGCTTTCTTAGGTCTCCCAGGACTGGAAGGGGATGGTGCACAGAAAGATTGGGAACACTGACATGTTGAAGTTGATTAGATCGGTAGTAGGTTCACGGGAGTTGAGCCTTCCGTCTGGTACACAACAGCATAATCCACTAGTTCGGCCGGCGCATCCGCTTAGAGGACCTTTCTCCCATCTCGCCCAGGTAGTGGGCCATGAACCCCGAGCCCGGGCCACGTCTTGGATACGCTGTTTGCAGCAGTGGATGAGACAGCCTACGCCAGCGCCTCGCGAACTTGTAGTGAGTAAAAAAATACTCCTTCCACTCGTCAGACATATACACGAGCCCGAGGCTTCTGATTTTGCTTTGTCTACGGGGCGATGTGATCATATAAATGACGCCGTCGGTGTGCGAGTATCTGAATAGAGCATTGTTAGTGGTATTACATAGAGATGGAAGTCTGCAATTACCCTCTTTCGCCAAATTGACTCCTGTGGTCTCGGTTTCGCGGGAGTCCGCTGGACCGGGGGTGGTGGGGGGTTGATAAGCGACGTTGGCGCTTGGGTAGTTCCAACATCTTCATCGCTGGAAGAGGAGCTCATGGTGGTTTGTGGGAGACGCCTGAATAAGGGGATAGGCAAGATATCGTCATCCAAACCTAAAATGCCTACTAGAGGGGCTGGTAAGGCGTATTGACGACATAATGCCACACGCAATACGAGTGCTAAAGACAGGCTTCCTGCGCTGCGCGAAGTATGGGCCTATGAGAGCGAGTTGCGCGATATATTCTCGAATCTTCCCCCCTATCACAACCCGGCATACTATTCGACGCTTCTCAAGGAAAGAACTTCATATTTAGCCCCCAAGTCCGGTTTTGACGCACCATCGTTGTCCTTCCCTGGGAACATCTTGGGCTATTCGGGCTATTCGGGGGTCCTTGTACGCGTCATCACGCTAAAACTTGATGGCCCAAATTCTGTGACATCAAGCCGGGATGACTATGGAAGAGACAGCTCACGAGGACGAGGAGTTAAGACTCGACGTCGAAGATTGGTTTAGTTGACTCACCCGTCGTGCACGGATCGAATCCCTCTTGGAGTCGACCAATGACCACCAATTCGTTATGTGATATCCAGATAGTCACTTTACGTTCTGTTATACGTACGAGTCAACAGCATTCGAGCCCCCCAACATCATCATGCCACTGTTGTTCGTGAGTGTTCTCGACGTGCCCACGAAGCGTTCTCAATACTGCCGCGATAACATGAACGGCTCCAAAAACAGCAACTAGTTGATTTGGATCTGACGTGTTTCCCCGGTATCTAGAAGCGGGCTTTGTCGATGCTCGGGGGATTGACACTGGTTTGACATGAAGGGGAGACATTTTGGAGATTGAAGGCAACAGACTGACAATTTACAAAGGGCGGTTCTTGTTAACAAGTGATAGTAGTAGAACTCTAAGGACGCTTTGACATGCGTCGTCCACTGCAACGAAGATTTGAAAGACGTGCGGGAGACATTGAGCCGCACTAGCCCTTTGAGTGGCAGTTTCCTTGTTCTGTCCACCCAGAACACAGCCACATGTCGAATCTCCTTATTCATAATTCATGGCCTCATGGGTGCAGACCAAGACGCACTACATCCCCTTCACCTCCCCCCCGACACCCTCCCCATCGCCAGGACCATCTAAAGAACGTCAACCGAGTCCACAGAATCCCACTCTGGAGCGACAACACTATCTCAGCAGCGTGTTGCAGTCATGCACACCGGAGGAACTGCTCTTTCTCTCTGAAGCCATCGTCCCGCTCCTCAAACGAGATATCCTCGGCTCCTTGCCATATGAATTAGCCTTACATGTCCTTGGGTTCATCGATGACTCTAGGACACTTGTACGTGTCGGAATGGTGAGCCGCGCATGGAAGGATCTCGCAGCGGAGGAGTCAGCGTGGAAAGGCTTGTGCGCATTCTATGCTTTCGGAGGCGGAAGTGGCACCAGTGGGAGCAGCTCTGAAGGAACAGACGAGGAGTCCACGGAGGAAGTCATTGCCCGTGTACCTCGGAGAAGGGCGGTGCGGGAGGGATCTGATAACGGACAACTGCCAACATTCTCGTATCGTTCTCATTTCAAGGAGTGCTACATCACAAGTCCGTCCGTCTCTTTCATGTGTTTTCCCTCTAACAAATCAGGTCCTCTTTTAATGTCCACCAGTACTGAATTGGCGGCATGGTGGACGCTTGCTTCGTTTACACGGCCTGCCCATGCTTTCGGCTGCGGCCCAGCAGCGTGTTATCACCCACCCACCTGCGTCGTTTTTTCCGACCACCTTTCCCAACCTCCACGCGACGCCCGATGATCCCAACCCGCCGGCACCTGCGCCGCCTAATCCATCTCCTCAATCGCAAGATAGCGGCGTCGTAACGTCGCTTGCGTTGGACGATGAGTGGGTAGTGGTCGGCCTTGCGAGCTCGCGCATACATATCTTCAGTGCACGTTCCGGTGTTCTGTCGCGAACATTGATCGGGCATGAATCGGGTGTATGGGGTGTCTGTCTCGTCAGCCGAAGCAAGAAAGTCTCGGACATGGGCAAGGGGAAGAAGAATGCGACAAGCGTTGAAGAGCCTTTCCAAGGCATGAGCATCAGGACAGAGAAAGATTCTATGATGCCACTCGAGGCCCCAGGTCTTGCTCGTGAGCTGCCTTCCATGTGGAGAGTTGCCTTGGGGTTGGACTCGGCTGTTCGGAAAGTCAGCAGGAGCCGTGTGATCGATGAAGATGCTGAAGAAACACTGTTGTCCACTCGATTACCCGTTCCACCACTCGATCCCGTAGAACGATCACCATCTGCACCTAATTCGCTACCTGGCTTACAAGCCTCTACTCTACAGCCATCAACATCGCACTCAGCTGCGTATCGGATCCAACCTTATATTCCGGATCGGCAGAGTAGCCCTTGCTTTTCATCGGAAGGCTGGGGACAGCCGAATGCCTTGGTTATCAGTGGAGGCTGTGACAAGGCGATCCGAGTTTGGGATGTTATATCTGGGTTAGTGTTTTTTGGTCCTCTTAGAGCCATGATCAGGTATTGAACTTCGCGCTCTCTAGCCACTGCATATATACTCTTCCGGGACACAGCTCCACGATCCGTTGTATGCGCACCTTGCATAAACGGCCCATTGCAGTAACGGGATCGCGTGATGGCACTGTGCGAGTGTGGGATGTACAACATGGACGGGCGGAGAAGGTTTTACAAGGCCATACTGGCAGCGTGCGCTGCCTTGATGTCAATGGGAACAGAGTTGTCAGTGGAAGTTATGACACCACTTGTCGAGTGAGCATACTACTAGTTTGCAAATCGTCTCCTTTAACTCACGTTTATCAGATATGGGATGTAGACACAGGGGAGTGCCTCCATGTTCTCCGAGGGCACTTTCATCAAGTATACGCCGTCGCCTTTGATGGCGGGCGTGTAGCCTCAGGTGGCCTTGATACCACCGTGCGGGTATGGGATGCAGAGACTGGGTAAGAAAAACTCCTTAGTGCTATAAATACTGCTTGGCTGATAATCCAACCGTACCAGGGCATGCCTTGCCCTCCTGCAAGGCCATACGGCCCTTGTCTGCCAAGTCCAACTCTCTCGCGAGCACCAGCTGCTGGTGACAGGCGGCGCGGATGGGCGTGTCCTTACTTTTTCGCTCAACCAGGGCGGAACAGGGTCTGCCTCGTCAGGAGACGAGTCTCCCCCTCGCGCGCAGGACTCCCTTCCTTCTTCGGCGCCCTCTTTTTTCCCACAAGACCTGACATCCACCGTCTCCTCCTCCATGGCCGCACCAGTCCCAGTCCCTCCGCTGGCACACAACCCTCCACGGCCCCACGCGCCGTACGAACCGCTGCATCGCATCGCCGCGCACGACTCGAGCGTGACGGCGCTGCAGTTTGATGGGCGGTTCCTCGTCACGGGCGGGAATGATGGGCGGGTGAGGCTGTGGGAGACGGAGACGGGGCGGTATGTACGGGAGCTGACGGAAGGGGGTGAGTGTGTGTGGAGAGTTGGGTTTACGGGTGGAAAGGAGGGAGGGGCGGGTGTGGGGAGAACATGTGCGATTATACGGAGGAAGAGCGGGAAGACGATGGTGGAAGTTTGGAGTTTTAGGCCGGAGGAGGGGGGATAGAATGGGAAGGGTATGAGTTGTGTTGTTGTGGTTGGTTTGTCAAGGGTGGAAATGCGGAAGTTCTTTTTTTTTCCTCATCATATTTCCGTCGGTTGTTTGGGTCATTGATGAAACGCCAACATAGGTTTCAATTCTGGAGGGCGCTGAGCGGAATCCCATGAGGATGTGATAAGAATCAAATCTTGGCTACAGACCGCCACCTTGGCCTGTTAACTAACTCGGTGCTTTGACATAGTACAATGTACTTATCTCGGCGGGTCCTCATGGGTGCAACAAGGTCTACTTACCCCCGAGCAACAATCATGACATGAGGCATTTATCATTTGATAATTGCATCGCTAGGGATGAACGACTCCGTTAAACCCGGTTCGAACTCGTTGTTGACGGGACCTTAAGGCCTTAAGGCCGTCATCATTGAACCACTAACGGGTACGCATCTGTATGGAATTGGTCGTAAACGGAAAGCCCCAATTGGTTATTTTACTCGTCTCAACTCATCTCAAGTTGTGGCACGATCATTATGATGATCTGTCACCGCGCTATTCGGCCACCGAGTATCTGATCTGGGTTAAGCTCGGACCTGAAGTGCAAAGTTTGTTGTGGCAAGTCTCTACCTCAGCTCAGATCGACACTTCATTTCAACGAGTCGAACCGATGTGTATCTCTCATATTTCACTGTTTACGCGCGCGCCTGATCCCCAACACCGGCTGACCGCGATGTGATATCGATAAAACAGAATTGAGAGCATAATTGTAAGCATGATACCGAGACAAGTACATGGATTGACGAATTTATATAAATCGTCTATTGTTATTCTACAGGCGGTGAAGGGTTCAGCAGGCGCTGTCGATATCTTAGGTCGTGTTCACCAATGGCTGGTTGAGACGTCAACGTACGTTATGCGGGTGTTGCATCCACCTCGGCCGTCGTTTCCGGACTGGCGCTGTATGGAAAAGGTTGGACTGAGAATTCACCAAATCAGAAATCCATGTACATACGTCCAGGTGGTGATGGTGGTGACGTCCTCTAAGAAAGGGAAAGTCCCCACGAGCGTAGGGTAGACATTCGTCGCTGTGAAGACTTGGGGCTTGATGGACAAAGTGAGCCACGGTGCTGGGAATAGTTTGCCAGAGACTTTCAACACTCACGGCTGCCTTAGCGGCGACTATGAAAGTCAAGGTAACGTAGAGGATTGAGCTAAACTTCATGGTCGTTGTTTGCTGGGGTAGCGAAGAGATCCCGAAACTTGCACAACGTCTAGGTCTTATAAGGTTATAAAAACGATCAGTTTACACAGTTGCACCCAGATCACCTGTCCAAGGCACGATCAGCTTGCCGCAACGTACGGCTTCGGGCTTGCCGACGAGCTCGGGTTCGACGGCTCTATTTATTTCCACCGCGGTTACCGCCACGTCCTAATGGCTTTCGAGGACCGCAGTGTTCTAACCGGATCTTTGAATCGGACTCCGCGCAAACTTTGACTTAGGTCCAGTTTCTGTCAGAAGGACCAGGTTACAGCAACAGAAATACACTTTAGTCGGACCCTCAGTAGTGTTGCTGGCAGTATGGCAGACCACCGCCACACGGCGATATGAGGCAATATGCCGCCTCGGCAAATTGGTGGCACATTGGCGAATTATTTGAGGGGGATGGCACTGTGGCAGCACCTGGACGATTCTTCTGAGATTAGTCATGATGTTGGATAAATTTGAACAATTTTCGGCCTCTCCAAGTGACGAAGGTCAATGAATTTCTGTATGTTCCAGTGTGAGAGCGAGCGGGAGGAAATGAATATCGAGGTTGAGGGCGATAGCATCAAATTGAGCGCATTGCGTGGGAGAGCTCGACATGGCGGAGTTAAGGCCCATTAAAAGGGTCTCCGAAGCTGAGCTCACAAGTATGGGGTGAATATCACTCATAGATAGGTTGGTAATAGGTGAAAATCAACCAAAGCTCTCATGTAAATCAGCCTTCTCTGGGCTGAGTAACACTACGACGTAGATAGTTGATAATAGACTTCATATTAGGAAGTTGATTGTGGTCTCGTTGTAGGTTGAAAACTACCAAAATATCACACAAATAAAGGCTAGGTTCAAATTTTCAAAATAGGGTTGATGTTCAACCTATGAAAGGGTATGCAAAATCGGTCGATCGCGATCATCAACCTAATGTCGACGATTTCCAACCTAACTACGTGTGTAGAATTCAACCTTCCTCAGGTCGATTTCCTAGGTTGATTAACAACCTCCCGTGACTTCAAGAGACCATGGAGACTGAGGATGACATTTCAAATGCAAACTCTCACAGATAAGGTGGGATGGGATGCAACGTCTCTATTATCGTCCACATGTGTTTGTAGCTCCCCAAAGTATACCGAGTGTCTATGGATCTCAGAACTAAAATAGAAGCAAAAAATTTTACGCACGTTCAACTTCTGACAGTGTTGCCACCGTGAGAATATGCCATACTGCCGGCATGCCGGTTGGATCAGCTTCTGCCCACAGACTGAACTGAAATCTGTAGCTTGACGGGCTGATCCTGGGGGACCTTGTGTCAGCATGGGACCTTACTATCTTACTGTCTAGAACACATTATAATTGCACACATGGTGAGTTTTGGTACAACCTCCATTTTTCGTTGCTGACTTGAGGACGTCCGGATAACTTGGGCAGAGCCATATGGCGATCATAGCTCCAGTCCCAGATGATATATAGGGTCCGGAGTTATGGACGAAATACATGTTGATCCTGCGGAGCGCTCCAAACCCTGTTCATGGCAACTAGACCGAGGTTTCTTCCGATTCTTCACCAAGGCTCTCGCCGCTTTATCGTTGCAGATGTTTAGGTGATCTATTGAAACGCGTTCCCGGTCAGATTTCGTGGAATATCAACGGTAAGTCGGCAGTTAAAAGGGCATGACACAGATAGTCAAACATAAGCGTGCCCACCTTCCTTGTGTTGCGGGCTGAAGACGATGCACCTCTCCACGCTTTCTTTCCTCCTTCTCGCTATCACCGCGAATGCGGGGATCGGTCCTGCAGCTGATTTATATATCGTCAATCGAAACATCGCGCCTGATGGAGTGAGACGCGCGTATGTTTCTCATCGTGTAGTTTGGAACTGTGGCTGAATGCTCAACTTCCCTTTCCAGCACTGTTTTAGCCGGAATCGGGCCCACCAACGCGACTTTTCCTGGCCCAAACGTTCTTGCAACCAGGGTGTGTAACAAAAGTCAATTCCTTCGAGGCTTTCGCGCTCATTATGGGGATCAAGGGAGATCAAATACAGATTAATATGATCAATCAATTGACGAACAGCACCATGTTGAAAAGCACTGCCATCGTAAATCTCACACTTACATGGCAAGTTCATCTCATGTACTAACGTGGCGGTACTCAGCACTGGCACGGATTCTTCCAGGCAAGGTCAGCTTACGCCGACGGTCCCGTTGGTGTGACGCAATGTCCAGTCGCCCCGGGGCACTCCTTCCTCTATGATTTCTCGACCGCGGAACAGGCTGGAACTTTCTGGTACCACTCGCATTACCGTGAGTGCCCGTCGTCTCCATCACTTCTCCGCATCAACTACTGACGCACTTCGATAGAGACACAGTATTGTGATGGGCTTCGTGGAGCTATTGTTGTGAAGGATCCGCAAGATCCTTACCTGAGTTTGTAAGGCTTCATCTCCAAGGAACGGTAACACGATGCTCATGCGCCTTTTCCCATTTTAGGTACGACTTCGACAATGGTAAACGTATATCACGCTGTTGTCCATGGACCCTTATTGACAATATGATTTTTCAGAGAAAACGATCATCACGCTAGCGGATTGGTACCACACCGCAGCCGTCTTTAGCAAATTTCCACCTCCCCCTTCTTCAGCTCTAATAAATGGCAAAGGCCGCTCTTACGACGGAACTGCTGCGAACCATACTCTCTCAGTCATCAACGTTCTTCCAGGAAAACGCTATCGCATGAGATTGGTTTCTATCTCCTGTGACCCTAATTACGTCTTCTCGATTGATGGTCATACCATGGTAGCGTCTTTCGTACTTTCATGTAACTCCGTTAGGCACTCACATAACTATGATGGCTAGAACATCATCGAAGTCGATGGCATTAATGTTGAACAACTCACTGTCGATTCTATCCAGATCTTCGTTGGCCAACGCTACTCCTTTGTTCTCACTGCGAACCAACCGGTAAACAATTATTGGGTCCGCGCAAACCCTAACGTCGGAACGATTGGTTTCGATGGCGGAATCAACTCTGCTATCCTTCGTTACAAGGGAGCTCCCATTGCGGAACCCACGACTACTTCCACGTTGTCTAACCCAATGCTCGAGCCGAACCTACATGTGCTGGTGGATCCAGGCGCGCCAGGAGGGTCAGGTCCCCCGGATGTCGCGTTTAATATCGTTATCACGTTCAACCCGGACGAGGGCATCTTTGACATCAATGGCGTGGAAGGCTTCCTGCCTCCCCCTGTTCCAGTTCTTCTCCAAATCATCAGTGGTGCTCGCACGGCCCAAGATTTACTTCCGCAAGGCGTCGTCTTCCCTATTCCACCGAATAGTGTGGTTGAAGTCAGTATCCCTGGTGGAACTCCTGGCGCCCCGGTATATGGTATGATTTCTTATGCGCTCGCCAGGTTCCTAATCCTCCTATATATAGCACCCGATCCATCTGCACGGCGTAAGTCACGAAGATGAACGAAGTGGACTTCAGCTAATTCCATTTTTAGCACGCCTTTGACGTAGTTAGGTCTGCCGGAAGCTCCGTTTACAATTATGTTAACCCAGTGAGTGGTCATTGTAGTTATAAAAATTATATTAATCTCATTGCGCAAGGTCCGCCGCGACGTGGTGAATACTGGTGTAACTGGCGATAACATGACATTCCGGTTCTTCACTGGCAATCCTGGCCCATGGATCATGCATTGGTACGTTTGCTTAAGGCTTTCTGCGCGTCCGATACATTTCTGACCTGAAAAACAGTCACATCGACTGGCACATCAACAAGTTTGTATCCTCTCTGCATAATATCTCTATCTCTGCTGACCTTCCTTCTCTTAGTGGTCTTGCGATTGTCTTCGCCGAGGACACTAATACCACTGGTACCCAGAACCCTCC
>Ga0307516_10007255_pt1 | contig 12768 bp, 17 predicted proteins | sample 19_EM_MG_FD_203310 | JGI IMG/M metagenome (GOLD analysis project Ga0307516, IMG submission 203310) | Populus trichocarpa ectomycorrhiza microbial communities from riparian zone in the Pacific Northwest, United States - 19_EM | ecosystem: Host-associated > Plants > Roots > Unclassified | place... | reverse complement strand
GGCGGTGATGGTTTATGGGTGCGGTGGGAATGATGGAGTATTGTTGTGCCGAAGTGGGAAACATATAAGGACTGCTCATTGGTCGGCAAGTCCCCATCATTCCCCACTCAGCCACTCCCACCAACACTACCAACCACACCAATCCCACTATGTCCTTCGATGACTCTTCCTCTTGTATGGACAACGTCCTCGGTATGATTCATGGGGAATCTTCCACCATCCCCCCTTCTCACTACAAGGCTCCGGCCCACACTCCCGCTTCTCGTCCTAGGGGTCGTCAGACTCCCAAACCTCCCCATACTTCTGGCTTCCCTCATCAGGCAGTCACCCCCACCGTCCCCTTCAATGTCAACGGTTATAAGCTCCGCAGGGGGGATCGTTACCTCCCCTATCCTCTTCTCACTGAGGTCAGTGGGCGAGCTCAGAGCAAGGCTGTCCACCATGATAGATTCAAGGACCTCTATCTGAGGGACTTCGTCCATGCCGGGAAGATGATTTGGAGGGACAGGTATAGGAACGTGGAGTCGACCCACTTTCAGGAAGAGATGATGGCTCGAGGTTTGGCGATCGAGCACCTGGAGGTGGACCCAGTTCCTGAGGTAGCGGATACCTGTTTGGGGTTCACTGCGGTGGCGATGGCCGAGGTCTTTTCTGAATTAGAGAAGCATGACGAAGAGGTGGGAATCCGGATCCCGAGCTCGCTTTAGAGTTTGCTGACCCTGTTCCTCTTAGAATTTGGAGTTGAAGAACAAGGTTAAGACCTTGGAGAAGCGTTGCCTCGAGATGGCCGACAAGTGCAAGGATCTGATGGGGAAGTACAAGTCGATGTTGAGGAGGACAACTCAAGTGGAGATGTCCATAGGTATTCTGAGGAGTAGGTTTGAGACCTATCCTCCTCAACAGTTTGACTTGACGGTCCTGGAGGAGGACGTCTTGGATTCCCCTATCACTTTGGGGAATCACGTGGTGGCCTCTGGGCCTAGGACTTTGGAGGAGAGGATCGAGTCGGGTAGGAATTGGGAGCAGTGGTTGGCGAGCGTGGGGGACGTCGAGGAGGAGGAGAGGCTGGTAGCCAAGGTGCAGGAGACTGCCAAGGCTTGGGTCGATTCCCTTGTAGGGGATGTCGACATCGCTCCAAAATAGATAGTCCTCTGTACTGTCTTCCCATGGGCCAAAAGTCTCTAGCCCGAGTAATCCGAGATGACCGAGTTCGCCTTCTAACCGAAATGACCGAAAGAAGATGAAAGATAAGATAAGAGAAATGGGACATGAGATAAGATAAGATAAGGAGTGTGGAAACATGTCATGGTTGAGTGAAGTTGAATGAGTGGGCGCTTGGGACTTAGAAAGAAAAGGGGAGAAAACTGGCAAAAATCATGACAAAAACCGTTGCTTTGTCCTCCACCGAAGCTGAGTACATGGCGCTCTCCGATTGTAGCCGCCAAGTCGTCTGGATGCATACCCTTATGGGGGAGCTCAGATACAGCCTCAAGCCAATTCCGATTTGCAGGGACAACCAGGGTTCAATTTTCATCACTTCCAACCCTGTCACCGAGCGACGTTCCAAACATATCGATATCCGGTATCATTACATCAGAGAAGTCATCTCTTGGAAGTACGCTTGTGTTTTCTTCATAAACGGTGATCAAAACCCTGCAGATATGTTTACAAAGAACCTGGGTTCTGTCAAGTTCCTCAAGTACCAAGGAGAACTCAGATTAGAGTTCCTAGAGTGAATATCAACACCATCAACCGTGGTATATATCTCTCTTTCGTCACAGGCTCTCCTTCTTCGTTATTATGCTTACGCGCGTACCCGCTGCTTAGCATGGGGGAGTGTTGAACTCTGGAAGTTCGACCCACCTTTATGGCATGCGCCTTACGGCCGCATTGTATAATGGCGCCGTTAGAGGGCAGCCAATAGATAGTCACGTGATCATATGTCACACATCAGTAACATGTGAACATCACTCTTATGTTCATATATATACCACATTAGGCGTGTGAATATGATCTAACACTTCTTGCTCTTAACTTTCACCATCCACTTAGCAACTCTCTCACCCTACCAGGTAAGTCATTGCGTCCTGTCTGGCGCTGACCTCGTGTCTGCTCAACAGCTGCCTGATGACGTTATTGGCGGTGGGGAAGTAGCTGGAATGATGCAAGGTTAAATCATGTCCGCAACGGTGATCCGGGAGTACACGCACTTGTAGACACTGGGGACAAGGACCTAAATACCCACCAGGCACATGCTGGATACATTGGGAGTACAGACAACAAGAGACTCCAATGTGCCCAGTGGGCAAAAGTTGGGTTTATTGAAAATGTACCCATAAATGTGGTTTTAATTTGCTCCTGGGGGAAATGTTGATCGCTTTTGGAATGTACCCAGTCATGTGACCTCAATGTACCCAATTTGATGGATCGCCCCCATTTCGGACACAGGGTGATCACATTGGAAAAGTGTGGAACATTCAAAATGTATCCAGCATGTATCCGTCCGATTGATCTCATGGGAGACACATTGCAAATTTGATTGGCAAACTTGGGGCAATTACAATTTGGGTACATTTCAAATGTATCCAGCCTGTTCCGGCCTGGGCAAATTGGAGTCCCATGGGAGGGGACATTTAAAATGTACCCAGCCTACACCCACTGGGCACATTGGAGTCACTTGTTGTCTGTACTCCCAATGTATCCAGTATGTGCCTGGTGGGTATTTGGGTCCTTATCCCCAGTGAGAGGAGGGTCAACAAGCCAGCAACACCAGGGGGGCTCCTCCAATCCCTCTGGATGTCAGAGACAACGGAAGATTGGGGCATGACGTAGACACTGGCTTCCCTCATCCGGGCATTGGCAAGGTCAGCAGTGCGGACATCGAAAGTGCTGGAAGCGTCGGCATTGGCGAAGACGGTGTAACCAGCCTCAAGGAGGGACAGAGCGGCGAACATCGTGCAGACCTGTAGTCGTTTGCATGTTGAGAAAGCATAAGTACTCGGGAGCCTCATGGCAGATGTGACTCACATCGGTGACGATGCCGCCAATGATGACCTGGCTCTTGCCAGTGGCCTTCACGGCTGCGTAGAAGTTGGCGTTGTCCATAGCATTGATTTCACCGTTCCTGTGGACAATGGTGACATTGGGGTACATTTCTGTGATCTCAGGGAGGAGAGAGCCGTTGGGGCCTGACCACACAAGGAAATAAATGGTTAGAAGGTTGTTCCACTGGGAAACGAGGCAGAGAAGTCACCTGTATCCTAACTGGTGGTGATCACGACAGGGAGACTGTAGGTCTTGCCTAGGGAAGTGTGGAGGATAATGTTGTTGTACATGTCCTGGGCACTGTAGTCACGGACGAGGCCCATGAGGCCAACCTGGTGGTCGACGACCAGCACAGTGGCGTTGTTCCTATCGATCTGCTCGAACTTGTATGCAGCGACTAGGCAGACACCAAAGGTTTGTTAGCCAAGAGGGTAAACACGTTGGGAGTCGTAAACCAACCCTGCAAAACAGCAAGGAGCAGAGCAGTCAAGAGCACTTGCAACATTTTCATTGCTGAGAGCTGGTGAGGAAGACACTTGAATCAACTGGACAAGAGAGGCTCGAAAGTCCGACGGAGACCTCAGGTTCAAACAGTCCAGCCTTTATACGTATACCATGGCGCTGTATGAGGGCGATTAGGTGCTAGTCGTCGCGAGCCACAGGGGAACACCCTCCAGAGATGAAATTGGACGTCAGAGGCCTGATACAACACTTACGAATGGATCTGACGCCCACGGCTGGCGACGGGCCGGCCAGCGTGTCAATACCCAGCCCGCCCTGGCAAAACGTGGGGAGCGTGGCCAAGTGTTGAACTCGGGAAGTTCAACCCACCTTTATGGCATGCGCCTTACGGCCACATTGTGTAATGGCGCCGTTAGAGGGCAGCCAGTAGACAGTCACGTGATCATATGTCACACATCAGTAACGTGTGAACGTCACTCCTATGTTTGTATATATACCACATTAGGCATGTGAATATGATCTAACACTTCTTGTTCTCAACTATCACCATCCACTTAGCAACACTCTCACCCTTACCAGGTAAGTCATTGCGTCCTGTCTGGCGCTGACCTCGTGTCTGCTCAACACCAAGGACCACAATGGGAAGCGTGATGCTCGCTCGATGCTGATGACTGTAGTGATTCACGTCATAATATAACTCAAGCCAAAACTGCAGGGGTTCAGTAAGAATAGGATTAGGTGAGTGAAACGGGCGAAGGAAGGTGATAACTTCTTTCCTGACGCCAGGGCGAACGCGGGTTCCAGAGACTGATAGCGGTATGGTGAAGTGCCGTGACGGACGGCAACCGTGTGGGTCACCGCAAGCGGTCATAGTTGCCAGTCAATAGCCAGACTCATTCGTAAGCGTTGTGTCATGCCTCTGACGGCCAATTTCATCTCGGGAGGGTGTTCCCCAGTGGCTCGCGACGACTAGTACCTAATCCCCCTCATACGGTAAGAGGTGGGGCGTTTGAACCTGGGAGTGGATCACCAAGAATAGCACCGCCTTGCTCGCCCGAGACACCGATCGCCAGGTTGTTCTCACGGGCATCGTTCATGACCGCAGGGCATGTATAACAACCTCCCGTCGTAAACACATGTCTGCGAATGGACAGGATCCAGACTAACCTCAAGAAGAGAGGCTGACCGGCTCTGGAAAATAGGCGATTATCCGTAAGGTTGCACCGTGTACACAGGTGAATGTATGGAGCCTTTTACGGGAACCGCCAGAACTCCGTCCGTTGGGGGATGTCGTCTCCGAACCGTACATCTGGAATTGCGGCGGCTACAGTCATTTTTTCTCGAAACCCACCCGAATTGTAGGGGATGTGGAGGACTGCTTCAGCCTGTTCGGTGTTGGTGTCACCTCGAGACTCGGTTTCGTTGGTGTACGCGATGTGGAAGGTCTCAGATATTGGGGGGGTAGATCTCGGTTAATGGTACCCTTCTGCGATGGATGTGATAGTATGTGGTGTTACGGATGGTCGCCCGTTCTGAGTTACCCGGACGTAGACACCACAGTGGGTATGAAAGTAATTCGTGGCTTAGTGAATGAGACATATTTTTCCCTCGTAGCTGCATGCGCCAACAGTCAATAGTGTGGAAGGTTGTGAACACGCGAAGGCGTCACCTGGCACCGCCGTCACTCATTAAAAATGCCCTCGGACATGGGCCGAGACACCGGTGGTGTCCCAGAAGGGACCGGCCAGTACTTTCCCAACGCCTCGATGATGGCATTGTTCTCCTGCTGGTCAACGATCCTTTCTTCAACGAAATCTTTGGCGATCACGGAAAGCCAGTACCGACACCCTTCACCGCTCGGGGCGAAGATATAATTGTCGCGTTTGCGGTCGATAATAACGGCAAGTAACTTTTCCACCGTCACTCCTCCGGGAACCGTCGCCGGAACCATGTGGACGGAGTCTGTGGTGATATCGGATTGTCTGGACTCGAACAAAACCATGCCTGGCCGGCCGGGCTCGTTTGGCACGGCATCAACGTGGACTGAGGTCGTATCGGAGGTGATTAAGAAGATGGTCCAATGGTTGGTAGGTGGCTCGCCGAGACTGCCTGGGAGGTTGTCGGGGTTTTCGTGGGCTACAAAGCAGATGCGAGCAACAGGGGACTGGAGGTCCTGGAATTCGAACCCACTCGTCCCCCAGTTGTCGTTGCTGGAGATGTAGGACTTGAGAGTGAGTGACATGCCTGGTTTCGACGCGGTTGGAGGGGTGGCGATGTTCCCTCAGGTTTTCCGAAAGGCACAGGTCGGCGGGTACGAAGAACGCCCGGCGTAGGAGTGCGCGATTCGCTGCGTTGGTCCTGACGTGAACCCTGGTGTTTTGGTACGCCCACCTCCGGAAATGGGCTACCGATCGATGACACGGGTTCAACTGGGCACTTGTGGATGGGTCCCATACTATTCAGACCAAGTAGTTGGTACTTCAGTGGATGCTATATGGCGGGACACCACCTCCTTGTGCCGCTAAGCATTCAAAGCCATCGGAAGACGCAACCTCAACTCCAGAACATTGGCATCATCATCGAATATATACGTTCTCCTTTTACCTCGACAAGGCACGGAAGCACCTTTGTGCGCTCTGAAAACGCCACAAAGTTGAAGAATCACGTATTCTCACCCGCCTCGAAGCGTGAGCTTGGTCACGTCCTTAATGATCTGGGTTGTGGCCTTCTGGGATACCGTCGTGAACCGTTTCCGTAGCTTGACTTTGCTTCGGAGAGCTGGTGTTTCCAGAGTGCGCTGGGCCACAGCTCGTCGGGGTCAAGGTACGATTGACTTACTGAGGTAATTCGATGCCAGTCGCCGCCTCTTTCCCAGCGACCTGCGGCCCCGCGTGGACGACGCTGCTGGCCAGGGTGGATCTGGCGAGTTGTGGGACGAAATCACACGGAGTTCAGTCAAAGGGGAGGAGTGGGGAGAATCGTTGTATTTCAATCCGTGGCGCGAAGTACTACATTACTCGTGACCAAGTCGTAAAATGTGCCGAAACTGACTGTCGATAACCAAGATTCAAGGTGCGCTTTAAGGAATGAGGGCGTCCTCGCCAGGGATGGGGGAGCCATGCTTGATGGAACTGCCGTGCTGCCTGATGGCGCCGTTGATGGTCGGGAAGAACCTGAAACGATACGAGGTTAAGTCATGTGGGTGATCATTCCAGCATCTTGCCGGAAGCACACGTACTTGAAGAGAACATTCAAGAAGCCAGAAATGCCAGGGGCGTTCCTCCAGTCCCTCTGGAGGTCAGCACCGGTGGCAAACTGTGGCATAACGTAGATACCGGTTTCCCTCATCCGGGCATTGGCAAGGTCAGCGGTGCGGACATCGAAAGTGCCGGAAGCGTCGGCGTTGGCGAAGACGGTGTAACCGGCCTCAAGGAGGGACAGAGCGGCGAACATCGTGCAGACCTGTAGCCGTTTGCGCGTTGAGAAAGCATAAGTACTCGGGAGCCTCACGGCAGATGTGACTTACATCGGTGACGATGCCGCCGATGATGACCTGGCTCTTGCCAGTGGCCTTCACGGCTGCACGGAAGTCGGCGTTGTCCGTAGCGTTGATCTCACCATTCCTGCGGACAATGGTGACATTGGGGTACATTTCTGCGATCTCGGGGATGAGAGGGCCGTTGGGTCCTGAACCGCGTGGGGGGTAGTGGTTAGAAGGTCGTTCCGTCAGCAGATGACAGGCAAGAGGTCACCTTTATCTGCGCCGGTGGTGATGACGACAGGGAGACCGTAGGCCTTGCCCAAGGTAGCGTGGAATATGATGTTACTGTACCGGCGTGGCCAACCCGGCATCAAAATTTCGACTAAAACATCCGCTCAATTCAGTATTAGTGACTAAAACATCCGAATGGCGGAGCGGCAACTTCGCCGGTGACCAGTGACCGCCGGGTAGGCCACCGCTGTACAGTATTGTACATGTCCTGTGCACTGTGGTCACGGACGAGGCCCAAGAGCCCGACCTGGTGGTCAACGACAAGTAAGGCGGCGTTGTTCCTATCAATCCGCTCGAGCTTGTATCCAGTAACTGGGCAAACACCAAAGGTCGTCAGTCGAGGGGGTGGAGACATCGGGAGTCGTAAACTAACCCTGCGAAACAGCCAGGAGCGGAGATGGTCAAGAGGGCTCGCAACATTTTCGTTGCTGTGAGAGCTGGCGGGGAAAACCTTTGAATCGACTGGGCAAGAGAGACTCGGAAGACCGATGAGACTTCAGTTTCGAGACAGCCCGGCTTTTATACCATGGGATCGGTGGGGCCGTATGAGGACGATTGGCTTGTGGCCGTGAGCCGACAGAAGCCAGTCCCAAGAGAAGTTTGGCTGCAACAGGTAGGCTGGTACAATGCTTATGAAAGAATCCGACCCCCACAACCGGCGATGGGTTGGCCAGTGTGTCAATTCCAAGCCAGTTTCTGGCAGTGACACGCGATGAGCGCGATCAGGCCGGTGCCACAAAAGAGGAGTACCACCAGGGAACGTGACGGGCGTTCAACGTTCAACCCCCACTTGTTCGCGACTACCGATTCGCGTAGCCTGACCCTGGCCGAAACGGAGGAGGTTTAGTCGTAATAGAACCAAATGGGGGGTGAATGAGTAAGACGACGGCTCCTTTCACGATGCTGGAGCAAACACGAACTCCAGAGGCTAACAGCAACCGCGAGGGCAGGAGTTAAAAACCAATCGGCTGTTTGCGGGTGGCGGGGATTCTGGGGAACATCTCCCCAGCGACGTCGACTACAATCGGTCCTCCACGTCGTCCCTGCAGGGCTGTAAGTTGTTGGTCGAAAGGTGGCTTCACTGAATGACCTTAGGATCATACCTTCCCCCGTCATTATTAATCATTTCCAACGAGTCCAACGACCCGCCTCTCAACCTTGGGAGTGATGGGTGACGACACGGGTTTGACCGCGTAGAGGGTGGGCCCCGCACTGATGAGCGTGAGGTGAGCAAGTTGCTCCTCCTCGGAGTGCCGGCCCGCCTGTTCGTGCCGTCGGGCGCCGAGGATTGATCGAGATCGGCAGGCCGAACAGGCTCAACCCAAGAACATCATGATCAACTACATCCTCCTCGTGTCTCGACAAGGTACGGAGGCGCACCCAACCGGCTCTACGCGTTCTGAAAACTATGGCTCCCAAAGGCAAAGTCAGGCTACAGAAATGGTTCACCACGATGCCGCTGAAGGCCAAAGCCAAGATCGTCAAAGACGTGACCCAGCTCGTACTCGCAAGGCGGACGAAGATGTGTAATTTCCTGGAGTACAAGGGTGCGTGGCTCTCTATGACGCTTGGTGCCGGATTGGGCGATTTGAGCTTTCATCGTGCTGACGGTGCGTTGTTTGTTTGTTTTTTAGATACCAAGGTTGTCTACAGGCGATACGCTTCCCTTTTCTTCGTGTGTGGTATCTCAGCGGGAGACAACGAACTCGCGACGCTGGAGATCGTCCATCGTTACGTCGAAGTCTTGGATCGGTATTTCGGGAACGTGAGTCCCCTCCCTTCCCGCCAACGAAAGTCCAATCCTCAACCTCTCTCCTCTCTTGCAGGTGTGCGAATTAGACTTGTAGGTTCAGCCGCTCAATCACCGACGGAGGTTCGCACCGTTCTTGACCTGTGTGCACTGGTACCGGATCTAGGATCTTTAACTTCCAAAAGGCGTACTCGGTTTTGGACGAACTGATTATTGCCGGTGAGCTCCAAGAATCATCAAAGAAGTCCGTTCTTCGTGTGGTAAGTAGAAAGGTTGAACGCGAAGTTGAACGCGAACGGGAGCTGGGAAGCTTCACCTCTCCCCACTTCCGTTCTTCTGCCTTCCGTGTTCCCGATGCCACGAAATCGCTTCTAACACCACCCGTAACCGGTAACTCTCCTCGTTACAGGTAACACAATCGGACGGCATAGAAGATCAGGAGAACAGCGAAGATACGCTCGCACGCCTGGGCTCAAGAAGTGGTACGTCTTCACCCACCCACAGCTTAATTCTCATATTCAGCGAAAAAATGCTGACGAACGGCCCGATCAATCTGAAATTTACAGCGAACTTCCTGAGCGGTGGATCATAGGAAGGGGTCTCGGAAGTCTCTCCTCTGGATGGAATCGGGAGGGGGGGTGTCGATCGCACAACCACTCCCGCACGACCACTCCTGTTGTTGTTTACATGTCTTCTGTTATGCACCACGCGGTATTCGTAATTCCTCCTATCTGTGCCGTGGTATGGATTCCTGAGACTCTTATCGGGTAAACCTTCAAGAACTTTTTACCATCAACCGCATCACGAGAGTGCCAGGGATTTTGGGAGATACCATATGTACCAAAAGAAATCAGAGAAATCAGAATGGAATATCATCCGCTGTTGGTGGAGGTTTCGGCTCTTCCTGGCTCGTTGACGTTGTTGAAGGTATCTGGGTGCTCGCCGGTGTCACTACTGGTGTGGGGGTAGTTGTAGAAGTGGAATTGGAAGCAGCGGTGGAACTTGGCGTCGGAGTGGGTGTCTCGGAAGCGGAAGCGGGGGTCGGGGGTGGAGGCCTCGGGGTTCGTGTTGGAGGCGGAGGGGGTTTGTTTATTACGTGCCATTTCATGAGATCGAGGGTTGCGACGGAATCTTCTACGGAGGAGTGGCCGACGTTGGCTCCACCCGTTTGAATAGCCCTTCCGAGGTGCTCTTTAACCCTGCATGAAGTGAATCAGCTTAAGCGTCCCACGAAGTAGTTCCGTCGTTGGAGAAAAGGGACATACAAATCTCGCAGTGCCCGTCTGTATGGCGGCCCAGCCGGGTGCCGAAACACAATAGCGGTGTCGACATTCCGGAAGTGAATCATCCGCAACGTCTTGAGATCGTTCTCGAGAGCGTGTCCTATCAGGATGGTTTCGGAGCTGATAAGCTCGTCTAACGATCTCCGGATGTCCACAAGAGGTTGGAGAGCGGATTCGGAGTACATCTCTGGTGTGATACCCGAAAACCGGGTGTTGAAGTCTCTGCAAGCCGGCACAGTAATGAGAACAAGAGTCGAGGAGGGGGAAAAGGGGGTAAGGGAGACCGACATAACGTGTACACCTTCATCCATCTTTACGCATTTGTCAAAAACCTCCTTCCCGTCCCCATCAACCACAGAGGCCCGCGCGACGCGCATCCCGCCCGTTGTGTAAATCATCTCACAATCCAATGCCGCAACTTCTAGTGTTTTACTTGGTTGGGATGTGTCTGGGGGACGGGTATGCGTAAACGCGTGCCTCTTGTGCAAATCCACAGGATCAACTTCGTAAAAGACGTGCGGGCCACGGGTGCAGCCATCCTCTGAAGTGGATAGGGCCGAACAGCAGGTGTACTGTCTAACTTTCTCGCCTGCAAGGAGGAGTATCAGTGGGCACAGTCAAGCGGTTTCGGTGCCACCTTGCCCTACCGCTGACTTTCTTGGTGAGTAGTCGACCCCAGTGGTAGACACACTCCTCAGCTTCCTCCATACGTCGGACTTGCTTCGGCTGTTTGCATCGTTCACATTTCATTACGCCACCTTCCTCACTTGGCTTGCCACCTCCAGGACCTTCGGGTATGTCAACTACATACCCCCAAGTGATCATGTCCTCTCTCGAAAGAAGGTACGGTTGAAGATGGGAAGTCGTCAGTCGAAGGGATTGTAGAGACTTCTTGGCTTCTATTCGTGTGGCGAGGTCACCCTCTGTCCCGACTGTTGGGTCTCCAACGGACTGGGGTACATCTCGCCTCTTGAGAGACGCGATGCTAGAAATTACAGCCTGCAAGATGCAATCAATCAGATACCCTCAGGTTTCCACAAACGTGTGCCGTACATTACGATAAGTAAGCTTGTTTGATTTGGCGTAGACTTCTTGTTCTTGCCTGAGCGAATGTTCGCTCGCGATAGCTGGGTTCGTCGGCAATATCTTGTGGTACAAGACCACGAAATGGTCATAGAGTGATTTCAACATCGCCTGGACTGTGTAAGTGAGGAGATACACTCGCGAAGATGGGTCGGTGAGTTAAAATACGGCCAAGTACCTGTCGAACGGGGATTGCAACTAGGGAATGCGCTGGGGGAATTTTGAGTATGGGAACGCCGGACTAGAGTGAGCCACATCTTGAGCGTTACGGACGCGAGTCGTAGTGTGAGTATCAAGTAGTTTAGAGCTCACAGGTGTCTGAGTCAAAGTGGGTACGGCACCAGGGTTCTGGGCGGAGCCGACCTTTGATATCTTTCTTGGAGGCCCGACGGTGGGGGTCTGCAACTCAGACGCGGGTCGTTTCGAGGGGACCGTCTGGGCGCGTGAAGAAGAAGAGGATGGTTTGGGCCCTGGCTTTTCCTTCTGTGGCTGGGGCTTCGACGCATGGATGGGGATGTCCAGAGCTACCGGCTCGACAGGAGTGTCTCGGTCGTGCGAGAAGACACAGGTGGCACGCTTGCAGTTTTGTATGTCAGGGCATTTTGTCTTTTTGAACAGCCCGAGGCTCGAGAACATGGCGGTCAGTCCTCGAACGCGTCCGTCAACCGACAATCGAGAAGAGGGATGGTGGGAGTTTGATCTGGAACTCAAACTCCGGTGGGTCCGTTGGACTGGTGCGCCACTCGCCCTCAGGCTGATACACCAATCCCTCAGTTTGATCCAACAGGTCACCCCCTCGTACCTGCCCCACGCTGTAACAACCGAGATTTTCACCAGAGACGGGATCAAAATCAGGCGGCTCAAGTCTGGTCGGTGTGTTCAAGAGGATGGGTCCGGCGGAGTGGGTTCTCCCGTGTATTCTGGACGTGGTGTATCTGATATTGGAGTAGCCCCTACACCTATCGTATGTGATAGAGAGCAAACCGTTCGAGGTGCTCCTCTGTCGTACGGACCCATTCGGGAATTCGGCTACCACCCTCCCAGACTAAGCTTTGGGATTCCGATCCCCGAAGAGTTTGTCCAGTTCCGTCAGGTGGCCCTTGAAAACTACCTGAGAGATCTGAAGAAACTTGGTACTGCAGAGAATTTGCTCACGCTATAGTAATGTCCTACCTCAACGAATGGTGCGGCCTTTCATCCAGCTCGGAGGAGGCCACTGTTGAACTCGGGAAGTTCGACCCGCCTTCACAGGGTGCACAGAAGGGTTTTCTGGGGCAGAAAACTGTAAAGAAAATGCTATGAAAACTAGAAATTTCATTACCAAATTCAGTGCCTTGAAAAGTGTAATAAAACTCAAACTTTTCCTGTTGTGC
>Ga0307516_10007253_pt1 | contig 12771 bp, 17 predicted proteins | sample 19_EM_MG_FD_203310 | JGI IMG/M metagenome (GOLD analysis project Ga0307516, IMG submission 203310) | Populus trichocarpa ectomycorrhiza microbial communities from riparian zone in the Pacific Northwest, United States - 19_EM | ecosystem: Host-associated > Plants > Roots > Unclassified | place... | reverse complement strand
CATGGTGGAGGACCACAGCTCAACGGAATCATTGAGAGGGAGGGAGTTGTCCCCGAGTACATCGATGGCATTCGTGTCACAGGCGAGTTTAGACCCCACGTTACTACTAACTGCTCTAACATACTGGGTAGACGCAAGGACCCTGCACATTGCCCGTCGTGTCTTCCTCGAAGAAAACTTGAAACTCGTTGCCGCCCTCGAGAAGCTTGGAACACGGGCTCGACCCATCACCTCTGGAGTTTTCACCGCAGACTACTTGGACAAGGAGAAGTACGGCCTTGTGGGAAAGATCAGCAGGGTCGACAAGCGTCCTTTGGAGGAGTCCATCCGCGCGGGCGCTTTGCCAATTCTCACCAGCTTGGCCGAGTCCGAGACTGGTCAAATTCTCAACGTCAATGCTGACATTGCCGCCGGAGAGCTCGCCAAGGAACTCGAACCTATGAAGATTGTCTTCCTCAACGACAAAGGTGGCATGTTCCACGGCGTTACCGGTGAAAAGCTCGACGTTATCAACCTGGACGAGGTTGGTTTATGTTCCTGTTTCTTTCGAGGTTCGAGGTACTAACAGGACGCCCAGGAATACGACCAGTTGATGAAGGAGCCATGGGTGAAGTACGGTACCAAACTAAAACTCCGCGAGTTCAAGGAGCTTTTGGACCATTTACCCCGCACCTCTTCCGTCGCCGTTATCTCCGCTGCCTCCCTGCAGAAGGAGCTTTTCACCGACAGTGGCGCTGGGACTCTCATCCGAAGAGGCTACAAGCTTTTCAAACACGATTCCATCGAGGGTATCGGCCCTGACCGTCTCCGCCAAGTCATCCACGACCGCGACCCTGATGTCAAGTCCGGGGAGAACAGCATCACTGGCGTCTTGAATGAACTCAAGAAGAGCCCTTTCTTAATCTATGGCGATGAGCCCCTCGATGCCGTTGCCATCGTCTCAACCCCAGAGGGAGAGGTCCCCATCATGACTCATCTCCTCACCACTCGTGGTGGGATCATGAACAACGTAATGGACAACGTGTTCAACTCCATCAAAAAGGACCACCGTAAGCTGTTCTGGCTTGCCCGTGCTGACGATGAAAACCGTAGCTGGCATTTCGAACGTGCTGACGGAAGTTTCACCCGTGCCGGCCGGACCTTGTTTTGGTATGGGGTTCAGGATGTGAAGGAGGTCGAGGAGATCGTCAAAGGGTACGAGGAGAAAGGTCGCATCCCAAGGGCTTACCTTCCCGTTGGTCCTTCCGCCCCACCCCATAGGGTCGCTGCATCCAATGTCAATGGTGTGCGGCCCTACTCGACTTGGACCCGTAGACCCCACATCCCTGGTTCATCTCGTGGCTATGCTACCCAAGCATCGACAGAACCCAAGCGTGTAGCTCTCATCGGGGCTAGGGGCTTTACCGGCCAGACTTTGACGACCCTCCTGTCTGGGCACCCCCACCTCTCCCTTACCCATGTTTCATCCCGCCAACTCGCCGGGTTTCCACTCGAGGGTTACACCAAAAACCCTATCGTCTACAGCAACCTCTCGGTGAAGGACGTGGAAAAAATGGAGAAGGATGGCGAAGTCGATGCTTGGGTCACGGCCCTTCCCAACGGCGTTTGCAAGCCCTTCGTCGACGCCGTGGAGAGAGGATCAAAAGAACGCGCGAACCCTAGCGTTATTGTCGACCTGAGCGCGGACTACAGGTTTGAAGAGGGTTGGACATATGGGTTACCGGGTGCGGTGTAATATATACTTGTCTGTGGAATATGCTGTTCTAATACCAATGTTTTCTTTGTCTGCGCGACAAATGTATTCTTCTCTTTGACAGAACTGTACTCAAGAGAGGCGATCCGTCAGTCCAAGAGGATCTCGAACCCTGGGTGCTACGCCACTTCGGCGCAATTCCTCGTTGCTCCACTTTTGAAATACCTCCAACCGGGCGCCTTGCCCACCGTATTCGGAGTTTCTGGATACAGTGGTGCAGGTACCGTCACCGGACCCAACGATCCCACTGGCCGACCGACCACCGTGGCGAAGGTGCCAGCTGAGAGCCTTCACGGCGGTCTGAGGTCGTACTCGCTCACAGACCACATCCACGAACGCGAAGCTGGGAGACACCTTTCTACACTTCTTCCATCAGGATCCAGCCTCAAAGTCGCATTCATTCCAACCGTTGGCCCATGGTTCAGTGGGATACAGTCCGTGTTGAGCATGCCGCTCAATAGAAAGGTTACCGCCAGGAACGTCAGGGAGTTGTACGAGGAGAAGTATGACGGGGAGAAGCTCATCAAGATCCTCAAGGGTGTACCTGATCTAAAGGATTACGAGAACAAACATGGGTGGGTCGTTGGTGGATTCCAGGTCCACAGCGAGGGAGACCGAGCCGTTGTGGTTGTGAGTACCTTGCGTTCCCAGCCCCTCACTCATTCAACTAATTCCGCCTGTAGGGTGGGCTGGATAATCTCCTCAAGGGTGCAGCTACACAGTGTCTCCAGAACCTCAATCTCGCGTTGGGTTACGACGAATACGCTGGCATCCCCCTGGACTAGGTTACCAAAAGTTTACATGGATACCACCCACCTCGCCCGGCACACCATGGCAGCACAGGCATCCGCCCAAGGGGTACTTACGAGCTCGGGGGTATGCCTATCGATACCACCGCAATGGGGGAAAAAAGTATACAAGCATGTAGATGAGGCTGCGGAGTCATAAGTGCCAAAGTACCCGGAATAGATGGGTTAGGTGAAACCTGCATCAAACCGTGAACCTTCGGCGGGTCGATCAAACGCACATAAGGTCACGTCGTCTCAAACCGCTTTAGTGCTCTCGGCCGCCCCTGCGGTTTTCTCCCTCGGGCGATTCTATCAGCCAACCGCTCGACGATACCATCTCCATCCTTGTCCTCCTCTAAGGCCTTCTTGATCAGTTCCTCCATGTTCTCCTGTCTCATACTTGGAGCAGTGACGAGAGGGTCTTTCGAGCCCGTTGCGATGTATTTTGGCAGACGCTCGTTACCCATGTCCGACCGGCGACTGGTCAACCGTTCGGTTAGTTGGGGGACCGACAGTGTGGAACCTGAACTAGGAAATTGACGTACGCTTCGTCGAAGCTGCGGACCCACTGATTATCGTGCACACCGAGAACATCGGCTCCCAGCCGGACCCCGAGCGTTCCCGACGCCCCCGGAACGGGCAGACCTTGGGGGTTGTGGCCGGCGTGGGCCAATTCTGATGCCCCTTCTGCTTCCTCTCTGTGGCGTGCCCACGAGCGCATAAGCGGCGTGATTAAAATTCCGACCTGGTGTACATACCGGAGCACGTTGAACACCCTTTGCAACCTTCCAACCGCAAGAATCTTGTTCTTGATCATTTGCCTCCGGGCGGCGATTTCTGGCGACATGGGGAAATCTCCGAGCTTCTCGTCCGCATCGCCAGCGTCCGTGTCCTCCTCGGACGACTCCTCAAGTTCCTCCGCACTGCAAATACTCAAAATCGCCAACAACATCTCGGCAACTAGTAAACGATAAAACGTCAATGCTCGTGTCAAATAACTCAAACTCTATGGCGCTTACTTTTGGCTCCAACAAACGGTAAACTCCATGTGAACCCATCCATGAAATTAGGAAGCCAATATGGATGAGGACTGGAGTTGTACTGCCGAATGGTGATGTTCTTGTTCGCGTATTTGAGGACCGCACCGCGGTTGTGGTAGGCGTCCAAGTAATTCGGGGCCGAAAATACGGTGATGACGGAAGGGAATTTCTTCGTAGGCGTTTTCCTGTGCATAGTATAACCCGCGTCCTGCGCTTCGTGCCCCCGAAATACGCCAAGTAGGTTGTTCCTGTTTAGGAAAGCACAAACTGCGTCGTATCTGTAGGGCAGAGGGGAGTTCGGCGGTAATGCGGGCGAGACGGAAATGGACCACGCACGTGTAGTAGAATGAACAACCGCGAGCACCGTTGTGAATAAACATCGTCCCCGGGGGTATTTTCCCATCTTCTTGTTCGTGCCCGTAGGTTGGGACGGGGTCCGCCCACAGGAGGTCGACCAAAAGACCACTGGAACCTGGCTCCTGGAAGCGGTTTAGCTATTCACGTGTCAGTGGCTGGTTGATAAGCACGTAATGTGGAGAAGTTTTACTTTCTCCAGATCGCGTAGCGTTTCGAGTTCCGGGGAGATACCGCCATGAACACAGAAGAAACGTTTGTCGATTAGGGCCGCGAGTGGCAAAGCATTGAACGATCGTATGCACGCGTCGTAAACCCGTTCCGAATACTTGAACAGACCTTCGGACACGCGAGGGGTCAGGTGTTACTCCGAGGGTGGAGTTGAATGAACTCACACTCGCGGCGGAATGTAAAGTAGGTGGTAAGGTGTTGGCATTCATGGTTGCCTCGGATTAAAAACACACGGTTAGGATGCCACATCTTAAAGACGTAGAGATACAATAGACACTATGATCTTTCGTGAACAACGGCGAGGACGCGTGAAAGCATGCGAACGTACCTCGATTCCAAAGCTGCCTCGATCGACATAGTCCCCCAGGAATAAATACGAGTTCTCGACCACAGTTCCGCCCACTTCAAAGATCTTCATGAGGTCATACTAGGGAAAGAGCTCAATGGATTGATTGCGCCACCAGAGATAGTCGATACCTACATACTGGCCGTGAATGTCGCCACAGACTGAGATAGTGTATCGTAAGACAGGGACACGCATCGATAGGGTAGGGGAACTCACCAGTGACGGGACTGGGTACAGGCAGCAGGTTTGGTTCACGAGAGAGCAAATCCGTCGCTCTCTCCAAGATGTAGATAGCTTGCTGCTCGGTCAACCTCCCCTCCGCGTGGAAATGACCCCGTATGTAATCGAGGTTTGGTATCACGGCCCCATTGCGATCGTAGGTGAAAAACTCTTGTTCCTTGGGTCTGTTGGTTGCTGGATGGGGCACGTCTTTTGTTTGGCGATCCGTGAATTTCGGCTTGTCTTCCTCGAATGAGCCCGGGATCTCTTGCGGTGTTGCTTTGGGAGTGTGGGCGATCTGGTAGGCGGCGGATCTGATATAGTTCCGCTGAGATTCGCGCTGAGGTTCTGGCGACATGGCGAGGATGGTGGTGGAGGGCGAGGGTGATGGTGATCATTGGCGCTTGGTGTGTATGCATTGTGGCGGGAGAACCCACGATCAAATCGATTGCAACTTGTAAATCTACTGTACACGCGTGCGAGTCCTTGCGTATGCTATGGTTGGTCCGAGAAGTAGTTTCCGCCCAGGAGAGACGAGAAGTCGGCGTCCTTCTCCGCAAACCGTTGCAGTCGGAACTCCTGGAGAACCTTTAGCACACGGCCGTCGTTGGGCCGCCGCACCTCCAACAATCCTGCGGCAGGTAACGTGGGTTTGAGCTGGAAAACCGCCCGAGCGATTTTAACCCGCTCGAGGTAGTCGGAAATGGTGTGTTCAGGGGTGTACTTGGGTTCTTCCTCGATAATTTTCTCGATAGACCCGTAGCAGAGGATGAATTTGAGGGCACGGACCGGTCCGACGTTCCTGATCCGGTCGGTGAAATCTGTTCCCAGCAGCAGCGCGAAGTCGAGGAACTGGGAAGAGTCCATGTCCAGTGCGTCTCTGACCTCGCGTCCTTCAATGATCGTGAGAGGCTCAGTACCACTGGTGACATTACGAAGTAGGGGTACACCGTAAACCAGTACGTCCTGCGCCATTGATCAACCGACAAGAGTGTCAAAAGGACGGGAAAAGACTCACTGTGTCTTCACTGGCCACATAGTCTCCAAGCCCATTCCGCACGATCGCGGATGCGAGAGCTTCACCTTCTACTCCACCTTTGGCGTTGACGCAGGGGACACCCATAGCTTCTAGAATAACCCGGCTCTGGTGATAAACCTCACTGGTCGGGGGATTATTGCGCCGTTCATACGATGTCAGTATCTTGGCACTTTTGTCCTCGAGCTCACGAGCCAAAAAGGAAACGTCTTCCTCGGTTCCCTCTTTGTTCGTCACTTCTGAGAGCTGTTTCCATATCCCTTCCTCCTCCGTGACAAGTCGCCGTTGGGCTTGTGACAACTCTTGCGTGACCTCTGTTTCGTCATCATGTTCCTCGAGTCTAGGGAGCACGGTCCGTGGCGACAGAAGCGCGCCCATCGGCCGAATGCTAGCGAGAAAACTGGAGTAAAGGGCAGCCAGCATGTACGACACTCGGTTGGAGTTACGGACCCCAGGTCCCTCGGCCTGGTCCATCGTCGTTTGTGCCGGCGTCGTTTGTGTTTGTGCTGTTGGTGTTGGTTGTACTGTTGGTGTCGGTGTTGTCGGGGTTGTTTGTGTTTGTGTTGTTTGTGTTGGTATTGTTGGTGTCAGTGTTGTTGGTGTCGGTGTTGATGTTGTTTGCGTTGGTGTCGTTGGTGTTGTCGGTGCTGTCGGTGTTTGCGTTGGCGCCGTTTGCGCTGGTGCCGTTTGCGTCGATGTCGTCTGTTTTGGTGATGGTACCGGTTCGGTGGGTTCGGTGGGAATGGACGGTGATCTCAAATCTGAGGTTACCCCATCGAGTGCAGGGCCAACGGAGTCGCCTCCGGTCACAGATGGGGGTGGGCCACCGGTGGTACTCGAGGTGTCAGCAGATCCTCGCGAATAGTCTGGCGGCGCATCCGATTCGTCGGGCTCCGGCTCACAAGTCTCCTTGTCGATTAGATGTTGGTCCACTGGAAGGTCATTTGTGACGTTCCGCAACGAAGCGGCGACCTCTGCTTTCTCCCCTTCGGTCAATGATTCGTATGACGCAACGAGGGGCGTGAGTCGGGCAAGTCGTGACAGCCGCTGCATCTCCATCGTTCCGCGAGCGTGGGTTAAATTCTGTCGCTTGCGTCTTTTCAGGGCCTGTAAACGGGGAAAGATGGGATACGTGCGGGTGATGTGTGCGAGACCACTTACCTCGCGTTGCTTGGCTGGACTCCGCTCCTTTCCGTCGAACACGCAGATAGCACGTACATTGTTCTCATGGAGCTCCTGGATCATGCGATACCAACCAAGAATGTGACGATATTCGTGGGGTATAGGAGCAAAGTGGAGCCGCTGGGTGATGAGAGTGCCATCGCTGGTGGTCAGGAGCGGTCAATTCTGGATTCCTCGCGTGATGCCGAGTAGAGTGGCCTACAAAACGACCACCTTCCCCTGTAGCTCTTTAAACCGAGATGGGACGCTTTTTAGCACGTGGGGACTGGCCGTCGCGTCAGAACCTGGACGAGAGCCTACGACGAGATCATGCTCACCTTTTCTTCCGGAGAAACGGGACCAAACCGAACACCCCCATCCGCCGAAAATCAAGGGCGCCACCGTCGGAGTTGGTGGAAGAATGTATGCAGCACGTGACGTCTCGTTATCACCATGAAGCCCGTCGACTCTGGCGGCCGAAGCTCATGAGCTCACGCCCACACCCAATTCAGTCAGAGATAAGAGAAAACTTTAAAATGGTCGTGCTCGCGGATTCTTCTGTTCTCCTTGGCTTGTTCTGCTCCCGCTCGAGCCTCTGTCTGCTGCCGCAATGGCCGAAAGTCCCACAAAAAAGTTTATCCATCGGCTCGAGGTCAACCATGAGCCCGGTCTCAACCATACTCAGCTCATGCTTATGGTCGGTCTGGACACCCGACGCACCCCGCCCACAGGCAAGCTGACCCGTACTTTCATCCTAGAACGAAGATTTGCTTCCAGTGCCTCCAGAGAGGAGGACCTGGGCCGCCTGGAATTTTGTGGCCTTCTGGGTCGCAGACAGTTTCAACATCAACACGTACGTTACATGCTGTTATCGGGTTTATTCCTGAATCAGATCCCCGTTCTCGTCAGCTGGATGATCGCGTCTTCTATGGTAACCCTTGGTCTTTCTCCCTGGCAGGCGTGGGGTTGCGTGTGGATCGGATACTCTCTGGTGGCGCCCTTTATCGTACTCAACGCGCGACCCGGGGCGATACTGCATGTGACGTTCCCCGTCGTTGCCCGCATGTCCTTCGGCATCTGGGGTAGCCTGTGGTGCGTGTTCAACAGAGCAGCCATGGCATGGTGAGTCTTTTTTTCGTAAGTCGTGTGACCCATTATTGATGGGTCCCGTATCCAGTATCTGGTACGGCGTCCAGGCAAGCATCGGGGGGTCGTGCGTAAAGGTGATGCTGAGGGCCATTTGGCCCAGTATCAACGACATTCGTCAGTCTCGCGACCTCACTGTTGATGGCTAACTTACGGATTGAATAGCCAACGGTCTCCCCGAATCTGCTGGAATCACCACGCGAGACTTTTTGTGTTTCTTCCTTTTCTCCCTCATTTCTTTACCCGCCATTTGGTTCCCGATCCACCAGATGTACGCCCTTCGTGCAAACGATTTGCCAGGTCACTGACATCCCTCTCAAAAAGCCGGCACCTGTTCACGCTGAAGGCTGTTGTGGTACCCATTGCGGGTATCGCGTTCTTTGTGTGGTGCATCGTCAAAGCCCATGGGATAGGACCTGTTGTAAAACAGCCCGCCAAGCTCCACGGTTCCGACCTAGGGTGGGCTATGGTCTTCAGTCTCATGTCTTGTATTTCCAATATGGCCACACTTGTGACGTGCGTCCTCCTGTCTCCCGACTTGGCGCAGATTTTGGCTTACACTCTGCAGTAACGCGCCAGACTTTGCGTCTCGGGCAAAGACCCCCTCCGCCGCGATTCTCCCGCAGTTGATTTCAGTGCCTCTCGGGTTCTCGCTCGTCAGTTTCATTGGTGTAATCGTCAGCTCCTCTTCCCACACAATCTATGGCGAGACCGTATGGGACCCAATCGAATTACTCAACATGTTCTTGAACGACTCCCCGTCCAGCGCCACTAGATTTGGAGTACGTTACCCTCTTATGCTGATTTGGTCTTAGCCTCTTTCTCACGATTTTTTCTTAGGCCTGGTTTATCGCGTTTGCCTTTATCATCGCGCAGGTGAGCAGGTTTCCCCTTCTCCCGTCTTCCGAAATGTTTACATTTGACAGATCGGGCACGTGCCTCACATTATCTTATCTTGAACGGTCGCCGCTAACCGATATCTCCAGCACAAACATTTCTGCAAACTCAATCAGTGCTGGATGTGACTTAACTGCCCTCTTTCCCCGCTTTATCGTAAGCCAAGCTCTCCCGGGATAAGTCAAAGACTCCACATCTAAACCGAATATCCAGAATATTAGGCGGGGCGGTTTCATTGCGGCCGCAGTTGGGTTCGCAATGTGTCCGTGGAACCTCCTCTCGAGCAGCAACAAGTTCACATCTTACCTCTCTGCCTACTCGGTCTTCTTAAGCTCCATCGCCGGAGTCATGATATCAGATTACTATATCATTCGTCGGGGTCACTATCGCCTCAGCGACCTCTACACCACCGAACGCAGCGGATGGTATTGGTACACCTACGGAATCAACTTTAGGGCGTACGCTGCGTACATCTCAGGCATCCTCATCAACGTCGTAGGGTTTGCTGGAGCAAGTGAGTCGCAAATGCTGGCCGAGGACGAGCCGCGGCTGATTCCAAAATTATAGCTGGGGTCACCGTGCCACTCGCTGCCACTCGAGTTTACCAAATGTCCTTTTTCACTGGATTCGGTACTCGGTATACGCGTTTCCTCACATGGCAACATAGCTGACCGATTTCGTCACAGGTGTTTCGGCGGTGATATACATCTTCCTCAACTGGATAAAGCCCTCCGCCGGAAAACACTCTTCGTTCCGCGAAGTCGACATGTCCGAGGATACCACCTACGGTGGCAGTGGCAGGAGTTCTCCAACCGACGAGAAAGGGGACGGGAAGACGGATATCTATACCACCCAGGCCTGAGCGAAGGTGATGACATGTACAATATATACGATCTACAACCTCGCCTTCGGTACAGGAGTCTTAACGGAATTGGACTGATCTGTCCGCACGCGGTTTTATTGTGGATGGTGAACGTGCGGGGGTACGAAAACACAATAAGTAAATACGCCAGCCGTTAGTGAGGCACAGTCAAGGTCTGCTCGGATCGTAGGGTTTCAGCCTGGGCGGGCTCCCAGCTCAACGAGAGAGGACTCTTTGGTTTCTTCGTATCCTCCGCATAATTCTCGTACAAATTGCTTTCATCCTTGTGCGGAGCGCGTGGAGGTCCGGTGCCATCACCACCATCGCCGTCCCAGAAGTGATAGGCTTGTGTTTGCACCCCATACGAAGCGGGAACGACTTCGATGAGGTCACCCCGTGCAACCTCGATAGCTGGAATCTCGGACACGGGGAGACCGATCAGGTAGGCGAGCATGCAACGAATGACGGAGGCGTGACCGATGATAAGTAAATCCTCCTTCTCGCGTTCAAGTTCGATGAGCACCGGGTCGAGGCGTACTAAGGGACGCGTGAATGGTGTGCACCATCAGGCAACGAGAAGTACCCACCGCAAAGATCGTGGTAGCTCTCTGCCCGTGGAGCTCGGTATGCATACGGGTCGTGAGAGAACCTCTCCCATTCGTCGGGATAATACTTTTTGACCTAGACCTTGTGTGAGCCCCGCTGCCAAGGCTAACAGACAAGATCGCTACCTGTTCCGGTGTGAGTCCATCCCAAGCACCAGGGTTAATTTCAGACATCTGTTGTTTTTCTATGATTTTAACGTTCAGTCGCGAAGACGTCGACCCGGTCAAGAATGGCCAGGCGGTATGGCTGCATCGCATTCGAGCTGAAGTCCAGATCTTTAAACCGCGTGGGTTCAGTGACACCAACATTTGTGGTAAACGACATACCACTAATCTGTGACTCTTTCCGTCAATCCCACGTTCCGATAGGGACTTGTTGTATTTCTGAATGACGAAATCCTTGAGCGTCTCCGCGTACGCATATCCGCTGGGCGATAAGTCAGAATCGGCACGATATGAGTGTTCGATCAACGATTGTCCTGACTGAGTGGTGTTCAGAGAAGGTGCTAAGAACAGAGCAGCCATGAGTGCCTACTCTCGCGAAGTATATATTCCTGAACCGATTGTGGATGTTCATCAGGAAGAAAACGATTCTAGACTATAGCGAGGGTCAGTAACTTCCAAAGAAAGCAGTACCAACCCCGACTCACCTGGAGGTACCCGGCAATTTTCTATTTCCCCTCAGAAATCAGAACCTGGGAGTAGCGAACAATTGGGAGCCGCCAACTCACATTCGTGGTGACCTGTTCCCCAACCTGCGAGCGTATTCTCAACATCAGGAGTTGTGGTGCAAATTGGAACTACATACGTTGATGATTCTAATCGATGGCCATGTGGTTTCCTCGAGTGGCTGGTAGTAGTTCTCATGGTCGCGGATTCGCGAATAATAGTCTCGTACAGCCTTGTCCGGGTTCCACCCTCGGTACTTCGAAGGAACGGTCAGTAAGCAAGACAGGGAACTTCCGATTGCCCACTTACATCCGGGGAAGAGATCTTGACGCTCCGGATGTTACGTTCGATAATCTCTTGGTTATCACACCAAGATTCTAAGGGAGGATCAGCAGAGTATCGTCAGGCGGGATGCGCGGATGACAGCACCAAGGAAGACGACGTGAACGTCAAGCTTGTCGAATTTCTCTGCCAACCTCGTCCGGTTGGCCTTCACACCATTATTCGCATCATAGACGACGACCTGTCCTCCTCCATCGAAGAACCTTTGGATGGTATCTTCGCATGCGTCCGCAACCTGCCGCCGGAGTTCGATCGACTCTTCGCTCTTCGCCCCTGGGTCAAGAAACCGTCAAAACGACTCCAAGAGGGAAGACACCGATCCAAGCGCACCCAGGGTGAAGTAATCACTGGGGAGTTTTCCTGCACTACCCAGGATCTTCCTTCTGTAATCTCCGAGGGATACAACCATAATCTTAACACCTGTCCATCGGAGATAACGCTCCAGAGCCCGGGAAATGTGAGTCTTCCCTCTGGCGGGCAAACCGACAGTCAAGACTAGAATTTTTCCTGCATGGAAGAGGAGACCAGATTCTGTGGTATATAGTGGTGCGACCATGGTTTGGGGTTAAGGGCGGCGGCAATGGGCCCGGTGTGGTGGAGGCGATGAACGTGGTCCGGATCAGCGATCGCAGTCCCGCCTCCGTGGCGATGGGCTTGCACGGAAGGAGATGGTAGGCTGGGATTGGGAGCGTTGGTGATAAACAATCCGCATGCAATTATGTTTTATACAAATAATGCAAATGAAAACATGCAACGTGCAACCTCTTCCGAGAGGAGAGTGAGTAAAGTATCCAAGCGTCGTACAGATGTAAGCGGTATATCATAACCAGATGCACATAGAGAAACGAAAACAATGTCCGGATGGGCCCCAAGTTGGCGTGAGGTTTATCCGAGGAATAATGCTGGTGGACCGGGGATTTTAGAAGTACCACGGGGGGAAGCTTGACCAACCTGCGCCAGCTCCAGGCGGCGGATTGTTGGACCCTCCGCCACTACCACCAGGAACAAACAGGTCGTCATCGTCATCGTCGTCATCATCGCGCCGCCTGCTAGGGCCGGCCTTGGGCTGTCCGTCGGTGGTCGTCGTCTCGCTGCCCTTCTTGCCTTTGACGCGTTTCCGACAGACAGGACAGGTATTCGCACCACCCAACCATTGCTATAACACAAGGGAAGGTAAGTATTTCGACGCGACGAGGCACGCCGAGGGGACCCACCTCCAAACAACCCCGATGGAACCAGTGGGAACAGTCGGTTATTTTCAGGAGTTCATCGTCAGCATGATACTAAAAATCCAGCCTGATCAACGATATATATCGTATGGG
>Ga0307516_10007252_pt1 | contig 12772 bp, 12 predicted proteins | sample 19_EM_MG_FD_203310 | JGI IMG/M metagenome (GOLD analysis project Ga0307516, IMG submission 203310) | Populus trichocarpa ectomycorrhiza microbial communities from riparian zone in the Pacific Northwest, United States - 19_EM | ecosystem: Host-associated > Plants > Roots > Unclassified | place... | reverse complement strand
TGTGGCCCCCCCCCCCCCCCCCCCCCCCCCCCCCCCCGCCACTTTGCCGGACGCAGTCGATCTCACGTGTTGCCTGCATACCCGATCTGCATTTTACGATACGTGCTGTCCGCCCTGCCCGCCCTGCCCGTCCTCCTCCATCCTCCGCACAACTTCTCCCCCCGCCTGCCAACGGCGTGTGTTTCCTGGTCTTGCGTCGTGTCGCCTTCCTATCGAGCTCGCCCCCGCCTACGTAAGCTGCATCGATACGATCGGGCAATCAATCAAGCGCGAACTCCTCGGAAAGGACGCAAGGCGCCGTCCGCCTGCCCGCAAGAGCTGCGATAGCTCGCTAAGCAGCTTGCGGATTCTGTCTCGTTTTGCCTCGCCACCGCACGCCGCTCGCCGTCCCGGTCCCGCTGTCTCCGTTCCCCCGTGTCCACCATGCACCGGCGGCGGGCTCCCCCGATGGTGCTCCCGGCAAACGCACAACGCGTCAACACGATCGAGATAGTGCACTCTTACGAGTCGTCGGCGAATCCTGCGCGCCCCATACGGCCCTCGCCGCTGACGACGCAGAATGGGATGCCGCTGGACCTCCTGGACCGTCTGCGCTCCTTCCCACTTTTCATGTCCGCTCCGGAAGAGTTCCTGTCGGCCGTCGCGGCGCATCTGAGGCCGCAGCTGCACTCGCCGAGGGACTACATCGTCACCGAGGGGGACGATGCGAAGGCTATGTACTGGCTGGTGCGCGGTGCCGTGGCAGTCACCTCGAGGGACGGGGAGAGCACGTATGCGGAGCTCAGGCCCGGCGCTTTCTTTGGGGAGATCGGGATCCTGATGAACATCCCGCGAACGGCGACGATCATAGCGAGGTGTAAGTGTTTGTTGGTGGTGCTGACGAAGGAAGCGCTTCAGCGCGAACTTCCGAAGTATCCGGAGGTGGAGAGGGCGATCCGCGAGGAGGCCGAAGAACGGCTGACGTTGCTAAACAAGAAGAAGAAGGAGAGGGAATCGACACGGGTCGGCGGCGTCAAGAGGGGTGTCGACGACGAGGAAATGGACGTGGATGAGCCGATACAGTTTTCGAACGGGCTCGGAGTGCAGGGGCTCCCCCCCGGCGGCCAGTGGGCGAGTGCTTCGGCGCTGGCCAGCGTTGCGGTCAACATTCGTCAGCTGCTGAAGGAACTGCCATTGTTTGCCAACCTGCCGCCGGAGAATCTACACTTTCTGGGATTGAGCGCGACGCCGCGGGCGTTCGATCCCTTCACATCGATCGTGCAACAGAATTCGAACGGGAGAGAGATATATTTCATCGTGCGTGGCGAGGTGGAGGTGGTGGACGAAACGGATCCGGCCAACGTTAAAATTAAGGCCCGACTAAAGAAAGGGCAATACTTCGGCGAAGTTGCGGGACTGTATCTGGCCCCCAAGCGAACGGCAACGGTGCGCTCGGTTACCTATGTGGAATGTCTGGTGGTCGGAGGCGACGTGCTCGCGGAGCTGTGGAAGAAGTGTCCGCCGGACGTGCAGCAGCAGCTGGAGAAGACGGCACGGACACGGATGGACAGCGAAGCCATGGCCATGGGAAACAACGCGGTTCCGACGGCGATGATGGCGCCATCGACGCCGCACCACGGCGTGGGGGTGGATCCGATGGACATCTCGGATTTACCAAACTTACCTGCGCCGCACTTGAGTTTAAATCGATCGGGTTCCCCACTTAGAACCACCGGTTCGAACGACCTCAATGTAGTGGAACACTTTGACCCAGACCCCTATTTGCCCTCCGACTTCGATTCCATGGTGCGCTCCAAGTCGCGACGCGGTTCTCTGGCGCCGCCCTCGCCGTCCGGCGCCAACTCGCCGACGGAAGAGAAGAGCTCGCCGCTCGCCACGTCCGTCACGTCGTCGCCGACCCCACCGCCGCCAGCCAAGTCCAAGCACGCCACCACGCCGCCGGAAAAGTCGCCAGCAAAGCGGCCGAAAACCGGGAACGTGCGCATCCTCTCGCGGAAACCGAGCAGATTCAATACCGGCCAGTTCGACGACGATGTGCTCAACGAGGTATTCAAGTACCTCGAGTTGCCCGAGTTGATGCGCATGCGTGCCGTGTCGACGCACTGGTCGAGACTTCTGACGTGCTCACCGCATCTATGCAAAGTCCTCAACCTTAAACCTTACAACCGTGTCATCAACGACCGCGTACTCATCGAGAGCATCGCGCCGTTCGTTGGCCAGCGCCCGCACACCATCGACATCTCCAACTGTTTCCACATCTCGGACGAGGGCTTCTCGGCACTAGCCCAACACTGCGGCGCCCACGTCAAGAAATGGCGCATGAAGAGCGTCTGGGATATCACGGGGCAAGCAATCCTCGAGATGTCCAGCCGCGCCAAGGGTCTCGAAGAAATCGATCTCTCCAACTGCCGCAAAGTCTCCGACACCCTCCTCGCGCGCGTGGTGGGTTGGGTGGTCCCCGAGTTCCACCCCATGTACGCCGACGCCGTGCACCAGCAGCAACAGATAGCCTCCTCCAACCCCAGCCGCTACATCCCACCCCAGATATATCCTCCGGCGGGCACCGTCATCGGCTGTCCCAACCTCCGCCGACTAACACTGAGCTATTGCAAACATGTCACCGACAGGACTATGAGTCACCTGGCCGCACATGCCTCGAAGCGGTTGGAACACGTCGATCTCACTCGATGCACAACCATCACCGACCAGGGTTTCCAGAGCTGGAGCATGACCCGCTTCGAGCGGCTGCAGAGCCTCTGTCTTGCCGACTGCACGTATCTTACCGACTCGGCCGTGGTATTCCTCACCAACGCGGCTAAGGGTCTCAGGAGTCTGGACTTGGTCTGTCCATCCCCTCCCTCTTTCCCCGTCACACACCCCCACTAACCCCCTCTGATCCCAGTCCTTCTGCTGTGCTCTCTCTGACACAGCAACCGAAGTCCTTTCGTTGGGGTGCCAACATCTGTCCACGCTAAAGCTGTCCTTTTGCGGTTCAGCGGTATCCGACAGCTCCTTGCGTGCGATCGGCCTGCACCTCCTCGAACTCCGCGAACTCTCGGTCCGCGGCTGCGTGCGCGTGACCGGTGTAGGCGTCGAGGCGGTCGTAGAGGGCTGCCACAACCTCGAGGTCTTTGATGTCAGCCAGTGCAAGAACCTGCAGAGCTGGCTGGAAACAGGCGGTGTCGAGAAGTGCACGCAGCTCTGGAAGAGGAACGTCAGGTTCGAGACGGTCGCGTGCGATGTGATGGCGGGAGTCAGGAGGAGGTAACACCAATGGCACAGGGGTGGGTTTTCCTTAGGCTCATGGATCCGGTTCGCTTTTTTGGGTGGTAAGGATGTTGATGCTTTTTATTTATTTTGTACTTCTTTGCAACGGCATATATGTTGAGAGGTTCACGATCGAGGTACAGCCGTGGGTGTTTTCTGTTTTTTTGGTTTAAATACTTTTTTCTTTCTTGGCTTTGGGATAGCTAGGGTGGGGCTGGCTGGGTGTGGCTGGTTGGGGCGGTTGATAGAGGCGATCTGGATCTGGACCGAGACGTTATGTAGTTGAAGCATGGAGCAGAGCATGAAGCATGAGGATGTAACATTGGATCGAGCAGGCGCGGTGGAGGCGCGGGCGGCAGGATACGTAAACAACATGTACGACCAGTCGTCTCGTCCGCAGCCTGCCCAACGCGCTATGCACTACATATATCTATTACGTAGCCCGGTTACCGTGGCTCTGACCTTCTTGCACGGGTTGATGCGGGGTGGCCGGATCAAAATCCTTGTGGTGCGAGATCGCTATCTATCACATATGTTCTAGCCTGCCGGGAGAGAGATATCGGTTTATATGTAGATAGATGGGCCGGCCCCTTGGCCAAGGGGGCTGGACTTTGGAATCTACTATGCATGCCAACGAAAGCCGTACTCAAGTCCTCACCTTCATCCTAATCACCCTCAGTGTTTGGTAATTTGCGGGAAAGAAATGACATGACTGCGCAGAGGTTTCCCTACCGTCCTAGCACTTCTCCGAGTTCGTACAGCTGGTGGTGCACGTGCGGCGTACAACACGCCCCAGTGTTCGCTCCTCAAACACAGCGCGTGGTTGTTTCTCAAGTTCCTCCCACCGTAGGTTGCTGTACCGTATGCGTGTAGGTATGGTGATTCGTTTGCGGTAGCAATGCCTCGTTCTGTGAAGATCTCGATGATTAGTGACTTGCAGCAACAGTCCGATAATCTCACGGCGCACCTTCTTCCATCTCACGACACGGTTCTTTTGCTGGAGCCCGAACCGACTACCCCTCGACCCCGAAAAGACCCACTGCAACACCGGCCCGGAAGCATATGTTCTAGCCCTGTAGATCATGGGTGGGCTGGCCGAGTGCTAGTTTCTACGAGTGGGCATACCAACTTCACGGTAACTATACGAGCTAGCACTAACACCTCTGCAGTGGGAACCCGACTATGTAGAGAGGCTGAAATTTCTTCTACATAATGCGTTCGATAGTGCTTTCGTCAGACATCAACATCACCACTCGCAAGCATGTCCGCCACTGCTGTCACCACCTATGCCCTCGCCACCTGCACCCCAATCTTCCTCAGAAACATTCCAGGAGTTTGAGAGAGATGAATGGCACATGACAACAGCACGGCATGTGTCAAGTCAGGAATAGGATGGGGTTACTGTCACGGCTCGTCGTCAGCTTGGTTTGGGAATGCGGAAAGAAGGAATGCGGGCCGCTGGAGTAAGAGTCGCTAGTCTAGCCCGGGGCGACGGATATCGTTACAAGGAGGCGCCGCCCACGCTTCTTCCGTTTCTTCTTCTTTTCTTTACGCAACAGCGCGTCAACACCACGGTTGCAGCAACCTTGTCCCGACTGCTTGCCTGTGTCCTCGTCCTGTCCTCAGTCATGAACCTTTGTCTCTTTCTCTGTCTTGTCCTCAGGCCTTGTCTCGGTCTCGCTGCTCCCCGCTTGTCGCTCTAGCACTCAGCATTCGCCTATTCGCTCTTTCGGTGAAGCTCGATCGACAAGCCTTCACCCAAGGCGTCAAGCTTCGCACGCTCATCCCTGGAGCTTCGAAATGAGCATCTGGAACTTCGAGAAGTAGACGGTGAACTCGCGCTTTGCCCTGTTTCAACCCGTAGAGCTTCGGAGGAGCCGTGCCCATGGGATCCGGATCGCCGGGGGCATAGGCCATCCGCATGGCAGGCGTCGGGAGCCCAGGGTTGAGTTTCGCAACGAACTCAAGCTCCTCACGGATACAGTCGAACGCGGGTGGATCTGGTATCTTCTCGGCTCGAAGCTGCGGAGGCTGCGCCTCGCGCGCGAGTGATTGGCGATGAACGATAAGCGAAGAGCGCGAGGGCGGCGAGCAGCGAGCGGCGAGGAGCGGGACCGAGGACGGGACCGAGGACAAGAACTGAAGACAAGACAGGGAGAGCGGCTCGAATTCATGGCTGAGGGGCGGCGGTAGGCGCGACCGGCTCTATCTCGTCCAGACAGCGAAGAAGGTCCCCGGCATCGAGAAGGCCGTCGCTCCCGCCGGCAGCGAGGAGAAGTGTCAGTACTGTCGTGGCGTGTTGGGCGCCGACATCACGCTGGACTATAAGGACGTCGATCCCGAGGCATAGCTCATCGCTGCTGCACTGGACTACATCGATCTGCGCGTCCCATCCACCCCCCGGAGGTGCAGGAGCGCTGGTGTTGACTCGTTCGGCATAAGCTACTACGACAACGTTGGCCCTCCGCTCCTGCCACTGGCGATCTCGCGCATCGCCTTCCAGGGCAAAGCCATCGCACGCGGAGCCATCGCCTGGCCAGAGCGAAGCAGACGTCGCGACGATCCCGACGCCGGCGTTTGACCATCTGCTCTCGGCAGGTGACCGTGCTGGGATTCATCTCTAATGCGTGGCTGGACCACATTCCCGCGGACGAGTGCGTGGTGGCTGGGAGGCTCGTTCCGACCATAGACGTGGTCGATGCGCCCTTCGGGGCGGTCAACAAGGGTGATGATAAGTTGTTCACTGGAGAGAATATGGGTAGACTGATTTGAGGCTTATGGTAGCCGCGGCGGCTTGCGGCAGCTTGGCTAGTGTGGGCGGTTATTTTTGGATGTAACAGATACCGACCAAACGAAAAACGTACGGAGGTCTTGACGGTGGTTCGGTGCTGTCGCCTGTATGTCGGGTATCGTGATGCGCGCACGTACTTTCAAACGCCAGTCAAGCATCATCTCCAACTGTATAACGGCAGCTCAAATCAGACCCAATATGACTGCAGCTCTCCCCACTATGTTCCCCACCACCTCCCCTCTATTCCGTGCCCATTCCATCGTCGATGACCTCCATCTCCTCGACATCAAACTTCTTCTTGTTCGTGCTCCAAGCAAGGGTATCACCATCGCTGATGCCAACGTCCTTGACGGTCGCCTTCTTCCCATCCTGACCGTCGAGGGGGTACCATTTCCTAGCGGCATTCTTCCCGTCGCCGTCGCTGGCGGCGGTGGGGGCGGCGGCCGTGGCACCGAGCACGATCTCGTCAGGCGACTCGGGCAGCCCCCCTGCGAGAGAGAGCGTGTGCTTGCGGGAGTGCTCGTGCAGGGCCTCAAACAGATCCGCTTTCAGGGCGACTATCGGCGTCGAGGCTTGTGCGTACAGAAACGTCGTCGTCTTGCCGTTCTTGAGGCGCAACGTGAAACTCGTATGCGAGGGGCGCGTCACGGCCTGGTTGGAAGAAAACATTAGTGCTTCTCGCTCCATCGCACCGTGGAGATATGCAAGTATGCATGTATATCTATACGCGCGGAGGGGGGTATCTTGCCATGTTGGTGCTGTTGTGTGTGTGTGCGTGTATGTAGCGGACGGGGGGCGAGGGCCAGATAAAGCGGGCGATAAGACAATGACTACCTATGTACGGAGTTGGGATACGCGCTAGGTGTGGTTGGTGGCAACCCAGACGGGAATTGCCGTTGACGTTCCAATCCCAGCTCAGATTCGCCAGATGTGCAAATTTGGTCGGACGGCTTCGAGCGGCTCGGTGTTCGCTATTCGAGGGCTTGGAATTTCGCGAGGAGAAGAGCGTTGGGAGACGGATGTGTGGGGGCTTGGAGCTACGAAGGACCACCGGAGGAGTAGAAGTTGGCAATGGTTCTAGAGTCCTGATGCCCTGAAGGAGATCATCTAATTGTCGGAGCGAATCGCACAAGGTTGCTAGATGCGCAGAAAGGAAGTAGTCATCCAACTCTACCACCTGCATACATAGGTAAGTAGCTGGTGATAATTTCATGTGGATACCCAGGTCAATGTGGTTTAATAGTCGCGCCGCACGACAGCCTCACGTGATATCACTCTGGTTATGGCCTAATTGGGATTTTTCTGGGGTGTTGCAGCAAACTGAGAAATCCCGTACCAAATCCGGACCCGGGAGCACCAGGATCGGAGGATCTCTTCAAGATCAGTGACCTCTTCGTCGACGAGCGGTGTAGCGAGGCGGCTTCTTTTGTCTTTTCTTTTGTCCTTTCCTTTGTCATTTCTTTGGTGGACTCTTCATTCTTGTGACAGGCCAGCGGAGCAGCGGGAGCCACAACGAGCCGAAAGGACTGGAAAAGTGTATCGCCGTGATCTAGATTCCGAGTAAATAAATGAATAAATAAAAAGCGCCAAACTGAGGAAGCAAGGATATCGCATAAAACCTTGGAGTCCGTAACTACCGTTTACATAGCCGTAAAATATCGTTTTTTTCCCACCTCTCAACTTCAGGTAGCCAACTACTGTGGGGCGGTAGATGTCGTTCCTGATGCCTGATCGTTTGTTTCGGTTCGTGTTGAAGATGTGGAGGACATAGGTACCCGACTGCTTTCTCTACAGCAGTTACATACATACCCTCACTTGAATTCTCGGAACAGTCACCGAATCAACCCGAACTACAATACGCAGATTACGGGTCCTCTTATTCTGTACGATTCGCAATATATTTTCCTTTTGCTTGCGCATATTTTGTTTTCCATGTTCTGCTGTGTTGTCGTACATCCATGTTATCGAGATCTTATCATGTCGATCATCGCCAATCTGGTCAATCTGCCTCCTCCCACCCAGCATAGATACGATCCCGCCTGGTGATCATCTTCAGCCTCATATTATTCAACCACTCGCTGGGCAATATCACCACCACCAACAGGAAGCACGCCGGTTAGATAGATAGCTGTCGCACGATACGTCCCGTTTGCTAGCGTCATTACTAGCAGCCCCAATCCCCGCTAAACAACAAAAAAAAGCGCAACCAGCAAGACGCCCCCACGCGGCTGCTTACGTACGTGGTTATCTGGCGGAATCTATGGACGCTCTCCGTCTCCGTCGACAAGCAATATCCACGCCCTCCTCCTTCGAATGACAATCCCCGATGGCAGACAGCCTCTACGCGCAGTACCACCACACTCTGCTGTCCGCCAACCTGAGTCAACCCCCGCCGCCGCAGCAGCACCAGTCACGTCGTGCTGTCTTTGCCCGGCTCACACAGCCGTTCGTTGGCACCAGTCGCCCGCCTAGCTCCTCAGGTAACACCGGCGGGCTTACAGGCGCGAGTGGTGGGGGCGGCGGTGGTAGCGGTCCCGGGAGTGTGGCCAACGCTCCGTATGCCATTCCCCCTAAAGGCCTGCCGCCGCCGGCGCGGGAGCGCGCGTACTAACATGCCGTCCTCAGGAACCTTACAGTGCCCCGAAATTTACGCTACAACCTCGGCTCGGCGATCCTAGCTCTCTCCGCGGGCGATGAGGACCGCATCGTTGTAGCCGGCCGCGAGATCCTACGCGTCCTCCGCGTTGGCACCAACGAGATCACCGAAGAGGCGAACCTGCGACTCCCCGGCGAGCAGAAGCGACATTTCCAGTATGACGTCAAGTGGGGGACTATCCACCAAAAGAACATCATCGCGACGGCGGGGACTAACGGCACCATCTGTCTGTACGATGTCAAGCAGGGGAGGCTGGATCGGGTGTTCAGGGAACATGGTCGACAGGTCCATCGATTGGCCTTCAACCAGGCGAATGGGAATCTGCTTCTCAGCGCGAGTCAGGATGGGACCATCAAGCTGTGGGACCTCAGGGAAAATAAGAGCAGGTTTACGTTTGTGGGGAAGTCCGATGCTGTGAGGGATGTCCAGTTCAATGCTGCGAATGCGACGGAGTTTGCAGCTGCTTTCGATAGTGGCGCCATACAGGTTAGTGGCTGCGATTTAACGAGCGGAGCGTTTGGAGTGTCCGAGCTGACGTCCCAACAGCGGTGGGACTATCGGAAGGAATCAATATACGAACGCAAGATCAATGCACACAACGGACCGGCTTTTACAGTTGATTGGCACCCCGATGGGAGACACTGTGCGAGCGGCGGAAGAGATCGTACTGTAAGGATATGGGACTTCAATGCCGATCCAAGGCGGAAACCGAAGCATGAACTCACTACGATGGCATCCGTGAGCCGGATTGCGTGGAGACCATCGCGGAATAACAAGAACGACACTACTCAGTTGGCTACTTGCGCCATCAACACTGATCACCGGATGCTGCTGTGGGACTTCAAGCGGCCTTACATCCCTTCTAGGATTATGGACGTACACGATAATGCGACTACGGGCATACTTTGGAAGGATGAAGATGTACTATGGTCTTGCGCGAAAGATTCTACCTTAGTTCAAACTTACGTCCCTTCTGCGCCGCAACCGATCGATTCTTTGGCGCACAGCGCCATATCATGGGCTCCTAGTGGAGACTTCACGTTTGCGGGACAGCGACGGGCCCGGAGTCGATTCCACACGGTTGGGGGACGGGCCGACTTCGATGAGGATGCATTACGCGATGATCGCCGGAGTCACGGCCGCAGCAGTTCCTTCCGGTCTCCCAGACCCTCGCTCAACCTCTTCGGCACGTCACCCGACAAATTTGTGCCTGCTCAGTCTGCTGCACAGGTCTCAATTCCGAGCTTGTTCGACAAGGAGGCGTTTGATTATTTTGCGGAAAAATACATCATCGATCTGGACGGCGCCGCCGGAGGAAAGAAGGTGACGCTTATCCAGGCTTGCGACTGGAATGCGCGGGTGGCATTTCGGGCACAGTGTCATCGCACTGCGACATCGTGGAAAATGATACGGAAGATGATAGCATCGGAAGACGCGGAAGCAGCCGAGAGGCAGCAATATCAGCGCGCAGAGAGTGTTTCCTCGGCTCAACACCCCACCGGCTTGGTCGCGAGGAGGGCGCTCGGTCTCGGCGGTGACAACTCTGCGAGTGCGTCCGGAGGCGCCACTCCGTTAGCACCACGATCACCGGCGAGCATTGCTACACCAACCCCAGCCAAACACGAGCCGGTAGGAGAGCAGCTTCTTAGGCTTCCTCCTTCGGCGTTCGGTCGGAGCCCCTCGAGCTCCACCATCTCCACCGATGGCGAAGAATATGCGGCGGTCGGCAGGGCTGTTGCGTCGTTTGCCCCGACCCAATCGGACAGCGCTGCTCCAAACGGCAGTCCAAGCAACGGTAAAGGTCAGCTAGCTCTCACTATCGATACTAGCGCAAGAAACCAAATAAAGACCCACGACTTTGCCGCCCAGGCGCGGCCGGCTGGTGAATCTAAGGCGGATGTCAACGGTACCAGCAGCGTCCACCACTCCATCGACGAAAATCTCAATCTTCCCCTATTCACTGCGACCACTGAGCGCTCCGATCCTCTCAGTGTTGCCGGTCTCGTGCAGGAACCAACCGCCTGCGTCGACATCAACAACCCGGCCCATGCTAAGACCAACGGCAACCACGAGCACTCGACATCACACCCTTACTCGGCCACCACCCACACCGACACTTCCTTCAATAGCTCACCAAGCCTACAGCGCCAGTTCTCGCTCGTGAGCGAGCAGACATCGAGCAGCTATGGTGTTTTGGGGTTAACACGCAGCGACATGTCGGACTCGGAATCGCCTAACTACCACAATCACACCCATCCCGACATCTCCAGCAACTCCCTGCCACCTATTACCGAGGAGATGAATGCATCCACAATTCTCTCCCCCCACACGGGCCAGCAAGCGCAGTCAGCCCCCCAGCTCCACATGCCACTCCCCAGCGTAGCCACGGCAGACGACGAGAAGCCGTGGTCATCCCGGCGCATGGTCGAACAACTCCTTGTCTACTCGACCGAAACCGGTGACATTCAAACGGCGGCAGTACTGATCCTCCTGCTCCACGAACGCATGGCGTTCTCCCCGCACATCATCGAAGAGGTTCTCGACGGCTATCTTTCACTCCTTACGCGGATGCGTCACTTCTCTGTCGCAGCATTGGTTCGCAAACTTGCGCCTTCCGAGGCTATCCGCATGTCCGGACAATTCAACGTTGACGTCGATCTCAGCTGCGGCGAGTGCGGACGTGCCGTGGGAGGCCGAGGCGGAGGGTGGTGCAAGAAATGTTCCGGCCAGGGCGGCGCAGCATGTGTAATCTGCGGCGAACTAGGGAAACAGAGAAGGTGGACCGTCTGTGCTGTTTGCGGCCATGGCGGGTGCGAGGGGTGTTTGAGAGGCTGGTTTGTCGGTGAGGATGTCGAGCACGAGGAAGGGATGGAGAGGTGCCCGGCGGTTGGGTGTGGCTGTGCTTGTTTGCCCGGTAATAAGGAGCGGTAGGTGAAAGGTTATGCGTGCATGTGTGTGCTTTTTGCGAGCAGGTCAATTAGAGGCGTTGGGGTGCTGGACTGGTTTTTTTCTTTGGCTGTTTGGTTCCTTTGAGGCTGATCGATTGGCGTGGGGAGGTTGGCTGTGAAGGGGGGGGTGCTTGCCCGAGAAATGGCCATTTCTGTGAATAATCTCTTTCGCTACTTCAGCAACCGCCATTTCTCGCGGTGATGTGCCGAAATTGCATCGGGACGGTGAAGCCAGCTAGCTACTCGACAGCGCCCAGTGATGACTGCCTGCCGCCAGCCCAGCCCAGCCCAGCCCAGCCTCTGCACACATACTCACACACACCTTGCATGCCTACGCTATCTCCGGGTGCGTATCGTTCTCCTCGGGCCAACTCGCAATGCACACGCCGAATCCCGCGATTATGTACACGCAGGGGCGACTAGGAGTACGTAATTCTGGTACAAGGTATGTACGTACATAGGAAAAATAGCTACGGAACGGAAGAAGAAGCAGCAGCAAATACTCCGGGGAACTATCCACGTCCTAACCTGACAGCTGTCCGCTGGCCAGTCCAATCCGTCCGTCCTGAGCCTCGGACCGGACTGGACTGCATGCCTCCAGTCCGTGCTCAGCTAAGACGGGACTGCCAATCTTTTTGTGGAGGACGGGACTGGACGGACTGCAAGCTCAGTGCAAAAAACCCGATTTCGGACCTCCGGTCAGAGGACAGCGCCTTGACGAGGGTGGTGGGCACGACAGCATTGGGAGAGACAATGGCTGGGGAAGAGAGTCTCGAGTCTATAGAGCTACGGAAAGAGATGGGCTGGCTGTCGCAACACCGCCGGCCTAGGCAGCTGTAATTCGTGAGTACTATCGACTACCCTAGGTCCTCACAAGGTGCGTTGCGCATGGCTTCAATGGCCTTGATGTTATCCCTGCTGGCCGCCAGGCGGTACTAGACTTCCCCCCCACTACGGATATGGGAAGGCTGGTCCGGACCTGGCTGAGGAAGTTGCGCAGACCGAGGCGTTGGAGTGGGAGAGGAGGGAGCGGAGGGAAAGGATAGAGGAGTGGAGGGTGGAAGCCAGGGTGCTGGGTGCCGGAGGTGAGGAAAAACCACTGTTTCATTA
>Ga0307516_10007251_pt1 | contig 12773 bp, 10 predicted proteins | sample 19_EM_MG_FD_203310 | JGI IMG/M metagenome (GOLD analysis project Ga0307516, IMG submission 203310) | Populus trichocarpa ectomycorrhiza microbial communities from riparian zone in the Pacific Northwest, United States - 19_EM | ecosystem: Host-associated > Plants > Roots > Unclassified | place... | reverse complement strand
CGGCACCGCGCAGTCTTCGATGAAGCTCACCGGCTTGCCGTCGCCCTTCAGGCTCATCATGATGTTGAGGCCGGCCTTGCGCACTTCCCACAGTGCCTTCTGCGGCGTTTCGTCGGGCATCTCGACCACGCTGCCCGGGAGACCCAGGTCGCCCATCAGCTCGACCAGCGATTGCAGCTGGCGTAGCAGCGCAGTCTTGTCTTCGCCGCTGAACTCGACCAGCAGGATCGCCTCGGGTACGCCGATCAGCGCCTTTTCGATCACCGGTCGGAAGGCGGGGTTCGCGCGCGAGAGCTCGATCATCGTGCGGTCGACCAGCTCCACCGCGCTCGGCCCGAGCTTCACGATGTGCTGCGCCGAATCCATTGCCGTGTGAAAGCTCGTGAAGTTGACGACACCCAGCACCTTGGCACGCGGCAGCGGCGCGAGCTGGAGCGTGAGGCTGCGCGTGACCGCGAGCGTGCCCTCAGCGCCCACCAGCAGGTGCGCCAGGTTCACGCTGCCATCGCTCGTGTACGGCCGCTCGCTGCGCGGGCGGAAGATGTCGAGGTTGTAGCCGGCCACACGGCGCAGCACTGTCGGCCAGCGCTCGTCGATTTCTGGCGCGAGCGAGTCGGCCAGGCCGCGCACGTACTCGGCGATGGCGCGTTCTTTGGCACCCAGCGTGGCCAGCGGCCCGAAGGACACGCTGCTGCCGTCGGCCAGCCACGCGTCGGCACCGACCACGTTGTGCACCATGTTGCCGTACGCGATGCTGCGGCTGCCGCACGAGTTGTTGCCCGCCATGCCGCCCAGCGTGGCCTGTGCGCTGGTCGACACGTCCACCGGGTACCACAGGCCGTGCGGCTTGAGCTGGGCGTTGAGGTGGTCGAGCACGATGCCGGGCTCGACCACGGCCGTGGCTCTCTCGAGGTCAAGCGACAGCACCTTGCGCAGGTGCTTGCTGAAGTCCATCACCAGCGCCGGGCCGGTGGTTTGGCCGCATTGCGAGGTGCCGCCGCCGCGTGGCAGCAAGGGGGCTTTCGTGTCGCGGGCGATGGCGAGCGCGGTGGCCACGTCGCTCGCCGTCTTGGGCACGAAAACGCCCAGCGGCATGATCTGGTAGATCGACGCGTCGGTGGCATAGCGGCCGCGCGAGGCGGCGTCGAACATCACCTCGCCTTCGGTTTCCTTGGCGAGGCGCCGGGCGAGCTCGGCGGTGTCCGGGGCGACACGCATCACGTCGGCGGGCAGCGGGGCGTTCATGCCTGGGCCTGGCCTGCGCGCATCAGCTCCAGCACCGCATCGCGCTTGTGCTCCAGGTGCTGGGCCATCAGTTCGCGCAGCGCGTTCGCATCGCGCTGCGCCAGCAGTTCGACCATGCGTTCGTGTTCCTTCACGGCGCGCTTCCACTTGGCCTCGTCGACGTTGGAGCGAAAGCGCATCGCCTGAAGGCGCGCATTCACCGTACGCCAGGTTTGCGTGAGCACCGGGTTGCGCGCGGCTGCGTTGATCAGCGTGTGGATCTGTGCGTTGATGCTGTAGTAGGTGGGCAGGTCACGCCGCGTGTAGGCGGCCAGCATCTCGTAGTGCAGTGCGCGGATTTCGGCGAGCTCATCGTCGGTGATGCGCTGTGCCGCCAATGCGCCGGACTGGCCTTCGAGCCCTGCGATCACCTCGAAGGTGTCGGCCACGTCTTGCTGCGACATCTGTGCCACCACGGCGCCACGGTTGTGCAGCAGCTCGACCAGGCCCTCGGCCGCGAGCATCTTGATGGCTTCCCGCAGCGGTGTGCGCGACACGTGCAGCGACTCGCTCAGCTCCCGCTCGTTCAGCTTGGCGCCCGGCGCCAGGTGGCCTTCGACGATGCGCTGGCGCAAGCGCACAGCGACCTCCTGGTGCAGCACCTGCCGCGGAATGGAAATGATCTCTGCCATGGAAAAGCCTGACCGTATGCAAACCGGATGGGTAGATTTGTGGTTCCAGTATAGGTGAGCTTTGTTGACAAATGAATTTTGTATGCAAAACTAGGCGATCGTTACGGAGAACCTCATGCTGCCTCTCGACAACCACCCCAGTGGCCGCCACTTCCTGCAGATCCCCGGCCCGAGCCCCGTGCCCGACCGCATCCTGCGGGCGATGAGCCTGCCCACCATCGACCACCGTGGTCCCGAGTTCGGTGTGCTCGGCCTCAAGGTGCTCGACGGCATCCGCCAGATCTTTCGCACCAGGCACCCGGTCGTGATCTACCCAGCTTCGGGTACCGGGGCGTGGGAAGCGGCGCTTGTCAACGTGCTGAGCCCAGGCGACGCGGTGCTGATGTTTGAGACCGGCCACTTCGCCTCGCTGTGGCAGAAGATGGCCCTGCGCCTTGGCATCAAGCCTGAGTTCCTGAGCCTGCCCGGTGTCGATGAGGCCACCGGCCTGCCGGTGAGCTGGCGCCACGGCGTCGACGCCGAAGTGATCGAGAAGCGCCTGCGCGCCGACACGGGCCATGCCATCAAGGCCGTGTGCGTGGTGCACAACGAGACCTCCACCGGCGTCACCTCCGACATCGCCGCCGTACGCCGCGCAATCGACGCGGCCAAGCACCCCGCGCTGCTGCTGGTCGACACCATCTCAGGCCTGGCCAGCGCCGAGTACAAGCACGACGAATGGGGCGTCGACGTCACCATCAGCGGCTCGCAGAAGGGCCTGATGCTGCCGCCGGGCATCAGCTTCAACGCGCTGTCGCCCAAGGCCATCGAGGCCAGCAAGTCGGCCAAGCTGCCGAAGGCCTTCTGGGCCTGGGACGAGATCGTCGAGATGAACAAGAGCGGCTACTGGCCCTACACGCCCAACACCAACCTGCTCTACGGGTTGAGCGAAGCGCTCGACATGCTGCTCCAGCAGGGGCTGGATGCCGTGTTTGCGCGCCATCAGCGCTGGGGGCAAGGCGTGCGCGATGCCGTGCAGGCGTGGGGCCTGCCGATCCAGTGCGCCGACCCGGCGGTCTACTCGCCGGTGCTCACGGGCGTGATCACGCCGGTCGGTGTCGATGCAGACCAGGTTCGCAAGCTGATCCACGAGCGGTTCGACCTGTCGCTCGGCACCGGCCTCGGCAAGGTGAAAGGCCGCATGTTCCGCATCGGCCACCTCGGTGACTGCAACGATCTCACGCTGATGGCGGCGCTCTCGGGTGTCGAGATGGGCCTGAAGCTTTCCGGCGTGCCGCTGGCGGGCAGCGGTGTGCAGGCGGCGATGGATTTCTTCGCGTCGCATCCGCAACAACGAGTGGCGCTGAAGGCAGCCGCCTGACCGCTCCTATCATCGGGACGTAACTGACCCCAACCTTGCTGACCAGGAGCCAAGCATGCAACGTCGTTCCATCCTCCGAGCCGCAGCCGCCGGTGTCGCCACGCTCGGCGTACCGCGTCTGTATGCGCAGGAGCTGCCCAGCGGCCCGGTCCGCATCATCGTGGGCTTCCCGCCCGGCGGCGGTACCGATGCGCTGGCCCGCGTGGTGGGGCAGAAGCTCGGCGTCATGTGGGGCCAGCAGGTCATCATCGAGAACAAGGCCGGTGTGGCCGGTGTGCTCGCCGCCGACTACGTGGCGCAGCAGCCGAGCGACGGCACCGTGCTGCTGATGGCCCACATCAACAGCCATGCCCTCGCCCCCAGCCTGCAACCCAAGCTCAACTACAACGTCGAGCGCGACTTCGTGCCCATCGTGCTGGTGGGTGTCACGCCCAACCTGCTGGTGTGCAACCAGGAGCAGCCGGCCAAGACCGTGGCCGACATCGTCAAGCTGTGCAAGGCCAGGCCCGGCGAGATCACCTTCGGCTCGGCCGGCAACGGGTCGGCGCAGCACCTGGCGCTCGAGCTCTTCAAGCTGCGCACCGGCGTCGAAGCGATCCACGTGCCGTACAAGGGCAGCGCCCCGGTGATCACCGACCTCATCGGCGGCCAGATCAACTACGCCTTCGAGACGATGACCGCCGCCACGCCGCACGTGAAGGGGGGCAAGCTGCTCGCCATCGCGCAGACGCGCGCCAAGCGGGCCAAGGGCCACCCGACCGTGCCGACGATGGTGGAGCAGGGCTACCCCGGCTTCGAGGCCACCACCTGGTACGGCCTGGTCGGCCCGGGCAAGCTGCCCAAGGGCATGGCCAAGCGCATCAACGAAGACGTCAACAAGGTGCTCGCCATGCCCGACGTGCAGGAGCGCCTGGACAGCTACGGTGCCGAAGATGGTGGCGGCTCGACCGAGAAGTTTGTGAACTTCATCCACAGCGAGATTGCGCTGTGGAGCAAAGTCGTCAAGGACGGCAAAGTAAAAGCTGATATCTGACGGCCCCCCAGTCGCTGCGCTCCTGCCCCCAGGGGGCGCCGCCTTGCGGACCGGCAAAGCCGGATCCGCGGGCGTTGCTTGATGGGCGCTTGCTTCGCTCGCTTTGATTGGCTAGTCGTATTTGCGGGTGTCGTCGATGACTTTGCCGTCGTTGGGTAGGGTGCCTGGTGGGCACAGCTCGACTTCTCCGCGGAGTTTGGTGACGTCACGTATCGCTTCGGCAATGCGGGAGCTGAGGGCTTCGGGGATCGCGCTGGTTTCCACCTTCAGCGTCATGCGGTCGTTGGCCATTTCGCCGCTGATCACCAATCTCGCCTTGCTGATCTCTGCAAAGCGCTTCACGACCTCGGCGACCTGGCTGGGGTGGACGAACAGGCCGCGGACTTTGGCGGTCTGATCGGCGCGGCCCATCCAGCCTTTGATGCGGGTGTTGGTGCGGCCGGTCGGGCAGGTGCCGGGCAGCACGGCGGAGAGGTCGCCGGTACCGAAGCGGATCAACGGGTAGTCGGGGTTGAGCGTGGTGACCACGAGTTCGCCGACTTCGCCTTCGGGCACCGGGTCGCCGGTGCCGGGGCGCACGATCTCCACGATCACGCCTTCATCCAACACCAGTCCCTGGCGCGCCTGCGTCTCATAGGCGATGAGCCCGAGGTCGGCCGTGGCGTAGCACTGGTAGCCGGTGATGCCGCGTTCGGCGAGCCAGTCACGCAGGCTGGGCGGGAAGGCCTCGGCGCTCACCATCGCCTTCTTCAGCGACGGCAAGGCCACGCCGAGTTCGGCCGCCTTGTCGAGGATGAGCTTCAGGAAACTCGGCGTGCCGATGTAGCCCGCGGGCTTCAGGTCGGCGATGGCCTGCACTTGCAGTTCGGTCTGGCCGGTGCCGGCCGGGAACACGCTGCAGCCCAGCGCATGGGCGCCCGTTTCCATCATCGAACCGGCAGGCGTGAAGTGGTAGCTGAAGCTGTTGTGCGCGAGATCACCGCTGCGAAAGCCCGCGGCGTACAGCGCGCGCGCCGCTCGCCAGTAGTCGGGAGCCGCGCCTTCGGGTTCATACAGTCGGCCCGGTGACTGGAACACGCGGCGCACGCCTTGCGTCGTGCGCTGCCCGCCCCAGCCGATGGCCGAGAAGCCGCCGAACACGTCGCTCTCGCGCTCGGCATGCTGGCGCTCCATCAGGTTGTGCTTGCGCGTGACGGGCAGGCGCGCCAAGGCTGCGCGGGTGTTGACCTCATTGGCAACGACGCCTTGCAGCCGCTGCGCAAAGGCCGTGGCGTGCGCCTGTGCATGCGCCACCTGCAACGGCAGCGCCGCCATCTGCGCGCGTTCGCGCTCGTCCTGTGAGCGGCTTTCCAGCGCGTCGTAGTGGTCGTTCATCACTCTGCGTCCTGCTGCCATCGGGAGAGGCGCTTCTTCACCTCGTCGACGAGTTTGCGCACGTCGGCGCTGTTCTTCAGCGTGAGCTTTTCCCACTCGGGCGATGTGGCGGGCCGCTTAGCGATGCGCGCCTGGATCGTGGCGGCCTCGGCCGTCAGCTCGATCACCGGCTTGCCATTCAGCTCGAAGCGGTTGCCGCGTTCGGCCAGCGGGCGCTGGTTGCGCAGCTGGCGCTTGAGCGTGGTCAGCGCTTCGTCGGGCTTGAACGCCGGGGGAGCAAAGAAGTCGTCGCCGGGGTCGCTCATGTCAGCCACCTTTTCCTTCGCTTGTAGCTCTTCACGTCACGGAAGCTCTTGCGCTCGACACCGTCTTTCGCGCCGCCGGTGCCGAGGTAGAACTCCTTCACGTCTTCGTTGTCGGCCAGCGAGCTCGCGGCACCGTCCATCACGATGCGGCCGTTCTCGAGGATGTAGCCGTAGTCGGCGTAGCGCAGCGCCATGCTCGTGTTCTGCTCGGCCAGCAAGAAGGTCACGTGCTCGCGGGTGTTGAGGTCTTTCACGATGTCGAACACCTCCTGCACGATCTGCGGTGCGAGGCCCATCGAGGGTTCGTCGAGCAGCACCATCTTCGGGTTGGCCATCAGCGCGCGGCCGATGGCGCACATCTGCTGCTCGCCGCCCGAGGTGTAGGCCGCCTGCGAGGTGCGCCGCGTCTTCAGCCGCGGAAAGTAGGTGTAGACCTTCTCGAGCGTGTGCGCCACCGCGGCCTTGCCGTCGCGGCGCGTGTAGGCGCCGGTCAGCAGGTTCTCCTCGATCGTGAGGTGCGCGAAGCAATGCCGGCCTTCCATCACCTGCACCACACCGCGCTCGACCATGTCGGAGGTGGTCATGCGCTCGATGCGCTCGCCGCGCAACTCGATCGAGCCCTTGGTCACCTCGCCGCGCTCGCTGCGCAGCAGGTTGCTGACGGCACGCAGCGTCGTGGTCTTGCCCGCGCCGTTGCCACCCAGCAGTGCCACGACCTTGCCTTCGGGCACCTGCAGCGACACGCCCTTCAGCACGAGGATCACGTGGTTGTAGATCACCTCGATGCCGTTGACGTTGAGCAGGATGGACGCATCGCTCATGAGTGCATGGCTCCGAAAATCTTCCGTTCGCACAGGGCTTGTCGCTGCGCAATCGCCGAGCAACATGCTGGCTTCGACAAGCTCAACCCGAACGGTGGTTTGCGGGCAAGAGACATGAGCACCACGCTCAGCTTTGGCATTCCGCCGGTGTGCGCGGCGTCAGCTTCTTTTCGGTTGCGTACTTCGCCGCCGCGGCCTTCACCATCGGCTTGATGATCTGCTCGTCGGCCTGCAGCCAGTCGGTCGTGAACTTCCAGGCCTTGCCATCCCAGGTGTGGATGCGCGCCCAGTACGCGCCCATGTGGTCGGCGCACGAGGTGCTGATGGGCCGCAGCACACCGGCGAAACCCAGCGCATCCAGCTTGGCTTGCGTGAGGTTCAGGTTCTCCAGGCCCCAGCGGATCTGTTCGCCGGTCATCACCTTGCCTTTGCCGAAGCGCTCCTGCGCTGCGCGGATGCCTTCGACCGTGAGCATCGAACCCATCGCACCGCGCAGGTACAGCACCTGGCCCACCTCTTCGCGGTTGCCGGTGCCCTGGCCCTTGTCATACACCATGGCCAGCATGTCCTTCACGACCTTGGCGTTGTAGTCGGTGCTGTTTTGCAGCGTGACGGAGTTGTAGCCCTTGGCGCCTTCGCCCACGTCTTTCACATCGGGTTCGGCACCCGACCACCACACGCCGTACATCTTCTCGCGCGGGTAGCCGGTGGCTTGCGCCTCCTTCAGCGCGGTGGAATTCATCACGCCGAAGCCCCACAGGATCACGTAGTCGGGGCGCGCCTGGCGCACTTGCAGCCAGGTGGCCTTCTGCTCCACGCCGGGCGCGGTGACGGGCAGCTTCAGCAGCTCGAAACCTTGCTGGGCGCTGCGCTCGTCGAGCAGCGGGATCGACTCCTTGCCGAAGGGGCTGTCGTGGTAGACCAGCGCAATCTTCTTGCCCTTCAGCTTGGCGAGCCCGCCTTCTTTCTGGCCGATGGCCTGCACCAGCGCGTCGGCCGCCACCCAGTAGTTGCCCGCAAGCGGGAAGTTCCATTTGAAGACCGTGCCGTCGGCGCTCTCGCTGCGGCCGTAACCCAGGGTCACGATGGGGATCTTGTCGACCGCCGCCTTCTCGGTGATGGCGAAGGTAGCGCCCGTCGACCATGGCTGCACCACGCTTGCACCGCCGTTCTTGCCCTTGAGGCGCTCATAGCATTCGACGCTGCGCGCGGTGTCGTAGCCGGTTTCGCACTCTTCGAACGCGATCTTCACGCCGTTGATGCCACCGCGTGCGTTGACGAGCTTGTAGTAGTCGACGATGCCGTTGGCGATGGGGATGCCGTTGGGTGCGTACGGCCCGGTGCGGTACGACAGCACGGGGATGAACTGTTCCTTCGCCTGTGCCGCCGCGCCCGTGTGAACCAGTAACGAAGCGCTTGCCGCCAGCATGGCGAGCACAAGCGAGAGTTGTCGAGTCTTCATATTTGTCTCCTGTCGAATGAAACGAGGAACTACCGCATAAACCACCGCAGAACGCTCAATGAGGGAAGGGCCACCGGCGCAACTTTTCCTTGCCGATGGACCACAGCCGCGCGAGCCCGTGGGGCTCGACGATGAGAAACCAGACGATCAGCGCGCCGAACACCATCAGCTCCGCGTGCGACAAGGCCGAGGTGGAGATTTGCACGCCGAAGAGGCCGGCAATCGCCGGCAGTGCCTGGCTCAGCGCGATCGGCAGCACGACGATGAAGGCCGCGCCGAAGAAGCTGCCCATGATCGACCCCAGCCCGCCGATGATCACCATGAAGAGCAGCCGGAATGACTGGTCGACCGAGAAGGCCGCCGGCTCCCAGGCGCCGAGGTAGAAGAACCCCCACAGCGCACCCGCGACGCCGATGATGAACGAGCTCACCGCGAAGGCGCTGAGCTTGGCGTACATCGGCCGGATGCCGATCACCGCGGCGGCCACGTCCATGTCGCGGATCGCCATCCATTCGCGGCCGATGGCGCCGCGCACCAGGTTCTTGGCGGCGAGCGCGATCACGATCAGGAACGCGAGGCAGAAGAGGTACTTGCTCGCGTCCGATTCGAGCGCGTAGCCGAAGACCTGCAGGTTCGACACCGCGGCCGAGTCCGACGAGTTGTCGAGCGTGAACCACTTGATGCGCAGGAACATCCAGTCGGCGAAGAACTGCGCCGCCAGCGTGGCCACCGCGAGGTACAAGCCCTTCACGCGCAGGCTGGGCAGGCCGAAAAACATGCCGAACAGCATCGCGAAGAAACCGCCGAGCAGCAGCGCCGGAATCAGCGGCATGCCGGGGATGCGCGCGATCACGTTGTAGGCGCCATAGGCGCCGACCGCCATGAACGCCCCCGAGCCGAGCGAGATCTGCCCGCAGTAGCCGACGAGGATGTTCACGCCCAGGGCCGCGAGCGAAATGATCACGAAGGGAATCAGGATTGCGCGCAGCAGGTAGTCGCTCGCGAGCATAGGCACCGCCACGATGGCGAAGGCCACGAACAGCAGCACCACCACGCGGTCTTGCAGGATCGGGAAGATCTGCTGATCGGCGCGGTAGGTCGTCTTGAACTGACCGTTTTCTCTGTAGAGCATGGTCAGACCCGGTCAATGATTTTTTCGCCGAACAAGCCCTGAGGCCTGATCAGCAGGAACCCAAGCGCCAGAACATACGCAAACCAGATCTCGATGCCGCCACCGACGTAGGGCCCGAGATAGACCTCGGACAGTTTCTCGCCCACGCCGATGATCAAGCCGCCGATGATGGCGCCCGGCACCGACGTGAGCCCGCCCAAAATCACCACCGGCAGCGCACGCAGTGCGACCGTGGAGAGCGAGAACTGCACGCCAAGCTTGCTGCCCCAGATCATGCCGGCCACCAGTGCGACCACGCCGGCCACGCACCACACGATGACCCAGATGCGGCTGAGCGCGATGCCGATCGACTGCGCGGCCTGGTGGTCGTCGGCCACGGCACGCAGCGCCCGGCCGGTGGCCGTCTTCTGGAAGAACAGGCTCAGCAGCGCGACCAGCGTGGCGGCGATGAGCGCGGCGTAGAGGTCTTCCTTGTTGATCAGCACGCCGCCCTGGAAGGTGGACTCCAGCACGAAGATCGGGTCCTTGGGCATGCCGATGTCGATCTTGTAGATGCTGCTGCCGAAGAGCGACTGGCCCAGGCCTTCCATGAAGTAGGTGATTCCGATGGTGGCCATCAGCAGCGTCGCGCCCTCCTGGTTGACGAGGTGGCGCAGCACCAGGCGCTCGATCAGCCACGCCACCGCGAACATGATCAGCGCGGCGATGACGAACGCTGCCACGTCGCCGAGCACCTTGTTCTCGATGCCCGTCCACTGCGGAATCCACTCGCTGAAGCGTGCCATCGCGAGCGCGGCAAACAGCACCATCGCGCCCTGCGCGAAGTTGAAGACGCCCGAGGCCTTGAAGATCAGCACGAAGCCCAAGGCGACGAGCGAATAGAGCATGCCGGCCATCAGGCCGCCGAGCAGGGTTTCGAGGAAGAAGGCCATCAGTGCGCCGCTCCGTCACACCTTCGACGGGGTGTTCCTGTCGCAAAACCGTGTGCTGTGCTCAATGGGCAACCCCCAGATAAGCGGCGATCACGTTCTCGTTCCGTCGCACTTCGTCCGGCGTGCCGTCGCCGATCTTCTTGCCGTAGTCGAGCACGACCACGCGGTCGCTGATGTCCATCACCACGCTCATGTCGTGCTCGATCAGCACGATGGTGGTGCCGTACTCGTCGTTGATGTCGAGGATGAAGCGGCTCATGTCCTGCTTCTCTTCGACGTTCATGCCCGCCATGGGTTCGTCGAGCAGCAGCACCTGCGGCTCCATCGCGAGCGCACGGCCGAGGTCGACGCGCTTTTGCAGCCCGTAGGGCAGGCGGCCGACCGGCGTCTTGCGGTAGGCCTGGATCTCGAGGAAGTCGATGATGCGTTCGACCACGGCGCGCTGTTCGATCTCTTCGCGCTCGGCCGGGCCGATGCCGAACGGGTTGCGGATGGCCTGCATCAGCAGGTTGCTGCGCATCTTCAGGTTGCGTCCGGTCATGAGGTTGTCGAGCACGCTCATGCCCTTGAACAGCGCCAGGTTCTGGAAGGTGCGCGCCACGCCCATCTCGGCTACCTGGCGCGAATTCATGTGCTTGAAGGTCTTGCCACGGAAGGTGATGGAGCCGTGCTGCGGTTGGTACACGCCGTTGATGCAGTTGAGCATCGAGCTCTTGCCGGCGCCGTTGGGGCCGATGATGGCGCGCACCTCGTGCTCGCGCACGTTGAAGCTGATGTCGGTGAGCGCCTTCACGCCGCCGAAGGCGAGGCTGATGTTCTGCACATCGAGGATGACGTCGCCCACCTTTCTCGACATCACGCGGCCCTCTTCATCGCAGGAAAGGTCTTCGCATCCATGATGCGCAAGTCGGCGGCCACCATGCCGGTGCGGCCGTCTTCGAACTTCACTGCCGTCTCGATGTACTGCGATCTCTTGCCGGCGTACAGCGCGTCCACCAGCACCTGGTAGCGCTCGCCGATGAAGCCGCGGCGGACCTTGCGCGTGCGCGTGAGTTCGCCATCGTCGGCGTCGAGCTCCTTGTGCAAAACCAGGAAGCGCGTGACCTGGCTGCCTGCCAGGAGCTCGTCGGCGGCGAGGTCGGCGTTGACCTTCTCGATGCAGTCGCGCACCAGCTCGTAGACCTCGGGCTTCTGCGCCAGGTCGGTGTAGCCGGCGTAGGGCAGGTTGCGCCGCTCGGCCCAGTTGCCCACGGCTTCCATGTCGATGTTGATGAAGGCGCACACCTTCTCGCGCCCGTCGCCGAAGGCCACGGCCTCCTTGATGTGCGGGAAGAACTTGAGCTTGTTCTCCACATACTTTGGCGCGAACATGGCGCCGTCGCTCGCGCCACCGCGGATGCGGCCGACGTCTTTGGCGCGGTCGATGATCTTCAGGTGGCCTGCGGCGTCGAGGAAGCCTGCGTCGCCCGTGTGGTACCAGCCCTCGGCCGTGAGCACTTCGGCGGTGGCAGCTTCGTTCTTGTAGTAGCCGCGCAGAAGGCCCGACGAGCGCACCAGGATCTCGCCGTTGTCGGCCACCTGGATCTCCACGCCGTCGATCGGGATGCCCACGGTGTCGGAGCGTGCTTCGTGGTCGGGCTGCAGGCAGACGAACACCGCCGTTTCGGTGGAGCCGTAGAGCTGCTTCAGGTTGATGCCGATCGAGCGGTAGAAGCTGAAGAGGTCGGGGCCGATGGCTTCGCCGGCGGTGTAGGCCACGCGCACGCGCGACAGGCCCAGCGAGTTGCGCAAGGGGCCGAAGACGGCGAGGTTGCCCAGCGCATACAACAGGCGGTCGACGCTGCCCACCTGCTTGCCATCCATGCGCTGCGGCCCCACGCGCCGGGCCAGTGCCATGAAGCGCTCGAACAGCCACCGCTTCGGGGCACTGGCGTCTTCCATGCGGATCATCACGCTGGTGAGCATGGCTTCGAAGACGCGTGGCGGCGCGAAGTAGTACGTCGGGCCGACTTCGCAGAGATCGATGTGAACCGTGCTCGGCGACTCGGGGCAGTTCACCGTGTAGCCGCAGGCCAGCCACTGCGCGTAGGAGAAGACGTTCTGGCCGATCCACGCGAGCGGCATGTAGGCCAGCACCTCTTCGCGGTTGGTCAGCTTGTCGAACACCGCCCCGGCCTGCGCGCGGTTGATCAGCGACAGGTGGGTGTGCACCACGCCTTTCGGGTTGCCGGTGGTGCCCGAGGTGAAGAACATCGCCGCGGTGTCGGTGGCCACGGCCTTGGCGATTTCGGTGTCGACGTAGGCCGGCTGGTCGGTGTTGAAGGCGCGGCCGAGCGAGATCAAGGCGTCGATCGAATCCAGCCCCGGCTCGCTGTAGTGGCGCAGGCCGCGCGGGTCGTCGTACCAGATGTGGGTGAGTCCCGCGCATTCCTGGCGCA
>Ga0307516_10007250_pt1 | contig 12774 bp, 8 predicted proteins | sample 19_EM_MG_FD_203310 | JGI IMG/M metagenome (GOLD analysis project Ga0307516, IMG submission 203310) | Populus trichocarpa ectomycorrhiza microbial communities from riparian zone in the Pacific Northwest, United States - 19_EM | ecosystem: Host-associated > Plants > Roots > Unclassified | place... | reverse complement strand
CACTTGCGGCCGTCAAGCGCATCACTGTCGGCGACTATCCCGAAGGGATCATGGCCACCGCAGACGCGGGGCGCATCATCGTGGCCAATTGGGAGAGCAACACGCTCAGCATCATCGACACCGACAGACTGGAGGTCGTGGGCGAGGTCAAGGTCGGTGACGGGCCGCGCGCGTTCGGAGCGTTCCTGCGGCGGTAATTGATCGTGCTGTGCGGCCAAATCCTCATGGAGGCGCGTATGCGCCGTCTCGAACCACGAGCCTGATGACAAGGCAAGATCATAGGTGAGCGCGGAATGGTCTTGGAACTTGTGCACCGCGAGAGGTGCAACGCCAGCACCCACGCCGGGTCGCTTGTGCTATGATAGCATCAACAAGAAAACCGGGAGGATGCCATGAATCATACCTTGGTTCCCAGTGATCGCGTAGAGCACGTCGCCGTCTGCGGGCGAGACGGTGCAAGGCTCGGCACGATCGAGCGGCTGATGCTCGACAAGGTGAGCGGAACGGTTGCCTATGCGGTGATCAAGACCGGAGGGCTGCTCGGCAGCCACCACCATTATCCAGTCCTGTGGCGTGCACTCAGATATGATCCCCAGCATCAGGCTTACAAGACCGAGCTGACGCTGGACGACCTGCGCACCGGGCCGTCCGAGTTCGACGGCGACGCCTTCGACTGGGGCGACCGCTCGCGACCGCACCCGCAGTACTGGACGGTTTAAAGCGAGCACGCCACCACATGGCGTCGTAGCAAGCGAGCGGCTTGCTGGGTCTTGGCCGGCCCGTTACCCCATCTGGGGGCTACAGTCTCGGGACTTCAATCGCTGGATGTGGCGCGCCCAGGGTCCTGAGCGAGGTGAAGGTCGGTGACGGTCTGCGCGCGTTCGGAGTGTTCCTGGGGCGGTAGCAACCGCTGTGATCAGCGGCCGGCGACCAACGCGCGCGCGATGTCGTCCATGCGCTCGAACACCAGATCGGGCCGGAGCGCCTGCAATGCCCTGGGCGCCGCGTATCCCCAGGTCACGGCTCCGCAGGCGATACCGGCCGCGCGGGCGGCCTCGATGTCGCGGGTTTCATCGCCGATCGCGATCGCCTGTGCAGGCGCGACGCCTGCGCGCTTGAGGATGCGGCGAAATTTGGCGGATTTGCCGAAGATCGAAGCCGAGCAATCGAAATGAGAGAATAGCGCGGCGACGTCGCCGAGTTTTCGACGCGCATTGGCCTCGCTGTCCGAACTGACCAACGCCAGGCGCAAGCCTGCGCCCACGAGCTTGCGCAGCATGGCGTCGACGCCATCGAACACCGCGATACCAGACGCCTGCTCGGACTTCAGCCGCCGCATGTGGCGGGCGATGACGGGCAACTTCCACAAGGGGACTTCGAGCCGCGCGAGAATCTCGCGGGTGCCGGCATGGCGCAGCGCCTCGACGTCGCCATCTGCGACCCGGCGAAAGCCGAAGCGGTCGGCGACATCGTTGGTGGTGCGCAGGAACCAGGGAAAGCTGTCGACCAGCGTGCCGTCGAGATCGAAGATGACGAGCGAGGTGGGCATGGAGTTGGGGTTATCTGCAGGGCGATATCGGACGGGTGGAGCGACTGAACTGGGGCACCCTTGTCCAGCCTCGGAGTGATACCCGTCGATCGCTGTGAAGACCATGAGTCTCGCTGACAGTCGAGCAGACCGATCACTACAAGGTCATGCGCGCGTTCTGCGACGATCCGGAGGGGGGCATGGAGGCGGCGATCGCGGAGTAGCCATGTAGGGAGCAATGCCGAGGCGAAAGGATGGAACTTCAACGCGGCATGGCTGTTGTGTTACGGATATTTCAAAGGAGGCTCCGATGCGGTTGGCCACCTTCAGCTTTTCCGTTGCAGTCACCCACCTTGTCTTCGCATCGTTCCCGGCATTCGCGCAACAGACGCAGGGAACACCGGGTGAATCACCTACGCCCCCAGCAATGACGGCGCCGCCGTCTGCCGCGGCGCCGACCGTTGGTGCTGCGCCTCCCGTGAGTCACCCGCCTCTTCCGGCTGGAAGTGCGGATAAGTCCCCGGAGGAGATGGTTCCCCTCACGCCTGTGAAAGCCGCGCCTTGCAGTGTCTCCGCCAGGGAGACCGACGGCACCACCACCTGCATCGGTTTGCCCAGCGAGAGCAGGGCAGGGAAGCGGAGGCGGTAGTAAGTAGTAGTATGTAGGATGAGTTGAGCCACAGAGGCATTCTTGCCCAGCCTTGAAAGTGATACCCATCATCGCAGTTTGCGAAAATGATGGGTTTCGCGAAGGCTCAACCCATCCGGTTGCTGCGCGTGGCATCAATTTCAACAATTGATCCATCCAATTGCATGTAGCGTGGATGGTCTGGCACGATGTTCGGCCAGATTTCATTGTAAGCGGAACGAAACTCGGTCGCCCGGTCCCAACCAAGAAGGCATGACCGGTGCGTGGCTGAATCCGAAAAGCGCCACAACGGATGGGTCTCACCCGATATGAAGTGCGGGAACGCTACAATCTCGTCTGCTGCCGAGAATGTGGTCCCGCACAGGGCGCAACAGGTCTTTCCCAGAACCACTATTGCCAAGATCGATCCTCACTCCGCCGCCTCGCTCGCCCCGCGCTTCCGCGGCTTGGCCGCCTTCTCCAGCACCGGCTTCAGGAACTGGCCGGTATAGCTGCGCGGCGCCTTGACGATGTCTTCGGGCGGGCCCCAGGCGACGATCTCACCGCCGCCGTCGCCGCCCTCGGGGCCGAGGTCGATCACCCAGTCGGCGGTCTTGATCACCTCGAGATTGTGCTCGATCACGACCACCGTGTTGCCCTGCGCCACCAGCTCGTGCAGCACCTCCAGCAGCTTCTTGACGTCGTGGAAGTGCAGCCCCGTGGTGGGCTCGTCGAGGATATAGAGCGTGCGCCCCGTCGCGCGCTTGGACAGCTCCTTGGCCAGCTTGACGCGCTGCGCCTCGCCGCCCGAGAGCGTCGTGGCCTGCTGGCCGACATGGATGTAGTCGAGCCCGACCCGGTGCAGGGTCTGGAAGGTCTCGCGCACGCGCGGCACCGCCTTGAAGAAGTCGGCGGCCTCCTCGACGGTCATGTCGAGCACGTCGGCGATCGACTTGCCCTTGAACAGCACCTCCAGCGTTTCGCGGTTGTAGCGCTTGCCCTTGCAGACGTCGCAGGTGACGTAGACGTCGGGCAGGAAGTGCATCTCGATCTTGATGACACCGTCGCCCTGGCAGGCCTCGCAGCGGCCGCCCTTGACGTTGAAGGAGAAGCGGCCGGGCTCGTAGCCGCGTGCCTTCGCCTCGGGGAGGCCGGCAAACCATTCACGGATCGGCGTGAAGGCGCCGGTATAGGTCGCGGGGTTGGAGCGGGGGGTGCGGCCGATCGGCGACTGGTCGATGTCGATGATCTTGTCGATATGCTCCAGTCCCTCGATGCGGTCGTGGGGGGCGGCGCCCTCGCTGGCGTTGTTGAGCTTGCGCGCGATCGCCTTGTACAGCGTGTCGATCAGGAGCGTCGACTTGCCGCCGCCGGAGACGCCGGTGACGCAGGTGAACAACCCCAAGGGAATCTCGGCCGAGACGTTCTTCAGATTATTGCCGCGGGCGTTGATCACCTTGATGGTGCGGCGATGGTTCGGTGGCCGGCGCTCCGGCACCTCGACCGACAATTCGCCGGTGAGGTATTTGCCCGTGAGCGAATTGGGATCGCGCATGATCTCGGCCGGCGTACCCTCCGACACGATATGGCCGCCATGCATGCCGGCGCCGGGGCCGATGTCGAGCACGTAATCGGCCAGACGAATGGCGTCCTCGTCGTGCTCGACCACGATCACGGTGTTGCCGAGATCGCGCAGCCGCTTCAGCGTATCGAGCAGGCGCGCATTGTCGCGCTGGTGCAGGCCGATCGACGGCTCGTCCAGCACATAGAGCACGCCGGTCAGCCCGGAGCCGATCTGCGATGCCAGGCGAATGCGCTGGCTCTCGCCGCCCGACAGCGTGCCGGAGGCGCGGGCCAGCGTCAGATAATTGAGGCCGACATCGAGCAGGAAGGACAGCCGCTCGCGAATCTCCTTCAGGACGCGCGCGGCGATCTCGTTCTGCTGCGTGTTCAGCGCGCTCGGCACGCTCTCGAACCATTCGCCGGCGCGCCGCACCGACATCTCGGCGATATCGCCAATATGCTTGCCGCCGATTTTGACGCAGAGCGCCTCGGGCTTCAGCCGGAAGCCGTTGCAGGCCGCGCAAGGCACGTCGTTGAAATATTTGGCGAGCTCCTCGCGCGCCCATTCGCTCTCGGTCTCGCGAAAGCGGCGCTCGATATTGGTGATGACGCCCTCGAACGCCTTCTTGGTGTCGTAGGACCGCACGCCGTCTTCATAGGTGAACTTGATTTCGTCCTCGCCGGAGCCGTGCAGCAGCGCTGCTTGCGTCTTCTTCGGCAGGTCCTTCCACTTGGTGTCGAGCGTGAACTTGTAGAACTTGGCCAAGGCGGTCAGCGTCTGCACGTAATAGGGCGAGGAGGATTTCGCCCAGGGCGCGATCGCGCCCTTGCGCAAGGTCGCCTCCTTGTCGGGAATGACGAGGTCCTCGTCGACGTGCTGCTCGACGCCGAGTCCGCCGCAGGCGGGGCAGGCGCCGTAGGGATTGTTGAAGGAGAACAGCCGCGGCTCGATTTCGGGAATCGTGAAGCCGGAGACCGGGCAGGCGAATTTCTCCGAGAACAGGATTCGCTCCGGCCCGCTCTTGTCGTGGATCTTTGCCACTTTTTTCTTGTCACCGTCTGCCGGCGCTGCGGGCGCGGCACTCGCCGCAGCCTCGGCATATTCGATCACCGCCAGCCCCTCGGCGAGCTTGAGCGCGGTCTCGAAACTTTCCGCGAGCCGCTGGCCGATATCCGGCCGAACCACGATGCGATCGACCACAACGTCGAGATCGTGCGGGAATTTCTTGTCGAGAACCGGCGCGTTGGCGAGCTCGTGAAAGACGCCGTCGATCTTGACCCGCTGGAACCCCTTCTTGAGATACTCGGCGAGTTCCTTCTTGTACTCGCCCTTGCGGCCGCGCACGACCGGGGCCAGCAGATAGAGCCGCGTGCCCTCGGGCATGGCCAGCACGCGATCGACCATCTGCGAGACGGTCTGGCTTTCGATCGGCAGGCCCGTGGCGGGCGAATAGGGCACGCCGACGCGGGCCCAGAGCAGGCGCATATAGTCGTAGATCTCGGTCACCGTGCCGACGGTGGAGCGCGGATTCTTCGACGTCGTCTTCTGCTCGATCGAGATAGCGGGCGACAGGCCGTCGATCTGGTCGACGTCCGGCTTCTGCATCATCTCCAGGAACTGGCGGGCGTAGGCCGAGAGCGATTCGACATAGCGGCGCTGCCCCTCGGCATAGATGGTGTCGAAGGCGAGCGACGATTTGCCGGAGCCGGAGAGGCCGGTGAACACCACCAGCTTGTCGCGGGGAATCTCGACGTCGATGTTCTTGAGATTATGTTCGCGCGCGCCGCGAATGGTGATGGCGCGCAGGCTCGATGGGGTGGATTGCTGGCGTTTCTTGGCCTTGAGCACTTCGTCCATTTCCGCGTTCCCAGGGGATACGACCGCGCCCCGTGTTCAGGCGCGCTTCTGCCGGAAACCGGGGTCGGACGCCAAGGTATGACGCTGGAACGTAGGAAGAACGGACGGGAATTTCCAGTGGCTCACGCGAATCATCAACAATGCAGTGTCGCGCTGGCGGCAGTTGTCAGCAGGCCAAGCCCCTCATGCGCACGACGTGCGCAGGGATGACGCAAAAAAGCCTCCGATCCCCGAGGAGCGGAGGCTTTTGGGTGTTTCAGCGAAGCTGAAGCCAGCCTTAGAAGTGGTAGTTCACGCCGACCTGGCCCGAGTGGAAGTTGGTGGTGCCGGTTGTGCCGGTGCCAAGGCCCGTGAAGGTGTAGTTCTCGTTACCGAAGCTCTTGTAGAGGTACTCGCCCTTGAGCGACCAGTGCGGAGCGAACATGTATTCGAGGCCGCCACCGACGGTCCAGCCGCTGTGGACATGGCTGTCGGAGACGCTGAAGCCAGGAACCGAGAACGAAATCTTGTTGTCGGCCCAAGCGTAACCGCCGGTGCCATACAGGAGGACCTGGCCAAAGGCATAGCCAATGCGGCCGCGCACGGTGCCCCAATCCCTGATCTCGGCTTTGCCGGTCACGCCCAGAACGGTCGTCGTGTTGCTGACGTCAGCCCAGGCCGCGTCGGCCTCGACGCCGAACACGAAGTCGCTTGATTGCCAGTTGTAACCGACCGTGCCGCCGGCGAAACCGCCCTTACGGTTGAACGTGTTCGCACTGTTATCCTCACTGGCATAACCGCCCATGGCGCCGATATAGAAGCCGGTCCAGTTATAGATCGGCGCAACGGCAACCGGTGCCTTGGTGTAGGTCCGCGCAGGAAGGTCTGCAGCGAGAGCGGGGGCCATGCCAAGTGCAACCAGGCTGACAGCCGTCAGAAAAGCCTTCTTCATTCTCTTAGTTCTCCAATTCCATTTTCGATTTCCAGATCGCTGCTCGATTTCATGCATCTCAATCTGAAGTAGGCAGCGATCTGTTAACCCAGTCGGTCGCCAATTACCGTCACCGAAAAACCACAAGCGGGGCAGAAATACTCAAAATTCAACCCATGGATGCCAAAATTCGACAAAATACAACCTAACGAAGGCGATGGGGAGGCGAGCTCTTGTTTCATGCAAGGCCCGTGTACCAGTCTGATGTTCTGTAAATCGTTGTTGAATCAGACGTGTCTCGGTTGCAAGTTCGGGGTTCTCGGCTGCGTTGCTGGCTGCGAGAGATCAACCCGTTCCGTCGCTGGTCGCGCGGACAGCTACGATTCGTGCCTACTTTATGCAGAAGGCGAGACTTCGCGCTGAGGGTGAGCGCCGGCGAACGGCCTTGGAGCATGTCGCCGTTCCAATCGAATCGGAAGGCTCTGGTCTCGTTTTGAAAACGCTCGCGTCGAAACAAGAAGGCCGGCGCGAGCCGGCCTGTTTGGGAAATGCAAACAAGGATCAATGCTTGGCGATGACAGGACCGCCCCAACGGTAGTTCACATGGACAGTGCCCATGTCCACGTCCTGCCGCACATTGTCAGTGCGGGAAAATGCCCCCACTGGCGTCGTGGTCGTGGTCAAGGTGACGTTCCGATTGCCCATGAACAGGTGGTCGTATTCGAGGCCGAGCGACCAGTTCTGCGCGAAGCTGACCTCAACGCCGGTTCCGACCGCGCCACCCCAGCGGGTCTCGCTGGCCTGGTCGAAGGGAGCGCCCGTGGCCGCCGCGACCCCGGTATACTTATCGTCGGCGACGGCGGCGCCGCCCTTCAGATACCAGAGGACGTTGTTCCAGGCATAGCCGACCTGCCCGGTGAGCAGGCCGAGTGCGTTGACCTTGGTCTGGTTGACTGCGCCCGGAAGGAAGACGCTGGCGTTGGATCCCTTGAGATTGGCCCAATCACCCTGCGCTTCGAGACCTGCAACCCATCCCGCCGACTGCCAGCGGTATCCGATCTGGCCGCCAACCAGGCCGCCGGACGCGTCATGACACCCTTCGGCGGTGTTCGGGATCGTAGACGCATTGGCCCAGCACTTGTGACCGGATCCGACGCCACCGTTGAGGCCGACGTAGAAACCACTCCAATCATAGATCGCGGCGACCATTGCCGGTGCCTTGCTGTAGGCCCGCGCCGGCAAATCGGCGGCATGTGCCGAAGCCGTCCCCACGGCAATCAGGCTCACCGCAGCGAGCAACGTCGTCTTCATTGTCTTCCCCAGCTCGCGTAGCCAGCCCCCCGGCGTACGCGGCTCCGAACTCAATGCTCATAACCAATTCCGCCCAGATATAGTGCGTTTGAGTCGCAAATGCCGTCACCAAAAAGCAACATCTGTGGCGGAAATCGAGCGCGGGCAGTTGATCGGACAACGAAAAAAGGCCGGCGCGAGGCCGGCCTTTTGCGTGGTCGATGTGGCAGGATCAGTATCTCGCCACAATCGGTCCGCCGAAGCGATAGTTCACCCGTACGGTGACCATGTCCACGTCCTGGCTGATCCGATTGAGCGCACCAGCAACAATAGGGTTCGCGACCGAAAACGAGTTGTTCGAGTGCCCCATGAACAGGTGGTCGTATTCGATGCCGGCCGACCAGTTCGGAGCGAAGCCATATTCCCATCCGACGCCGACCGTGCCACCCCAACGGGTCGAACTTGCCGAGGCCACACTGACGCCGCCCGTCAGGATATCAAAGCGATTGCTCGTCACCGCCGCGCCGCCCTTCAAATAAAACAGCGACGCGTTCCAAGCGTAGCCGATCTGGCCGGTGATGAGGCCAATTCCGTCGACTCTTGCCTCGGTGGAGAACGCCGGAGCGATCACGCTGACGCGCGTGCTCCTGATATTGGCCCAATCGCCCTGGCCTTCCACGCCGAAAACCCACCCGCCGGCTTGCCAACGGTAGCCGAGCTGTCCACCGACGACGCCTCCCGACTGAGTGCGGCAGCCGTCCGCGGTGACGAGTCCGGCGACCACGAAATCCCAGCAAGAGCGGCTCTGAGCCCAACCGCCGTTGGCGCCGATGTAGAAGCCGGTCCAGTCGTAAATCGGAGCGACCACCGGGGGTGGCGCCTTGGTGTAAGGCCGCGCCGCAAGATCCGCAGCGAAGGCAGGGGCCACCGCGCCCATCGCAATCAAGGAAACCGCGCCTAGCAAAATCTTTTTCATTGCCTCAATCTCCTACCTTTTTCGACTTTCGCTTCCGTTTGTCCCTGGAAGCGCTCCAATTCAGGCGCGATCGCCCAAGTGACCATCGTTCAGCCAGCAATATATCAGATTCAACCAGCAATACTGTATCATAAAAACCACACTCGTTGGCCAAGTTGCAGATCGCGAAATTACTCGGAACTCATAAATCCAAAGCAATTACCGTATGTTGGTGGAACGTTACCGGTTGAATCTGGGAACCATGTCTGGTTCCGGCGAGTTCCTTGAGTGGCCACACTGGGTTCCCCGGTACAACGTACACGCGACTAGAACGAAGGTGGAACATGTCGGAAATCGATGGTATGTGTGGATAAGCGCGGATCGGGCCGATGGCAGTTCCGGCACGGGTATAGGGTGAACCGGAAATGACGGCGGCGGATGGCCGTATCTGACTTTCGTATCTGGCTTGTCGGCGTCGAACAGCGGTCGAGCAATCCGATCCTTCGATCAACCAAGTCGTTTTCAATTGTGGAGCGTGGCGATGGCGGGAAGTGTGAACAAGGTGATTCTGGTCGGCAATCTCGGCAAGGATCCGGAGATCAGGCGGACCCAGGATGGCCGGCCGATCGCCAATCTGAGTGTGGCGACGTCCGAAACCTGGCGCGACAAGGGGACCGGCGAACGCAAGGAAAAGACCGAGTGGCATCGCGTCGTGATTTTTAACGAGGGTCTCTGCAAGGTCGCCGAACAGTATCTCAAGAAGGGCGCCAAGGTTTACATTGAGGGCCAATTGCAGACCCGCAAATGGACCGACCAGAGCGGCGTGGAGAAGTACTCGACCGAGGTCGTGCTGCAGGGCTTCAACTCAAACCTGACCATGCTCGATGGTCGCAGCGGCGGAGGCGGGAGCTTCGGCGCCGATGAGGGCGGTGGCGATTTTGGCGCCAGCAGTCCCTCGAGCCCCGCGCCACGCCGCGCCGCGGTGGCGGCTGGTGGTGGTAGCCGTAACAGCGATATGGACGACGACATCCCGTTCTGAGGACGAGGGCGGGGCCGTCCCGCGCAGGCGCGACCCGGTGATATCCGGAGATGGGCGATGGGAGATCGACCTCCTCAAGTCTTATTTTTCCGAATTGTAAGCCGGGAAGGTCTGTCATGAGTCTGGCGCCGCTGCTCGATGCTGCCCCGGCGATTTCGCTCCATGCCTTCGCGGCGATGTCTGCCTTCGTGCTCGGCCTGGTCCAGTTTGCCGCGCCGAAGGGGACCTTGCCCCATCGCACCATCGGCTGGGTCTGGGTCCTGCTCATGCTGGCCGTCGCGATCAGCTCGTTCTGGGTCCACCAGATCCGGCTGGTCGGTCCCTGGAGCCCGATCCACCTGATATCGATCTTCGTGCTGGTCATGCTCCCGCTCGCGGTCTGGCGGGCGCATCGGCATCAGGTCCCAGAGCATCGCCGCGCCATGATCGGGATTTTCACGGGCGCGCTCGTGGTCGCGGGGCTCTTCACGCTGCTCCCGGGCCGGGTCATGCACGCGGTGGTGTTCGGGCCCTAGTGCGCCGTTAAGGGCGCTCTTTTGGCCGCGGATTTGGCCCGGGGAACACCATCTCGGACAGCCCTCCCGGAGGCCGGTTTCGGGTCATCGTCAAGCAATGTTACCATCTGCGTAAGTCTCTGGAAAAACGAAGGGAAAATCGGCGCGCGGGGCTCAGTTAAATGTGGTTTGGATGCACCCGATAGGCTATATGATTCTCAATCTGAACCCGACCGGATTTCTCCTTGTCTGACACTGAAGATAACACGCCCGGCGACAAGCCGGAGCCCTCGGATATACGTCCCGTTTCCATCCTCGATGAGATGAAACGCTCCTACCTCGATTACGCGATGAGCGTGATCGTGGCGCGCGCGCTACCCGATGCGCGCGATGGGTTGAAGCCGGTGCATCGTCGCATCCTCTACGGGATGTACGAGAACGGCTTCGAGTGGAACAAGCAATATCGCAAGTGCGCCCGCACCGTCGGCGATGTCATCGGTAAGTATCACCCGCACGGCGACCAGTCGGTCTACGACGCGTTGGTGCGCATGGCGCAGGATTTCTCCATGCGCGTGCCCCTGATCGATGGGCAGGGCAATTTCGGTTCGGTCGACGGCGATATGCCGGCGGCGATGCGATATACCGAATCGCGCCTGACCAAGATCGCGCAGAGCCTGCTCGACGATATCGACAAGGACACCGTCGATTTCCAGCCGAACTATGACAGCTCCGAAAAGGAGCCGGTGGTTCTGCCGGCGAAGTTTCCCAATCTGCTCGTCAACGGCGCCGGCGGCATCGCGGTCGGCATGGCCACCAACATCCCGCCGCACAATCTCGGCGAAGTGATCGATGCCTGCGTGGCGCTGATCGACAATCCCTCGCTCACGATCGACGAACTGATCCGCATCATTCCTGGACCGGATTTTCCGACCGGCGGCATCATCCTGGGACGTCAGGGCATTCGCTCGGCCTATCATACCGGCCGCGGCTCGATCATGATGCGCGGCAAGGTCACGATCGACACCATCCGCAAGGATCGCGAGGCGATCATCGTCACCGAGATTCCCTACCAGGTGAACAAGGCGACCATGGTCGAGCGCATCGCGGAGCTGGTGCGCGAGAAGAGGATCGAGGGTATTTCCGATCTGCGCGACGAATCCGATCGCGACGGATTCCGCGTCGTCGTCGAGTTGAAGCGCGACGCCGTGCCGGACGTTGTGCTGAACCAGCTCTACAAGTTCACGCCGCTGCAGACCAGTTTCGGGGCCAACATGGTCGCGCTCGATGCCGGTCGGCCGCAGACGATGAACCTGAAGGATTTCCTGACGCTGTTCGTCGCGTTCCGCGAGAGCGTGGTGACGCGGCGGACCAAGTTCCTGCTCAACAAGGCACGCGACCGCGCCCACATCCTGGTCGGTCTTGCGATCGCGGTCGCCAATATCGACGAGATCATTCGCGTCATCCGGACCTCGCCCGATCCCAACACCGCCCGCGAAACCTTGATGTCGCGCGACTGGCCGGCCAGGGACGTGGCCGCCATGATCACGCTGATCGACGATCCGAGGCACCGTCTCAATGAAGACGGCACCGCGAGGCTGTCGTTCGAGCAGGCCAAGGCCATTCTCGACCTGCGCCTGCAGCGCCTGACGGCGCTCGGACGGGAGGAAATCTCCGAAGAGCTGGACAAGCTCGCGGTGGAGATCGCCGATTATCTCGACATCCTGCGGTCGCGCGCGCGCGTGCAGACCATCATCAAGACCGAGCTTGCGGATATCAAGTCGGAGTTCGCAAACCCGCGCCGAACCATCGTCATCGAGCAGGAGGGGGAGGTCGAGGACGAAGACCTGATCCAGCGCGAGGACATGGTGGTGACGGTCTCGCATGCGGGTTATGCCAAGCGGGTGCCGCTGTCGGCCTACCGGGCCCAGCGCCGAGGCGGCAAAGGCCGCGCCGGCATGCAGACCCGCGACGAGGATTTCGTCAGCCGACTGTTCGTGGCCTCGACCCATACGCCGGTGCTGTTCTTCTCCTCGCGCGGCCAGGTCTACAAGGAAAAGGTCTGGCGGCTGCCGGTGGCCGCGCCGAACGGACGCGGCAAGGCGCTGATCAACATGCTGCCGCTGGAGCAGGGCGAGCGCATCACCACGATCATGCCGCTGCCGGAGGACGAGTCCTCCTGGGGCAATTTCGACGTGATGTTCGCCACGACCGGCGGCAATGTCCGCCGCAACAAGCTGTCGGACTTCGTCGACGTCCGCCGCTCCGGCATCATCGCCATGAAGCTCGACGCCGGCGAAGAGATCGTCAACGTCCAGATCTGCACTGAACGCGATGACGTGCTGCTGACGGCCGCCGGCGGCCAATGCATCCGCTTCGCGGTCACCGACGTGCGCGTGTTCCAGGGCCGCACCTCGATGGGCGTGCGCGGCATCGCACTCACCGGCAGCGACAAGTTGATCTCGCTTGCGATCCTGCGTCACATGGAGGCCGACTCCGAGGAGCGCGCGGC
>Ga0307516_10007249_pt1 | contig 12775 bp, 13 predicted proteins | sample 19_EM_MG_FD_203310 | JGI IMG/M metagenome (GOLD analysis project Ga0307516, IMG submission 203310) | Populus trichocarpa ectomycorrhiza microbial communities from riparian zone in the Pacific Northwest, United States - 19_EM | ecosystem: Host-associated > Plants > Roots > Unclassified | place... | reverse complement strand
AGGGAATGAAAGAAAAAAGGAATACAATGACACCCACCGCTTCACTCCTCATCACTCTCACTCGACGAATAATCATCATCGCTCCCATAATCCCCGCCCCCCCCCCCCCCCCCCCCCCACACGCACAATAGCCACAGTTGCTAACAACCACACAACAGAACCCTACATCCCGGTGGCTGGCTCGAGCTCCACGACAGCCCAGGCACGCTGTACACCGACAATCCTTCCACGCCCCTGACCGCCCTCGCACTCACCCGCGTGATGGCCGGCTTCTCCGCCTTCCTGAGTAGTCAAGGCCGCGCTGCTGGCGAGGAGCTCTACACCTTCGACACGCTCATGCGCGCCGCCGGCTTCCTTGACGTCGAGATGACACGATACCGCATCCCACTGGGCCCCTGGTCGAAGGAAAGTCCCATGGAGCGCGAGATAGGCACGCTGAACATGCTCAGCATCCTCGAGGGCGTTGACGCGTTTATATTTGCGTCCGTGGACTCGGGGGAGGCGGGAAGCTTGGCGATGGAAGCTAAGAGGGACATCACAAATAAGAAGTTGGAACTGTACACTACTTTGTGAGCTTCCGCCCCTCCCACCCCACGCGTTTTCGGAGAAAGTGGCGTGCTGACAGCATCACAGCATGGTACTGAAAGGAAGGAAACCGACGGGCTGCGAGCCTTTACACGTAACCCATCCATGACCGACCATCCCGTGTCATTTCCCTCTCTTCCCCCCCCCCCTTTTTTTTTATTTTAAATACCTTTATAGATGGGTACCGGTGTTATTCGCATTTGCAACTGCTTGTTTTTATTTTCTTTTTCTTTCTTTTTTCCCCCTCTGTTTTCCTTCTATTTACGATCGACTCGTAACTAACGACTATGATTGCGTGGGGGCGGGATAATCTTTTTTTTCTTTACCATCTCGACATACATACCGGAGTACACATTTTAATTCACTGGGGGACATTTTATATTTGGCACCGACGGACGGGACGGGACGGGGTGCGCGGCGTGTGGGGTATGTAGCTGGAGCGGGTGGGGTGGGGCGAGGTGGAGAGCTACATGTAGAGTAGGCGCATGTAGCTGGGGCGGAGCGGGCTGTCTAGCCGGGAATGCGAAACGAGTCTGGAACGATGCGTTGCACGAGTGAGGGGACGTGAGGAACGATCTGAGCCCGGGGGGGGACCCATGGAACCATGTATGCACAATAATACACAGTGAATCTACATGGGATGTGTATAGTAGAGCCCGCGCAAGGACAGGCGGCGTCAGGGAGATTGGGGGACATCATAGTTGCGGGAATTGGAAGTGTACGTACGTGGGGGGGGGCCCATATTTCCTTTATTTATTTTTTCGTTATTCATTACTCGTACTTATGCGACCTGGACTACCTACATACCTAGGTAGATCATGACGAGGTAAGTAAGGACGTTTTTTCCTGGTGGTGTCGGTACTGGGCGCAGACACAGGATCACCTCTTCAAGGGCGCGCCGGAGTGGAAGGCCCAGCAGGGAAAGCGGGAGGGGGAAGAACCAGTTCAAGATCCGGGACCTCCTTGCCGACGGGAGATGCAGCCGGGCGGTACTCTAGACTTCCTCTCCACTATCTACGGCAGTGGGAAGGCTGGTCGCGGTTGAGGGGAGAGGTGGTGGGGGGGGCGGGGTGTCGGAATGGGAGCTTCGGGGAGCGGGAAAAGGGAGGAGGGCGGAGGGCGGAGGGCGGAGGAAGCTGGGGTGATGAGGAGGGACTATGTACCGCTGGTTCCCACGCAATATTCTTCGCCATGATTTACATAGGTACTTGGGCAACTAGGGACCCTCACCCCCCCCCCCCAAATTGAAGATGCAGCTACTTCTTTGTGCGTACTTTGTTCTCGTGACGGTGCTTTGACTTTGGTTTCTTTGACGGGGCTTGACGAGACTTTGACGGGACGTGAGTAAATAATGGACCACGTTAACAACCAAAAAACAACCAAGAACCAGAACCAGAACCAGAACCAGAAACAAAACAACAGAAACCAGAAACAACGAAAACGTAAACGAAAAAAAAAAAAGAAAAAGAAAAAAAAACAGGACCAGGAAGACGGTATTCGCTTTGCGGTACGGCATAAACTACTCCCCTCCTATCCCGTCTTCTACAGTTGTTTATCTACCAAAAGGGAAACGCGATATATATATAGAGGCAGGACATCGGGAAAAAAACATGGATATGGATATTAAAAGGAAAAAAATCCCCCATCCTTCACCATTGTATATACAACGCCACACACATGCACACGCAAATTTGGAAGAAACATTCATTAGATCTCCCCTCACCCTTATTCTTGCCGCGTCACATCACATCACAGACACAACACATGCACGGACGGAAAACCCCATCAATAACCTCGTCTGGAGACGTCCGCCAGAATCCTCTCGACTCGGTCCGCCTCCGGGCCGACGGCTGGCAGCTGCGCGACCATCGCCTTGAGCGTTTCCGAGACCATCTGTCCCCTGAAGCCCTCGGTGGTTCCACCCCGCTTGACGGCCTTGGTCAACCAGCGCTCCACAAGATAGACCGCGTCGATGAGGATCCGACGCTTCGCCAGGCCGCGGAACGGGACTTCGTCGCGGAAGAACATGTCCTCCAGCACAGTGAAGATCTGTTGTTCTGGCATTCCGGCCTCTCTGAAGGCATCCACCACCCAGCCGTTAGGTCCGACGTCGCGCTGGTACTCGAATGCGTAGCGCTCGAGCAGTGGGATCAGGTCGCCGGCGGGGAAGATGTATTCGCTCGCGACAAAGCGCCTTCCCATGGTGCGGATAGTCTCGGCGACAATCTCGAAGGGTTGTCCCTCGCCCGTTTCGAGTGCCTGGGTGTGCTTTTGAGAGATCAACATTTCCCAACACTTCCTGATGTCGGCGGTGCCGCGGTACTCGGCTACTTGGAAGATCGCCAGGCATATGTCGTGGTAGGCATAGGGGGATGCGTACTCGTTGAACAGCTAGTAGCATATCCTATTAGCATGTGTGGTTTGTATTACGAGGGAGATATGATGTATACCCTACTAAGATCGACGATCCCCTTGCCTAAGATGCTCTCGAGCTTAAATTTCTTGTCGTTAGATATCCGCGAATCTTCGCGTAGCCTCTTCAACAGATCGTCTTGGATGACAGCGACGTCAAGCTCCTCCTGGATCGTCTGGCCGAGCTCGTTCATTTTCCTCCGCGAAGCACCCGAATAGGAAGAACTGCAGAAATTCCTCGCGCGCGAGAAGAATTCGAGTCGCTTCTCCAACGAGAGCTGGAACTCCGAAATGGCAAGCTCGTGGAGAACTTCGGCCGCTTCGAAGAGCCGCTCTCGTCGTGAATGGTATTGCCAGAGCAGCTCGCAGTGGTCGAGCGATTCCGCGCCTCGGTACGTGAGGTATCCAAGGACGTATGGGGAGTTGATGTCGAGCAAACGTTCTGCGTAGGCCCCGCCCCGGGAGTAAAGCCAGTCGTACAGATGGTAGTGGAACAGCTCGTCATCAGAGTTGTAGATCAAGGTCCAGGTGTCATTTCGGAGACGCATGATGGGGGAGAGGGCGCCATCAATCATCTCTGGTGCATGGGCACTTAGCCGGCCGAGGTCCTCCAGAATCGCGAAGACGAAACCATAGCACTGGACACGCTTGCGGTAGATTTCCGCAGCCTCGCTTTCCACCGTTGGCGGCTCGGTTAAGAACGGTAACGCGATGTTTCCCCTGTCCATCTCCCTCGCAACCACGAGTGCTAGTTGAACCGCTCCTGGGTGGTACTGAAGTTCTCTGAACTGCTGCACCATGTCCGAAACATTGTCTATCGAGAGGCTAGCTGCCGTCTCTTCGAACAAACGGAGACTCTCTCTCATGAGTCTCTGCTTGACATCCGCGTCCTTTTCTGTCCTGGCCCTCTTGACCTGCTCCAGTGCCCTGAAAACAACCACGTCATCGGCACTGCAGAAGGAACCGCACCTCTTTCTGAGAGCCTCCGCAATCGTGTCCACATTGACTCCATGGGCGATATTCCTGTTGACTATAGCTTGGACCAGTTCCCTGGCGAGATTCTGTCCATTGGACGTGGCGAAGAGTTCACCATAGGTCATGGTACCAACCAACTCTCGGTTCGCAGTGTCCAACGAGAGAACAATGTCGGTGAGCCTGTCCTCCAGCAGGAACAAGACGAAGGAGATACCCTCAATCATGCTCTGGTTCAGTGTGACAAGCGCGTGGAGCATCCGATGCTCCGCTTGGTTGGCCACTTCGTCAATCTTGCTGCCGGCAACCATAAGGCTGTCCGCACCAGACAAGCCCACGATGAAGCTCTTGTTCGTCCGGACGAAATGATCAAGTCGCACAAGTTGGTCCTGAACGATTCTCAGCTTCTCCACGGGAACGCTCGAGACGTATTCCAAGACACCGGCCGCCGTCCGAGATTCGCTAATGATGAACGCCGGCCATACGCTCCGAACGATGCGGGCAAGGTAAAGTTGCAATCCTTCGGCGCGGCCCGAAACCTTGATGCTGTCAAGGCTTGGCACTCCGGAGGCTTCGAAGACGTTATCAGCCCTCGGCTTACCGCCGAACTCGATGAAGTACCTCCGGGCAAGATCCTCTATTTCCGTGTCGCTGATCCGAGATGCCGTCTGGGAGGCTGTGGACTCCTGGCTCGCTCCGCAAGCGACAGCAAGCGCGGAGGCACAACCTTCAGCTCGCCCATAATCATTGAAAAATTTGCGAACTTCGCCCTCTACGCCAATCGCCGAAGCGGTGCTCCCATATCTCAGCAGCCCATCAAAGACCTCCACCAATCGTCGTCGCCGATGTACAGTGACTCCAGAATTCGTAAGAATAGCGATTTCCGTCGGTGCCAGGTCATACTGCGTGGCGAGCTCGTTTCCGAATCCGAGAGGTGTTCGCTGGCTAGCAAAAGTTCCAGCCACAAGCTCAATGGCCTCGACCCGAGAACCCAATTCCGCGGAGCTTGCCTGTTCGGCAAGCTGTAATTTTGTGGTACCAGCCTCTGCAAGCGCCTGAATCTTGGCGGAATCTGGCGCAGCAAAGAATAATTCATCCAGTGTGGCATTCCGTTCCATGAAACAGAAGAAGTATCCGGGTGTGAAGACTTTGGCTTTTCGCACGTCGTTGCGGACTAGACCGTTGGGCGGGTATCGAATGTGGATAACCTGCATGCTGGTGGGTGCCGAGTCAGTGGTTTCGAAAGAAAATTCGGACGAAACAGCACTCATGAAGAGCCGGCAACCAGACTTGGTGACCGCGATAAGATGTGTGCGCCTAGCCTGGAGGAACGAGACCGGAGATATCGAGACAATCGGGGTATCTGGTCCCAATAATGGGGTGTTGCCAACCATGACACGGATGTTCGCCAAGGTGTGCGAGAACGAATGCGAGAGACTCTGCGCAAGAGCGCCATCGCCGCGCAGGTGGAAGACCCGTATTGTCGATTTCGAGGACAGCGTGTAGAGAAGATTTCTGGTGTCGTCCACAACCATCTGCTTGACGTGTTCCGTATCTTTGGGTCCGGATGCCCACGCAGGTAACCGCGGAGCAAACACGGATGCGCTGCTGGTAGTGTGACAGATCTTTTGGCATCGCCCTTGGAACCATCGCTCTTCCGCCTGCACACAAGTCAGCAAAACCGCCATTCAAACCAAGCGTTTCGCTTATGCTTACTTGGTAAAAAAATTCGTAAACTTCGTTATCTGTGTGACCGGCAAGGAAGATCCTTCCTGTCTTCTTGCTTCCTTCTATGATCGTAACGTTGATTCCTTTGGTCGGAATGGTCATTCCCGTGGAGTAGATAGTGACGTCAAAGATCCCCCGCGGGTTTGGCGTTGCGCCCACACCGATTAAAAATACATCAACCATCGTGGCCACGACGATAATGTAATCCACGTTGGTTTGAAACACACCTATACGGCCCGTTAGCGCTCCGACGGATAGCTTCTCCCCTCCCCCGCGTACCTGGCTTTGGCTTCAGCATTCGGACCGCCGAGATCGTATTAGGTTGGTCCTCGTATCCCCGGAATCCGGCCTGCGTAGCATAATCCCACATGTACAGCCGGTTGTCGACGGTAACCCAAGCCTGTCGGATCTCCGGAAACAAGCCCATCAGCGTGTAGCTAGTCACGCGGTTGTACTGCTCGAAGATGACATCTGGTATGGTGTAGCTATTGGTCCGAGCAAAGGGCTCCCGGGCATGCGCAGCCATCTCGTAGTCCTGTGACTGACCCTCTAGATCGCACGCAGTCGGGCGAGGTCAGCACATGCCGGCCGGAGAGAGGAGGAGGCGGAGGGGGAGGTGAGAAGGCGGAAACAAACGCGACACGATAGTATCCAACAATGGATACCACTTCTCCGCCATTAGGGTCTCATTCATGCTCCTTGCCGCTCTTTGGATGGGACTAAGGTTATCTGTTGTCCCCTGTGTGGGCACCAGAGAGGAGTTGTTCCCAGCTGTGTTCGCAGTGGTGGCAGTAGTGGTGATGTTCGTGGTGGTAGTAGTAGCGGCGGTGTCGGCGTTGGTGGCCGTAGAGGTCTGTGGAACTTGCTGCTGATGTTGCTGCTGCGATGGTGCATTGCCGGCACTCTGGGTCCGCAGCTCCGACAGGAGATCTGGATAGAGGCTCGTCGATCCGCTGCCGCTGGGGGCAGCCCTCGTTGCGCCGAACATGCCTAGGTGACGTTGACGGGCAAGCAATAGCGTCAAAATGAACGTGATACCAGTCGCGATTTGTGCGGGGAGCCGACTGCGACAGTAGAGGGTGTGGGGTGAGAGTGTGCAACAGAAAAGAAGGGGACGAAGAAAGTAAACAGTTGCGACTTTGTTGATGTTGTAAGGGTTAGTTGGCTTCGCGATGTTTTCCACGCGCTGGCTTGGCAAAGCGGTTGGGATTGGGGCTCTGTTGGAGGCGTCTTCATAAAGAACACGGTCACAAAATTTAAAGCTGAAAAAACTCGAGTATTTCGACACATTGCTTTGTTTTTTTTTGCAGGACAATCCCTTCATTTACACCGTTCCCATTCAATTTAAAAACTACAATAATGGTTCACATCACAGAATGGGAACAGTGAGCGCAGACATTTTCAAACTTTTATTTGACAATGTCCGCGCGCCCTCCCTCTCAAAACCATAACCTTTTTTCCCCTCGAGCTTAGGTGGCCTTCTTGACACCAGCCGCCTCACGCTCCTTCTTTCTCAGAGCCCTCCTACGGATGCTGATGTGCATGTTCCTGTTCCTGGCCAAAACGGTACCGTTCCAGACACCCAACAGCTCCTGGATAGCCCAATGCATGACACCGTGGCTCCAGAATGGCGTCATAGTACCCGTCATACCACCAGCAGTGCCCTTGAGACCGATTTTTCCGAGGACCGCCTTGACAAATTCCTTGGGGGTGGGAATCATCATGCTCGGCTTGCGGACCTTGCTCATCGCACTGGTGATCAGGTATCCGATGACGAGCTGGGTGTCGACGCCGTGGGGTTTGAGCTCGGCACCGAGCGCGGTGGACCAGTACTGCAGGAAAGCCTTGGAGCCGGAGTAGGTGGCCAGGAGAGGGGTCGGGATGAAGCCGCCGAACGAGCCCATGGTGAGGATGAGGCCACGGCGACGGGCAACCATGCCGGGAGCGACGATTTTGGTGACCTTGAGGGTCCCCTTGACGTTGATGGTGATGATGTCCTCCATTTCGGCGTCTTCGGTCTCGAGAAAAGGCACGGGCATGTCGTGACTCTTGCCAACGTTGTTGACGAGGACCGCGACGTCCAGTCCGTCGATGAGTTCGGCCAAACGCTTGTAGTCGGCGGCGGACTCCTTTGCGAAGTCCATAGCGAGCGTCTTGGTTTGCACACCAGCGAACTTGGAGGTGATCTCCGTGGCGACGGCATTGAGCTTCGAGGCGGTGCGAGAGACGAGGAGGGTGTTGTAGCCCTTCTGAGCGAACTGGATCGCAAATTCCTTGCCGATACCGTCCGAAGCCCCAGTGATTACGACCCATGAACCTTTGGGCCCATACTTCCGAAGCTGTATCCAAAGCACGTCAGCCCATGAATAGTCTACATATAAGGCTCAATCGATCCTGAGGCTTACGCTGATTCCGCTGAGGACGAACAACGACAATAAAGCGTTGAACAGCTTGAGGAGGGTGACGACGAGAGTGGCGACACCGAAAACGGCGAGAGTGTGAAGGACGTATTCACCGACGATGCCATTAAGGCGGGCGTAAAGGACAGACATGGCTGGAGACCAATGGGAAAGAGTGGAGAAGGAAAGTAAATAAACAGCAGCAATCCTCAATACCGTATAGTGAAGGACAGGAGTAAAAAACAAAAAGAAACTGGACACGTAGATACTACCTCTAAGATCAGAGTTGGGGACACCTTTCGACAGCACCAGTGCGTTAGTGGTATCTTGGCGCCCCGAAATAAGCTAGGTACATAGACGCTAAGGGTCCTCAAAGTTGCTGGAGCAGTTGGTTGGGAATTAGCGTGCATTAGCAGTGTGGTGGGAATACAGTGTGATTGGCTGATGAATTGGGTTATCTAGCGGCCAAGCCAAATCGTCGGTTGGATGGATGGAAAACGAGTGTAAGCTATAACCTCGTATGTCGTGATAGGGGAGGGCAAAAATGAAGGAAACTCGTAAGTAGCTAACTTGAGAAGCTAGGCACATAAATAGTGAAGTTCAAAACTATACCAAACCACCGACCCATGCCCCGCGTATGACGGAAAAACGCGTGCTTCAAACGACCAACACGACTGTACGCGGATTACAAACTCTCTACTTCATTTTCGATACAGAAACGTTATTGGACACTACGGCAGAACCCCGAGACCCCCTTGAATGCTCTACATCGGTGGTTTGATTCCCTCTACCATCGCGACAATAGTCGCAAATTCCAATCTCTATTTCGTATGGTGCCGAGCATTATAGAAGTCTATGTTATCTTATCGAAAATCACACGGTGTTCCAGAACAAGTCCCCGTTACCAACTGGCAATCTTTCTTTACCGCCTTCCAACCATCTCTCAACCGGTCCCTCAGAGTTAACCGCGGTTACGTATGAGCTTTTGATTGGTTCTACTATCTTGCCCACTACATGACGCTAATTCCCAACCAACCCTCCTCCAGCAACTTTGAGGACCCTTACTGTACTCTAGTGTAACCCGTACCTGGCATTCCCCAGGATTCCCAGCGGCACCGATCCTATTCGTCAGGAATCTTCGATGAGGTGGAGGTGGCAGTGCCAGACGTCAGAGGATTATCCTCTGTGGATGACATTGGATGGTGGGCAGATGGGAAGGACGATGAGGCAGTGGCAGCCAAGCTGTCCGAGGCAGCAACGGCATTCATCGACTGGGCAGTCAGCAATGGGGTGACCAGGCGAGAGAAGTGTGCTGCTACATAGAGGAGCTGGAGACACTCGATGCGGAGCCGTTACAGGAGGAGAAGGCCGACCGAGAAACCCGGCGGACGACGGAGCCACTGGCTATGCGGTAGTATGGAAGAATGACCAAACCTGGAAAGGCGTCAAGGTCCACATGGGCTACAGCCTGGAGGCCTATGATGCTGAGTGTGCAGCGCTAGCAAGGGCGCTGGAGACTGCGTCAAGGAGGCAGGCCAGGGTTACAGTCTTCACAGATGCCCAAGCCGCCATACGTCAAATAGCCTCAGAGGAGCCTGGCCCGGCCAGAAGTACACGCTCCAGGCAAGAAGGCATATCGCAGCGCTACGGAGGTCCAGACCGGGTATTGCCATTGAGATCAGGTGGTGCCCCGCACAAAAAGGGGTAGAGGGCAACGAGAAGCCGCCGAGTGGGCCAAGATCGCAACGGACGAGCCGGACACCCGTGGGGTAGAATGGCTAGAGTATTCGGATCGGGTGGGGGCACGTGCAATGCCGCTTCCCAGATCACTAGCACATTTCAAGCGGGAGATCACGGACGAGGCACGTCAGTGGGCTGGGGGCCGAACCTCCAAGCACAAGTACAGGATGCCGTGCACGAAGAAGCCAGACAGCACGGTTGCGGGAAGTTCCAAGAGGCTGGCCTCGAGATTCTATCAGCTGAAGACGGGGCGCGCCCTCCTAGGGCAGTACCTCCAATGGACGAAGAACCGCCCCCACCACTCAGTGCTGGTAGTGTCAGTGCCAGACGCAAACACGGGATCATCTCTTCAAGGAGTGCCCGGCGTGGAAGGCTCAACAGAAGATCCTGTGGGAGGAGGTGGTGAAGGAAAGTGGGAAGTGGAAGAGCCGGTGGAGGGTTCGGGACCTTCAGCCGATGGACGATGCAGCCAGGCAGTTGGACTTCCTCTCTACTACAGATGTGGGAAGGCTGGTGCCGACTGAGGAAGATGCAGGGAGTGAGGCGTCTGAGTGGGAGCTGCGGGAGCGCAACGAGAGGGAAGAGGAGAGGAGGGCGGAGGAGGAGCTCGGTACCGCGGAGGTTCTGGGTGCCGGGGAAGAACCGCTGTTCCTTCCCATGCCTTCCTTCATGGCGTCCGTGGACGAGGAGAGCAGGGGACGGGGCGTGTTTTTCCTTTGTCGTTCTACTTTTGATCGGACTCATTTCTTTTGTTACCTATTTCATTGGTGCGCATCACTTCTTTTGGGACAGGCCGGGCGGAGGACAAAGGGGAGCTTGCGCGGACAGCGGACGGGAAAACGGAGGGTGTGTACCTCGCCCTGATCCAGGTATCTACATATCTAACTAGGTCGTATGCGAGTAATGAATAAACCAAAAAAAAAACCCACCCAGCAGGTCGGAATGACATGTCACACAAGGTTCCCGCCGCAGATCGCGCAGGATATATATCACGAAAGGTATTACGATGAATTGACGAGTTGCAATAATTTTAAAGATAACTAAAATCAAAGGTGGATCGATTTGTATGCCGGAAGAAATTATAGTCGCTCAGAAACGCCTTACATACCAAGTATAAGTAAACCCCTAAAAAAGTTGAAAAATGCAAGAATGGCATATGGCAGGAACGGAAGACACAAGAACTAATCGTCGGACTCGTCCATAGTAGACACCGCCTTCCCTTTCCTCTTCCTCTTCTCCTCCTTCCGAGCTTTGCACTCTTCCTTGGTCTCGCCTTCTCGCTTGCGCTTCTTCGACTTCTCCCGGTCGCCCACTTCCGTGGGGGGGACGAAGTCTTTCTCGCGTTCCGCCTGCTTCTCCTTTTGCTTCTCCTTCCTCTTTTTTTCTCGCTCCTCGCGGACAGCACGTTCCTTCGCTTGCTTGGTGAAGAAGAACTCTCCACTCTCGATTTGCAGGTCCAGCTTGGATTTCTCTGGGGCAGGAGGGAACGGCTGGCTGAATGTCAGACATTGATGCACCCAGGCGTCGGTAAAGGGGATTACGTACCGTGTATACTTTCTTAGACTTGTCGGTAATCTTGGCGGGTTTCTTGCGCTGGACATTGCGCTTTTTAAACTGGGGAAGGAAACGACTCCAATCCTCGTTGGCAAGAGCAGGGTCTTTGGCGAGTTCACGCTTAATCATGAGTTCCTGTGGCGAGCGTCAGCATCGTTGCTTGGAACAAACCGATAAACAAAAAAAGCAGAAAGGGTAAAATCAAAAAGGTAGAGGTATCAGAGTCGAAAGTCATCCCCAGTGCCAATGATCAAAAAAGGCTAAGACTCTTCCTATCATGATTTTATATAATAAAAAAACTCATCATGTATAAAAGCACCCATTTGTCCGTTTCGAAGAGCAAAATAAACCGCAGATCGCATTGCTCACCTTAATGTGGTAAATTGGGTGGATATTTTTCATGCAATCCTCAACCACTCGCCGCAGCTCCTTCAACCCTTTGTACCCGCCCATACACGCTACCGTGTTTCCCTGGACGAGCATGTAGCAACCAGTCAGGAGTTCCAGCGCCTTCAGCGTGCTCCCGTTTGGGCCCAGAATTCTCTGTCTACGCTTCGCAAACTTGGAGCGATTCCGGACCATGCCATTGATCTTGATGATATCCATCGCCATGTCGTCCTGCAGGATCTTGACGGCCTGAGGGACGGGCACGGACCTAGCCAGCAGGCGGATCAGATCGCGCGCTTTGAGGATCACGCTCGGATCGTAAGTCTTCCTCGTGGTCTTGACCGTCATGGAGCCGTCGATCAGATCCAGTTGGCAGGCGATGAACAGCTTCTCGAGCGACCGCGTCACGAGCGGCCACGCCTCGCGCAGGTACGTCTCGCGGTACTTGGGAAACTTCACTTGGAAGTCCGACTCGACCTGGAACGGTCCGCACTTGGCATCCTCCGGCTTGAACTCTTCAATCTGTCTCGTACCATCCCGCGTGAGCACTGTGGAATTTAGAGACGGCTGACGCGGAGGAGGGGGGACACAAGGTGGGGGCGGCAGCGAACCTTCCACTTGTCGATGTCTTCGGTGTCCCACGGCTTGTCAACATTGTGCGTCGACGGCATTCTGAAGGATCAAGTAAATGTTGTCTGGTTGGAAAGGGGGTACAAAAAGGTGTAACGGTTCGCGTTCGAGTGGTGTGGGGTGGTTTGCGGTGTGATGGTGGTGCAGAGAAGAAAAAAAGTTCAAATCAGAAACTTTGGCTGCGCCAAGGCGCTAACTATGCCAAGATCTCTAGCCGCAAGCGAGTGAGTAATATGCGCAGAATATCAAGATATGTGTGTATCGGTATACAGTATATTCAGTGTAGAGCGAACGTCCCGGCGCGGGACGCCCCATTATATCGGTCTCCGTGGCTATTCCACCGGAGGCCGGTATGCCGACGCTATCGG
>Ga0307516_10007248_pt1 | contig 12775 bp, 5 predicted proteins | sample 19_EM_MG_FD_203310 | JGI IMG/M metagenome (GOLD analysis project Ga0307516, IMG submission 203310) | Populus trichocarpa ectomycorrhiza microbial communities from riparian zone in the Pacific Northwest, United States - 19_EM | ecosystem: Host-associated > Plants > Roots > Unclassified | place... | reverse complement strand
CAGTCTTCGGCAGTCCGTCCAAATCCTATACCAGGACGGACTAGGGCAGAGGGGACCCTGCCCGGGGCGGGACCGTCCTAAAAGACTGCCGGGCCCGGCCGGGTAGGACGGACTATTGCGAGGCCTGATTACAACCCCCCGGCCGCCCAACACCACCCGCGGACACACCACCATCCCACCACCCTCGCTCCCTTCCCAGCACCCGGGTTTCAGCATGTGGAGATGAACGATGAGGCTTGTAGTACAGCGTTCAAGGTCGGTCTGGAGTGAATTGCTGATCTGGATGCTAGGGAGGCAGTGGTGAGGAAGCGGGGTCGAGCGGGCGTGGGATAGCACCAGCGGCGAGAGAGTTGCGGAGACAATCACTATCGGATGTTCACGTCTTTGGGTGGGTGGGGAAGACGACGCATCCCGCAGCCCACAGGGTATGCAAAAATGGCTGGGAGAATGAGGTTTCTGCGGATTCATTGACTTTGAGGAGCAGAAGTTGGGGAGGGTGAGCAACAGCGATCGCCGCCGACGGACGATGGACTAAACTGGCTTCACGCACGGGCAGTAGCGGCGGGGGCACTGCAGAATTGTAGAATAGCAATAATAGAGGAGGGGAAGAGTTCGAGTGCGAGGGGGAGTTTATACTCCTGGCAACCCCTTTGGTACACGAAAGTTGCATAAATAGTTATGCTGAGGTGGATAAAATTATGCCGTTGAATCTGAGTAACTTTTGAATAAAAGGATTATGTCTAGTATGACATATTAACGCAGCTGTATTTAACATACAACTAGCTGTTGTAACAAACAAAGAAAAACCCCGTATGAAAGCCGTAAAAATCCAGTCTGTTACTCCAAAACCAGAGTAAAATATACAGAAAAACACAGTTTTTTAGGAACAAAAACTCAGTAACATACACCAAAAAATGGATTATCGTACCAACAATATGCTAGGTATGATATAAATTTGTTTGCAGTAACTTACGCAATATACGCAGTAGCATATAAGGAAAATAATAGCATCAAATTCATGGTTTCTCAATCACATATGCAATAAACGCAATATCATACAGCGGAAAACCCAGCAAGAAACCGTAAACGCACACCAAAACGTGCCCCTGCACATCATAAGATATCTCCGGACATATGTTTATCATGTACACATTTTATTCTAGTAAACAAGGGATAAAAACACAAAATACAAAATATCCTATCTCGTATATGTACTACATCACACCAAATATAACTGCTGCTTATCCCGCTTCACCTCCTATCTTCACTGAGTATCCGCAGAAATAAGTGGATTCAACCATATTGTGCCTAAGGTACTGTTTAGTATCGGTCTGCAAGGAGAGTGACCGGAGGGAGAAATCTTACCAAATTTTATATTCCCTGGTGGATAACCAAACAACGATGTTTTGCAGCTCTATTTGCTATTGCTAGTGTAGTTGTCAATGCTTTCTCCGCTATGAACATGTCATTCTCGACTAACACTGCTGACCGCTTTTTCATCCGTGTAGAATAGCATCTAATCGTCTGTATTGTGGGTGAGGTAGCCTTTGAGCCAGGTTCTGTAGTGGTAGCAGCGTCTGGTGACATTGGAGGTTGGTGAAGGGAGTCAGCGATTTCTGAAACCTGAGATGGATCAACGAATCTGCTATAAACTGCTTTGACCAACTGTCTAGAGGCGGCCATGCGTGTCACAGCGTGTGGGGGCTCGGTTAAAAAAGGAAGTGTCAGCACTGTTCAGAATGCGGAGGAAGGAATGTGGGACGAAGGGCAGGTATACAGATCACCGGGAAGCTTACAGATGTCATCAGCGGGGGGGAGGGGGTGAAAGATATCCTTATAGTCGACAGCTGTCACCCACCTTTCTCTTTCTTTCTCTCTCCACCCCCCCCCCTACCCAGCCACTTGTTTGTCTCGTTCGTCGGATCTTGTCTTGCTGCGTTTCCTTTTTCTTGTCTTGAAAAGGGTCTGTTCTTCCTCACCCTGACTCTGGTCTCTTGTCTCCGCTCAGCCTCTTGGTAAGCAACAACGGAAGACAATGAAGGACGGGAGGGTGTAGGTGAAGAAGATTGTACAGCAAGTACCGACTTCATCCTGGCATGTTTGCGAAGTGGGGGTGTTTTCTTCTCGATTGGTAGGGCGATTCTCGGTTGGGAGACGATCGGAGAAGCACCTCCAGACCGATGAACCGTAAACTGGTCACTTTTAGCCTGTCCACAATGGTTCCTAGCAGATGCACGTCATAACCTTCTCGCAAGTCTCCCTGGTCCACCCATAACGCTGGTGAAACTCGGTAGCAACTGCATTCGGTAGCAGACGCCAGGACACTGGAGTCCATTCTCGGTACCGTTTATCGAGCACGGTATTCTATCTCTTGTTGTGATGGTGGCCAATCGCTCCCCGCAAAAGCCAACAAGATGGGCGTCATAATTTCTCACCCGTTTGCTGGTACTCACGGCCGGGCCGGTGCAACCCCTGAACTGCTTCAACAATGTGATGTGAGACCTGTTGCCGACCAGACTAGAGACGATGGCGGTTCCTCAGAAATTTCATCTTTGTGTAGGAGTCAAAGTTATTAGATTTTTTTACATTTCTTGGCATTGGACTGCAATCGATTGTAGTGAACCGCAGTCCGTCCGGCTTGCGATTTGTTCTGCACCAGTCTGCCCGCGGACGGACTGCCAAGATTTATTCCGGTCCAGTCCGAGGCTCAAGACGAACGGACTGGACTATGCGGAACACTGGGAGGTCCGGAGCTAAACAACAGGCAGTCACTGGAGAGGTACGTCCCAATGTACCTAACTGTGCTCCGCTGGTGTTCTGTCCGTAAAGACTCTGGAACTATGCCCCCAACATGTTAGATACTAGGTAAGCAGGCCACGGAATAAATAACGTTGGTGTTTGGAAGCATTTCTCTTTTTTTCCCCTGTAGGTTGTACTTAAGTACTTAGGATTCCTTGTTGGTTACGTTATTCCACTTGCCTGGATCCGGTAATTTAGTTGGGGCATTCGAGCAACTTTTTTTTTAAAAAAAAAGCTACTCATGTACAAAGTAGGCAGGGTACCAGGACAAATAACCGTAATGTCTAAAAATACCATGGTTTTTCCCGGTGGGTCATCGGATGGTCGACGGCACCTCAATTCAACGCAGTCACAATAGCAAAAAAAAACAGCAGTCGACTGGGAGTGAATCAATCCGTTGAAATTGCCCTCAATTTCACTGGGTATACAATTGGAAACTGATATAAATCGGAGTAACTGCAAGGCCGCAATGGAGTCGTTGATCTCGAACCTACTAGCAACAGGTGCATGTTCTTGCTTGCTCGTCCGAATGCCATGTGACAACCTCTCGTGTTTCACTAGCAGCCTCAACAGGCCTGGGCGGAGGGCAAAGGGGAGCTTGCAGCATGCCGCCATTGCGCGGACAGCGGACGGGAACTGGTCAAAATGTACGCCGCCATAGTCTGTATAGATAGGCTGAGTGCGAGTATGATTAAACCTAAAAAAAAACTAGCGGCCTCAGCTTGGCGATGCTTGCTGTGGTTCATGGATTCCGCGAGGAGCTGCAAAGCGAAATTTATCTTCCACCGGGAACAGCAAGCTTCTGGTTGGCGTCTTGAAATCGAACGTAGCGTTGACCCATGCAGCAGTTCCAAATTGCGCTGTGGCGACTCACGGGGAAAACTATGGCATTTTAGACTTAACGGTCAAAACCTACGGCACACCAGGCGTTTGCCGTTTATGTTTTCACGCCTTGACCAGGGCGGGTGGAGGCTGTTGGGGACAAATCCAAAGTCTCGGACAGTTTGCATGACTTGTCCAAGTCGGGCTGCTCTTACAGACCGTCCCGAGTCCGGGGGGTCTGGAGACAATTTCAAGTCTGGATAGTCTAAAGACTTTACCAAGTCGGATGTGGTTTGCTCCGGATAGCAGTGACCCAGTAGCTCTCCATCTGTCCTCAGCGCGTGTCGGCAGGGTACTTTAACGTTGGCAAGACGAATTTCCCCATTTGCGAGCCCCAAGGCAAAGACGGCCACCCAAGTCCACCGATCCCCCTTTGCCACCAGAACGAGTTTTTTCTATAGCTGCTCGGGCCCTAAAAAATCGCCTTTTTCCGAGTGACAGAGTATGTACAACGGCCATGACTAGAAAAAATCGTCTTGACTGGAAAGTAAAATCGTCGTCGCAGCGCCTAAATTTCTCCCTCTATACAGCCCACTATCCTTCCTCTTTACAATCTGCCAGCCTCATCGTACTCGGTCGCTTCACTGTATCAATACCAAGCCTCCCTCACCAGCTGTGGGTGTCGCCTCTAGCGGCTGCCATGTGCGCCTCCACACCCACTGCTCCGGTTGAAGCAGTCGAGATTGGGGGGAAGGAGTGGTGGCGAGCCCAGTACAAACAGCGACGGCACGGGTACAGCGCCCCACTTGGGACAGCTGACTACCGACCCTGCTGCCTTCAAGCCTCTGTAACTACTACACTAGTGTTGAGGACTACTTCGAGATTTGTTATGCCGTATCTGATCGGAAGTACAACTCTATTGTACGTTTGCACAGTGCATCCAGCTGCACGCCGAGTGTAGAGCCCACCATTCCATGCCAGTAGCTACTCCTGATCTGTGTTGTGTTGAATCTATCACAGTGTCGCGACAATTGTTTTACTTGAGAATCTGCATACTGTCTCACTCGAGAAAAAAAAGCGGACACGATAGATAAGTAGATACCGGAGATCTATATAAACGGATGGTATCTGGAACGGTAAGAGCTGGGGAAGCCATCGCCAGCCGGTTGAAGACAGAATGGGTGGGGAGGTACTAGCTCAAAAGTTTTTGCGAATCGCCTGCTGCACACCAAAATGACTACTTCACACAGCAAAATTCCACCGTTCACCTAACGGGAAAAGTTCAGTTTTTTCATAGAAGTCTTAGAACCGTTAGAGCTACCATATATAAAGAAATCTGCCGATTTCCTTTCGGATTGGTGGCGTACAATAGTGTGTTATGTACCAATTGAAAAGTGACTTCAGATTTTGTATGGCCACCAGTTTCAACACCCACTTTTCTCCCATACGGCATTATTCAACTACAACGATATATTATTGAGGATCGCCTTCTTATGAGGTTGTATACATAGTGGAGATCTTTTGACGACCCACAGATTTTTTTATTTCGTTTTGGTTGCTGTATCTGTTTGAAATCGGTTACCTTAGGTATATAAGCATTTATTTTGTCGTCTTACTTTGCGTAAAACAGTAAAATTTACATTTTGAGCTGGTACTTTAGTTGAGGGCACCTAGGGGAAGGGAATCATGATGTAGGTGATTTGTTAACCAGTGCTTGTGGATTTGGGGCGCCGCACTGGACCGAGACTGAAAGGAATCAGGGCGGACAGGATACGAGGGCCGCACTGCCATAATCTAGATTAGGTCGAATGCACCCTCCTCGCCCCCTCGGCTTGGTATATGAGTAAGTGCTCAGGAGCGTACTTTGGCTGCGGATATCCGAGCCCGCAACAGAGTGAGCGGGGTGATTGTGCACCGAGCAACACCCACGGCAAGCCTTTGCCACAGACGCTTGACGCGGAGCTACGACAGGAAGAGGAGGCCGAAGCCAAGGCAGAGATAGAGAAGACATAGCCTGAACTAGCAATATTCACGGACCAGTGGGCACTCAGTGATATGGAAGAATGGGCAATCCTGGGTGGGTATCAAGTCCCACATAGACCATGTACAACCAGAGGCCTATGATCCGGAGTGTGCCGCCCTCGCCAGAGCGCTGGAGACCGCTGTGAGAAGACAGACGACACCAGAGCGGATCACAATCTTCACCGACTCTCAGACCGCCATCAGACGGATGGCCTCGGACGAGCTTGGCCCCGGCCGGGTGCGCGCACTCCAGGCAAGAGAGCACATCGCACTGCTGCACAGGGGTAGGCCAGACATCCCCATCGAGATCAGGTGGTGCCCGGTCCACAAAGGGGTCGCAGGAAATTGGAAGGCTGACGAGTGGGCTAAGCTCGCAGCCGAGGAGCCAGACGCACGTGGGGTAGAGGCGCATGCAATGCCGCTCCCCAGATCTCTCGCACGCCTCAAGCGGGAGAATTCGGAGAAAAGGTTGGCAGAGGCGAAGCAGTGGGCGGGAGGCCGGGCCTCTAGGAAGAAGCACAAGATGCCGTGCAGGCAGAAGCCTGCTGGCACAGTTGCGCGTAGATCTAAGTGGCTCGCCTCGAGGTTCTGCCAGCTGAAGACAGGTCACTGCCTCACCGGGCAGTACCTACACTGGACGAAGAATCAGACCGCCCAGCAGAAGATCTCGTGGGCAGAGGTGCGGGAGGAAAGTGGGAGAGCAAAAAGCTGGTTCGAGATCCGGGACCTCCTTGCTGATGGGAGGTGCAGCCAAGTGGTACTGGACTTCCTCTCCACCACGGATATGGGGAGGCTGGTCCCTGCTGGGGAAAACGCAGAGAGCGAGGTGTCTGAAGAGAGGAGGGTGAGGCGGAGGATTCGGGTGCCGTGGAGTCGGGTGCCGGGAGGCACTACCACTGTTCCTGCCCGCATTCTCCTCCACGGCACCTGCAGACGAGGAGTATGGGACGGGCTGCCTTTCCGTTTGTTCTTTCTTTTGTGATCTCCTTGTACGATACGCATCGGCCGGCTGCACGGTAAATACTGTGGTTTCATGCCAAGAATCGGTAGTATACAATGATCAAAAAGGACGGAGGGAAAAACAACAGATGAACACAAAGCAGATCAAAAAAAAAAACTCGCCCCCAATTCCAACTTTTCGTTCGTCCCCTTTTACTCAGCTTTCGTCGTGTCCGGCCGCTCCGTCCGCGGCAGCATTACTTCCGCCCCACCTCTGTCCCCGGGGATAACAGCGTTGAGCAGCACGCCCACGAGCGCAACGATGCAGTAGCTCGTGCCCACGACCAACGCGAGGCCGTCCTTGAGACCCTCGATGGCCACGGACCCGCCGTCGGAGAACAGGTACTTTGGCCAGTCCGGGACGACGAGGTCGCTGAGCCCGAAGACGAGCGCGGCCGTGGCGATGAAGCGGTCGCGGCTGGTCCACCGGCACTTGGCGAGGATCGAGAGGCCGCTGACGGCGATGCTGGTGAAGAGGAACGTCGTCATCCCGCCGATGACGCTGGGCGGGAGTGCGACGATGGCGGCGCCGAAGCGGCTGGCGACGCCGGCGAGGATCATGAACACGCAGCAAGCGTAGCCGGCGCGACGGGAGGCGCAGCCAGTAAGCGCAATGACGCCGACGTTCTGGGCGAAGAGCACCGTCGGCGTCGTGGTGGCGAGGGGCGCGAGGACGCTCCAGACGCCGTCGGCTGTGAGGCCGCCTTGCACCCGCGCGTCGGTGTCGGGGCCGTCGACGTTGACCCCCGAGACTTCGGCCGTGGCGACGACGTCGCCGAGACAGCTGACGAGCGTGGTCAAGCAGCAGGCCAACAGAGGCAGGACGAGGCTGCCGCTAAAGCCGAGCGGGAACGTGTGGGCCCAGATGAAGGTGCCCCTCGGCGCGGCTTCGATGGCCGAGTGGTTGATGTAGCCAGTGGCGCCGCCAACGATGGCGCCGACGCAGAGGCCGATGGCCACGGAGCCGTTGCGGACGAGCGGCGATCCCCAGATCTCGACGGCCAAGATCGTCACGTAGACCAGGAAGCCGAGGCCGAGGAATTTGGGGTGGCCCCAGGGCAGCGGGTTCGGGGCATCTGAGTAGGTTCGGAAGTCAGTTCACCTGGGAGGGGGGCATTCGCGCGTGATTAGCTCCGACTCGTACCGATGTTGGGACACAACACAAAGAACCCCTCCTTCGGCCGCAGCATGCACGGCCCCGAGCCACCCGCCCAGCTCCGCATCCCGCTGCCCACCAACCCCGCCCCGATGCACATGAGCACCATCCCGCTCACCAGCTTGGGGAAGACCCTGCGCAGGTGCTGTGGCTTCACCAGACTCATGGCGATCTGGAATAGCATGACAACCGACACCGTCCCCAACAGCTGTCCGTACGCCTTCGGACACGGCAGTTTCCGGCCGTCCTCGGCCGTCGGACAGCGGCCAGCAGCATATTCGGTGGCCATGAAGTTCTGGGCGATCGGCACCACCGAGAAGGACTCTCCGACCACGCTCAGCATTCCCGTGCCGATCCAGTAGCCCGTGTTGAAGATGCGGAAGCGCACGATCTGGAAGAAGCTGAAGACACCGGAGAGGATTAGCGAGGCCGACACCAGGTACGAGACCTGGTCGGGGGTCAGGTTCGCGCCAGAGGCGCCGGCGATCAGGAGCGGCGGCGACACAGCTGCAGCAGGAATCAGCACACTCCCCTCCGGCCTGCACGCACGCACACATACCACCGCCGACCATGGCCAACGCGTGCTGGATGCCCAGCAGCAGTGTGAGCAGCAGCGGTATCCGGTCGTCAATCCCGAAGAACGGCTGCGGACGGCCCTTGTACTTCCTGTTGAACGGCGGGATGTCGGGGGTAAGGAGGTAAGTGTAGCTGCAGAGTTCCTGGCTCGTCAGCGCCGACCAGACCACAGCGACGCCGCAACACGCGGCAGGAATGGTGCGCACTCAAAGTCGCCTATCAGGCCCTCCCGAGTCGTCAACAGAAACACGGCTTCGCCCCACGCCGCCGCCAGCCACGCCGCCCGCCGCCCCTTGGCCGTGTCCATCGCCGCCGCCGCAGCTGCTCCTGCTGTGCCCGCTCCCGCTGCCTCCGGGCTCGACTGCAGCGACGACGCTGCCTCCGTGGTCTCGATGCCTCCGCCGGCCTTGTCGGTCTTGTCGTCGTTCTGCGCCATCGTCGTTGGACCTTACGAAGGCGATGTTGCGTCACAGCAAGGGGTGGAAGCGAGTGAACGAATAAATATCTAACGAACGAACGGGCTGGACGGCGATGGGGTGAGTTGCACGGGAAGGTATATGTGGATGTGGAAAAAATAAAATATCGAGCGAGAACGAAGCAACGCACCCAATCCACCCCTCCCGTCACTGGTCAGCAGCCAAATCGATCGGCAAGCGTCCAGTCAATATAGCGGCGACCTACATAAGCGTGGCACTTTTCCGATTCAACATCGCAGCCGTCGTCCCATCTCCTTTCGGCCCAACGCCCGTCGCCGAGCAGAGACACGTCCCCCTTATTCTATCCTCTCTATGGAGGAAAGCGGAGAAAAAAGAAAAAAGAAAAAAGAACGAACCACTCACGCCGCACGCACGCGACATCGCCCACTCCATCCACCACCCTCACGGATTCGGGAAGGGAAGCGGACCGGTGGCTGTCAAAAGGAAACAACCGAGACCTGTTGCCGGCGTCCGGTTACGGAGCAGAAATTCTTCGTCTCCGTGGCCGGTTTCGGTTACTGCAGACGGCCCTCACTTTTGCCCGGTGCGTCCTGCAGCTCCACATGTGGACGGCATCACGGCTGACTGAAAGTAATCGTCGGTCGTTCCGTTCGCAATCACAATTGGCTGCACGGAAGACGAGAACGACCATCGAATCAAGCCTTGCGGAGACGGCCACCCACGGTGTCTCGGGTACTCGAATCCCGAGACACTAAGCGGCTTGGCGCCACTCAGGTAGTGTGCTGCTTATTATGTATGTAGATTGCTTGTCACGAGTGATCGTGGGTGAAGCTTCGCGGTCGGGTATGAATGACCGCTAACTATGTATAGGCATACCGCCCACATACTTAAATCGCCATAACTTGACTTCGGTGTGCCTTTACCTCAGGATGGTAGAAACTGCGATCGATCCGCCCGGCGACTGACAGTTGCAGCAGGCTTCCCTGCTCTGTCGAAACCCTGCTCGTTGGAGGACATCACCCCGCCATACCAAATCCCCTCTCCTTCTACTTTCGGCAAAGGCCGTGGTTTGTGATATGTGCCTCTGGTCTTCTGCAGCTCTTCTTCAGATACTTCCCTCTCTGTGCGTTCTTGAAAGCGAGCAGATTCGGGTGCGATTTCGCTGGAGCATAACCCAACCTCTTCTCTGCTGGTGACTCGCTTTCTCGCTTCAACGGGTTGTGACTTGGTACTGCTGTTGCTCGCAGAGCTGTCATGATATGTAGAAGACAGCACTCTGTCGATTCTCCTCAGCCTTTCCCCCCTGAAAAAAAAAAGAAAATAATTAAAAAAAGCAACATGTCAACCAGCGTCTCGGCATTGGGTCCATACATATCATACATACATACCGGGAACTTTTCAAGCTGCCACCACACTAAGCCAGAAAAAAAAAATTAAGCTTGTGGCTGCAACCTGCAGGCGAGATGCTCATCCACCCCCTTCCACCCCCTAAAAAAATACCTAATTCCTATCATCACCACCTGCGTCTGCTCAACAGAATCTCTTCCGTTAAAATTCCCCTTCCCAAAGACGCGCCCCATTGGAAGACACAGCTCTTTCAGTTGGAAAATGCTATTCTACCGCTTGCGGAGTTCAGTGACATTTGCCCATCAGTCAGTGGCGTTTATAGGTTCCGAAACAAAAAGGGACAACAGAAAGGAGCCGATGAGCGAACGCCGTCCGAAAAAGAGCCTAGTTGGACTGTGAGGGTTTGTACAAACCGTTGATTTTGACGGAAACCGAGAAAATTATGCAGCACCCAAATTTTCAGTGCATTACGCGGCGCGACCCGACGAAAATTAAAGTGCTCTTGCTGGTATCTATTTTCCTTCGAATTAATACGTGAATCTTACTGATCAGTAGATCTGCCCACCGCCACTACCCCGCACGCCGACACTGACAAAAGTGCTTACATCTGACGTCTGGAACCGGTATGTCCACTGTCCAGGTGTTCGATGAACTTGGATCGGAAGTGTATGAGATGCCTAGATCTGTGCCAGTCGAGACTGCCGAAGAAGCACCAATACGGGATAATGGACGGACGGAGGCGATTCTAAATCTTTGCGCTATAGACCTTGGGAGTTGTAATTATTTGTTTTATAAAAATATAGTAGCGGGTCGCTTCGACAATTAACAAGTAAAAAGTGGAAGTAGCAAAAAAAAAATATTGGAGATTATGTTCGCACACAGTGTTATGTTTTTTGTTTTGTTTTTTTTAAAAAAGGGAGGGCGACACCGAATTCGACCAGCTGGGAGTCACCCGAGCCATTGCGTCACACACTAAAATTTAGCGTAGTGGCCGCTTGAAAAGATCCCGTACTCTATACATATGTACTCTTTACATGCCCGACGCACTCCACTTTCCGAAGAAGACGTGAACCCCTGTCCCCGACCCTTTGAGACACGGAGGTTGCTTTTTTTTTTCCCTTCTCTTTCACGTTCGCGTATCCCTCCAGTCACCCCTCGTATCTACATATGCAGATGGGTGGTGCGGCCGCATGGAATTTCGGGATTCCCTTTTCTTAGGCCCGGAAACACCGCGCCGAACGGTTATCTATCTTCCATCAAGCCCAATCCGAATGAGCGTCAAACGAGAAGCCGGTCGTCACTGGGCCCGGCCGACGAGCGCATTTTGCCCCTCTCCAGCTTAGTCATGAGCACAATTGGCGCTGCAACACGATCAGGCCCTCCCATCCTCGCAAGCACCCGAACAGAGAGCAGCAACTTTGACGGACGGAGATACTGGTGAGGTGAGGAAAGAGGCACGCAGGCGAGCTGCAAGTACTCGCCAACACCCAGGCCCGAATAATTGCAGGATGCTTCACTGAAGGACGTCTGAAACCAACCATATGTTTAAGTACTTAACAACCGAGCGAGACGGTTTGCAATACGTTTGTTAATACTGCCTGTTGGGGCTCAAGCGCGGGAGCTGGTGGGAGCACCAAGCGAGATTGGGTGCCGTCTGGCAATCTTTCTGGGCCGTTCAGGAGCCCGAGAGTCGACCCGTACTGCAGACACCACCACCCACTGCACAGACGGTCGTGCGAGCACAAAGAAGGAAGCCGAAAGCGATCGGCCGGGCCTTAGATAGTCGGATCACGGATTGAGCGAAGAGCGGTGGGCTAGGTATACAGTTGTATGGCGACTCGGCATTCGAGGAAGGACTGGCTTGGCATAAAAACTCATAGTTATAGGGTACAATCAAGAAGCTTACGGTGCGGAGTGTGCTACACTGGCGAGAGCACTCGAGGTCATCGCGGACAGATGGCGGCGACACAGGACCATGATATTCGCCGATGTGCAGGCTGCTATCAAACGCATGCTGAATATGTACTTATAGTGTTGGCGTAGGCCAAACCTGTGTGGTGTAGGCGAGGGAGGTCTAATTGCCAGTGAAGCCAAACAGAAAGAAGCGCATGACTGGGCATACAGACGATCAAAACCCAAAGATGTGCGGAATCGAAAACGGCCCCACAGATCGGGACCCTTCAGGGCAGACGACAATGACAAGGCGGCACTATCGGCTCAAAATCGGTCATGCCCTTGTAGCGGGATACCCGAAGTGGGCGGGAAACTTGAATAGTGATGAGTGTTGGTGCGGCACAGAGGCGATGCAGACTCGAGAACACCATTTCAGGAATGCCGGTCTTGGACAGTGTAGCTGGCAGATTTGTGGGCAGAGATCCGGAGAACATAAGCGAAGCGATCACAGCAAGACTCTTTGCAGACGTGAGATGCAGTGAGGCCATATTGAACTATGTATCTGGGGAAAACGGTGTTGGGGGGGGGGGGGGGGGGGGGGGGGTACGCACGGTATTCCCGAAGTTTGACGATCTCGTCACTGAGGACAAGGCCAATCGCCAAGAGATGCACGGGACGGGAAATGGAAGGTAACAGGAAATGCAGGGTGAAGGTGGTCAGCTTT
>Ga0307516_10007247_pt1 | contig 12777 bp, 10 predicted proteins | sample 19_EM_MG_FD_203310 | JGI IMG/M metagenome (GOLD analysis project Ga0307516, IMG submission 203310) | Populus trichocarpa ectomycorrhiza microbial communities from riparian zone in the Pacific Northwest, United States - 19_EM | ecosystem: Host-associated > Plants > Roots > Unclassified | place... | reverse complement strand
TGCGCTCCTGGGCGAGCCGCTCGGCCCGTTCGCGCTGGGTCTCCTCGCGCACCGGCATCAGCTCCTCAAGGCCGGTGAGATGGTCGAGCGGGTCCGCCTCGCGCTTGCGGCGCGGGCGGGCCGGGGTTCCGAGGATCGCCTGGAGCTCGTCCAGCATGGCGATGTCGTGCACGGAGAGTCCGTCCCGGCGCAGGGACCGGGCGACCTTGCGGACCTCGCCGGGATTGAGGATCCGGCGGGCCCAGCGGCCGAGCCGGCGCTCGTCGGCCATGGCGTCCAGGACGGCCTGCGGGGTCAGCTCGGGCCACCAGGCCCCGAGGAACTCCAGGAAGCTGTCCTCGGAGCTGACGTCCTCGTCGAAGGACGAGCGCAGCTCGGCGGCCAGCTCCGGGTCGGTGTGCCGGCCGCCCGCGCCGGACCGCGTCCACAGGGCGTCCAGGAGCAGCTTGCGGGCGCGCGGGCGCAGCAGGTTGACGGGCGCGGTGCCGCTGAGGGCGGTCTGCCGGATGCGGTTCAGCTCCGCGGCCTCCAGCTCCAGCCGCCGCCCGAAGGCGACCACCCGGAGCCGGGTGGGCGTAGTCGCGTCCCTCTGGACGCGCTCATCACTCTCATCGCGCTCATCGCGCTCGACGGTCTCGTCGGTCTCGTCGCCGAAGGCGAGCTGACCGGAGGCGAGCCGGTCGGAGTGGGCGCCGTTGGCGGCGCCCGGGCGCGCGGTGGCGCCTCTGCCTCGGCCGGTGCCGGGTCCCGCGCCGCCGGACTCACCTTCCAGCGCGCCCCGGGCGGCCTTCCGCAGCACCTTCAGCATGCGGTACGAGCCCTTGGCCCGGGCGGTGGCCGGGGAGTCGTACAGGGTGGCCTCGGCGGCGTCGACGAGGGAGCCGATCGCGCGGATGGCGACCTGGCCCTCCTCGCCGAGGGACGGGAGGACGCCCTCGGTGTACGCCACGAGCAGCGGGGTCGGGGAGACGATCAGGATGCCGCCCGCGTACCGGCGCCGGTCCTGGTAGAGCAGATAGGCGGCCCGGTGCAGGGCGACCGCCGTCTTGCCGGTGCCCGGGCCGCCCTCGACATACGTCACTGAGGCGGCGGGGGCGCGGATCACCAGGTCCTGCTCGGCCTGGATGGAGGCGACGATGTCCCGCATGGAGTGGGTGCGGGCCTGGCCGAGGGCGGCCATCAGGGCGCCGTCGCCGATGACGGCCAGTTCGTGTCCGTCGAGGCGGGCCTTCAGCTCGGGGCGCATCAGGTCGTCCTCGACGCCGAGCACCTTGCGGCCCTTGGAGCGGATCACCCGGCGGCGCACCACCCGGCCCGGGTCGACCGGGGTGGAGCGGTAGAAGGGGGCGGCGGCCGGCGCCCGCCAGTCGATGACCAGCGGGGCGTAGTCCTGGTCGAGGACGCCGATGCGGCCGATGTGCAGGGTCTCGGCGATGTCGGCGGTGTTGTCGTCCCGTACCGCGCCCTCGGCGGCCTCCACGGCGGTGTAGGCGCCGTCGGGCCCCTTCTTGCCGTCCTTGCCGCGGAGCAGGTCGATACGGCCGAAGAGGAAGTCCTCGAACTCGTTGTTGAGGCGGTTGAGGTGGATGCCGGCCCGGAAGACCTGTGCGTCCCGCTCGGCGAGGGCGCCGGGGGTGCCGACCTGGCCGCGCTTGGCCGCGTCGTTCATGAGGAACTCGGCCTCGTGGATCTTCTCTTCAAGGCGCTGGTACACCCGGTCCAGGTGTTCCTGTTCGACGCTGATCTCGCGCTTCCGCACGGAGTCCTGTGCGGATTCCTGGACCGTGTCCTGTGCGGCGACGCGAACGGCGGTTTCCTGCTGAGCCTGAGCGGCCACCGGGCCCCCTTCTGACGTGCTGGGCAGCCGTCAACCGTACGCGAAGGGGGCCCGGGGAAGCTATGTATCCGCGCTCAGCGATTCACGCGTCGACCTGGACGAGTTTCTTGCCGTCGAAGGTCATGACCTCGTAGTGGTCGGTCTCGTTCGGGGCGAAAGCCGCTCCGCCGCCGATGTAGAGCGGGTTCTTGGCCTTTTCGGTCTTGGCGTCCGCGAGGCCGTAGCCCCACTCGGGGACGGACCAGGAGGAGATCGTCTCGCGCTCGCCGTTCTTGCCCACGGCGATCAGGGAGCACTTGATCGGGCCCTTGACGTTCTTGAGCTCAAGGACGACCTCGGACCCCCAGTCCTTCTTCTGCGTGCCGATGGTCGCACTGACGTCCGTCGAGGGGTCCGTCGCCGTGACCTTGTCGTCCATCGACTCGAACGTGGTCTGGGCCGAGCTCGCCAAGGGGGTCGCCTGGGTGCCGCCGCCCGCGTCGCCGCCGTTCGCGGCCACCGCGACGAGCGGGCCGCCGATGATCAGCGCGGCCGCGGCCGCCACCATGTAGAAGCTCTTGCGGCGCTTCTGCGCGCGGCGCTCGGAGACCTCGTCGACGAGGTTGTTCACCAGCCGTGGGCTGGGCTTCGCGGACAGCGACTCACCGATGCCGGGGGTGCCGGAGGAGCCGGGCAGGTCCGCGAGCGCGGCCAGCATCGGCTCCATGCCGGCGAGTTCGTCGAGCTGCTGGGCGCACCACTCGCAGGTGGCGAGATGGGCTTCGAAAGCGGTTGCCTCGACATCGTCGAGCAGGCCGAGAGCGTAGGCGCCGACGGTTTCGTGTTCGTTCGGGCCCGGAGATCCCATCATGGGGCCAGACATACCCGTACCACCCGTACCGAATCCCTGTGATCCCCCGTACACACTCATCACGCCGTCACCCCCCGCTCCTCCAGCGCCAGCTTCATCGACCGCAGGGCATAGAAAACCCTTGAGCGAACAGTGCCGCTGGGTATGCCCAGGGTCTCGGCCGCCTCGTTGACCGTACGCCCCTTGAAATACGTCTCGACGAGCACCTCTCGGTGGGCCGGGGTCAGGTCGTCGAGCGCATCGGACAACGTCATCAGCCACAGCGCCTTGTCGATCTCGTCCTCCGCGGGGATGACCTCCAGCGGCGACGGATCGACCTCCTGCGGCCGGGCTTGCCGGCTGCGGTGGCCGTCGATGACGATGCGCCGGGCGACCGTCACCAGCCAGGGGCGTACCGATCCGGTCGCTCGATTGAGCTGGCCGGCGTTCTTCCAGGCACGGATGAGTGTCTCTTGCACGACGTCTTCGGCTCTCTGCCGGTCGCCGGCAACCAGACGAAGGACATACGCGAGGAGGGGTCCGGCGTGCTCCCTGTAGAGGGCACGCATCAGCTCCTCATCAGGCTCCGAGGGCTGGGACATGCGATGTCGGGCCCTCGATCCACGTTCATTGGCCACGACGGAATCCTTGCGCACGCCCACCTCCGATGTCCCGGGGTTCCCCCAGTCGGTCGCTCGTCCACAGGTACGGAGACGCCGAGTCGGGTGTTCAAAGTGAGGCGACAGTTTTCTTGTGGGTGTCGTGACGAGGCCGGACATGGCCGCACATTCCCACCGCGCGATCTTCACATTTTCGACACAAGGGCGAGATCACGCCAGCTGCCCGTCAGCCCTGTCGGGTAAACGACATGTAATCGAAATCACTTCGACAGTGCCTCCACAGAAAGGACATAACGCCGCTCAGGCGCGGGTGAGTGCCGCCCGGCGACGATGCCTGGCCACTCTTTCCCGGTTCCCGCAGACCTCACTGGAGCACCAACGCCTCCTGCGCCCCCGCGATGTGTCGAGGTAGACGATGGGGCAGTTGTCCCCTTCGCACTGTCTGAGCCCCGCCCGCGCGAGCGGATCGGTGAGCAGCTCCACGACGTCCCGGGCGACGGCCGCGAGCAGCGCCGTGCACGCGGGCGGCCCGTCCAGTTCCCGTATGAGCGTGCCGTCCGCACCGGGCACGGCACGGGGGGCCGGGGGCGCGGCACGGGCGATCTCGTTGACGTGGGTGAGCGCGAGGTCGTAGGGCCGCCCCTCGGGGGCCAGCCCGCCCGGCACCAACTGTCCGATACGGGCCCGCAGTTCACGGAATCCGACGAGCCAGGAGGTGTCGGCGTGCGCCAGCTCGGTGCCCACCGGGACGAGTCCCGAGCCGGCGATCCAGGCGCGCAGCACGGCGACGGAGCCGAGGCGTTCGACGGGGTGGGTGGTCGCGAGGAGATCCAGACAGATCCGCCCGGCATCGAACCGCAGCTCGTACGCGTCCGTGGCCGTACCCAGTGCCATGTGCCTGTCACCGCCTAGGGGTCACCCCGGGTGGGGAGGGGTGAGTGAGATGCCAGCGAAGGGGGTGGGGGGGAACCGTGCCCTCTAACAGTGCCTGCCCGATCCTGTCCCCGGAACCCCTCGCACCGGCGGTAAGAGGTGGGCAAAGCGCGGTGGCCGCGTACCTGGGCGATGCCCGTACCTCACAGGACCGTTTCCGACCCCGGCCCAGATCACTTCAGCCCGTCCGGCGCTTGAGGACGAGACCGTCCAGGCCGACAGCGGGGGCCAGGGCGGCAGCCCCCAAAAGACGGTCACGCAGACGCCGAGCGCCACAACACAGCACCGGCCCAGACCACCCACCCCAGCCCGTCCGGCACTTGAGGACAAAGCCGCGGCAGGCCGACAGCGGGGGCCCGGGGCGGCAGCCCCAAAAGACGGCCACCCAGACGCCGAGCGCCACAACACAGCACCGGCCCAGACCACCCACCCCAGCCCGTCCGGCACTTGAGGACAAAGCCGCGGCAAGCCGACAGCGGGGGCCCGGGGCGGCAGCCCCCAGAGGACGGTCACGCAGGCGCCGAGTGCCTACTCACCCGTCCGAATACTTCGCATCGGCGGCCGGATCCAACGCCAGCCGATACCCCCGCTTCACCACCGTCTGGATCAGCTTGGGCGCCCCCAGAGACGTCCGCAGGCGAGCCATCGCCGTCTCCACGGCGTGCTCGTCCCGGCCGGCACCGGGCAACGCCCGCAGCAGTTCCGAGCGGGCCACCACCCAACCCGGCCGTCGGACCAGGGCCCGCAACAGGGACATCCCGGCCGGCGGCACCGGCTTCAGGTCCCCGTCCACCAGCACCGCGTGTCCGCGGATCTCCACCCGGTGCCCGGCGATCGGCAGCGTCCGCGCCCGCCCCGGCAGTTCCTTGCACAGCAGCTGGACGAGCGGACCGAGCCGGAACCGCTCCGGCGAGACCGTGTCGACGCCGCGGGCCTGGAGCGGCAGCGCGGTGACCGGGCCGACGCAGGCCGACACCACGTCGTGGTTGAGCGCGGCGAGCAGCTCGGGCAGCAGACCGCGGTCCTCGGCCCGGGACAGCAGCGAGGCGGCGGCCGGCGCGCTGGTGAAGGTGAGCGCGTCCAGGCCGCGGGACACGGTGGCGTCCAGCAGCCGGTCCACCGGCCCGATGTCCTCCGGCGGCATCCACCGGTAGACGGGCACCCCGAGCACCTCCGCTCCCCCGGCCCGCAGCGACTCCACGAACCCGGGCAGCGGCTCACCATGCAGCTGTACGGCGATCCGACGGCCTTCCACGCCCTCCTCCAGCAGCCGGTCGAGCACCTCGGCCATGGACTCGGACGACGGCGACCACTCCTCGGTCAGGCCGGCCGCACGGACCGCGCCCTTGACCTTGGGGCCGCGCGCCAGCAGCTCCACTCCCCGCAGCCGGGCCAGCAGGTCCTCGCCGAGGCCCCAGCCGTCGGCGGCCTCGACCCAGCCGCGGAAACCGATCGCCGTGGTGGCGACCACGATGTCCGGCGCCTGGTCGATGACCTCCTTGGTCGCCGCGAGCAGCTCGCTGTCGTCGGCGAGCTGCACGATGCGCAGGGCGGGGGCGTGCAGGACCGCCGCGCCACGCCGCTGGAGCAGCGTGCCCAGCTCGTCGGCCCGGCGCGCGGCGGTCACCCCCACGGTGAAGCCCGCGAGGGGGCCGTGGTCCGGTAGCTGCTGTTCGTCGTACATAACTGTCGTCCCGCACTCGAGTCGGCACCTGCGTGAGGTGGTCGCACCCAGGTATGAGGTGCTGGCACCCGCATGCCGATCGAGCCTGTCAACGGTGCGTGACAGGCTCGGTTCGGCTTGATGTCAGCAGTGTTACGTCACACTTCCGCATAGTTGAGCTGCGGCTTCGTGTCGGTGGCCGCCGCCGTCGTGGCCTGGCGGACCGGACGCCGAAGGTATACGGCCCAGGTGACCACGAAGCAGGCGCCGTAGAAGACGAGAAAGGCGACGAAGGCGCCGGTGCCGGAGCCGTAGGAGAGGAAGGACTGCCGGAAGGCGAGGTTGATGCCCACGCCGCCGAGCGCGCCGACCGCGCCGATCAGGCCCATGGAGGCACCGGAGAGACGACGCCCGTACGCGGCGGCCTCCTCACCCTCCAGCCCCTTGGCCAGGGCCTTCGTCTGGAAGATGCCGGGGATCATCTTGTACGTCGAGCCGTTGCCGAGGCCGCTGAGGACGAACAGCACCACGAAGGCGCAGGTGAACAGGGTCAGCGACTTCTGCATGCTGGCGGCGATGAGAACCGCGGTCGCCACGCCCATCCCGACGTAGTTGTACAGCGTGATCTTCGAGCCGCCGAACTTGTCGGCCAGCGAACCGCCCACGGGCCGGATCAGCGAGCCGAGCAGCGGGCCGATGAAGGTGACGTACGCCGCCTCCAGCGGGGTGCGGCCGAACTGGTTCTGCAGGACCTGGCCGAAGGCGAAGCTGTATCCGATGAACGACCCGAACGTCCCGACGTAGAGGAAGGACATGATCCAGGTGTGCGCGTCCTTCGCCGCGTCCTTGGCGGCGCCGGTGTCGTTCTTCACGGACGCGAGGTTGTCCATGAACAGCGCGGCGAGGACCGAGGCGACGACGATCAGCGGGATGTAGATCCCCAGCAGCACCCGCGGGCCGCCACTGGCGCCGATGATCGCGAGCGCGACCAGCTGGATGACCGGCACGCCGATGTTGCCGCCGCCCGCGTTCAGGCCGAGCGCCCAGCCCTTCTTGCGGAGCGGGAAGAAGGCGTTGATGTTGGTCATCGAGGAGGCGAAGTTGCCGCCGCCGATACCGGCCAGCAGGCCGACCACCAGGAAGGTGTTGAACGAGGTGCCCGGCTCCATCACCGCGAAGGCGGCGACCGTCGGGACGAGGAGGAGGGCGGCCGAGATGATCGTCCAGTTCCGCCCGCCGAAGATCGCGACCGCGAAGGTGTAGGGCACCCGGACGACGGCTCCGACCAGCGTCACCATCGACGTCAGCAGGAACTTGTCCGCCGGGGTGAGCCCGTACTCCGGGCCCATGAAGAGCACCAGCACGGACCACATGGTCCAGATCGAGAACCCGATGTGCTCGGAAAGGACGGAGAAGAGGAGGTTGCGGCGGGCGACCTTCTCTCCGGTCTCCTTCCAGAAGGTCTCGTCCTCCGGATCCCACTGCTGGATCCAGCGGCCGCCCCTGCTCGGGGGTGCGGGGGCTGTGCTCGGGGCTGTCATGACGCCTCCACGGTGTACCGGGGCTCGGGTGTTTCGGGGAGTGGCTGAGTCCCGACGGTAGGGAGGGCGCGTTTCCGGGCTGTGGCATCCGGTGACCGGAAGGGAACGTTGCTCTCACCCGGCACGAAGGCGGGATGAGAGGTTTCCGAACCTCATGTGACTCGGTTCCTGGGCGAGCGACCACGGTCGGGCCGGCAAACCGGCCATCGGGGTTGCTTCACCCACTCCCAGCACCATATCGTTTCTCGATAACATCGATAAACGATAAGCAGGCGGGGAGCCATGACCGAAGACCGGAAGATGCTCGAACCGATGGCCACGGTCGTGTCCATCGTCCTGCGCACCCTGCTGGTCTTCCTGACGGCAGGACTCGTCCTCTCGGTCGCCCACGGCAGCTGGACTGACCGCAGCGTCTGCGTCACCGACCAGTCGACCATCGGCTCGATCACCGCCGACGTCTTCATCCCCGAGAACGGGGCTCAGGTCGACGCGATCCCCCGCTACTGCGCCGAGGCACCCGACGCACACCTGCGCTTCCTGAACGAACTCGGCGAACTGCCGTCGACGCTGCTGCTGATCAGCGGCCTCTTCCTGCTGCACCGACTCCTGCGAGGAGCGGCGCGGGGCGGTGTCTACACAGTGCGGACGGCATCCCGACTCCGACTGCTCGGCTGGTGGCTGCTCGCCGGGAGTCTGGTCGCCGGGATCATCGAGGCCAACGCCGAAGCGGCTCTGCTCGCGGCACTGGCCAAGAGCGAGGACTTCACGGCCGGAACCTGGCTGGGCATGTGGACACCTCCCTACCTGGCCGTACTGACCGGTCTGGGCCTGCTGACCTTCGCGCGGATCACTCGCGCGGGCACGTCCATGCGCGAGGACCTCGAAGGGGTCGTCTGATGGGCGCCGACGACCACGACGGTCATGACATCGAGGTGCACCTCGACAGGCTCCTCAGCGAGCACGGCATGACCCTCACGGAACTCGCCAACCGCGTCGGCGTGACCAACGTCAATCTGTCCGTGCTCAAGAACGGACGCGCCAAGGCGATCCGGTTCACCACCCTCACCAGGATCTGCGAAGTCCTGCGATGTCAGCCGGGAGACCTGCTCAGCTACCGCCCCGGATCATCCGCCGGAAGCCCCGAGGAGCCCTGACCCGCACGACCCGCACGACCGACCCGACCAACCCGACCGACCAGACCGACTCGACCGCGTTTCCCCTCCTCCCAACACGTTCCCCCGCACAAGGAGACCCAGATGTTCAGCGTCATGGACACCGGCACGAAGATCGCGATCGCGGTCACCCTGACCGCCCTGATCACCGCGGCGATCGTCCTGGTCCGGTGGCTCACCCGCCGCTGAGCCCCTCTGTCGGCGTACGTGGTTCGGGCGTACGCCGACACGCACGTCCGATACCGGCCGCCTAGAAGTGGCGGTCATTGCTTCCGTTTTGCAGGCGCGATTCCAGCTCCTCCACATACCCGAGCCGACGCCTGTAGAATTCACGGCCGCAACCAACTCCGGGAATCGGAGTTGGTTGTTCCTGTCATGAAGGCCTTGCGGACAAGATCTCGGCCGCTTTAGTCTTCGACGCGATCAAGCGGACCCGTCTCATCTTCGCCGCTGCGGTCGGCACAGCCGACCGCTTCCCCTACGGCCTCCTGACGGATCACGCCAGTGCGTCACGCCCCGCGCGTGAAATCCGCACGTAGACACGTTTCGTCACCCGGCCCTTTTTCATGCCGGAATTCTCCAAACACCTCCTGCGCATGCTGAGCCATGCCTGCTTACTTTCGAGGGCGACATGAAAAGACGGATATGGGCGACGGTCATCACCACGGTGATGACCGCGGCCCTCGGCGCGATCCCCGCGCACGCCTCGGCGTCGCTGACAACGACCACAGCGACCACGACGGAGGGCGACCCGATCGACCCGCCGCTGTACGACGCCGCCGCGGGTGGCGGCACCATCCGCGTCAACGTCGTCACCGAGAACCGTGACGATCTGTCCAGCGCGGCGAGCGTCGGTCAGACGCTGATGTCCTTCGAGACCCTGCCGATCGTCACCCTTCGCGTCGACCGGGCGGGTCTGGACGAACTGGCCGCCCAGGACGGCGTGGTCAGTGTCACCGAGGACACGCTGGACGCGCCGACGCTGGACGAGAGTGTCCCGCTCATCGGTGGTGACCACGCCATCAAGGCGGGCAAGACCGGCAAGGGCAGCGCCATCGCCGTCATCGACACCGGTGTCGCCACCAAGCACCCGTTCCTCCAGGGCCGTGTCGTCGCCGAGGCCTGCTTCTCCCCGATCGACACCGCCTACGGCGCCACCAGCCTCTGCGGCGACGGCACCGCCAAGCAGGAGGGCACCGGCGCCGCCAACTCCGCGGCCACCGAGTGCGCCACCCTTGAGGGATGCGACCACGGCACCCACGTGGCCGGCATCGCCGCGGGCGACGGCACCGGCCTGTCCGGCGCCCCCGCCACCGGTGTCGCCCCCGACGCCGACATCGTCGCCATGCAGGTCTTCTCCAAGTTCGACTCCACCAAATACTGCGGCAGCGCGGCCACCACGCCCTGCGTCCGCAGCTTCACCAGCGCCCAGATCGCCGCCCTGGAGAAGGTCCTGGCGCTGAAGCAGGCCGGCACGCCCATCGTCGCCGCCAACCTCAGCCTGGGCTCGGCCAGTTACACCACCGCCTGCACCAAGGACGCCCGCAAGACCATCATCGACAACCTGCTCGCCGCCGGTGTCGCCACGGTCGTCGCGGCCGGCAACAACGGCCTCGAGACCGCGGTCACCGCCCCGGCCTGCGTCCCCTCCGCCGTCTCCGTCGGCGCCACCACCGACGACGACGAGATCGCCTCCTTCAGCAACCGCGGCCCGCTGCTCGACGTCCTCGCCCCCGGCAACGGAATCATCTCCTCCGTCCCCAGCGGCTATGACTCAAAGAGCGGCACCTCCATGGCCACCCCGCACGTGGCCGGCGCCCTCGCCGTACTGAAGCAGGCCTACCCGACCGAGGGCATCGACAGCCTGGTGTCGCTGCTGGCCACCACCGGCAAGCCGATCACCGAGGGAAGTGTCACCGTCCCGCGTATCGACGTCGGCAAGGCCGTCGCCGCGACCGAGGAGAAGCCCGAGGCGGACAAGAAGCCCCGCGCCTTCCAGGTCGACAACGACAAGGACGTGGCCATCCCCGACGCCCCGACCGGTTCGGTGGGCACACCGGCCACCTCGTCGATCACCGTCTCGGAGTATCCGGGCAACGCGCCCAAGACCCTCAAGGCGTACGTCAACATCACCCACGCCTACCGGGGCGACATCAAGCTGGAACTGATCTCTCCCACCGGCAGCACGTACCCGCTGAAGAGCGCGAGCACCTCCGACGGCGCGGACGACATCGTCGAGACGTTCACGACCGACGCCTCCGCTTCGCCCGCCAACGGCGAGTGGAAGCTTCGGATGACCGACACCGACGACGGTGACGCCGGCACCCTCACCACCTGGTCGCTGATCCTCCCGACCCCGTTCGAGAACACCACCGCCAAGACCATCCCGGACACCGGCACCCTCACCTCCACCGTCGCCGTCACCGACATCGACGGCAACGCCGCCGGCCCGCTCCAGGTGTACGCGAACCTCACCCACACCAAGATCGGTGACCTGCGGCTCGTCCTCCAGAGCCCGGACGGGAAGTCCTACACCCTCAAGCCCTACGGCTCCGAGACGGGCGGCACCCTCCAGACCACCTACGGTGTGGACGCCACGGACGCGGTCGCCAACGGCACCTGGAGCCTGAAGGTCACCGACTCCGCCACCGGTTCCACCGGTGACCTCAAGGGCTGGTCGCTCGGGTTCCCGTCGTACGAGAACCAGACGGTGAAGGCCATCCCGGACAAGAACTACACGGAGATCTGGACCAAGACCTCCGGCCTGTCCGGAGTCGGCTCGGCCAAGCTCCAGGTGTACGTGCACGTCGAGCACGAGTACCTGGGCGACCTCAAGATCGACCTGGTCGCCCCCGACGGCTCCATGCACCTCCTCAAGGACAACGGCGAGGAGTCGGGCGGCACCCTCAAGAAGGTCTACACGGTCGACGCGACCGACCTGCCGGTCAACGGCTGGTGGAAGCTCCGCGTCGACGACGTGGGCACCGGCGACACCGGCACGGTCAACAACTTCGTGGTCAGGTTCTGACCCTCAACAGACGTACAACACACCGCAGACGCCCGGTCGGGGTTTCCCGACCGGGCGTTTCGCGTGCTCGGCCGGCGAATTCAGGCTGCCCTCCGACCCTCCCTTCGGGCATATCGACGAACAAAGCTCAAATCAAGCTCAGGCAACACAGGCAAGGCTCAAATGAAGCTCAAATAAGGCAAGGAAAGATTCCCCTCAGCCAGCCCTTATGGAAAGATCATGTCTGCGCGGGAAACGCCGAAGGGGAAAGGCGGAAACCGCGTGTAGGGGGGCCGCAGGCATTGTCGGAATCAATGTCTCCAATTGCATACCGCGCGCTTTCCCTGCTGCTTTATTCGCTTCGTGTTTCTCATCCACGTAACGGAGGCAGTAGATATGCGTAAGACCGTGAAGATGACCCGCAAGAGACTCGCCGGCCTGGCCGCTGTCACGGCGGCGGCTCTCACCATGGCCGCGATACCGGCGACGGCGTCCGCGGACGGCACCGGCACCACGCCGGAGGCCTACGAGGCCTACCTCGTGGAGCAGGTGGAGCTGGGTGAATCGGACGCCCAGGAGACGCTGGACCAGTACCAGGAGCTGTCCGACGGCGACAAGGAAGAATTCGTCACCCTCCTGAACGACCCGCAGCGCGGGCAGGAGATCGGGGACTTCATCTCGGACGTCTCCGACATCGAGACCATCGACGAAGAGGCCTACGAAACCGAGCTGCGCAAGGAGACCGAGGACGGCAAGGTCGTTCTCGAGGCGACGCTCGACGTGGAGGAGACCGAGACTCCCCCGACCACCGACGAGGAGCTCGCCGACCCGTCCGCCCGGTACTACGACCGGAGCGCCTGGTACAGCGTCTCCGACACCATTTTCGGTGTGAAGGTCACGACGGTGAAGATCGGCGTCAACTACCGCACGACCTCTTCCCGGGTCGTCAAGGTGTACAACGGGTGGGCCTCGCACCGGAACTGGGTGCCGTTCGCCGAGTTCTCCAACAGCCCGGTCAAGGAGTGGATCTCCGCCAACCCGGCGAACAACGCCCACGCCGAGACGATCTGGCAGGGCAAGTGGTCCGGCATCACCTGGGACGCCCGCGAGCGCATCTGGGCCGACCAGAGCGGTTTCAAGGGCGGCTACCTGAAGTAGGGGCAAGCGCCGGTGTG
>Ga0307516_10007246_pt1 | contig 12779 bp, 10 predicted proteins | sample 19_EM_MG_FD_203310 | JGI IMG/M metagenome (GOLD analysis project Ga0307516, IMG submission 203310) | Populus trichocarpa ectomycorrhiza microbial communities from riparian zone in the Pacific Northwest, United States - 19_EM | ecosystem: Host-associated > Plants > Roots > Unclassified | place... | reverse complement strand
GTCGCTCGCTGCGCGCGGCAAGTACCCCGACTGGCGGCCATTCCAGCTCGGGTTCATCCTCTCCGTACTGCCGAGCTTCCTCGACGGCCAGAAAGAATGGGACACCGTCGAGATCGTCTGGTTCGCGACCGGCGGCGGGAAAACCGAGACCTACCTCGGTCTTTTGCTTCTCGCCGCCTTCTACGACCGGCTCCGCGGGAAGAGGTCGGGTATCACGGCCTGGAGCCGTTTCCCGCTCAGGATGCTCTCGCTGCAGCAGACCCAGCGATTCGCCGACGCCCTCGCCGCCGGTGAAGTCGTCCGCCGTAGACACGGCATCAAAGGCCACCCCATCGCGCTGGGCTACTTCATCGGTGGCACCTCCACCCCCAACGAGATCCCGAAGCACCCGACCGAGACGAACCAGATCGACGTCGAGGACGACGCGATGCCCGCCCGCTACCAAGTCCTGACACGCTGCTCGTTCTGCGCCGAACCCACCATCGAGACCCGATTCAACCGCCGCGAATGGCGCCTGGAACACCACTGCCCCAACGAACGATGCGAGCTGGCCGGCGAACCCTTGCCGCTCTACATCGTCGACGCCGAAATCTACCGATTCCTGCCCACCGTCGTGATCGGCACCCTCGACAAGGCGTCGGTGATCGGCATGCAGGCCAACATGCGCGGTTTCGTCCACGGCCCCACCGCCTGGTGCACCCGCGAGGGCCACGGATTCACCTACGCCAAACGCGGTTCACGCAGAAACGGATGCCTAGTACCCGACTGCGACGCCGCCACACTGCCCATCAGCGACGAACAGCGAGCCCGCTTCGCCCCAACGTTCCGCCTGCAGGACGAACTGCACCTGCTGCGGGACTCGCTCGGCGCGGTCGACTCCCACTATGAGGCCATCCTCGACGGCCTGCAACGCGAACTCACCGGACGCACCTGCAAGATCATCGCCTCGTCCGCGACCCTCGAGGGGTACGCCCGGCAAGTCGACACCCTCTACTCCCGGCCAGGGCGAGTATTCCCTCAGGCGGGACCCACCGCCGGCCAGAGCTTCTGGAGCCAGGAAACCGATCGACTCCTGCGCCGATTCGTGGCCGTCTGGCCCCGCGGCGTCACCCTCGAATGGGTATCGGACCGCACCACGACCATCCTGCAGCAGAGCATCCGAGACCTCATCGCCGACCCCGAAACGATAAGCCGCGAGATCGGCATCGACCCGAAGCATGTCCCCGACATCGTCAACCTCTACGGCACCGACGTCATCTACGGCAACACCGTCCGCGACGTCGAGGCCGCCCGCCGCTCGATGGGCACCCAGATACCCATCGAACCGCTGCGCGTCGAGTCCCTCACCGGCCAAACCAGCTTCACCGAGGTCCGAGACGTCCTCGCCGACCTCATCAACCCCGGCGCCGACTTCGCCGACCGCGTCCACGTCGTCACCGCGTCCTCCATGATCTCGCACGGAGTCGACGTCGACCGCCTCAACATCATGACCGTGCTTGGCGTCCCACTCACCACCGCCGAGTTCATCCAGGCGACCGCCCGCGTCGGACGTACCTATCCCGGACTCGTCTACGTAATCCACAAGGTGGGCCGCGAACGAGACTCCACCGTCTACAGCCACTTCCGCGCCTTCGTGGAACAGGGCGACCGCTTCGTCGAACCCGTGCCGGTCACGCGATCGAGCCGCAAAGTCCTCGAACTCACCACCCCCGCCGCCGTAGAGGCCCGCCGCCTATTCGTCCACGAGCCGCGCTCACCCCAGCAACGGCTCACCACCATCCAGCTGCTACGCGAATACGTCAACCTCACCGGCCTCTCGCCTGAGGCCGAGGTCGACGCGATCGCGTCGATCCTGGGGATCCGCGACACCGAGTACCTACTGCGCGAGGACCTCGAGACCGACCTCATCGACGGGTACTTCGCGAAGCTGCAGGAGTACGGACTCGGACTGAAATGGCCGAGCGAACTACTCGATCGCCGACCGATGCTCTCGCTGCGCGACGTCGAGGCGCAGATCCCGATCAGCGACGACTAAACGGGGACCAATGATATGAAAGACACACGCAGCGGCTCACAAGTACTCTACGGATTCCTGCCACAGCAGACCGGCGACCTGCGCGGAGGTATCTACCGCACCACCGAGTGGCGCGATCCCAAACCCGTCGACGTCGACGACGCCATCATCCGGCGCCGCCTCATGGACCAGCTCAACGGATGGGCCAACCACGGCGACGACACCGGCATCACCGCGAGCGTCCGCCGCGGTGGTCCGCTCGAGGTCGTCGAGGTCAACCCCGATCGCGGCGTGCGCGTCGAGCGCTTCCCGAACGTCTACGTCTGCCGCAAATGCAGGACCGTCGAGGACCGCCTGGACCGCCCCTGCCCCCACTGCGGCGCCACCCGCCAATGGGACCAACTCCACTTCGTCGCCTACCACGAGTGCGGCTACCTCGAAGCGCCCGTCATCCCCCGATGCCGCACTCATCACCTGAGCCGCATGCCCTACCAGAAGAGCATGGACGCCAGCCGGATCCGCTTCGAGTGCCCCACGTGCAACACCTTGATCCGCCAAGGAATGCTCCCCCGGAAATGCCCCTGCGGCCGGTCGTGGGGCACCCGACGCAACGGCACGATGCTCGTCTACAACGTGCACCGCGCCTCCACCGTCTACGCCCCGCAAACCTTCACCCTGATCAACCCCCGCAGCCGCAAACGCATGGCCGAGGTCACCGAGGCAGGCGGACCCCGCCGCGCCCTGTCCTGGGCCATCTCCGGATTTCACGCCCATAAACCGGGAGCGGACCAGCACACCAACACCTCGACCATCAGCCGACTGCTGGACATGGGCTTCGACCGTCAAACAGCCGAAAGAATGGCCGCTGTCGCCGCCGAGGCGGGAGCGCTAGCTCCAGAAGACAACATCGGCGCCCTGGCCGCCGCCCCGGCCGCCCGCATCGAAGCCGCCGAACGCGAGGCCGTCGACATCGCCCTTGCCACCATCGAATCCCGAGTCCTCGTCGACGACCTCATCAGGCCCGAGACCCCGGCCCATGCCCGCCAAACCTACGAGAGTGACTACCCCGCGGCCATCGACCGCGCGGGATTCTCCGGCATCGACCTAATCGACCGGTTTCCCGTCCTACGCGCGGCCTACGGCTACACCCGAGGCGGACTGGAACCCGGAAAAACCAGGCTCAACCTCTTCAGCGGCCGACGCGGCACCCGCGTCTACGCCGACCCTCAAGACTCCGAGGCGCTGATGTTCCGCCTCAACCCACTCCGCGTACACCAGTGGCTGACCAGCCGAGGACACACCCTCGACCCCGCAACCGATGAGAGCGAGGCACGAGCGATCCTCGCCGCGTCGATCTCCGTACCGGACCGCTTCGCCGACGAGGCCCAAGCCACCCCAGCCGGCCGCGACCTCATCGAACTGGTCCATACCTATGCTCACCGGGTCATCCGCAACCTATCGGTTTTCGCCGGTGTAGATCGCGAGAGCCTCGGCGAGTACCTTGTTCCTAGCCATGGTGTCTTTTTCGTGTACGCGGCTACCCGCGGAGATTTCGTGCTCGGTGGCGTGCAAGCCGTGTTCGAGAACGACCTGCATCACTTCCTCAACACAATGCTGAGCGCGGAAACCCGATGCCCGCTCGATCCCGCCTGCCGCCGTCACGGTGGCGCGTGTCAGGCGTGCCTGCACCTCGGAGAGCCTGTCTGCGACCGCTTTAACCACTATCTCGACCGTGCCGCACTTTTCGGAACCAGGGGTTTCTTAGCTGCACAGTATCGAGCTCCTTAGGGAAGGATCTGTTCTGCTGCCGAGCGCTGATCGCCAGCTACAAGGCGACTCGCCCCGTGTCCGTCGGCCAGGTCTTCTATCAGTCACTCTGACGGTCGCTCATCATGTGCGATAACCTCTTCGGGCACGAGCCTGCCGTGCCGATGGTCCACTTGGTCTACCCAGTGCGGGTCAGTATGAGGAGAGGCCGCAAATGCGCGTCTCCGAATGAAGGGGCTTTTGATTGATGTTTGTACGGATTTGGTACAGTCGCGAGGACGTGAAGTAGTGCCGCCCCGCCGACGTGAGCGCGGAGAGATTACTTCTTTCGCGGATGCTTTCGCTATCGATCTAAATGCTGCGCTTCTAGCGCAGTTGCCTGCCAGTTTGAATGCACTCGAACCGATCGCCCTAACCGATGATAATACGGCCCAGCTCAAATTTGAACATGGCGTCTATCAACTTTTCCATGAAGATATTTCGGTGTACTTCGGCAAGTCCCAAGACACGCTGCGCGTTAGGCTAAACCAGCATCGTCGACGATGCGAAGGGCGACTGGGCATTGAGGCGACGGACATGAAATTTCGATGCTTGTATGTCGATAAGTTTGTTGATGCCGCAGCGCCCGAATCGGTTCTAATCAAGCGCTACAGAGAAGAAGGTTTAGCTTCTTGGAACATCTCGGAAGGGTTCGCTCCTAAAGATGTAGGTCGCGGGCGTCCAGACGGTCGGCCCGGTCAATGGTTCATTGACAGACCCGTTGATTATCGAGTAGAGCTCGACCTCGCTGAAGTTGCTGGGCGAGAAATCTCTGTCCTGGAAGCGCTGAAGGCGCTTAAGCGGGCAGTTCTCTTCGATCTCTTCCGTTTCGCCTCAGACAAGAGCGGGATGGATCTAGACCTAGCGGCAGTTGAAGATTACGAAGGACGAACTGTAGTTCTCGAAACTGGTTCTGTGCCACTGATGCGTCATCTGCGACGAGTGATTGAGGCTCTTCCGGATGGCTGGCAGGCGACAGTGCAGCCACCGGGCATTACCGTGTATCGAGAAATCGTCAACTATGCTTACTCGATTAGCGGATGGCGCCGACAGGGTGGCCAGGTGATTTCGATTGGCAAGGGAAGATCCCTCCCGAACACGCCGTTGTATGCCTGACGATGGACTCGACCACGGATCCCGACGACATCACTCGGCAAGACACGGCGGCCATGACCGCGTGCCGCCCCAACGTGAGCGTGCATGCTGAGCGGCACCCCGATCCCGAAACAGAATCGCCCAGATTGATGCGGCAGGATCGTCGATGAACTGGGGGCAGGATGACTCGCAACACCAACGGTTTAGGAGACACGTGTCCGAGACTGCGGTCGCTCACGCCATTCTGTCTGCGGCGCCTCTAACCCGGTCTCTCGTCGATGACGCGCGGTCGGGTCTCACGAGTGTCGAACCGGTCACCGGTCGGATCGAACGACGACTCCATTCGATACCTCGCGGACCCGCGTGAGCGCGAGGCACCAGACGTATCTAGACGACGTCGAGTTCCACGATCCGTGGGCAGAGGTCGCCCGCCATGTCGGCAACACGGTCCCCGCGCTTCTCGAGCGATTTGTCGCCGGCAGCGTCCACAACTCGTTGACTCAGGAGATGAGCGACTGATGACCGCTCGGCTCAGCACTCTCAACCTCACGCCGTCACCACGAATCTTGGAGATGATTGCCGAGGTCGACCTGCAACTTCACCAGTGCCTCGGGGAGTTGATCGACAACTCGTTGGACGAACTGATCGAAGCGTCAACGCGCGACCGATCGCTGGAGCCTCGGATCGACATCACGCTGCCGACCTCCGGCGCGGCCGGTAAGTCGTCGGCCATCACGGTGAGCGACAACGGCCGGGGCATGTCGCCCGAGCAGCTACAGCAGGCGCTCAGCGCCGGCACCTCAGGCAAGCAGCGCTTTGGCAGTCTCGGCCTATTTGGCATGGGGTTTAACATCGCCACGGCGCGTCTCGGAGCCGTCACCGAGGTCAGGACCGGGTGTCGAGGTGACGATCAGTGGGTGATTGCGACAATCGATCTCAGGGCGATGCAGCGCGACTCCACCTACCAGGTCCCGTTGCGTTACGAGGACAAGTCGCGTGAAGAGCACGGCACGCTGGTCACCGTCACCAAACTTCGCGAGGACATGGTGACGAGGCTGAAGTCCACACGCGCGATCAGGGAGACGATGAGCCTCCTGGGGCGCGTGTACACGTACATGCTGCGGGACCCGCAAGCGGGCCACTCGGGCGCCGAGCTCATGGGTGGGGCCAATCAGCGCCTGTACGTCAACGGTCGCGTGGTCGCGCCCCACCTTCCATGTGTTTGGGACCCAAGCCGTTCCGTGCCCTATATGGGTTCAGACGTCCGCGCCGCGACCGAGATCAATATCCCGCTCACCAACGCGTACGCCTGCATGAACTGCGGCCGCTGGTACAGCGCGGCCTACGAGGAGTGCGTCGACTGCGAGAGCACCGACATCGAGGAACGGGAACGGCGGATCTGGGGCTGGCTCGGCATCCAGCGGTACGCCGACAAGTCCGACTTCGGGCTGACCTTCCTGCGCCACGGCCGGGCGATCACGTACCAGGACAAGTCCCTGTTCAACTGGGAGACCCCGGACGGTGACTTCGAGCTGGAATACCCGGTGGAACTCGGGATGGGCCGGATCGTCGGCGAGATCCATCTCGACCACGCGCCCGTGAACGTGCGGAAGACCAGCTTCGACACCTCATCGCACGAATGGCGTTTCATGGTCGAGAAGATCCGCGGGCCGGAGCCTCTCAGGCCGAAGAGGGCCAAGCATCTCGTCGGACACGAGAATGTGTCTCCGATGAGCCGCTTCTTCAACGCCTACCGCGAGAACAAACCGGGTCTTCGCTACCTCGTCCCAGGTAACGGCACCAGCTCGATCCATGAGGCCACCAAGGGCTGGGCGAGCAAATTCCGCGCCAACGATCCTGAGTACCTCACCGATGATAAGTGGTACGAGGCCGCTGAGGCGCACGACCGGATCAAGAACGGTCCGCCACCCGGCCCGCCGCCGGCGGCCGACGATGACGACTGGCTTGACAGCGAAGGCCTCGGTCATCTCGGCGAGACGAGCGACGAGCCGGCTGGCGGCCCTTCCGGACAGGAGCGGCCGGCCGATGAGCCGGAACCGATTACGCCGGAGACCGAGGACGAGCGGTTCGCCCGGTGGCGGTCCGCCGCGATGCTCCTGCCGGACACGGACCGGGAAGTCCGCATCGGCAACACGCAGCCTGTTCTGCGCGTCTACGTCACCTCTGGAGTCGAACTGAGCATGGACGGCCAGAGACAGCCGTCCGCCATTCGGATCGTCGCCGGCGAGATTGAGATCTACGTCGACGCCGAGGCGACACTCATCCGCCAATACGGGTGGTCGCCGTTGAACCTCGCCCTGGTCTGCTGCGCGCCACGACTCAAGAACGTCTACTCCGTCGACGGATCCTTCGACAATCTGGTGACCTCGATCCTCGAACAATTCCCTGATCGCCGGGTTGACGCAGCAGCCGTACGGGCCCGCGGTGACGCCCTTCTCGAGAATATGCGCGAACGCCTCGCCCAGCTCGCGCCGAAGAATCCACACGCGTACTGGAGTGCCCTGTCCGCCGAATCAAGGCGCGCCGCCGAGGCGATCGCGGTGAGCCTCACGCCCGCCGTCGACTGGAGCGGCGCCGTCGAAAGCGGAGAATTCGCGGGCTACCTCAGCGCGGAGGGCGTCCACGACCTGGTGACCAACAGCCCCACCCTGGTACTCGACGGAGCCCTGTTCCGGACCACCTACGCCTCCCTCGGTGAGGACACCCAGGCTGACCAGATCTCACGGGTCGGCGCGCTCTTGGCCGACCTGCGAAGGATGGCCGCAGGGCCGCCCATCCGCAAGACGCTGGAGCTGTCTCGGCTGCTACTAACCGCCGACCTACTCGATGACGAAATCGTCACGACATGACGAACTCGTTTCTCGACCCGGCGTTCCTGATCGAGGAGGGGCCGAAGGGCTTCACCCGGCAGCTTGAACGACTACTTGGTCTCATCGCGTTCACCGAAGTCGTCAACGTCGACGGCCCGGGCGACAAGGGCGCCGACATCATCGCTCGCCTGAAGGGGCAAGACTGGGTCTTCCAAGCGAAGTGGAAGAAATCGGGGTCCGTCGACTATGACGCCGTGGACGAGGTCCACACGGCGATGCGCCACTACGGCATCCACCGCGCGGTGGTCGTGACGAATAGGACCTTCACCCGAAAAGCCCAGGAGCGCGTGCGGGCGCTGCGTGACGTCGGAATCAACATCAGCCTATGGGACGGAAGCCGACTCGCGACCGTCTACGACCGTGCCCCCGACAACGTCAGACCGTTCGACTTGCATCTATACCAGGACCGAGCAGTAGAGGCCACATGGGAGGCGCTCGCTGACGCCGGCCAGGCCCTGGTCTACCTGGCCACCGGTCTCGGGAAGACCGTGGTCGCTGGCCGAGTGTTGAGACGCTTCCTGCTCGCGAACCCGGGCGCGCGCGTGCTGGTCACCGCACACATGATCGACCTTGTGGAGCAGCTGGAACGCGCGATGTGGCGTGATATCCCGAAACATGTCCCCACGCGCCTCCTCCACGGTGACTCGAAGCCGCAAGCCTTGCCGGGCGTGACCTTCGGTGTAGCTCCGACGGCCCGCGGCTACATCGAGTCCGGCTATTCGCCCGGCCTCGTTATCGTGGACGAGGCTCACCACGTCGGCGAAACCGGCAACTACGCCACGTTGCTCGATCGCTTGCCCGAGGCCAAGCGGCTCGGGGTGACTGCCACGCCGTGGCGTGGTGACAAGTACGACATCGAGCGAACGTTCGGAAACCCAGTCGTCCGGGTGTCCATCTCGCAGGGCATGAACCTCGGCTACCTGGCCGACGTCAAGTACCGCGTCTTCGCCGACAACATCGACTGGGACTTCGTACGAGAGGCCTCCGAGCACGGCTACACCATCAAGGACCTGAACAAGCGCCTATTCATCCCTGAGCGAGATGACGCCGTCAAAGGGCACATCGAGAAGATCTGGGACCAAACGCCGAATCCGCGAGCCATCATCTTCTGTCAGACGATCGAGCACGCGGAGCGGATGCGCGACTTGATCGCGCTGCGTCCCGGATGGGAGCGGGCCGCGACGCTGCACGCCAACCTGAAGACCAGAGAGCGGCGCCAGCGGCTCTTGGGCTTCCGCTCCGGCGAGGTGCCGATCCTGGTAGCTGTGGACATCCTCAACGAGGGCGTCGACGTCCCCGACGTCAACATCCTGTGCTTCACCCGTGTCACCCACAGCCGGCGGATCTTCGTGCAGCAACTCGGGCGAGGTCTCCGCCTATCAAAGGGCAAGACCCACGTGGAAGTTCTCGACTTCGTCAGCGACATCCGGCGCCTCGCCGAGGTCTACGACATGCGTGAACAGGTGTCCGAGGCCGAGATCGAACAGGTGTCGGTCGGGCGCAACCAGTTCGTCTTCGAGGACCTGCGCGTGCGGGACCTACTGGAACAGTGGATGGCCGACATCGGCGACTTGGGTGGCGCCGACGACAGCGTGCGCCTCGAATTCCCACCCATTGGAGGAATCTGATGGCCGCGCTTCCAACCCAGGTACGCACCGAGGTCATCATGGAGATCATCCGCCAGATGGACGCGGCACGCTGGGAGGAATTATCCGCAACGGTAGCTACCGACATGTACAACCGCTTCGTGAAAGACCCGAAGATCGGCGGCAGACTGGCGCCGTTCATGACGGCGCACCAAATCAGGGTCTGGATCAAGGACGGGCCGGCGAAGGAGTACCGTCGCGCGCTCGAGGGCATCGGGACATACGCGACCTTCACGAAACGCGCCTATCCTGGCCCAGCGTCCGTCGTCCGTCTCGCGCTCGGAGACCAATGGTCGCCGAGGCCGGACACGATCGAGATAAAGCCCATGAGGTGCTTCGCCGACGGCCCCACCGGCGCGTCCATGTTTATCATCTGGGGGCCGCTCAGCGCCCTCCAAAGCCTGATCTGGAACTCCTGCCTGATCCGCGCCCGTGATCCACTTCAACCGATCACCGTGGTCATCACCAAACCCAACAGCGCGCCCCTGTCGCCCGCCGACTGGGACTTAGTGAAAGCGCTTAGCGCCATCGTGGACGCCAACTGCCACCAGATCACGTACGCCGTGAGCCGGAAGCTCGGAGATTAGCTACGTAAGGGACCAGATGCTTTTCCCTCCGTGGCGGGTTGTCAGCGGCAGACTCCGGCGCAGAGGGCGGGTTGTCACCCTCGGTGGTACCGACGATGGTAATCCGTCGGTGATCGCATGTCGCCTTGACGGCCGCGTCGACGCCCGCACACAGCAGTGGTCGCGCGTCCCGCATCGCTCGTCTAGCACCGGGGGTCATGCCGGGCCGCCGTCGGTGACCCGGCATGGGGTCCGAGTTGGCGCATGGTTAGGTTCGCGCGCCAGATCACGGCCACCAGAGGCATCCGATCCGGCAGGTCCAGGGCCACCCGTCAGGGGCCGCCCGTCGGAGGTGGCATCACCGCCGCCTCGGTGACCAGACGCATCAGCCAGCGGAACTGCGTCGGCTGCAAGCCCGTGAACGGGTGGATCAACTCCGAGCGGGAGACTGAGAACATCTGCACCAATCGATGACTACCTACCGTCCGAACCGGACCTCCACCAGGTTACGAGACATCGCTTGGTCACTCTTTTGAGCAGCCAGTGCTGTTACAGCTCTTCCTGCTGTTGCGTGGTTCTACGATCTCAGGTGATCGAATCGGGCATCCGGGACGATCTGGTAATTTCGCAGCCGACGACGAGCTGTGGAAGACGATGCATGACGAAAGAGGTCGCGAACTCTACGCCCACGCCGCAGTCGCTGGCCCCAGCGCAAGCAAGGCGACGAGTTCCAGACCTTGATCGACAGTTCGGCATCCCTGCACACGAGGCTCAGCGAAAGAGCGCCGTCAGCGGGACCCAATCGCAAGGCGTAGGCGCCTACCGGGAGTAGTTTCACATGTCACGGGGATTGCCGTTCAAGAGTTGCTCTTGTCGTGATGAGAACAAGAACAAGATCGGCGCAAAATGTCTGAGGCTGCGTCGTGCCTGTGGTGCGTGGAGTGCCGCCCACGGCACGTGGGCCTACGGGATCGAGCTACCGGTGCAGCCCGATGGCAAACGGTGGCGCCTGTGCCGTTTCGGTTTCGCTACCCGTGAAGCGGCACGCGTTGACCGTAGCCGCGCACAGTCGCTACTCGAACTCGCTGGTGACGACACCGCAGTCGGCAACGAAATTGCGCGCATACTCAAGGACACGAAGAGCGGTCGACCGTTTCCCGATCGGGATGCTGTTGCCCGCCGCGTCCGCGCCGGGCTCGTGGCATCTGCGGCGATGACTCTGGGTGACTACCTCTGGCAGTGGCACGCCAGTCGCCGCAAGGTCCGACTCACCACGTTGGTCAGTTACGCGGCCCATATCCGCGTTCATCTCGTGCCGCACCTTGGTCACATCCCGATCGATCGGCTCCGAGTCGGCCATCTCCAGTCGATGTTCGACAGCATCAGCGACCGTAACCTCCAGATCGACATCGCCCGCTGCAGCGATGACGTCCAGGTCCAGGCATCGGTCAGAGGTGTCCGTAGGACGGGCCCGGCAACGATGCAACGTATCCGCGCGACCCTGCGTAAGGCCCTCAACGATGCGATACGCACCCATCGACTCATCGATCAACCCCGCCGCATACGTCGAACTGCCATCAGTTCAAACACCGAGGGCGCGGGTCTGGACCTCCGCCGCCGTGCAGCAGTGGAAGGAGACGGGACTACGGCCCAGCAGCGTCATGGTGTGGACACCCGAGCAGGCCGGCGCGTTCCTCGATCATGTCGAGGACCATGACATCGTCGTCTACCCCATCGTCGCTCTCATCCTGCACCGGGGCCTGCGTCGCGGCGAGGCACTCGGCCTGCGCGAAAGCGATGTCGACCTGGAGGGGAGGACCGCGACGATCACTCAGCAGCTCACGACCGTCGGCTATCGACCCGTGATCAAGATCGTCAAGAGTTATGCCGGCGACCGCATCATCGCGCTCGACGCCTCCACGACTACGGCGTTACGCATCTACCAGCAGTGGCGGGAACGCTGGCGGGCCGACGCCGCCTGGCCGAAGACCGAGTTGTTCTTCGTGCGACCTGACGGTCGTCAGTGGCATCCCGAGCAGGTCAGCGATCGCTTCGAGCGACTCGTCGCAGATTCCGGGCTGCCGCCGATCCGGCTGCACGACCTGCGGCACTGCGCCGCGACGCTGCTCAAGGCGTCCGGATCCGACCTCAAGGACATCCAGGAGGTACTCGGGCTCTCGAGTATCACCGTCGCTGCGAACACCTACACCTCGGTCGTGCACGAACTCGAGTCCGAACGCGCCAAGGCCGAAGCCGCCTCTGCCCTGGTGCCACGCCGATCAGGTGCCGCAGTCGGCACATCTGCGAGACACCCGCAGGAGAACGACTCAGGTGGGCCGCCGGGGACTCGAACCCCGAACCTAAGGATTAAAAGCAGCTCTTCAATATTGCAAACTTGAAACAACGCTCTCACCTGTACAAACGCAGGTCCATACTGTCTAGTATGGACCTGGGGTGTCCCGTGGGTGATCCCATGTCGGCAATAGTTCGCCACCTCGGGCGAGAATTCAGTTACGCAGAGCGACGGCTCGGCTCAGTCGAAACCTCGGAACTCGGGCGTACGGTGGGGCACCATCTTGTATATCGCCACCACGCGCCCACTCCATCTGCTATGCGCAAATGAGGCTTGAGCTGCAGAAACGGCGCGCAGCCTATCCCGCGACGGCAAGGGCCCCCAGCGGACGGCTGACTCTGCTGCGGTCCGGTACCCTGTCTGACGCGGGCTGCTAGCTCAATGGCAGAGCTGAGGACTTTTAATCCT
>Ga0307516_10007245_pt1 | contig 12780 bp, 14 predicted proteins | sample 19_EM_MG_FD_203310 | JGI IMG/M metagenome (GOLD analysis project Ga0307516, IMG submission 203310) | Populus trichocarpa ectomycorrhiza microbial communities from riparian zone in the Pacific Northwest, United States - 19_EM | ecosystem: Host-associated > Plants > Roots > Unclassified | place... | reverse complement strand
CTGGGCCTGGGCCGTGGGCAGCGCGGCGGCCAAGGCCAGCGCCGCTGCGGCGGCAAGCAGCGGGCGGCGGGCGAATGCAGTGAATATCATGATGTCTCCTCCTGTTGTTGGGATATGCGGGTTCAGTCCCGCTCAGGGTCCAGGCCGATGGCGCGCACTTGGGCTTCCAGTGCGGCATGGCGCTCGGGGGTCAGCGCCACCAGCGGCGGCCGCACGCGCAGCCATGACGCGTCACCCGTACGCAGGGCCATGATGCCCTTGAGGGCCGGCATCAGGGCGTACCCACCCAGGCAGGCCAGGAGCCGGTTCACCTTCGCCAGGTCTTGTTCGGTGCCCGGGGCGTCGGGCTGCGACACGAGCCGGTGCACCAGCCGCGGCATGAAGTTCGCCAGCCCGCTGACCGCACCGGTGCTGCCGCGGCGGCCCAGTTCGGGCAGGTCGGGCTCGTTGCCCACGTGCACGGTCAAGGCGGGCATGAAGGCCTGGACCAGCGCCAGGGAGTGGGCACGGTCGCACTGGCTGTCCTTGATGCCCACGATGGTGTCCGGGTAGCGCCGCCTCAACTCGGCGATCACCGCGTGCGACAACCCCACCCCGGCCACCTGGGGGATGTGGTACAGCATCAGCCGCAGCCGCGCATCGGCCGCGCCATCGATCACGTAGCTGAACGCGTCGATGATGCCGGCGTCGCTCACGCCCTTGAGGAAGAACGGCGGCAGCATCAGGCACCCCCACGCGCCCATCGACAGCGCGTGTTTCGTCAGCGCCAGGGTTTCGGGCAGCGCAGCGCAACTGGTGGACACCAGGATCCTGGCTGCCGGCACGCCGCCTTCGACCAGCGCGTCGACGGCCGCACGGCGCTCGTCAAGCCCGAACGACGGCCCTTCACCGGTGGTGCCGAACGGGGTGACCCCGCCGCAGCCGGCCGCGAGCAAAGCACGCCCGTGGGCCGCGAAGCCTGCGTGATCGATGTTCAGCGCCGCATCCAGCGGCGTCAGCAGCGCCGGCCAGATGCCATGCAAGGAAGCGGGTGCGGTCATTCACGACTCCAGGAAGCCCGGCGGCAGCTCGGGACGGGGCAGGCCGAGCACGCGCCGGTGCGCGCTCGTGATGTGATGGGCCAGGCGGTGGCCCACCGCGCCGGCGTCGCGCTGCCTCAGCGCGGCAATGAACCAGAGGTGCTCCTGCATCGCCGGCAGCAGCGCATCGGGCGAGAGCAGCGAGCCTTCCAATCGGATCAGCCGCACGCGCAGGCTGTTGATGCGGTAGACCTCGGAGATCAGCTCGTTGCCCAGGGCGTCGATCATCAGGTCATGCAGGCCCCAGTCGACCGTGGTGGCGTCGGTCAGCAGCGCGTCATCGATGGGGCCCTGGCGAGCTCGCTGCACGATGCGATGGTGCGCGTCCTCGATGGCCGCAAGGTCGGCCTCGGATACCGTGGCGCAAAAGCGCTGGGCCGCCTCACGCTCCAGCACCAGGCGCAGCTGGAACGCGTTGTTGATCAGCTTGAGATCCACATGCGCAATCTGCAGGCCGCGCTTGGGCACCGTGCTCAGCAGGCCTTCGGCTTCCAGCCGCGGGATCAGCTCTCGCACCGCGCCCAGTGGCATGCCCAGCAACTGCATCAACTCGCGCTGCGAGATGAACTGCCCGGGCCGGATGTTGGCCTGCACGATCTGCTGCTGGAAGCTTGCGTACGCCTGGGCACGCAGCGAGGGTGCAGCGCGGGGGCTGGCGAGGATGGAAGAACGGCTCATTACCTGCGTGATGCCCTGGGCTGGCTCCGTGGAATGGAACTGACATGTTAGTCACCACATAGTGCGCAATCACCCGAAGAAACCCTCAGGTGCGCCGCCGCTCCCACGGTGGCGCGATGGCCGCGCCGGGCCGGTCCGGGTAGGCAAAATGCCCCCGATCCATTCCATACCCTCGAGGATCCGCACATGCCAGAGTCTTTGTTCATCGTCACCGGGGCGTCCCGCGGCATGGGGGCCGCCATGGCCGAACAACTGCTTGCACCCGGCCATGCCTTGCTGTGTATCTCGCGCAGCACCACCGACCTGCTGCACGCCAAGGCCGCACAAAGCGGCGCCCACCTGACGCAATGGCCGCGCGATCTGGCCGACGCGCCGCAGGTGGCCGGCGAGCTGGAAGCGTGGCTGCGGGCGTTCGACGGTCAGCGCTTCAATGAAGCGGCACTCATCAACAACGCTGGCGTGATCACGCGCGTCGGGCCGATCGATGAGTGCACGACCGCCGAGCTGTCCACCGCCCTGCGTGTGGGCCTGGAATCGGCGCTGCTGCTCACCGCGGCGTTCCTTCGCGCCACGCGCCCTTGGCAGGCCATGCGCCAGGGCCGGGTGAAAGTGCTCAACATCTCGTCGGGCCTGGGCCGCCGCGCCATGGCCGGCAGCACGCCGTATTGCGCCGCCAAGGCGGGCATGGACCACTTCTCGCGTGCGGCCGCGCTCGACGAAGCGCATCGACTGGCCACCGAGGGTGCGGGCGCGAAGATCGTGTCACTCGCGCCCGGCGTGATCGACACCGACATGCAGGCGCAACTGCGCAGCTCGGATGCGGCAGGGTTCCCGGACCAGGGCAACTTCCTGGATCTGCATGCCGCCGGCCAACTGGCCACGCCACACGACGCCGCGGCCAAGGTGCTGAAGTTCCTGAGGCGCAGCGATTTCGGCCATACGCCCGTGGCCGACGTGCGCGACCCGGGATAAAGCCCCAGGCACGCTGCCTGCCCCGCGGAGGAGGCGGCGTGCCTGGGCTTGCGCCTCGTCAAGCCGCCGCAGCGCCAACGCGCTACTTTTGGCCGCTTCACGCCCCATTCGCCGAGAGACCCAGATCTGCCACGGAGTTCATCATGTATTCACGCATCCTCGTTCCCATCGACGGCAGTGAAACCTCCCACCGCGGCCTGGCCGAAGCCATCCAGATGGCCAAGCTCACCGGCGGCCGGATCAAACTGCTGCATGTCTTCGACGCGCAGTCGCTGGCCACCTACCCCGTGGCCGACTTCAGCCTGACACCCGACGGGTGGGGCCTGCTCAAGGAGGCCGGTGAAAGCATCCTCAACGCGGGCCGCTCGCTCGTGCAGGCCGCCGGCGTACCGGTGGAGACCGAACTGCGCGACGGACTGGCCTTGCGCGTGAGCGATGGCGTGGTGGCCGAGGCGCAACGCTGGGCCGCGGACCTGGTGGTACTGGGCACCCATGGCAGGCGCGGCGTCGGCCGGCTGCTGCTGGGCAGCGATGCCGAACAGATCGTGCGCTCATCGCCGGTGCCGGTGCTGCTGGTGCGCGGCGGCCGCGGCACCCCGGTGGCCGCACGCTGATTTCCCGCACGCTGGCGCATTCAATCAACCCCGGGGCAGCAGACGATGCGGCCGCGAACGGAGATGGAACATGAGCACACGACTTGGCAACCTGGCCACTGCGGTGGAGGCGATTGCGGCCCCCGACACCACCGCCGCGCGAGCGGCCCAGTTGATGCGCACCCACCACGTGGGTGCGCTCGTAGTGATCGACAGTGGCACGGGTCCCAGCCGGCCCATCGGCATCGTCACCGATCGGGACCTGGTGCTGGCGGTGATGGCGCCGGAGCTGGACCCGGCCTTGTTCACCGTGGGCGACGTGATGTTGACCAGCCCCGTCACGGCGCCTGCCACCACGGGCCTTGAAGAGGCCATGGCCCTGATGCGTGAGCATCAGATCCGCCGCCTGATCGTGGTGGACGACGAGGCCCGTGTGGTGGGCATTGCCACGATGGAAGACCTGCTGGCCGCCATGGCCAGCGAGTTCAGCCACTTGGTGCTGGCCTTGCGTGGCGCGCGCGACCGTGAGCGGGCGCATCACACGGAGCCCCTGCCGGCCTGAGTGTGGGCACCCGGCACCGGAGTACCGGTGCCACCCGCCGAGCGGGTGCTCAGCCGCCTTGGGGCGGCCCGGCGCCGGCTGAGAGCCCGACCCGGGCACCACGGGCCGCAGGCGTCAGGCGCCCACGCGGTACTCCACCGCATGCGCCTCCCACGGCAGCGGCACTTCCCGAGCGACCCCGGCTCATGCCGGCGACCTGGCGCTCATCCCCGGATCGATGGGCGACAGTTCCCATGTGGTCCGCGGACTGGGCCATCCGGAGTGGCTGTGGTCCTGCAGCCACGGCGCGGGGCGGCGCATGCGCCGGCAGGAGATGCGCGCCTTGAAGCCATCCCCCCAACCGGACACCCCCTGGCAGTGCGTAACGCTGAAGCAGGAGCGGTTAGTCGAAGAGGCACCGCAGGCCTACAAGCCCATCGGGCCCGTGATCGACGCCCAGGTCGAATCGCGGCTCATCGAGCGGGTAGCCCGGCTGCGGCCGTGGGTGACTTTCAAGGCGTAGGCCACCTGTCCCGGGCGCTGGCCGTATGCTGGAACCCGGCCGCACCCGGTGCATCGTGATTGGAGGCAAAGCCCGTGAACCCACGCCTGTTCGTCCGTCTCGACGAAGACCCGCTTCAGGGGCCGGAGTCGAGCGCGCCCCAGGGCACGTTGCGCGCCATGCCGGTCTGCCCGGCCTTGCAGCCTTACGTGTCGCACATCCTGCTGTACAGGGAGTCGTTCGCAAAGGGGCAGGAAGTCATCGAGCGGGTGGTGCCCGACGGGGCGGTGCGCCTCATCCTCAACCTGGGCGACTCGCCCGCCGCAGGGCCGACGTTGCTGGCCGTGGGGCCGTCGGCCGCGCCGGTCATGCTCCGGTTGCGCGGGCGCATGGACGGTGTGTCCGTCACCCTGCGGCCGGGGGCCGCCTCGGCGCTGCTGGGCGTGCCGGCTGGCGAGTTGGCGGGCACGGCGGTGCCTTTGCAGGACCTGTGGACCCGCGGCGCGGCAGACCTGCTCGGTGTCCTTGCCGGGCAAGCCGATGACGCACGCCGGGTCGATGCATTCCAGCTTGCGTTGCGCCAGCGCCTGCCGCACACGCCGCCGCCCACTCACCCCCTCGCGGTTCACGCACTGCGGCTGTTGACCGCCTCCTCGGGTCGATGGAAGGTGCGCGACGTTGCCGCGGAAGTGGGCCTTGGCGAACGCCGCCTGCAGCAACTTTTTCATGCGCACATGGGGCTGCCGCCGCGCACCTGGAGCCGCCTGGCGCGCATGCACGACTGCCTGCGTGCGCTGCGCCGGCACCCGGACAAGGCGTGGGCCGACGCGGCCGCGGACGCTGGCTTCTACGACCAGCCGCACCTCGTCAATGAGTTCCGTGAACTGTGCGGCTGCACGCCGGCCGAGTTCCGCCGGCTGGCGACTTCGGCTTCTTCCAAGACAGGCGGTTGAGCCTGCGATAGCGTCCAACCCCTGGCGCACAAGGAGACTCGCGATGACAGCACAGAGCATGGAGCGGCCGTTGCGAGGCCGGGTGGCGGTGGTGACCGGCGGCAGCCGCGGGGCGGGGCGCGGCATCGCCCTGGAACTGGGGGCCGCAGGCGCAACCGTGTTCGTCACCGGCCGCAGCACGCGCGCCCAGCCGGCGCAGGCCTATGGGCAATTGCTGGCCTTGTCCACCCTGGCGCGGCTGCCGGGTTGCATCGAAGATACCGCGGAAGATGTCACCCGCCTGGGCGGACAAGGCATCGCCATCCGCTGCGACCACACCCGCGAAGAGGAGGTGGCGGCGCTGTTTGCCCAGGTGCTGCAGACGCAGGGCCGGCTCGACCTGCTCGTCAACAACGCCTGGGGTGGGCATGAGAGTTTCGACGGCGTGTTCGACGCGCCGTTCTGGAAACACCCCCTGGCCCACTGGGACACGATGTTCGACCGAGGGGTGCGCAACCACCTGCTGGCCAGCCGCGGTGCCGCGCCGATGCTGGTGAAGCAAGGGCGCGGGCTCATCGTGACCACCACGTTCTGGGACCGCGGGCGCTACCTGCGCGGCAACCTGTTCTACGACCTGGCCAAGGCCACGATGACCCGGCTGGCCTTTGGCCTGGCCGAAGAACTTCGGCCCCACGGCGTGGCCTCGCTCGCGGTGTCGCCGGGGTGGATGCGGACGGAGTGGGTCCTGGCCGGGCACCAGACGGACGAGTTGCATTGGCACGAACGGCCCGCGCTGGCGCGTACCGAGTCGCCGCGCTACCTGGGCCGCGCCGTCGTGGCCCTGGGCGCGGACCCGCAGGTCATGCGCAAAAGCGGCCAGGTGCTCCGCGTGGGCGACCTGGCGCGCGAATACGGCTTCACCGATGTCGATGGCCGGCAGGTCCAGGCTTTTGAACTGGACGCCGGGCCGGCACCCGCCGAAGGCCACGCGCGGGAATGAGCCGCCCCGTCAGGCTTCGATCCGCATCGCGGGGCGCGCCTGGACCTTGGCCAGCCACGCCTGCACCTGCGGGTGCGAGGCCACCGGCGCCCCCACGTGCGCACCGTAGCCGACGGCCGAGGCGACAACCAGGTCGGCCAGCGAATACGCGGCGCCCAGCATCCAGGGCTGCCGAGCCAGGCGGGCGTCCAGCAGGCCCAGCAGTTGATCGAGGCCATCGCGGGCCGCGGCGGCATGGGCCTCATGCCGCAGGGCCGCATCGCCATGCGAGGCCACCACCAGGCGCACCAGCATGGCCCCGAAGCTGACATAGGCCCAGGTGCACCACGACATGGCCTGCAGCCGCTCGGGCGTGCCCGCCGCCGGCCACAGGCCGCGCGCCACGCCGTACTGTTCACCCAGCCACAGCTGGATGGCCAGCGCCTCGAACATCGGTGCACCATCCACCGTGAGCGTGGGCACCTTGCCGTTGGGGTTGAGCGCCAGGAACTCCGGGCGGCGCTGCTCGCCCGTTCGAATGTCGACCTTGATGCGCTCGTGCGGCACATCCAGCTCGGCCAGGGCACAGGCCACGGGGGTGGCGCTGGACATGGGGTGCCAGTAGAGAACGATGGACATGGGAAGCTCCTCTTGATGGGTTGAAGGTCATGCCGGCAGCGTGCCGGCGACGTGGGCTCAATGTAGAGTTCGTTGCGGACAGATTCGGCCCTCCATCAGAGTCAAGGCGACCCCATGCTTTCTTCATCGTCCCGGCTGCTGCGGGTGCTCTCGCTGCTGCAAACCCGCAGCCACTGGGCCGGCAACGAACTGGCCGGGCAGGTGCAAGTGCATCCCCGTACCTTGCGCCGCGACATCGACCGGTTGCGCCAGCTCGGCTACCCCATCCACGCCAGCAGCGGCGTGGCGGGCGGCTACGCCTTCCGTGCGGGGCAGGCGCTGCCACCGCTGCTGCTGGACGACGACGAGGCGCTCGCCGTGGCCATTGCACTGCGCATCGCCACCGAGGGCACCGTCGGCGGCGTGGAAGAGAGTTCACTGCGAGCGTTGGTGAAGCTGGAACAGGTGATGCCGGCGCGCCTGCGCCGCCGCACCGCCGCGCTGCGTTCGGCCATCCTGCCGCTGGCGCGCGTGGGGCCCACGGTCGATGCCGACGTGCTGGCCACCTTGGCCACCGCCTGCCGCGATCAACTGCGGATTGACTTTGCCTACCAGGACCGCCAGGGCCAGGGCAGCGCACGCACGGTGGAGCCGCTGGGTGTGGTGCACACCGGCCGCCGCTGGTACCTGGTGGCCTGGGACCCTGCGCGCGATGACTGGCGCACGTTCCGCATCGACCGCATCGCGGGGGCGCCCGTCACCGGCACCCACTTCACGCCGCGGGCCGCGCCCGAAGGGGGTGACTTGCGCACCTACGTCTCGCGCTCCTTGGCGGTGTCGCCTTACGCGGAGCAGGCGAAGGTGATCTTGCACCTGCCGCGCGAGGCAATGGCCGGGCGCATCCCGCCCTCGGCGGGGCTGCTTGAAGACATCGATGAGGGACGCTGCCTGCTGCAATGTGGCGCCAATCGGCTGGACTGGCTGGTCTACTGGCTGATGGCCATCGACGTGGAATTTGAGGTGCTGGCACCGGCAGAGCTGACGGAGCGGCTGCGCCTCGCTGGTGAGCGCGTGGCTCGCAGCCTGGCACGGCCTACCCCGCGCGACGCAACGTCAAGTTGATGCGGCACGCACCCGTCAGCGCATGGTGCCCGGGCTTGAGTGCCGGCACCCCGTGGTAGCGCAGCCGCGCCGGGCCGCCCCACACCACCACGTCGCCATGCACCAGCGGCACGCGCATCGTGGGGTCGCGGCGCTTGAGCCCACCGAACAAGAACACCGCCGGCAGCCCCAGCGAAACCGAGACGATGGGATGGCGGAAATCGCGCTCGTTGCGGTCCTGGTGCAGGGTGAGGCGGGCCCCCGGCTCGTAGCGGTTGATCAGGCACGCGTCGGGCACAAAGGCGCCGAAGCCGGCTTGCGCAGCGGCCAGGCCGGCCAGGGCCAGGAAGGAACCCGGCAGCGCCGGCCAGGGGCGCCCGCTGGCGGGGTCGATGGCGTCGTAGCGGTAGCCGGTGCCGTCACTGACCCAGCCGAATGCGCCGCAGTTGCTCATGGCCACCGACATGCGAAAACCGCCCGGGGTGACCATGTGGCGCAGCGGGGCCTGCTCGAGCACGCCTTGCAGGTCGGCCCACAGGGCCTCTACCGCCGCGCCGGCCAGGCCCCGCAGCAGCATCGCGCCGGGTGCCAGCAGTGCCGTGACGGGTAACGCCGGCGGAGGCAGTTCAGCGGAGGAGAACAAGTCCAGCGTGTGCACGGCGGGGTCACCTGGCCCTTCAGGCCGCGTCGTGGAAGATGATGCCCGCCGTGTGGCGCGTGCCGGAGTGGACGCGGCTGACGCCGTGCCGAAGGTTCACCCGGTACACGCCGCGGGTCCCCTGCACCGGGCGGTGGTGCACGGCGATCACCGCCGCGTCGCCCTGCCGCAGTCCCAGCACGATCGGGCGCGACTGCATGCGGGGGCGCTGCTCCGTCATCACGAACTCGCCGCCATCGAAGTCGCGCCCCGGCTCGGACAGCAGCAGCACCACCTGCAGCGGGAACACGTGCTCGCCGTACAAATCCTGGTGCAGGCAGTTGTAGTCGCCGGGGCCGTACTGCAGCAGCAGCGGTGTCGGCCGCTGCTGTCCGGCAGCGTGGCAGCGTGCGATGAAGTCGGCGTGCCGTTCCGGGAACCGCACGCCCGACGCCATGGCCTCGTGCCAGCGGTTGGCGATCGGCAGCAGCCGCGGGTAGAGGGCCGTGCGCAGGCCGTCGATCAACGTCGGCAAGGGGTAGCAGAAGTAGCGGTACTCGCCGCGGCCGAAGCCATGCCGCGCCATCACCACGCGGCTGCGGAACAGGTCGTCACGCGGGTACAGCGCGGCCAGTGCGTGGCACTCGGTGGGCGTGATGAGGCGCTCGATCACGGCGGCACCCTGGGCCTCCAGGTCGGTATCCACCCGCGGCCAGTCCACGGCGGCGACGCGCCCGTCGACATCGGGCACGGTGGCGGCGGGCGCCCAGGCCGGGTCCCTGGCGTTCATCGCTGCGCCTCACGGGCCAGCAAGGCACGCTTGCGCTCGACGCCCCAGCGGTACCCGGACAGGGCGCCGTCGCTGCGTACCACGCGGTGGCAGGGGATGGCCACGGCCAGCGCATTGGCGCCGCAAGCCTGGGCCACCGCCCGCACGGACTTCGGGGCACCGATGCGCTGGGCAATGTCGGCATAACTCGCCGTCTGCCCGGCCGGAATGTCGCGCAAGGCCTGCCACACGCGCTGCTGGAAAGCAGTGCCCCGCACGTCCAACGGCAGGTCCAAGCCCAGGCCGGGCGCCTCCACCAAGCCCACCACCTGAGCCACCCATTGTTCGAAGCCGGCGTCTCCACCGACCAGGTTCGCGCGCGGAAAACGGTCTTGCAGGTCGCGCGCCAAGGCATCGGGATCGTCACCCATCAGGATGGCGCAGACGCCGCGGTCGCTGCGCGCCACCAGGATGGCACCCAGCGAACATTGCCCGATGGCGAAACGGATCTCGGTGTCCACGCCACCGCTGCGGTAGCGCGTGGGGGTCATGCCGAGCAGGTCCTGCGCCTCGGCGTAGAACCGCCCACCTGAGTTGTAGCCTGCGCCATAGAGGGCCTCGGTGACGGTGCTGCCGCGTTCGAGTTCCGCACGCACACGGCGGGCGCGGTGCGCGTTGGCATAGGCCTTGGGCGTGAGGCCGGTGACGGACTTGAAGACCCGGTGCAGGTGGTAGGTGCTCATCTGCGCATGCCGGGCCAGCTCATCCAGCGTGGGCGCCTGCTCTGCGGTTTCGATCCTCTGGCACAGCCCCGCCACCAGGGCAGCCTGCTGCGCGGCAAGCGGGGGCTGGTCGGGCTTGCAACGGCGGCAGGGGCGAAAGCCGGCCCGCTGCGCCTCGGCCATGTCGGCATGGAAGGCCACATTCTCAGGCCGGGGCGGGCGTGCCGGGCAGCTTGGCCGGCAGAACACGCCGGTGGTGCGGACCGAGTAGAAGAACGTGCCATCGGCTCGCGGGTCGCGCGCAGCCACGGCCGCCCAGCGCGGATCGCTGACGATGGCGGCTGCCGCCATTTCTGTCTTGGTGCTCATGTTCATGGCTTGCCTTCACCTTGAGTGTGTCTGGACCGATGGATTCACTGTAGGCGTCCAGGGCGAGCATGGCACTCCGGGTCTTGCTTTTGAATTCGAAGGGTGGAATGCGTGAGACAGCAGCCGGGGCACTTGGTTCGGGTTCAGTCTTGATGGACTTGATAAAGTCATTCAGCGTTTCGGCACGGAGACAGCGTGATGTTGGCCACGGCGGCATATCTCACCCAGAAGACCGGTTGGCCCTCGTCGGGCGAGCACATCCTGGCCCACTACGATGAAGACACCCTCATCGTGTACCAGGCCTACCGGCCCGCCATCGGTCACTTTGCCATCAAGCACGGCCACCTCGCCGGCCCGGACTTCAGCCTGTCGCGCATGAGCTGGGTAAAGCCGAATGTCCTCTGGATGATGTACCGCTCCGGCTGGGGCACCAAGGAAGGCCAGGAGATCACGCTGGGACTGCGCATCCGGCGCACGTTCTTCGACTCGCTGCTCGCGGCCGCCGTGCCGTCGAGCTTCGACCCCGGCCGGTTCGCAAGCCGCGAGGCCTGGCAGGCGGCAGTCGCGGAATCCCAGGTGCGCCTGCAGTGGGACCCCGACCACGCGCCCAGCGGCGCCAGGCAGGAACGCCGCGCCGTTCAGCTGGGCCTGCGCGGCCGCATGCTGGCAGCCTTCGCCAAGGAAGAACTGGTGGAGGTGCTGGACCTCAGCGGTTTCGTCGATGCGCAACGGGCGTTTGCGCAGGACGATGACCCGCGGCTCCTCACCCCTCTTGAGCGCGTCTACCCGGTCAGCCCCGGGCAGTGATTCAGCGTCTGGAATTGAACCGACGGAGCCTGCGTTGAAATGAGGGTCGGGCCCACGCCCCGTTCAACAGCCGGTACATTCCGGCATACCGTGGTGTGCAAATTGCTAGACACCTTTCCCACCTGGATCAACAGAAGCATGCCCATGCGTTCAAGCCTGTCGGACACCTTCCCCACCCGCCGCCTGATGGCCGGCGCAGCCGCCGCGACGCTGCTGGCGGTTGGCAGCCCCGCCCTGGCACGCGACCTGGTGGTGGCCCTCAAGACCGAGCCCACGTCCATGGACCCGCAGTACCACGCGCTCACGCCCAACATCCAGTTGTCGCAGACCCTCTTCGACCCGCTGGTCTGTGCCGACGCGCAGTTGGACCCGAAGCCTTGCCTGGCCGAATCGTGGGTCGCGGAGGGCACCACCTGGACCTTCAAGCTGCGGCCCAATGTCAAGTTCTCCGACGGCTCGCCGCTGACCGCCGCCGATGTGGTGTTCACCTACGACCGCGCGGGCAAGGTGCCCAACAGCCCGTCCTCGTACAAGATCTACCTGCAGCAGGTCACCAAGGTCGAGGCCGTCAATGCCCTCACGGTGCGCGTCACCACCGCGCAGCCCTACCCGCTGGTGGCCATCAACCTGGCCAACCTGCCCATCATGTCGGCCAAGGCCGCCGCCGGCCCGGCCCCGGAGGGCAAGACCACCACCGAACTCAATGCGGGCACTGGCTTGGTGGGTGCCGGCCCCTACCGCTTTGTGTCGTGGAAGCGCGGCACCGAGATCGTGTTCGAGCGCAACCCGCACTACTGGGGCAAGGCGCCGGCCTGGGACCGCGTGGTCTACCGCCCCATCAGCAACCCGGCCGCACGCGTGGCCGCACTGCTGGCCGGCGACGTGGACGTGGCCGAGGACCCGCCCACCGACGACCTGGAGCGCCTGCAGAAGGAACCCAAGCTCAACGTCGTGACCCGGCTGACCAACCGCATCATCTACGTGGCGCTCGACCAGCACGGCAACGAGACCCCCGGCATCCAGGGCACCAACGGCAAGAACCCGCTGCTGGACAAGCAGGTGCGCGAAGCGCTGTCATTGGCGATCGACCGCAAGGCGCTGGTGGACCGCATCATGGGCGGCGTGGCCACGCCGGCAGCGCAGTTGCTGCCGGTGCCGATGCCAGGCGCCAGCAAGAACCTGCTGAACGCGGCCAAGGCCGACCCGGACAAAGCCCGTGCGCTGCTCAAGGCGGCCGGCTACCCGGACGGCTTCTCGCTGGTGCTGGGCGCGCCCAACGGGCGCTACATCAACGACAGCAAGGTGGCGCAGACGCTGGCGGCCATGTGGACACGCATCGGCGTGAAAACCAGCATCGACTCCAACGCCCCGGCGGTGTTCTTCAAGAACCGTGACAGCCATTCCTACAGCGCCTACCTGGCCGGCTGGTCCACGGCCACCGGCGAGATGTCGAACACGCTCAATGCCTTGCTGGTGACGCC
>Ga0307516_10007244_pt1 | contig 12781 bp, 15 predicted proteins | sample 19_EM_MG_FD_203310 | JGI IMG/M metagenome (GOLD analysis project Ga0307516, IMG submission 203310) | Populus trichocarpa ectomycorrhiza microbial communities from riparian zone in the Pacific Northwest, United States - 19_EM | ecosystem: Host-associated > Plants > Roots > Unclassified | place... | reverse complement strand
CGTCGTACCGGATCCAGCTCGGCATCTCGACCACCGCCGCCGCGGGCGCCTCGGACATCTGCAGGGTGTAGATCCACTGCTCGGCCCCCGGCACTGCCGAGTCCGGCTCCGTCTCGACCAAATCGGCGGCCTGCTTGAGGAGTTGGGCCGCACTGAGTCCCTTGAGGCTCGCGTTCGGCGTGCCTGCGGGCTCCACCTTCCGCCCGGGAGAGGTCCCGCCCAGCAGCACGGTGACGGTGACGGCCACGGCGGTGACCGCCGCCACGACCGCGAGGATCGCCAACTCCCGCCGTCGCCACAGCCCTTGGTGCCGTTCTCCGGCCCGTGCCGCCTCGGTCAGCCGCGTACGTCCCGACGCGAGCCGTGCCCGGTCGGGCGCCGGTGCTTCGGCGCGCAGTGCGCGCACCTGTGTCATCTCGTCCATCGCTATGCCACCTCCGCCGCGTCGTGCACGAACGCGGGATCGGCGCCCAGTGCCGTACGTACCTTGCGCCGCGCCCGGTTGAGCCGGGAGCGGACGGTGCCGACCGGGATGTCCAGCGCCTCGGCGACCTCCTGATAGGTGAGGTCGGCCCAGGCGACGAGCAGGAGCACGTTCCGTCGCCCGCCGACAGCGCGGCGAGGGCTCCGGCCAGCGGGCCCTGCGCGGCGATCCGGCTGTCGGTGTCCTCGACCCAGGAATCGACCCAGGACGCGGCGACGGGGTCGCGCCCGGTGCGGGCCAGCGCCTTGAGCGCCCGCACCTCGGTACGGCGCTGCTTGCCGATGAGGTTGCCCGCGATGCCGTAGAGCCAGGGGCGTGCGTTGGGGCGCGTGCGGTCGTAACGCGAGCGGATGCGGAACGCGGCCAGGAAGGTGTCAGCCGATGGGGGTCCCCCGCGCGAGCGCATTCGAGCGTGGGGGAGTCGTCGGCCGCTCCGTCGCCCAGGCGCCGGGCCGCGTAGCGGTGGATGTCCGACGCGTACCGGTCGTAGAGCAGGGCGAACAGCTCCGGTCGCTCGAGCGACTGGACGACGATCTCCGCGTCGTCCCCGGCCCGCTCCGCCGTCGGCGGTGGTCCACTCACCAGGCTGCCCCCGATTCCTCAGTGCCGATTGCCGTCGTGTCGCCTGCTGTTACCCGATGGGGGCCGGAGAGTTCACGGGGCGGGCAGGCACTTCACTTCTCGGCGGACCGCGGGATCACCCGCCCCAGCACCTCCCGCGCAAACCCCTCGTCATACTCCGCGTCCGTCAGCAACACCTGCAGACAGATCCCGTCCATCAGCGCGACCAGCGCCCGCGCGGTCACCGGATCCGTCCGGCGGGACAGGCGCTCGGCGAGGTCGCGGGCCCACTCGTCGGCAACGGGGCGCAGCGCGGGGCGGCGCAGGGCGGCGAGGTACAGCTCGTACTCCAGCTCGACGCCCGTGCGGTCTCCCGCGAGCCACTCGCCCATCCAGCCGGCCAGTTCTCCGGCCAGGTCGGTGCGCGGGTCCTCCAGGCCGCCGCGCGCGGCGATCACCTTGGCGAAGCCCTCGTTGGCCTGGCGCAGCGCCGCGACCATCAGTTCGTCGAGGGTCGTGAAGTGGTACGTCGTCGAGCCGAGCGGGACATCGGCCGCGGCGGCGACGGAGCGGTGGCTGAGGCCGGCGATGCCCTTCTGTCCTACGACTCGGATCGCCGCGTCGATGATCCGCTGGCGCCGCTCGGGGTCGTGGCGCCGGGCCATCAGTGCGCACCGCCCAGGTTGAGGACGACCACCCCGATGATGATCAGCGCGATACCGGCGGCCTTCGCGAAGGTCATCTCCTCGCCCAGGAACACCGTTCCGATGGCCACGATGGCGGCGGTGCCGAGTCCGGCCCAGATCGCGTAGGCCGTACCGACCGACATGGACTTCAGGGTCTGTGCGAGCAGGGCGAAGGAGAGCACATATCCGACGACCGTGAGGACCGACGGCCACAGCCGGCTGAAGCCGTGGCTGAACTTCATGGCGGTGGTGCCGCCCACCTCCGCGGCGATCGCCGTGAGGAGCATCAGGAATCCCATGTGTACGAGTGTACATAACGGGGAGCGGAGCGGTCGGTCCGTGGCGGCGGCATCTCTTCGACCGGGGCGCGGGCGTCACCCAAGTAGCCCTGCTCCACGCGGAGTTGATAAAAGTGCACGAGGAATGAGAGGTCACGTCCCCATACGTCGCAAGCCGACCTCGGAACTCGTAGAAACCGCTCACTGAAACGGCTGCTCACAGGCCTCTCGCTCCACTACTGTTTCACCGTTCACTCACCTGGTTTTCACGGCCACGGCCGTCGCCATGGGCGCCGCTGGAGGAACAGCGCATGCCAGACAACACGTCCCAGCACCCTCCCCCGCACCACTCCTCTTGGGAGAACGGCTGGACCCCCGACAACTCCCGGGCCCCCGGAACCCGCCGGCTCTGGCTGGCCGGGGCGCTCGCCCTCACCACGATCGCCGTGTGCGCCACGGCGATCGTCATCATGGACAAGCAATCTGACGACACGCCACGCACCAAGGCGGCGACGGACCCGTCGTCGATCGGAGCGGACGGTCCCGGGCTGCTCTCGTTCGCCTCGCCGTCGAAGAAGGACACGCCCACGCCCGACGCGCACACCCCGGCCGCCACGAAGTCACCCTCCGCGTCGGCCACCGCCGCCGAGCACAGCTCCGCCCCCTCCGCGAAGGCGTCCGCACCGTCCAAGTCGGCCTCGTCCCAGGGTGGTTCGTCCTCGTCGGGCTCGGGGGGATCGTCCGGGTCGGGCGGCTCGTCGAGCTCCTCGTCCGCCTGGAAGTCGGTCCGTTCGGTCAACTACCCGGACCGGTACTGGCAGGTGAGCGGCGACTACGTGAAGCTCAACCCGGCCGGTTCCACCGCGGCGCGCCGCGCCTCGACCTTCAAAGTGGTCAAGGGCCTTGCCAAGAGCTCCTGTTACTCGTTCACGACAGCCGACGGCAGCTATCTCCGCCACCGCAACTTCATCCTCCGCGCGGAACGCAACGACGGCTCGTCCCTCTTCAAGCAGGACGCCACCTTCTGCCCCCGCACCTCGTCCTACTCGGGCGCAGTGATGCTGGAGTCGGTCAACTACCCGGGCCGCTATCTGCGTCACCAGAACTTCCAGCTCAAGCTGGACCAGTACCAGAACAGCAGCCTATACCGGGCGGACTCCGCGTTCCGGCTGGTGGCTGGGCTGAGCTAGCGCCTGTCCGGGGCGTCACGAAAGGCGATCAGCGAGGCCTTGGGCCGTAGTACGCAGAACTCGTTGCCCTCCGGGTCGGCGAGGACAACCCAGCCCACGGTCTCGCTCTGCCCGATGTCGACCCGTCGTGCGCCCAGCGCGAGGATCCTCCCCCAGCCTTCGGCCGGGGGGACCCCCATCTCGCTTCGCTCGCCTCGGCCTGCTGGTCGTCGGGGGCGAGGTCGAAGTGCAGCCGGTTCTTGACGGTCTTCGGCTCGCTCACCGGCATGAAGCAGATGCCGGTCTCCGCGAACTCCCCCGGGCCGATGACGACTTCGCGTTCCCTCTCGGACAGGATCCGCCAGTCGAGCACCCCGCACCAGAAGCGGGCGAGGCCCGGCAGATCGTGCGTGTCGATGACTACGTGATGCAGCGAAACGGCCATACCCGAAAGGTATGGCCGTTTCCGGTGAACCCGAAAGAACCAGAGGGCTCAGACGTTGAAGCCCAGCGCCCGAAGCTGCTCGCGGCCGTCGTCCGTGATCTTGTCCGGGCCCCACGGCGGCATCCAGACCCAGTTGATACGGAGTTCGTTGACGAGGCCGTCCGTGGCGGACTTGGCCTGGTCCTCGATGACATCCGTCAGCGGGCAGGCCGCCGAGGTCAGCGTCATGTCGATGGTCGCGATGTTCGCGTCGTCGATGTGCACGCCGTAGATGAGACCGAGATTGACGACGTCGATGCCCAGTTCGGGGTCGACCACGTCGAGCAGGGCCTCGCGGACCTCCTCCTCGGAGGCGGGCTTGATCTCGATGGTCTCGCTCATGCCGTCTTCCTTTCGGCTTCGGCTCCGCCCAGGGCCTGGGCCGTCGCGTCCTTCCACGCCATCCAGCTGAGGAGGGCGCACTTCACCCGTGCCGGGTACTTGGAGACACCGGCGAACGCGACCGCGTCCTCCAGCACCTCCTCCATGTCGTCGTCGGGCTCGATGCGGCCCTTGGACTGCATCAGCTCCAGGAAGGTCTCCTGGATCTTCCGCGCCTCGGACAGCTCCTTGCCGACGAGGAGGTCGTTCAGTACGGAGGCCGAGGCCTGGCTGATCGAGCAGCCCTGGCCCTCGTAGGAGATGTCCGTGATCTGCTCGTCGTCGTACTTCACGCGCAGCGTGATCTCGTCGCCGCACGTCGGGTTGACGTGGTGCACCTCGGCGTCGCCATCCCGCAAGCCCCGGCCGTGCGGGTGCTTGTAGTGGTCCAGGATGACTTCCTGGTACATCGAATCCAGCTTCACGGTCTCAGTTCACGTCCCTCAGCCGAAGAAGTTCCGTACGTGCTCCAAGCCGTCGACCAGTGCGTCGATCTCGGCCGGCGTGGAGTACAGATAGAACGACGCTCGCGTGGTCGCAGGAATTCCGTAGCGCAGGCAGACGGGCCGTGCGCAGTGGTGTCCGACACGGACCGCGATGCCCTCCTCGTCGAGGACCTGGCCCACGTCGTGCGGGTGGATGTCGCCCAGCGTGAAGGAGATCGCCGCGCCCCGGTCCTCGGCCGTGGTGGGGCCGATGATCTTCAGGTCGGGGACGTCCAGCAGGCGCTTCACCGCGTACTCGGTCAGCGCGTGCTCATGGGCGAGGATCTTGTCCATGCCGATCGCCGACAGGTAGTCGATCGCCGCGCCGAGACCGACCGCCTGCGCGATCGGCGGTGTGCCCGCCTCGAACTTGTGCGGGGCGGGGGCGTACGTCGACGAGTGCATCGACACGGTCTCGATCATCTCGCCGCCGCCGAGGAACGGCGGGAGGTCCTCAAGGAGCTCCTGACGGCCCCAGAGGACGCCGATACCCGTCGGGCCGCACATCTTGTGGCCGGTGAAGGCCACGAAGTCGGCCTGGAGGGCCTGGACGTCCAGCGGCATGTGCGGCGCGGCCTGCGAGGCGTCGATCAGGACCAGGGCCCCGACCTCCTGGGCGCGGCGCACGATCTTCTCGACCGGGTTGACCGTGCCGAGGATGTTGGAGACCAGCACGAAGGAGACGATCTTCGTCTTCTCCGTGATGACCTCGTCTATGTTCGAGAGGTCCAGGCGGCCGTCGTCCGTGAGGCCGAACCACTTCAGCTTCGCGCCCGTGCGCTGCGAGAGCAGCTGCCACGGCACGATGTTGGAGTGGTGCTCCATCTCCGTGATGACGATCTCGGTCTCGTGGTCCACGCGGTAGGGCTCGTCGGCCCAGCCGAGCATGTTGGCCACGAGGTTGAGCGACTCGGAGGCGTTCTTGGTGAAGATCACCTCGTCGCGGCTGGGCGCGTTGATGAACGTCGCGACCTTGTCGCGCGCGCCCTCGTACAGCGCCGTGGCCTCCTCGGCGAGCACATGCACACCGCGGTGGACGTTGGCGTTGTAGCGCTCGTAGTACTCGTTCAGGGCGTCCAGCACCTGGCGCGGCTTCTGCGAGGTCGCCGCGTTGTCCAGGTACACGAGCTTCTTACCGTCGTGAACCGTGCGGTCCAGGATGGGGAAGTCCTTGCGGATCGCCTCGTCAAGCAGCTGAGAAGTACTCGTGAGGAGGCCCGGCGTCTGTGTCACGCTGATACGCCACCCTTCGTGGTGTAGGCCTCGTAGCCCTCGTTCTCCAGCTTGTCGGCGAGCTCGGCGCCGCCGGACTCGACGATCCGGCCGCCGGAGAAGACGTGCACGAAGTCGGGCTTGATGTAGCGCAGGATGCGCGTGTAGTGCGTGATCAGCAGGGTGCCGACCTCGCCGGTCTCGCGGACGCGGTTGACGCCCTCGGAGACGACGCGCAGGGCGTCGACGTCCAGGCCGGAGTCCGTCTCGTCGAGGATCGCGATCTTCGGCTTGAGCAGCTCCAGCTGAAGGATCTCGTGGCGCTTCTTCTCACCGCCGGAGAAGCCCTCGTTGACGTTGCGCTCGGCGAAGGCCGGGTCCATGGAGAGGCGCTCCATGGTCTCCTTGACCTCCTTCACCCACGTACGCAGCTTCGGCGCCTCACCGCGGAGGGCCGTGGCGGACGTACGGAGGAAGTTGGAGACGGAGACACCGGGGACCTCGACCGGGTACTGCATCGCGAGGAACAGGCCGGCGCGGGCGCGCTCGTCGACGGACATCTCCAGGACGTCCTCGCCGTCGAGGGTGACGGTGCCGCCGGTGATCGTGTACTTCGGGTGACCCGCGAGCGAGTAGGCGAGGGTCGACTTGCCGGAGCCGTTCGGGCCCATGATGGCGTGGGTCTCGCCCTGCTTCACGGTGAGGTCGACGCCCTTGAGGATCTCCTTCGTGGCGTTGTCGGCCTCGACGGTGACGTGCAGGTCGTGGATTTCAAGCGTTGCCATGGGTTCCTCAGGACTCCTGGGTGAGGGAGACGAGCACGTCGTCCCCTTCGATCTTTACGGGGTATACGGGCACGGGGCGGGTGGCGGGGAGGCCGGACGGCTTGCCGGTGCGCAGGTCGAACGCGGAGCCGTGCAGCCAGCACTCGATCTGGCAGTCCTCCACCTCGCCCTCGGAGAGCGAGACGTTCGCGTGCGAGCAGATGTCGTTGATCGCGAACACCTCCCCCTCGGTCTTCACGACCGAGACCGGCGTGCCGTCGAGTTCCACCCGCTTCGGGGTGTCCTCCTCCAGCTCACCGAGGCCGCAAGCGCGGACGAAGGCCGACATCAGACCGACGCCTCCAGCTCCGCGTCGATCTTCTCCAGCAGCCGCTCCTGGATGTCGGCGACACCGATCTGCTGGACCAGTTCGGCGAAGAAGCCGCGGACCACCAGACGGCGGGCCTCGTCGGCCGGGATGCCGCGGGCCATCAGGTAGAAGAGCTGCTCGTCGTCGAAGCGGCCGGTCGCGGAGGCGTGCCCGGCGCCGACGATCTCGCCGGTCTCGATCTCCAGGTTGGGGACCGAGTCGACGCGCGCGCCGTCCGTGAGCACCAGGTTGCGGTTCATCTCGTACGTGTCCGTGCCCTCGGCCTTGGCCTCGATGAGCACGTCACCGATCCACACCGCGTGGGCGCCCTCGCCCTGCAGCGCGCCCTTGTAGGCGACGTTGGACTTGCAGTGCGGGGTGTTGTGGTCGACCAGGAGGCGGTGCTCCTGGTGCTGGCCCGCGTCCGTGAAGTACAGGCCGAACAGCTCGGCGTCGCCGCCGGGTCCGGCGTAGGCCACGCGCGGGTGCAGTCGTACGACATCGCCGCCGAAGGTGACGACGAACGACTTGAAGGTGGCGTCCCGGCCGATCAGGGCGTTGTGCTGGCCGACGTGCACGGCCTTGTCGTCCCAGTCCTGGACGGAGACGACGGTCAGCTTGGCGCCGTCGCCGAGGACGTAGTCGACGTTGGCGGCGAGGACCGCGTCACCGGTGTGGTCGATGACGACGACGGCCTCGGCGAAGGCTCCCAGTTCGACGACCTGGTGGCCGTAGGCGACCCCGCCCTCGCCGTGCACGACGATGCGGATCGGCTCGGTGAGGACCGTCTCCTTGGGGACGGTGACGACCGAGGCCTTCTCGAAGGACGAGTAGGCCTGGGCGGCCACGCGGTCCACCGGGGTGCCGGCCTTGCCGAGCCGCGCGTCGTCACGGCCGACGGTCTCCACAGTGACCCCCTCGGGGGCCCCGATGGCGACCTTCACGCCGCCGCCGTCGGCGACCGCGGTGCCGTCGTGCAGCCCGCGCAGGCGCTCCAGCGGGGTGAACCGCCACTCCTCCTCCCGGCCGTGGGGGACCGGGAAGTCCGCCACGTCGAAGGAGGGGGGCGCGCTCATGCGCGTGGCGACGGTCGACTCGGCGGCCACCGCGATCGATCCGGCGGTGGTGGAGGACCCCACCGTGGAGTTCTGAGCCTCAGCCATGGCTGTCGTAGTGCTCGCTTTCTGAAGTCAAGAAATGTGCTGGCCGACGGTCGGGATCAGCCGACCGCGCCTTCCATCTGCAGCTCGATCAGCCGGTTGAGCTCAAGGGCGTACTCCATCGGCAGCTCCTTGGCGATCGGCTCGACGAAGCCGCGCACGATCATCGCCATCGCCTCGAACTCGGTCAGACCGCGGCTCATCAGGTAGAAGAGCTGGTCCTCGGAGACCTTGGAGACGGTCGCCTCGTGGCCCATGGAGACGTCGTCCTCGCGGACGTCGACGTACGGGTACGTGTCCGAGCGGGAGATGGTGTCGACGAGCAGCGCGTCGCAGAGCACGTTCGACTTGGAGCCGTGGGCGCCCTCGCCGATCTCGACGAGACCGCGGTAGGACGTACGACCGCCGCCGCGCGCCACCGACTTGGAGACGATGTTGGAGGAGGTGTTCGGCGCCATGTGGACCATCTTGGAGCCGGCGTCCTGGTGCTGGCCCTCGCCCGCGAAGGCGATGGAGAGGGTCTCGCCCTTGGCGTGCTCACCCATCAGGTAGACGGCCGGGTACTTCATCGTCACCTTGGAGCCGATGTTGCCGTCGATCCACTCCATGGTCGCGCCCTCGTAGGCGACGGCGCGCTTGGTGACCAGGTTGTAGACGTTGTTCGACCAGTTCTGGATGGTCGTGTAACGGCAGCGGGCGTTCTTCTTGACGATGATCTCGACGACCGCGCTGTGCAGCGAGTCCGACTTGTAGATCGGCGCCGTACAACCCTCGACGTAGTGCACGTAGGCGCCCTCGTCGACGATGATCAGGGTCCGCTCGAACTGGCCCATGTTCTCCGTGTTGATCCGGAAGTACGCCTGCAGGGGGATCTCGACCTGCACGCCCTTCGGCACGTAGATGAAGGAACCGCCGGACCAGACCGCGCTGTTCAGCGACGCGAACTTGTTGTCGCCGACCGGGATGACAGTGCCGAAGTACTCCTTGAAGAGCTCCGGGTGCTCCTTCAGCGCGGTGTCGGTGTCCAGGAAGATGACGCCCTGCTCCTCCAGGTCCTCACGGATCTGGTGGTAGACGACCTCGGACTCGTACTGCGCGGCGACACCGGCGACGAGGCGCTGCTTCTCCGCCTCGGGGATGCCGAGCTTGTCGTACGTGTTCTTGATGTCCTCGGGCAGGTCCTCCCAGGACTCCGCCTGCTTCTCCGTGGAGCGCACGAAGTACTTGATGTTGTCGAAGTCGATGCCGGAGAGGTCGGAGCCCCAGTTCGGCATGGGCTTCTTCTCGAACAGGCGCAGGCCCTTGAGGCGGAGCTTGGTCATCCACTCCGGCTCGTTCTTCTTGCCGGAGATGTCCCGGACGACGTCCTCGTTGATGCCGCGCTTGGCGGAGGCACCGGCCACGTCGGAGTCGGCCCAGCCGTATTCGTACGTACCCAGACCCTCGAGCTCGGGGTGGGCAGTCTCCTCGATGGGGAGCGTCATGCGGGGTTCCTCCCGGCGGTACTTGCAGATGCGTTGTGTAGATCAGAAACGGTCTTGGAAATCTTTGGGATGAACGTGGTGCACACACCGTCGCCGTGGGCGATGGTCGCCAGTCGCTGGACATGGGTGCCGAGCAGCTGGGAGAAGAGCTCTGTCTCCGCCTCGCACAGTTGCGGGAACTGCTCGGCGACATGGGCGACCGGGCAGTGGTGCTGGCAGAGCTGCTCACCGACCGGTGCGCTACGCGCCGTAGCAGCGTACCCGTCCGCGCTCAGGGCCTTGGCCAGGGCTTCCGCGCGGTTCTCGGGGGCGGCGGCCTCGACGACCTTGCGGTAGGCGATGGCCTGGGCGGCCATGCGGTCGCGGGCGAAGGCGACGACCGCCTCGTCCCCGCCGCTGTGCGTGGCGATCCAGCGCAGTGCGTCGGCGGCGAGCTTGTCGTAGGACTGGTCGAAGGCGTCCCGGCCGCAGTCGGTCAGGGCGAACACCTTGGCGGGCCGGCCGCGCGTGCGCGCTCCGTAGACCCGCTGCTCACGTGCTTCCACGACGTCGTCGGCGACGAGTGCGTCGAGATGACGGCGTACGGCGGCCTGGGTCAGCCCCAGCCGGCCGGCGAGGTCGGTCACGGTCGACGGGCCGTGGTCCAGGATGGAGCGCGCGACACGGTTGCGGGTGGACCGCTCACCGGTCGCGAGTTCCTCCTGCGGAGCCTCGCCAACGTTTTTCACAACACCATTGTTGCGTAATTCCTCAGAGGCAGGCAACCCGCGCCCCGGCCACTCGGCGGTGCGCTGCGTCACTTAGGCATACCTAATCCGACCTGCGGAAACGATCTTTGATCGATCAACCGGGTGGCGCCGCCGACCCCCTTCCGGAAGACTCCACGACCATGCCCACACCCCCTCCCACCGGCCCACTTGTCACCCGGGACACCCTCGCCACGGACCTGCGCGAGGTGGGCGTGCGCCCCGGCGAGATCCTCCTCGCACACACCTCCCTGAGCTCCCTCGGATGGGTCTGCGGAGGCGCCGTGTCGGTGGTCCGCGGAATCCTCGACGCACTCGGCCCGGACGGCACCCTGGTGGTCCCCACCCAGACCGCCGATCTCTCGGACCCGGCCCACTGGGGAAACCCGCCGGTCCCCCGCGAATGGTGGGACACCATCCGTACCTCCATGCCGTCCTACGACCCCCTCGTCACGCCCTCGCTCGGCGTGGGCGTCGTCCCGGAGACCGTCCGCACCTGGCCCGGCGCCCGGCGCTCCGCGCACCCGCAGACCTCCTTCGCGGCGATCGGCCCGCACGCCGCCGAGATCCTCGAAGGACACGCCACCGACTGCCGGCTCGGCGAGCGCAGCCCGCTGGCCCGCCTGGAGGGCCTGCACGCGCGCGTGCTGCTGCTCGGCGCGGGCTACGACAGTTGCACGAGCTTCCATCTCGCCGAGTACCGCGTCCCGTCGCCGCTGGTCGCGCTCGGCCGCCCCGGCCCGGACGGCTGGGAGACGGTGACCGAGGTGTCGATCTCCTCCGACCGCTTCGACGAACTGGGCCACGACTTCGAACGGGACCGTCCCGTCGTCCGCGGAAAGGCGGGCGCGGCCGACGTGCGGCTGTTCCCGGTGGGCGACGCCGTGGCCTACGCCGAGCGGTGGCTGCCCCTGCACCGCCCCCGTGAGGAGGAGATCCTGCACCCGCCCGCCTGAGCCGCAGATCCCGTACCTAGACTCGGGCCCATGCGAAGCGAGCCCGTGCTCCAGGTCCAGGCCCTGGTGAAGCGGTACGGCACGAAGACCGCGGTGAACGGCCTCGACCTGGTGGCCGATGCGGGTGTCACCGCGGTGCTGGGTCCCAACGGGGCGGGCAAGACGACCACGGTCGAGACCTGCGAGGGGTACCGGAAGCCGGACTCCGGCACGGTGCGCGTCCTGGGCCTCGACCCGGTCCGCGAGTCCGCCGCACTGCGCCCCAGAATCGGCGTGATGCTCCAGTCCGGCGGGGTCTACTCGGGCGCCCGCGCCGACGAGATGCTCCGCCATGTGGCCAAGCTGCACGCGCACCCGCTGGACGTGGACGCGCTCATCGAGCGCCTGGGGCTGGGCAGTTGCGGCCGCACGACGTACCGGCGCCTCTCCGGCGGCCAGCAGCAGCGCCTCGCGCTGGCGATGGCCGTCGTGGGCCGCCCCGAACTGGTCTTCCTGGACGAGCCGACCGCGGGCCTCGACCCGCAGGCCCGCCGCGCCACCTGGGACCTCGTCCGCGACCTCCGCGCGGACGGCGTCTCCGTCATCCTCACGACCCACCACATGGACGAGGCCGAGCAACTCGCCGACGACGTCGCCATCATCGACGCCGGCAAGGTCATCGCGCACGGCTCCCCCGAGGAGCTCTGCCGCGGCGGCGCCGAGAACACCCTCCGCTTCACCGGCCGCCCCGGCCTCGACGTCGGCTCCCTGTTGAAGGCCCTCCCGGCCGACTCCACGGCGGCCGAACTGACCCCGGGCTCCTATCGCGTCGGCGGCAAGGTCGACCCGCAGCTGCTCGCCACGGTCACCTCGTGGTGCGCGCAGCACGGGGTGATGCCGGAGAAGATCTCGGTCGAACGGCACACCCTGGAGGACGTTTTCCTGGAGCTGACCGGCAAGGAGCTGCGCTCGTGACGACGACCACCGTCCCTGGGACATACACCCCGGCACCGGGGGCGGCCCCACTCCCCCGCATGATCGCGGCGCAGGCGGCCCTCGAAACGAAGATGCTTCTACGGAACGGCGAACAGCTCCTCCTCACGGTGGTCATCCCGACCCTCCTGCTGGTCCTGTTCAGCTCGGTGGACATCGTCGACACCGGCAAGGGCAAGTCCGTCGACTTCCTCACCCCCGGCATCCTCGCCCTCGCCGTGATGTCGACGGCGTTCACCGGCCAGGCCATCGCGACGGGCTTCGAGCGCCGCTACGGCGTCCTGAAGCGCCTCGCGTCCTCCCCGCTGCCACGCTGGGGCCTGATGACCGCGAAGACGGCGTCGGTGCTCGTGACGGAGGTCCTCCAGATCGTCCTGCTGACGGCGATCGCGTTCGCGCTGGGCTGGTCCCCGCACGGCAACCCCCTCGCCGTGCTGCTCCTCCTGGTCCTCGGCACGGCGGCCTTCTCCGGCCTCGGCCTGCTGATGGCGGGCACCCTGAAGGCGGAGGCCACCCTCGCCGCCGCCAACCTGGTGTTCCTGCTGCTCCTGGTCGGCGGCGGGGTGATCGTGCCGATGGACAAGTATCC
>Ga0307516_10007243_pt1 | contig 12782 bp, 12 predicted proteins | sample 19_EM_MG_FD_203310 | JGI IMG/M metagenome (GOLD analysis project Ga0307516, IMG submission 203310) | Populus trichocarpa ectomycorrhiza microbial communities from riparian zone in the Pacific Northwest, United States - 19_EM | ecosystem: Host-associated > Plants > Roots > Unclassified | place... | reverse complement strand
GGGCAGGGCGGCCGCCGCGTCCCCGGCGACATGCCGGACGGTGCTGATCTTGGTGGCGTCCGCGGCGCCCTGCGGGGCCGGAGCCATCGTGCCCGGGCCGCCGACCGTACAGCCGGTGCCGGAGACGTTGGTGAAGCGGAAGGTGCCGTAGACCGCGCCGACCGAGTCGGGGGCGTTGACGCTCTGGGTGGGCGAACCGATCTCGGTGGCCGTGCAGGCCGAGGTGCCCGCCGCCGTGGCGGACGGGATGTAGGAACCGGCGCTCGATCCGGCGCCGCTGCCGGTGGCCTTGCCCTTGCCGCTTTCCTTCGGCTCGGTCTTGCCCTTGTCCTCGGCCCTGCCCGAGGACCCGCCGGAGGTGCTCTCCCCGCCGTCCGGGCCCTTGCCCTGACCGGCCCCGCCCTGAGCCTGCGCGCCATGTCCGGCGATGGAGGGATCGACGCCGAGGCCGTTGGAGTTGGAGACATGCCACAGGGCCGGGATGGCGGTGCCGATGAAGAGCGCGGCGGCCGCCATGCCGACGACGGCCTGCCGCTTGCGGGCACGTCGGGCGGGCACCGCCTTGCGCAGGTGGTCCAGCGTGCCGTCGCGCGGCTCGACCTCCTGGACCGCCTCGCGCAGCAACCTGCGCAGTACCAGCTCGTCCGAGTCGAGCCCCGTGGAGCTCGGGTCGTCGGGGCCGTGGTTCACAGTTCCGTTCCCAGCGTGCGATTGCGTCGGTTCTTCGTTGCCCGGCCGGTCTGTCGGCTCGTGCCACTCGTACGGCTCGTGCTCGTGGGTCACGTGCAGATGACGCCGCCCGTCGTGCTCGCGGCTCATGCCGCGGCCTCCATGGCGACCCGCAGGGCGGCGATACCGCGCGAACCATACGCCTTGACGGAGCCCAGCGATATTCCGAGCGTCTCGGCGACCTGCGCCTCGGTCATGTCCGCGAAGTAGCGCAGGACCAGGACCTCGCGCTGGCGGCGCTGCAGGCCCTTCATCGCGTTGATCAGGGAGTCGCGTTCCAGCAGGTCATAGGCCCCCTCCTCGGCGCTCGCCATGTCCGGCATCGGCTTGGAGAGGAGCTTCAGGCCGAGGATGCGGCGGCGCAGGGCCGAGCGGGACAGATTGACGACCGTCTGACGCAGGTACGCGAGCGTCTTCTGCGGGTCGCGGACGCGTTTGCGTGCGGAGTGGACGCGGATGAACGCCTCCTGGACGACGTCCTCGCAGGAGGCGGTGTCGTCGAGGAGGAGCGCCGCGAGGCCCAGCAGCGAGCGGTAGTGCGCGCGGTAGGTCTCGGTGAGGTGGTCCACGGTGGTTCCGGCCGCCGCCGTGTCCTCGGCGCAGTCGGCACCGTCACGCTGGTTCGGTATGCGGGTGGGTCGCGTTGCGGGCATGGGCGCGATCACCGGCATGCCACCGGCCGTGCCGGCCATACGGGGTCGTAGGGCCGCACGGGGCGGCCGGAGAGCCGAGCCGCGCGGGACCGCAATGAAGTCCAGTACCTCTGCCACGCCTGTTGGACACGCTTCACCCCATCAGGGTTGTACGAGACTGACCGTCTTCTGTCAGGCAGCACAACTGACCGTGCGTCAAACGCGCTCATGCCCTACCCGCTCTTCCCCTGTGTCCTGAATGACCGGAGCGTCCCCACGCCCCGAAAAACATCCCCGCGCCCGCTGAAGGGCGTTCGCAAAGACGCTCCCCGCCCTCCGCGCGGTTGCGGAGGGCGGGGAGCCAAATCTTCGAACGCCGAGCGAACTCGGTTCAAGTGGTACGGACCATCGTCCGCCCCACATGTCATCCACAGATCCTACAAATGAATGCGGTTTCGGCCAGGACTTTTCCGGCAGTAGTACCGTGCAGCACCACGTGTCGCTCGTAACACCAAGCGTCCGAGAAGGCGCTTTCGTCACCTGAGACCGGACGAAAACGATCCGAGTCCGGCCGAACTCTTCTGAATCCCGATGAAATCGACCGAACCCGACCTAACCGGTCTGGACCGAACTGGACTGGTGCCGGACCGAACTGGCCAGAATCCGACCGGACTCAGCCGAACTCGGCCGCGACCAGCTCCGCGATCTGCGCGGTGTTGAGGGCCGCGCCCTTGCGCAGGTTGTCTCCGCACACGAAGAGTTCGAGCGCGGTGGGGTCGTCCAGCGCCCTGCGCACCCGGCCCACCCAGGTCGGATCCGTGCCCACGACATCGGCGGGCGTGGGGTACTCCCCCGCCGCCGGATCGTCGAAGAGAACCACCCCGGGGGCCGTGGCCAGGATCTCCCGCGCCTTGCGGACGGTGACCTCGCCCTCGAAGCGGGCGTGGACGGTCAGGGAGTGCGTGGTGACCACCGGCACACGCACGCAGGTCACCGCGACCGGCAGCCTGGGCAGCCCGAGGATCTTGCGCGACTCGTCGCGCACCTTCATCTCCTCGGAGGACCAGCCGTCCTCGCGCAGCGACCCGGCCCACGGTACGACGTTCAGCGCGACCGGCTCCGGGAACGGCCCGGTGTTGTCGCCGACGGCCCGCCGCACGTCTCCGGGGCTGGTCCCCAGCTCCGTGCCGGCGACGAGGGACAACTGCTGACGCAGGGTCTCCACTCCGGCCTGGCCGGCCCCGCTCACCGCCTGGTAGGAGGAGACGACCAGCTCGCGCAGCCCGAACTCGGCGTGCAGCGCGCCCAGGGCCACGATCATGGAGAGGGTCGTGCAGTTGGGGTTCGCGATGATGCCCCGCGGCCTGACACGGACCGCGTGCGGATTGACCTCGGGCACGACCAGCGGCACCTCCGGGTCCATCCGGAAGGCGCCCGAGTTGTCCACCACCACCGCACCCCTCGCGGCGGCGATCGGCGCCCACTGGGCGGCGACCTCGTCGGGGACGTCGAACATGGCGACGTCAACCCCGTCGAAGGCGTCCTCGGTGAGCGCCACCACCTCGACCTGCGTACCGCGCAGGGCCAGCTTGCGGCCGGCCGAGCGCGGTGAGGCGATCAGTCGGATCTCGCCCCAGATGTCCGCGTGCTGCGACAGGATCTGGAGCATGACCGAGCCGACGGCTCCGGTCGCACCCACGACCGCGAGCGTCGGTCGTAGGGTCATCGCCCGGTGCCTCCGTAGACAACGGCCTCGTCGTTGTCGGAGTCGAGCCCGAAGGCGGAGTGGACCGCGCGCACGGCCTCGGACACGTCGTCGGCGCGGGTGACCACCGAGATACGGATCTCGGAGGTCGAGATCAGCTCGATGTTCACACCCGCGTCGGACAGCGCCTCGAAGAAGGAGGCCGTGACGCCCGGGTTGGTCTTCATCCCGGCGCCGACCAGGGAGATCTTGCCGATCTGGTCGTCGTAGCGCAGCGACTCGAAGCCGATGCCGGCCTTGTTCCGCTCCAGGGCGTCGATGGCCTTGCGGCCCTCGGTCTTCGGCAGCGTGAAGGAGATGTCCGTCAGGCCGGTGGACGCGGCGGACACGTTCTGCACGATCATGTCGATGTTGATCTCGGCGTCCGAGATCGTACGGAAGATCGCGGCGGCCTCGCCCGGCTTGTCCGGCACACCGACGACCGTGACCTTGGCCTCGGAGGTGTCGTGCGCGACACCGGAAATGATGGCCTGCTCCACCTTCTGGACCCCTTGCTCGATCGGCTCACTGCTGACCCACGTGCCCCGCAGCCCGCTGAAGGACGAGCGGACGTGGATCGGGATGTTGTAGCGGCGCGCGTACTCCACGCACCGGTGAAGCAGCACCTTCGACCCGGAGGCGGCGAGCTCCAGCATGTCCTCGAAGGAGATCCAGTCGATCTTCTTCGCCTTCGTCACCACACGCGGGTCGGCGGTGAACACGCCGTCGACGTCGGTGTAGATCTCGCACACCTCGGCATCGAGGGCGGCGGCGAGCGCGACGGCCGTGGTGTCGGAACCGCCACGCCCGAGCGTGGTGATGTCCTTCTTGTCCTGGCTGACGCCCTGGAAACCGGCCACGATGGCGATGTTGCCCTCGTCAAGGGCGGTCCGGATCCGGCCGGGCGTGACATCGATGATCCGCGCTTTGTTGTGGACCGAGTCGGTGATCACACCCGCCTGGCTACCGGTGAACGACTGGGCCTCATGGCCCAGGTTTTTGATCGCCATGGCCAGCAGCGCCATGGAGATCCGCTCTCCGGCGGTCAGCAGCATGTCGAACTCACGCCCGGCAGGCATCGGAGACACCTTTTCGGCGAGATCGATCAACTCGTCCGTCGTGTCACCCATCGCGGAAACGACGACGACCACCTGGTGGCCGTTCTGCTTCGCTTCCACGATTCGCTTGGCGACGCGCTTGATGCCCTCGGCATCGGCTACGGAGGAGCCTCCGTACTTCTGCACGACAAGGCCCACGTGCGCTCCTCGATCAGTCAGTCTGTGTATCCGCAGTCCACACATACGCATATGTACTGCGGTCGGCTCATCCTATCGAGCACCCTAAAATCGCCTCCGCGGTACCGCATGCTGAGACTTCGGCGCCCAGGTCAGCGCATGCCCACATCGGGGCCTTCGGAAAAGTGCCAAGCGTCACAGGAAGAGATCGTGATCAGGCTCCAGTGCGCCGCGTAGTCGCTTGACTACACGGCGACCGCCCCCGCAGCTGGGCGTTTGCGTGGTGTTTTCCTTGCGAGATCAACGATCCCGTTTCGCGGCGGCCGTCACGAGGGAGTGCTCTCCCGAACCGGCTCGCTAGCGCGCCTGTTCGGATACGGTCTGTCGATGGACGTATTGCGCTACGTAGCCTTCACCACCGACCCCGCGGGCGGCAATCCGGCGGGCGTGGTGCTCGACGCCACCGGAATCGACGACGCCACGATGCTCAAGACGGCGGCGGAAGTCGGTTACTCCGAGACGGCGTTCGTCGTTCCGTGCGACGACGGTTCCCTGGACATCCGGTTCTTCAGCCCGCTCGCCGAGGTGCCGTTCTGCGGCCACGCCACGATCGCGACGGCGGTCGCCCACGCCCAGCGTCGCGGTGTCGGGCCCCTGCGGCTGCGGACAAAGGCAGGCGAGGTCACCGTCTCCACCGCCCAGGCCGATGACGGCTCCACGACGGCGTCCCTGGTGAGCGTGCCACCCCGATCGGTCCCCCTCACCGAAGCCGACCTGGCCGAGCTGCTGGCGGCCCTGCGCTGGTCCCCCGACGACCTCGACCCCGCGCTGCCACCACGCGTGGCCTACGCCGGCAACTGGCACCCGGTGATCGCGGCCACCAGCCGTGACCGACTGGCCGACCTGGCATACGACATGACCGCACTGTCCGCGCTCATGAGCCGCCGGGACTGGACCACCGTCGACCTGGTCTGGCGGGAGACACCGACCGTGTTCCACGCCCGCAACCCCTTCCCGCCCGGCGGTGTCTTCGAGGACCCGGCCACCGGCGCCTCGGCCGCCGCGCTCGGGGGTTACCTGCGCGAGTTCGAACTCGTACCGCTTCCGGCGACGCTGACGATCCATCAGGGAGTGGACATGGGACGGCCCAGCACCATCACGGTGACGGTGCCGCGCGAGGCGGGCAGCGGGATCGGGGTCTCGGGCGCCGCCGTCCAGATCTCCTGAGACGGTCCGCGAGGCACGAGGAGAAAGCCGGACCGTGGCGCGCGGATGGGTGGCGGATCCGGCGCCGGCGGCAATCGTGCTGCCGGGCAGCTCCGCGCAGTGGCTGACCGGCATGGGCTTCGCCCTGGTCGCGGTGCCGGCTCTCGTCCGGCTTCTCGGCCCGGCGGACGCCGGTGCGACGACCTCTGGAAATGAAAGCACCGGCGCGAAGGCGCTGGTTTCAGGGCCGTCGAGATCGCCGGAGACCGGCACCGGCTGCCGCGTCTCATGCTTCCTCGCAGCACACCATCGAGATGAGGTCCGCCACCCCATCGTCCTCATTGCTGGGCAGGATCAGATCGGCGGCCTGGCGGACGTCCCGGTGCGCGTTGGCGACGGCTGCCGCGAGCCCGGCGGCACGCAGCATCGGCAGATCGTTCGGCATGTCCCCGACGGCGGCGGTGGCGGTGACCCGCACCCTGTGGAAGCCGGCCAGCCAGCGCAGGGACGCGCCCTTGTCCACTCCGTCAGGCGACACCTCCAGGAAGTACGGCGTTGAGCACGTCCCCCGGACCCCGTCATCCGGCTCGATGAGCAGATCGGTGAGAGCTGACGCCGGTACGGCGGGGTGGACGACGAGGATCTTGACCAATCGGTCGTCCGGGGCCAGTTCGTCCACGGCGTCCGGCACAACGCGGTGCGGCCAGCAGTCGGGGACCAGGGCGCCGAAGTCCGGCTCCAGGAAGAGGCCACGGAGCGTGTCCACTCCGAGCACCACGCCCGGCAGCCGTGCCCGCAGTTGCTTCAGCACGACACTGCCCTGAGCTGTCGAGAAACCGTGGCAGGCGCGTACCCGGCCGCTCTTCACCTCCGCGATCACGGCGCCGTTGCTGCACACCACCAAGCCCTTCGAACCCAGTGCGCGGGCGACGGCGAGGGCGTCCCGCAGGGGCCTGCCGGTGACGCACACCACCGGCACAGCGCAGGCCGCCGCCTTGGCGAGGGCACTGCGGGTCACCGGGCCCACGGCACCCGCGCTGTTGAGCAGCGTCCCGTCGAGGTCGGTACAGACGAGCCGGATTCGGTCTGGTGCGGTCACTGCCGCGCCAGACCGCCGTGCTCGGAGGCGCTGGATATGGGCACCCGCACCTTGAGCTGGGTCGGCTGGTCCCCGACGAGCCGCAGTTCGACCCGGCCCTCTCGTTCCATGCGTTGTGCAACGGGTGCCTGGATCAGTTCGACCCACATCCAGTTGCTGTCGGTGTCCAGCAGCCAGGGGATCGCTCCCCGCGGGGCGGCGGGTACGCGGTCCGGGCGGGGATCGCCGCGCATGGCCGGGGGCACGAGGCCAACCAGGATCGGCGGAACATCCAGGATGTCCAAGTCCACGGGTTGTCCGCTGTGGTCCAGCGAGATCCACACGCGTGAGACGAAGCCGACCTGCACACTGCGCGCGGTGGCGTTGTCCGGATCCGGGTCGTCCGCCACCACGGAGAGCAGACCCACCCCGAAGTCCCAACTGACATTGATCCGTGCGGTACCGGTCACGATGGTGTGATCACTCATGCCTCTCCATAGGTTGTCGCTTCAGGTCCATCGGCCGCCGGCGTACGTCTCGGGCAGAGGCTCTACAACCAGCTTCTTCTGGACGGCGGGCGTCCGTATGGGGAGGTCCTAGACGGCCTGGAGCCGGTGAAGGCCGTACACGGGGGGGCTCCCGGTGAGACGTGCCGGTCTCAGCTCGATTTCGCCGACCACGGTGTCCTGCGGCGCTTCCAGCACCCAGCGCACCGCCTCGGCCACAGAGGAGGTGGCCATTTTCAGCGGAGAGTCGTCACCGGGCAGATTCGCGATCGCTCCCGGGCTGACGAGCGTGGTGCACACGCCGTGCGCCCGTTCCTCGAGCAGCAGCACTTCGGCGAGCGCCTTCAGGGCCGCCTTCGTCGCGCAGTACGCGGCTCCCGCCTCAAAGAATCGGCTGCCGGCGTGACTACCCATCAGGACGATCCGGCCCCCGTCGGCCCGCAGATGTGGCAGCGCTGCCTGGACGAGCGCTATCGCCGACGTGAGATTGACGTCGACCGCCTCCCGCCAGTCCGCCAGGGGCAAGGAGGCGAGTGGGCCCAGAGAGCGCACCGCCCCGTTGACCACCACCGCGTCGAGGCCGGCCGTGCCCGCGAGCACCCGATCGACTGCGGGCGACACTTGCTCCGGGTGCCGGAGATCGCAGTGGACCTCCCGCAGCCAAGGCAGTTCCGCAGGGGTACGGCCGATGGCCAGGACCCCCCAGCCGGCGGCGTGCAGCGCCTCGGCGATGGCCCGGCCGGTACCACGATTGGCGCCGGTCAGCAGCGCCGTACGGCCGGCGGCGTCGGGGGCCGCCGGGGCGGTCATCCGCGGATCCGGCGCACGAGATCGGTCCATGCCGCCACGATCGATGCCTCGTCGGCCCCTTGCCGGAACAGGTCCTTGTCCAGCGGCTTGCCGAACTCGTCCCGAAGCCGCATGCAGTCCGGGGAAATCTCGGAGTTGACGACCGGGGCGCCGTCTCCGCCGACGCCGATCACGAGGCAGAAGTCCCACAAGTCGAGCGGAGCCAGCCAGCTTCGCAGACTCTCGTTGCACTGCAGCGCGCAGTGCCGGAATGCCTCGACATCGACACCGATGGAGCGGAGGTAGTCCTCGCCGATCGGCTGGTCCTCCGGGTCGGTCCGGTAGTCGAACTTCACCACCGGCGGGTCGAAGCGGTGCCCCTCCGGAAACAGCCCGGGATACTTGCGGACCGTCGATCCGGTGGCGATGTTCTTGACGATCACCTCGAACGGCGGTGCCGGCACGTAGTCAGCGCGGTAGGAGATGTCACCGAGCCGCTTGCTGAAAACCGTACGGATGCCCTTTTCCGCGAGACGCGCAGCAGCTATCTCATAGAAGTCGAGGCGTAGCTTCGCAGTCTCCGGGAACATTTCTTCGCGGTCGTACGTATAGCTGCGCAGACTCGGCACGAGTTCTATGTCGCAGGTTCCGTCATCGTTTTTCCAGAGCTTCTTGCTGCGGCCTTCGACAGAAGGTTTTCCCGTACGCGTCGCCATCGTCACCCTTCAGTGCGCGGTTTCGTCGCCAACTTTCTGAGTGCATGGCGAAGCTACAACAGCCGCGCCGCTTCGGTCCACGGTGCATCGGTAAATGTACGCAGCCTGTATCGAACGTGTAAGAGGCCGGGACAGTATGTCGGAGGACACGCCGATCAAGAGCCTTACCAGGGAGGTGGGAGCGGAAGATGGAGCAGGCCGAGGGAGCGAACGACCAGTGGAGCATCCCTGAGGAGCTGCGCGGCAAAGTGCCCGGACGGCACTACGGCACCGCCGGCACGAAGCTCCTGTTCGAGGATGAAAGCACCCGTGTATGGCTGCTGGAACTACAGCCCGGAGAAGCCAGCGAGTGGCACGAGCACCCGTGGGACTACGTATTCGTGGTCGATCACCCCGGACAGGTGCGGCTGGAGTACGAGGACGGAGAAATCGAGGACCAGGACGACTTCATCGGCCAGATCGTGCACCGTCGGCGCGGAAAGCCACACCGGCTGGTCAACAGGAGCGACCACTTCTACCGGAACGTCGTGATCGAATTCCTGGGCAAGCCACCTCCCGCGAACTGGCCGCCAGCGGACGAAAAGTAGTCGCAGTGAAATCGAACTCTGCCCAATAGGAGGTGCTTCGTGAGCAGCATCGCACAGTGGCTCGAAGAAAATGTGACGACCGACAAGCGCGCGCTCGACTGGTATCAGGAACCGGAGTGCGAGCCCCGTATCGTCCGCGCGTACCGTGAATTGTTGAGCGGCTACGAGATCGACACCTCGAAGATACTCAAGACGACGGTCGAGGTTGACGGCGAGCACGCCGGCGTGGTCCGCGTGCACGACATCAACTACTACTCCATCTGCGCGCACCACTTCCTGCCCTTCTACGGGCAGGTGTCGATCTCGTACGTGCCCGGTGGCAAGATCCTCGGCCTGGGGAAGTTCCCGCGGCTGGTGCAGGCGTTCAGTCGCAGATTCCAGATCCAGGAGCACCTGGTGAAGGACATCGCCGAGGAGATCATGGCGTCCGGCGGCGCCCGCGCGGCACGGGTACTTTCCACCGGCCGTCACATGTGCATGTGCAGCCGCGGCCCGTCCGACCAGACGGTGATCACGGACACCTCGTACGTCACCGGGGACAAGGAGTTGTTCACCACCTTCGGCCTGGACGCCTGACGCTCCCTCCGGTCAGTGGCGCAACGGACTGCGCGGCAGACGCCCGGTGGTGTCTGCCGCGCAGTCCGTGCTGCCCGGTGAAGCCGACGAGGGCGGTACGCGTTGACGGGCCAACAGCTCGCCGCTCCACTCTGCTCCCACGGCTCGGCCGGGCCCAGGCGTTCCACGCTTGCTACGAGACTCTCGATCAAGCCAAACAACGGCGTCTGAGAAAAGGACGGCGAAAGATGAAGATCGACTTTCTGCCGCCCCGGGTTCTGCGGGACGGCACGGCCCACCACTTCTGTCTGCGTTGCCATCGCGAACCGGTGGAGTGGCGCACCGAGGACGGAAGACGGCACTGCGTGTGCTCGGCCTGTGGGAACGTCGCCGACCGTGCGTTGGTACTGGACCCCGCCGTCCGGTGGTGGACGGACGCCGACGGCGAGTACTGGCACGAAACGGCGGGCGTGTTCGTCCAGGACGCCTGCGGCCGCTTCCTCTTCTTCGACCGTACGGCGTTTCCCTTCGGCCTCACGGTTCCGGCCGGGCACGTCGAACCCGGTGAGTCTCCTGAGCGGGCCGCGGTGCGCGAACTGCACGAGGAGACGGGCATCGTGGCCGAGCAACTGGAGCACCTCGCGCAGGTGTCGGTGCCTGGAGACGGCTGTCGCCGTGGTGCCGACGCCCATCTGTGGCACGTCTACCGCATGACCGACGGCGTGGCCGCGGACCGCGCGGTGGAACTCGGGCCCGAGGGGAGTTCGGCCGTGTGGCTCACACCGGACGAGGCGCGTGATCGACCGCTCACCTACGCCGTACGTCATCTCCTCAACGCTTGCTTGTGACGTCTGGCTGCCCCCTTGCATGGCTTATTCCGACCGGTGAATGGTTGATGCGGTAAGAATCTCGTCTTAAGATCCCTCGCAGCTACCCGTGCCGCCTACATGCAGCAACCCAGGGAGTCGTCTTCTTGCTTACCGATGTGCCGATGCGAGCCGGGCCGCGAGAATGGATCGGTCTAGCGGTCCTTGCTCTGCCGACCATGCTCATCGGCATCGACATGACGGTGTTGCATCTGGCCGCTCCCTATCTGAGCGAGGCGTTACATCCTAGCAGCACCGAACTGCTCTGGATTGTGGATATATACGGTTTCCTGGTCGCCGGATTCCTCACCACGATGGGAACTCTGGGCGACCGGATCGGACGCCGCAGGCTCCTTTTGACCGGAGCTGTCGCGTTCGCAGCCGCGTCCGTACTCTCCGCTTACGCCTCGGGCGTCGGAATGCTCATCGCGGCGCGTGCCCTGCTGGGCATCGCGGGGGCGACCTTGATGCCGTCCACGCTCTCCCTGATCAGCAACATGTTTCGCGACGCAGGCCAGCGCCGGTTCGCGATCGCCGTGTGGATGACGAATTTCAGCATCGGCGGAATGGTCGGTCCGCTGATCGGCGGCGCATTTTTGGAGCAATTCTGGTACGGATCGGTTTTCTTGCTGGGCGTGCCGGTGGGCCTGGTCCTGGTGATCGCCGGTCCACTTCTGCTGCCCGAGTATCGCGATCCCGCGGCGGGCCGGCTGGACCTGATCAGCATGGTCCTGTCCATCGCGACGGTGCTGCCCGTGGTGTACGGATTCAAGCAGGTTGCCCAGGACGGCGCGCACGTCCTGCCGCTGCTGTCCGTCGCCGCGGGGCTGTGCGTCGGCGCCCTCTTCGTGCGCAGGCAACTGCGGCTCACTCACCCCATGCTGGACCTGAGGCTCTTCTCCCGCCCGGCTTTCGGAGTGGCGCTCGGGGGACAGACCATGGGGCTCTTCGTACTGACGGGGACGCAGTTCCTGATTCTGCAGTATTTCCAGCAGGTGCTGGGGCTGTCTCCGCTGGCTGCCGGACTATGGGCGCTGCCGGCGATGACGGCAGGTGTCGTGGGCACTCTGCTGGCACCGCTCGTGGCCAACCGGTGGAGTCCCGGATGGGTCATGACGGCCGGCTTCGTACTGTCCGTCCCCGGGCTGGCGCTCGTCGCGCAGGCGAATACGGAGACCGGACTCGCCCTCACGGTCACCGGTTTCGCCGTCATCTCCTTCGGCGTACAGGCAGCCCTCGCCCTCACAAACGACGTGATCATCAGCAGCGTGCCCCCCGAACGGGCCGGCAACGCCGCGGGAATCGGCGAGACGGGCGCGGAACTGGGCAACGCGCTGGGCGTGGCCGTGGCCGGATCCGTCGCCGCTGCCGTGTACCGCTCCGGGATGGACGACGGTTCCCTGCCAAAGGGGATCCGGCCCGATCTGGCCGAGGCTGCCCGCACCACCCTCGGAAACGCGACCGAGACGGCCGGCAGGCTTCCCGACCGGCTCGGCGGCGAACTCCTCTCGCTGGCCCAGGCCGCGTTCACGGACGGTATGCGGGTGGCGGCGCTGGTCAACATCGGCATTCTGGCGATGCTGACAGCGGCGAGCCTGACTCTGCTGTTCCGCGGCTCCGACCAACCAGATGCGAAAAAGAGCGACCCCGAGGTCTCGGAAACCGTAGGGGACAGGAACTGACCCGCTCCCACGGAACTCACCTTTTATGAAATAAGTCTCCCCATTAGGACGCGTGAATATTTGCCAGAAGTCCTCCGAGTCACTGGAGAGGGTACACACAATGAAGTTCAGCATCCTTGGACCGATTACGATGTACACAAACACCGGAATGACAGTAGAGCTCGCTGGCCCTCGTCAGAGATTCGTTCTGGTCGCTCTCCTGCTGAATGCGAATCGCGTCGTGACCGTGGACCATCTGATGGAGTCGGCCTGGAACAAGCCCCCGCCGTCGGCAACCGTCAACATACGCGGGCACATAGCCGCGTTACGGAAACTCATGCACGCCGCCGGCGAGCCCAAGGACCGATTAGTCACGCACGACAACGGATATCTCTTACGCCTGAGCCCCGGCGAACTGGACCTGTCCCATTTCATGGACGAGTTTCAGCAGGGCAACGAGTACCTCGCCGACGGCATG
>Ga0307516_10007241_pt1 | contig 12785 bp, 14 predicted proteins | sample 19_EM_MG_FD_203310 | JGI IMG/M metagenome (GOLD analysis project Ga0307516, IMG submission 203310) | Populus trichocarpa ectomycorrhiza microbial communities from riparian zone in the Pacific Northwest, United States - 19_EM | ecosystem: Host-associated > Plants > Roots > Unclassified | place... | reverse complement strand
AAACAATAATGGGATGGAAAAGAATAGATAGTTTGTTTAATAAGATGAGAGAGGCATAGTTGATAAGATCAAAGAGATAAGATAAGGGGCTGAGGGGCTGTTCCATAACACAACCAAACTGAAGTGTGAGATGAGATAAGACAAGAGGCTGTTATGTCCGAGACATGCATGTGACATCATCACATGACACATCATATGCTTCTGATATTGTCTTATATACCGATGACGACATATATAGATTAGATTACTATCATTACCATATCTAGATACCTTGGGCATATATAAAGGCGCTAGACTCACCCCAGCAATACAACTTGCTTTCCAGTGAGTTACCCCAGTAGTCTACTTCTAAGTACCCTCTACAACTAGGTAAAGTAGTCTCACTCTTCCATAGTCCACCTTTGACAGGTTATGGGCCCCATCTGCCCTGGCTTATGCGCTTTGGCACAAATACCAGTGGTGTTGACAGGCCTTGCCTGGTTGTACGTAGTGGAAACATCACACTAGCCAATGACCTCCACACTGTACAGCGTAGTTGCTATTGCCTTCTATGGCAAAACGGCTCTAGTAGTTGCAAATGATAACTGGCTCCTCTCCAGTATCACCACTAGCCTTTAACGGCTATTGCCGTGGACAGTGTCCATGATTAAGCGATACATAATGAATCACTTCTGATTTGAAGGCTTTGGCATTATCTCTGATTTTGCCTCGCATTTTCACATAGCAATGATCGCTGATTATGCTCTTTTCTAGCCTTTCTATCAGAATGTCTTTCAAGAACAGATTCGCCGATATCGCCATCTTTGATGGCTCCAACTGGCTCTCCTGGTCTGCCAGGATGTCTCAATTCCTGATGGCTAACAAGGTGTGGTCCTATGTAATTGGGACCTACTCCAAGCCGGCTCCTATCAGGGAGACAATCTCTGCTCCAGTCTCCTCCCCTCAGCCTTCAGGCTCGACTTCTTCCTGTCTCGCCACTACCACCACTCAGGGTCCAGTCACCAATGGCAAGGAAATTGCTGACTGGGTCAATGATGATAGATCCGCAATCAGGTACATTAAGATGAAATATCAAGAAGCAATCGTCATGGGTATCCCCGCAACTGCTGACACTTCGAAGAAGGTCTGGGATGATCTTAAGGAGAAGTACGACAAAGCCTCCACTGCATCTGTACTAATAGAGATCTGCAAAGTGTTCAGCTTCTGACTCTCTGGTGGTGATCCCACTAGTGAGATTCAGAAGCTCGCTGCCATGTTTGCTCGTCTTGAGCAACACAGCTTCACTGTCCCCGACTTTGTCCAAGCCTTGATTCTGATAATCGCGATTCCCCAGAAATGGGATCAGATTTCGACATGGCTCCTCTCCTACTACTTGCTCGATAAACTTGAATATGGCGTAGTGGCTAATGCAATCATCGGAGAACATCAACGCCTTGCAAGGGTCTCAAGACCCTTGCAATTGGCAAATAAAATCTCTGCTGTCAAGCTTAAGCCTGATCACCCACCATCCTGAAAAGGAAAATCCAAGGACAAACAGCCTGCCACTTCTGGCACTGGCTCCGGTAATTGTAGCAAGGAGAAGAAAGGATGATCTCATGCAGAAAAGAAGGTAAAGGAACATTGAGAAGCTGCCAAAGAATGCCAACATAGCCACATGGCTGAAACGGCGATGGCAGTTGACCCCCCTGCTCCTATAGCCTCATCATCGGCTTTACCTCCTGCACCCAAACCCCTTCTGGTTATCATGACCATCAATGGCAATGGTAGGATTATCCCCACCCCCGCCTTTGTCCCAAAAGGACTTCTGGCAGCAATTGCTGCCAAGCCTATACCTAGAAGATACACCGGCTCGATGGAAACAAGGCCCAGCATTTGGGTTAATGCTGAGAAGGCATGCAATCTAGCTGATTGCACGGAGGTAAGTCCGATGATCTTGATGCTCAAACGTCTTGAGACTCATGTCACCGACATCATCCTCCCGCCTCAGGATCATTCCCTGAAATGGTGAACACCTTCTCCAGACTTTGTCTTCACAGAAGACAATTTCCCCTACCTTCCGGGAAGTGAGACACTATTGAAGTGTCAACACATTGATGATGGGATGATTTTGCTTGGCAGCCCGATGCCACCGCCGCACTTCACTTCGGACTATGACCCGGACTATTTTGCATCAGTCCCTATTTTTCTTGATCATGAACCTGATGCTGATTACATCAAGCAGAGCCTTATTTGGTGTCGACCCAAGTTGATGCCCACATTTTTTGGGCTTCATAAAAATAATTTTTACCGCTCTGTACCAATCGGCCTTTACGGCCTTGTAGCATCTGCATGCCCTGTGGGGGTGCAATATAATTTTATTAAAAATTGTTTATGTTTGAGATGTAAGCAATCTGAGCTGCCAAAACAGCCTCAATGGCTTTTGGACTCTGGTGCTTCAATGCACTTCACAGGCCAATGATCCAACTTAGTAGATGCCTTTAAATTGGCACAGCCACTGATGATTCAGATGGCTAATAGTGTTACTCAAGTTGAAGAGGCCGGAACAGTGTTTATTACACACACTGTTCTTCTGCGTAATAGTAAGGTGATTAAAAAAACTACTTGCCTACAACCCATATATTACCTCAACAGATTAAACACCCATTTACTCTCTATGGGGGAGTTCCTGAATGACAAACAGCTCATCACAGGCAATAATCGCCAGCTTATGTTCTTAAGGAATAAACTACCTGTTCTCACATGTCAACCACACGTTGTAGGCTCTACTACATTTTGGCTAAACTCGACAATTGAGTCTGTTTAGTCACTATCAGCCAAGACCAGAATGGTCTATGCCACTGATTACAGCATATGGGATCAACGTATGGGTCACCCTAGTGATGACATACTCCGGAAATTACCTGAAATGGTAAAAGGGGCACTAAAGCTAATCACTATACCCATGGCTAAAAAGCCCTGTGAAGCTTGTGCGAAAGAAAAGATGCCATCATGCTCTTTCCACCCATTAGTATCATGAGCAATGAAGCCTTTCCAGATAGTCCATTCAGACCTGAAGGATATGATCAAAAGATCTTTTAACAGCTATCATTACGTTCTTACCATACTTGATGATTTTATGTCCCATGCATGGTCTTTTAATCTAAAAAAGAAATCTGATACAATTATCCATGCTCGGCAGTTTGTTGCCTATGCCAAAAATCAACACAATGCCTCCATCAGCACTTGGAGATTTGATGGCAGGACTGAATTCCTCAATGACGCATTTAAAACAATGCTACCCAACAATGGTATCTTATCTGAGACCAGCATGTCTTACCAGCACCAACAAAATGGTCATGCTGAACATTTAAATCGCACAATCATGGACAAGACGCAATCAATGCACTTTCATGCCTGTCTCACTGATACCATGTGGGAATTTTCATGGGACCATGCGATATATATGTATAATTGCACTCTCATACGTCGCCTAAAATGGCTGACCCCTTTTGAGGCACTCAGGAATGATAAACCTGATGTCTCCCATCTCCATATATTCAGATGTGGTGCTTATGTTTTCCTATCAGAAGATGTTAGAGCAAATAAATTATCCTCTAAATCTGAGACTATGATTTATCTTGGATAGCCTGCCAGCTATAAGGGATTTTGCTTCTATCGCATCACAAATGGGCATATTTTCATTGGCGCTACTGCCATATTCAACGAAACCTTTTTTCCATGCTGCCCTGATGGCAAACAGCGACATTTTATGGAATTAGGTGATGAACTGCCCACTGAAAATAGATACCCGGACAATCCCATAGATCAGTCCGATGACAATTTTGGTGATCAACCGCCATTCCCCATGGAAAATGACGATCACCCACTGTCATCTCCACCTTCCGAACCTGAAGTTCCTGATGTCCCTGATTGAGACATGGGACACCCTTCGCATGCTCAGGGAAACCTGCCCGTTCCTCCGCCTCAATGGCATAATGAGGACGCTCCAAGGTATAGTACGAGACAGCGAATGGTAAAAAGTCATCCTGACAGTGTCTATGGCGATAGAACGCTGGTCAATCTCCAACGAGATGACTTATTCAGGAGAGCTGGCAATCAGCCAGGTAGCTTCCGTGCTCCGCCTAAACAGCTGACACAGAATCCTATTCCCAGATCTAGTCATGCACTGCCTCCTCTACATCAGTCTACTACTGATGCCGATAACAACACAGGGGAAGACCCTGTGAACACCTTGGGCCAAGTGTGTTTATACCACCTAGTCCAGGAAGGGAGAGTTGAATTCATTGCCTTTCTGCTGAATAAAGCGGTACCTTTGGCATTGGATCAACTGGTCTTTTACAAAGACACAGCTAGATTACCATTTCAGCTATGGGAACAGTGGAAAAAGGGATGCCAGGAGGAATTAGAGGCCCTCCGTAAGTGCAAAGTCTTTGAACTAGCCGATTTACCAAAAGGCCATAAGGCCATAAAAAATCGCTGGGTATTCATGACCAAAAGCGATGGTTGTAAGAAAGCCAGGCTGGTAGCCAAAGGCTTCTCTCAGATTGAAGGCATCAACTTTGATCAGATCTTCTCACCGGTTGTCTGGTATGAGTCTGTATGCTTATTACTAGTGGCTGCTGCTCTGGAAGGGTGGCACATCGAGGGACTTGATGTCAAGTCTGCCTTCCTTTACGGGCAACTTGATGAAGAGATATATATAGAACAACCCAAAGGGTTTAAGATCCATGGCCAGGAACAGAAAGTCCTCTGTTTACGCCGAGCCATCTATGGTCTCAAACAGGCAGCCCTAGCTTGGTGGAAAGAGCTGCTCACCTCTATGCATAAAATAGGCTTTGAACACTCCAAATCCAATGCCGGGATCTTCATTCACAAAGCCAAAAATGGAGATATTGTCGTCGCTATAATATACATCGACGACTCCGGCTTTATGGGTACTAATGCAACTCTTGTGAAAGAAAAGAAAAAAGCATTCATGGGCATATGGGAATGCCATGATCTAGGCACACTCAAAGAGTTCCTTGGAATCACCATCAGACACTGTGGTCGCAAAATCATACTAGATCAGAAAGTGTATCTAACCAAGATCCTCGATCACTTCAGTATGACAAATGCCGTAATAGCAAACATGCCTCTGCTGCATGGGTATACATCTATTGCACACACTGGCAACCCTGACCCCACACTTCGTACACAGTACCAAGCCATCATTGGCTCACTGTTGTACCTGATGTTAGGCACTTGTCCTGACATCACTTTTGCTGTGATCAAGCTATCACAATTTAGTGCCAACCCTAGTAAAGAACACTATGAATGGGCTAAGTACATATGCCGTTATTTGGCAGGTACCAAAGACTACACAATGGTCTTTGATGGTAACACTAATGAAGGCTTGATTGCGCATTCTGATAGCGATTGGGCTGCTGATATTAACAATCACCACTCAATCACAGGCTACTTCTTTAAGTTAGCCAGGTCATCAGTCTCATGGCTCTCATGAGCCCAAAAAACCATAGCCCTCTCTTTCACCAAGGTTGAATACATGGCAATCTCAGATTGCTGTCGACAAGCCATGTGGATTACCAATCTCTTCAGAGAAATTGGATTTCCTGTATTGCCAATCACCATCTGTGGTGATAATCAGAGTAGTCTATTCATTGGCTCCAACCCTGTACAAGAGAAGCAGACTAAACATATTGATATCTGCTATCACTACATATGGGAATGTATTGAAGACAACAAAGCCTCTGTTGTCTTTGTTCCTGGAAATGACAATCCGGCTGATATGTTCACAAAGAACTTAGATCACCTTAAATTTGTCAAGTTCTGAGAGCAACTAGGTCTAACCTTCAGACCTACTAAAAATGCTTAACAAAGGTGCTTATCGCCATATTTAGTGAGGGGGTGTGTTGAAGGACGTATGTCTGAGACACACATGTGATGTCATCACATGATGCATCATATGCTTCCAGTATTGTCTTACATACCAATGATGCCATATATAGATTAGATTACTATCATTACCATATCTAGATACCTTGGGCATATATAAAGGCGCTAGACTTGCCCCAGCAATACAACTTACTTTCCAGTGAGTTACCCCAGTAGTCTACTTCTAAGTATCCTCTACAACTAGATAAGGTAGTCTCACTCTTCTGTAGTCCACCTTCGACAAGAAGGGTGGTGAGAAGGAGGGAAAAGGCAAGGGGGGACAAGGCAAGGAGAGAAAGGGCAAGGAGGGCAAGAACAAGGAGGGTGAGGAAGATAGGGTGTCTAAGCTGGTGATAAGGCAGAATTTGAAGGTGCTCAAGAAGGGAGAGAAGGAGAAGAAGAAGAAGGAGAATATAGCAGAGGCAGAGCAGAAGCAAAACATGATGCAGAAGGATGGATATACACTACTTGAGCCTAGTCTCAATGCCTGGGTCGCAATTAACAATATGGACCAAGATGAGGTATGGGAGGAGATTTTTCCAGCTGTCCAGTAAGTTTGTTCAGATGCCAAGGTTGCAAATATCCTAATCGATTACTTGATTTTCAGGTCCATGGTGTTTCAGGACCACACTGAAACTATTTGTGGGTACTTAAATTGGTACAAGAGCTCCCTGCAAAAAACAGAAGTAGACAAGGACCAGTGGAATACCCAGTCAGACAAGTTCTCAAAATATCTGGTGATGACGTGCTGGAAAAAGATGGAACAGCAGATTTCCCATTGGTCCGGCCTTGGGCTGATCTATCACCTGGTGCGCATTACTAATGGAGGGGATGCGACAATGTACACCAGGTTTACTACAGCAGTGAGTCAGCTCCGCAGCAGTCCAGAGCTTGCCAAGAATCAAGTGCTTCAAGTGCATCTTAAAGAGTTGTTGAATAAGAAAACATTAGTTTTTATACTGCAAGGCCAAGTTGGACGATCCAATAAAGAGGCTGTGATGAAGCTGTTACAGGCATGCGACAACAATGTGGGTAGGTCTCTGTATACTTGTGACACAGCCAAGGCATTCCACAACCTTCTTGTTGGAACTCTCATCGCGTATGCCAATTTTCTTTGCGGTATCAAACAGCACATCTTTGCAGGAACATTAAAAAACGCTGGTGTCTCTGCTTGTGGTTTCCTCTCAATGGTTCATTTACTTGATGCCATTGTGCATTCCAAAGCCTTCGATCAGCACATAAAACTACTACAGCAGGTGCAATGTCTGGAGTTGCTCTCCCAGCAATGCCAGGCAGACTACATGGAGTTCAGTGCTGAAAAAGGAATGATGTCAGATACACCTCGAAAGCACGATGGGGACAACAGGGACGACGAGGACAAGGGGTACGACGAGGACAAGAGGGACAATGAGGATGAGGATGACCAGCCCCAGGATCAATATCTAAACAATCCTCAGTGCACCATGTCCTGCTGGATAAAGCTTCTTGTCAAGCACCTCATAGCGAAACATAGGCTAGAGACTCACTGCTGCAGGCTGCACACACATGGCATTAAATCCACATTTGAAATTAACATACTGCGAGTCGACAAGATTGAAGATGATCTTCCTTTGTGGAAGGAGGTGACATCGATCATAACATCTGTCATCCAAAAATACTTCCCTTTCAACAACTTCCCTTCATCAGACACAGATTTGCAAATGATCAATTGGCTCCTTCAATACATCGACGAGACCCTTCAAGATGTTCCCAGCTCAACCTCCTCCGAGTCCTCCACCTCTATGTCAAGAAATTATGATTACATATTCCAGGTTTTCCAGGATATTTTGGATAGGATAAAGTGCCTACCTTTCTACAAACTCCTGGCACTGGCCAGTATTTCTAGAGGAAATACCCTTGAGTAAAGAGGAATCCTCTATCTTATAGGGCATATCCATCAGTAGTATCTAAAGTATTTCCTGAAGAAAAACTTTGGAAATACATTATGTATTTCTTTTGTTATTCCAGAGAAAATACTTTATGCATATCTAAGAGTATTTTCTGATGAAAATGCAAAAAGTATATCCTAAGGAAATACTCTTGGAAATTTCCTAATATGGTAATTTTGAAAGGGTATTCCCTTAGGATATACTTTTTGCATTTCCATCAGGAAATACTCTTGGATATGCATAAAGTATTTCCTCTGAAAAAACCAAAGAAATGCATAATATATTTTCAAAGTTTTTCTCTAGGAAATAATTTAAATATTACTAATGGATATATCATATAAGAAAGAGGATTCCTCTTTCTTCAAGGGTATTTCTTCTAAAAATACTGGCCAGTGCCAGAAGTGACACTAGCCATTGTGAACTTTGTATGGCAGCATTCAGCTGTGCTAAATCAGAGGAGGTTGCACAGCTCAAACCCCAAAGCCCGGAGCCTCAGGATGACACTATGCCACCCAACTTCTGGAAGGGTGAAATGTGGAGGTTGCGGGTAAATATTCATGAGCTTCAGCAGGTAATTTTCATTCCATTTTTTCTCAATCTATTCAAGTTAACATCTTTAATCAATTCTTCAGGAGCTGAATTGTGAAGAAATTGCAGTGACAAAATTCTGCTGTCCCACTTGCTACGAGGTTCTGGAAGATTGGAGGGGCAAGAGCTCAAACATTTATTGTGTCTGTGGCTGCCATTCCATCATTTTCCCCATGGGACTACCTCCTTCACTTGACCCCAAGGTCATTGACAGATTGGTGGATCGATTTGAACAGCATCTGTACACCGAGATTCAGGCATTTTGGATTTCACAAGGAATCCCGACCAACCATCGGAAACGCACCTTCTTGTTGCAAAGCGATCATCTAAGTCTTTCTGATGCAAGTACCAAAAGTTCCAAGTTGGTGGTTAGGCCCACAACTGCAGATGTCCTGGTGGCCTTTCAGGATTGGACGAAGGAGGTGGGGCAAGTGTTCAGCGGGATTTCCAAACCAGTTGGCACTTTGTTTGACAGGACTCCCTGGCTGGTTGACACTTCCGATGACTGTGACATTCAACCAGTCAACACTTTGGTCGACATTCCGGTCAACAGCCTGGTTCCTGAGCCAGTCGAGGTTGAAAACAAACAGAAGACCCACAAGTGGAGCTTTCTAGCCATTTTTTGCTCAAAAAAAAGCCTCTCAATTTTTTGAAATCGCAACCATTGGTTTAGTGTTGGAATTCTCAATGGTATATGCTCTATGCCCTCTGATCTTACTTCTCTGCTGCACAATTATGATTATGATATATTTTTGACTCTCATGTTGTACTAGACTTTGTACCTGTCCCCCAAATATTATGAAACTCTGTGATGCCTGCTTTTTTGTGCCTGCACTATAGTTGAACTCTCCTTAAGTCCATACCTTTGGCCATACCCCATGGGTTGTTTGAGTGTAATGTCTTGAACAGTTCTACAATAAATCTGAATGTATTTTATGGCCTGATCATCTGCTGATACCTGATTCAGCCTCTTGGCAGATTATTTCGAGTTCAAGAATTGAACTCAGTCTTAAGCTTTTGCCATCTTGGACATTCACTTAGAATTTGTGTTCATTTGGCATAGTATCAGCATACACCAAATAAACACAAACAAACTACTCAATTTTCACCATGCACCCCATGAACTATCTACTGGATTGCCCAGGGGGTTAGACTTGGTGTTGCCTCTTGGTCACAAACGGACATAGACTTGGCATCTGTTCGTTTGTGGACTGATTAGACTCAGCATCATTGGTGCATTCAGCCAGACTCCAGACTCACTGCCATTCTCAAGTTCATCCCCACTCCTACTCCTCCTATCACCACTGCCATTGTATACATCCAGGAATCCAGGATCTATCTATACAGACAGGTATGTGAGTATCCCTGTCTCTTCTTAATTTTTTCCCATCTTCACTCAAAAAAGTTCTGCAACATCTGGCAGTATCAACTTCAGCGCAGGCCTGTCTCATGTCATATATCTATTGGATTGCCCGGGGTTAAACTTGGTGTCACCCTTTGGCTACAAATGAACATAGACTCGGTGTCTGTTCGTTTGTGGACTGATTAGACTTGGCGTCATTGGTGCAGACTCCTCTGTAGGTACCGGCTGCTATTGTCTCCTCCTGATAGCAGTCCTATCACTCACATGTGTATATAGCCCATCAATCCTCTAATAGATCCCCCTTTAGATTGAAATACTCCAATGGTTGACACAACTTGAGGTATCTCTCGAATTAATCGGACAGTGCAACAACCTTATGTCTAATCTATCTCTCTCCCCCTCCTGCAGACCAATGATGTTCTCATGACAGCTCTTTCACACATTTTTCTTGACATTTGATGACACTCATCAAGCTTGCTCCTCCTTGCTTTGGCGCTACTTATTGTCTTCCTTCTGGAAGGAAATCTGGGAATCCTGAAATGTTGTGGACATTATGTATAATAACTCTGTCGAGATTCTTGAATCCAAGAAAAAACCCATTGCAGAAGGAGATGAGGCAGGCCCAAATCAAACCAGTGCAAGAAAGGGTATCTTGAGCATTCAATCTCAGACCCTCATTGAACCCTTCAACCATGACCCTTTGCCCAGCCATCAATAAGCACAATGCCACGACCCTTTGTCCAGCCATTGTCGGACACAATGCCACCACAACCTTTTGCTATCATCGAGCACAACATCGACAATGGCTACAAGTGCCATGATTACAGCAGAATCTGTCTGCATATCTCACCTCTCCGATGTATCTTCCTCCACCTTACAAACTGGATTGCCTGGGTGGTTAGACTTGGTGTCGCCCCTTGGCCACAAACAAACATAGACTTGGCATCTGTTTGTTTGTGGACCGAGTAGACTTGGTGTTATTGGTGCAGACTCTTCAGATTCACTACCGTTCCCTTCACCCCCCACCGCCACTCCCTGTCACCACTGTTGTTGTGCACATCCCAGAATCCAGGATTCATCTTCTCAGACAAGTACATATATATTCCCCTCTTCTTCAACAGGCCTATCCAACCCCAATGGGGGATGACGGACAGTATCGCAGTGGTCAGTACTCCACACCAAATGCCCAATGTATCCATGCCTCTATGTGATTGCGTATATATGTAGTTCTAGGAGCATGGCGAAGATGGCAATGTGTCGTCCTGTTGCCTGTTCAATGCAAATTTGGAACAAGAGAGAAGAGGAAGACACTGAAAGAACAGATGCAAAGGCACCAGCAGCACCATCTAGCACCTCCAATCATCACCTTCTGCCTCCAAAAGCTACACTGCCATCCCATGCACTAGTTCCATGCCAGTATCATTCAGCGTCACCTCCAAATCCTCTCTGAACCCAAGCTGTTTAACCACTTGTCAAACTCTCCAGCTCTGGCTGTTTCCTGTCAGCCTATGGTGGTGCCGGATCACGTTTGTCCCTTCCGGTCCTGTTGCATCCAGATGTCACCAACTCCAGGTCTCAAATCCATTTTCTGCTGGATTCTATATGTACTAGCAAAATTTGAACTGGAATACTAGAGGTGAGTCCTTATTTCCTTTTCAACACTTACTTGTTATTGATGTTAACATCAAGGATCTCCTACATCAAAATTACTTTTGAGTGCAAGAACGCCCAGTGTGACCAGGATGACCAGTTGGTTCGTATCCCCAGAACAAAGAAAGGACATTTATAGACTCTGACACCTGCCTCATCCACTGTAGTTGCACCTCAGCTGGCCCTTGTGTCTATGGGCAGTCCATCTCTCTGAAATTCACTGTTCAAGCTCCCTCTTCAGGGCAGTCCACCATCTTCATTGCCAATCATCTTTTAAAGATAGCTCAATCTTCAAAAGTACTTGGAAACTTTTTGATTTTTCATTCAATGATACTGAAGATGACTCTCTTGGCAAGGTTCAGCGTCTCTGCTGTAGCCATCCACTTAGTGAATTTTGACCAGCTGTAAGCCAATCCCCGATCCTCCAGCTCCAACGGGACTTTTCAAAGTCCCATCTTACCCAGATACTTCTTAGAACCAGCACTGATGGCTTCATCTCAAACAGAACCCAATTCGCATAGCCAAAGGATGTGAACAGTCTCCATCCCATTGACTGAGATTGTTATTTGAAATATGGCCCCTCCTGTGGTCCATTCCTCTGTGAAGCCTGGGGCCCTCTTCAAACCACCCAATTGAGTTACGATACAATTATGTACATGTCTGTTCTGATGGGACATGACCTGTATAATTATCAGATATCTCTGCTCCGGCAGCTCAGCATGCCTGCATGCTCAAACCTCACCGGATTGAGGAGAGTTAGCCTGTTCCAAGGAGAATAACATAATGCACTTGTTAAATCCAATAACTGGGTATAAACTCAACCATCCCCCACCGTTCTCTTCCCTCCATGTCCCTTCCAAGCAACGAAGCATCTTGGGATACAGTCAGTTATATTATATTGCCCCCAAACTCAAAACCTTTATTCTGAACCCCGCGACCAACCATTTGCCCATATAGCTTTTGGACCTTTCATAAGTTCGCCCCACTTGTTTAAAACTTGTATTCTCATATTTATCTTACATCCAAAGTTCTGGGACCACTTAGTGAGATATTCGCTCCAATTGGTAGGTCATGTAATCAAACATTGTCTTCTCAGATGATGAAGCTCTATGCAGTTTGAAATCTCACTGGTGGGTTTGCAACGTCGCCCAGTCAATTTATCACATTTCAGCTATGAAGTCCTCTGTGTGTTCTCTTTTCATGATGACTGTTATGGAACAGCCATTTAACAACTATTTTTCATTTTGTCCTTGTTTGTTATTGTTTGGCTTTGTGGACAATATTATAAAAGGTCAACAACATGAATCCGACTTCATTTCATTTTA
>Ga0307516_10007240_pt1 | contig 12785 bp, 18 predicted proteins | sample 19_EM_MG_FD_203310 | JGI IMG/M metagenome (GOLD analysis project Ga0307516, IMG submission 203310) | Populus trichocarpa ectomycorrhiza microbial communities from riparian zone in the Pacific Northwest, United States - 19_EM | ecosystem: Host-associated > Plants > Roots > Unclassified | place... | reverse complement strand
GCCAAACAATGATGGGATGGAAAAGGATAGATAGTTTGTTTAATAAGATGAGAGAGGCATAGTTGATAAGATCAAAGAGATAAGATAAGGGGCTGAGGGGCTGTTCTATAACACAACCAAACTGAAGCGTTGGATAGTTCATTTGATAAGATGGAAGAGGCATGGTTGATAAGATGAGATAAGATAAGACAAGAGGCTGTTCTATAACAGGTACTGTCACATCAGAATTGCATGTGCATTGAGGAGCTGCTCAACCCAGATCAAGAAAACAAGGTCATCAATACTGACATCACTGACGAAGAAATAATCGAGGCAGTCCATGCGAAACATGAAGCTTTGGAAAAATTGGAGATCAACGGGGGTGACAATGACGACAATGACATTGAAGTTATTGAGAAACCAGATCGTCGAGAGGCTCTTGCAGCATCATTGACTCTTCAAAGGTATATATCTGATATTGGTGACCCATTTGCCCATCAACTTGAGGCCATTCTGGCTAGTTTCAGGTGGCAGACATGTCTTGAGGAAACTCAATCCTTGTGACCATCCCATATTACCAATTATTTCATCTCAAATTGCTCTGTAATGGCTTAAATACCTCCTACGATCTATAACAGTGTTGCTTGATATGGAAATTTGGGCCCGGAAGTGACCTCTGCCAAAACTCATACTCTGTAATAACCCATAGGTCCCAGGGGTCCACCGAGGTGTATGGGTTATGACAGAGTTGACTGTATGTGTACAAGTCTGACTTTTAACATCTCCTGCTAGCGGTGTTACCTCCATGGGCATTGACAACCCCATGGTTCCCTGTCTTAATATCAAGTCCATGACTTATGGACAGAGATTGGTGCTCATTCTTACTGGTCTCATCCAACATCCACTTCTCATTTCGCAATGGCCAGAGGCCAGACTAATTAGAGGAGAAAGCCATGTGTCGACAGTGCATTCAACTCCGAATTGCAGATGTTGACAGTATGTAGTCTGCTGTAATGCGCAAGACTACTTGTAAAGGTTCAAGGGGGATGATCGGTAGAAGATCAAGTTTGGGGGAAGTCGTGAATGAGACTAGCGCCGGCAGGCACCTGTAGACTGATGGGTAACAGAGAGATCAGAAATGATGCGACATAAACGGAAGATGATGAAGGTGCTTGTATGATAAGTGCTGCAAATGGAGGTTGGACAATGTTTGCAAGACAAGGACAAAGTTTGTGTACTGAGCGGAGGCGGAGGCAACTCAGCGATGGTGCTAAGAGAGAGTGTTTGAAACTGATCTATTGGGGTGCACTTGCAGTGCTTTTGTAGTTTAGAGGGTATGCGAGTCGGAATCTAATATCTACAAGTCGGAACATTGTTCTATGAGTCCGAAACTATATTCTATAAGTCCGAAACTATGGAGAGCGAAGCGGAACTGTATTCTAATTGAGTTGTAGGTCTAGAGATACGAAATGGAAGATAAAACCATCAGTGCTGGTGGGGCTCCGGCGGTGAGGTGTCAGAGATACGATTCGGAAGTCTAAAGAGATAGAATGAAACAAGGAAGGTACCTGTGGCTTGTATGGCATGCTCCGATACTGGATTGTAGCAGAGAGTGTGTTGGCATGAGGCGGTGCTGGTGGGCGCTGTGTGTAAGTATAGCTGCAATCGGGAGTTTCCTGGTTCCGAGATGATCGTCGAGAGTGTACTGTGTGCCAGTGCTTTGTGGTGGTCCGAAGCGCTGGTGTTTGAATGTCGTTTGCTGAGTCCAGCAAGTACATGCTTGTCATCTCCCCCGGACTAAATTTTGACTGTCCTCAGTCAAGGATCAATCATAAAACCGTGGATATGTGGCAGGGAGTCGAGGCGAAGGTCGCACACCTATTCTTGGATGAGACGGAATGGCGGAGCAGTGGTCCAATGGTCGCCAGTATGGGTGTGGAGGCGGCGGATAGCTGGAACCAGATATTAGTCATTGGAAGGGGCGGTGATCGTCGGTCGGAGTGGTGCCTATGTAATTCAGTGTGCAAATGACTTCTGAGGGTGATAGTTTTGGTAGTCCGGTGGTCGTACTAGAGCTTGACAAAGATTTGCTTGGGAACGCGAGGCAACTATTTTTGGACATTTCCAGCGGTGGCCAAGGATTGGCGCTGATAAGAATAGACAGGCCCTGATTGCTTTTGGAAGGTTCTACGGCTTCAGGGTAGGCACGGCGGGTAGATCGCGGGCGTGTTGCTAAGTTCCTTTCTGACTTCTTCCTTCACCATGAATTCCAAGGAGCGCAGGGAACGGTTTGACAAGTTCAAGATGGTGCTGGAAGGCGTGGCAATGACGATTCCTTAAGGGGTCGGCATCAACCCGACTGACATCGAGAACTGGGGGCACAAGTACACGTCGGTGAAGGTAAGAGCATTTGTGATTGCTTTCAAAACATCTGATGATCCCTGTGTATCGCAGGCCGAACACGACAAACTAAAGGTCCATACACCTTTATAGATGAATGGCACTGCGATCGTTATGCAGATCGCTGATTGCGACGCATTCGTTAAATGATACGTCGAGCCGGAGTGGCTGGCATACGGATACCCTGGATGGGCGGCCCTCTTGGACAACAATGATGGGGACGAGGAGGAGGTGGCAACACGTTCGATCATTGTGCAAGAGGAGATCGTAGGTGGGAAGAGTAAAGACAAGGCTAAGACAGCTGTGGCAGTCATTGAGGGTGAGGATGGGGAGAAGTCTGGGGAGTTGCGGATGGATCGCCTGACGGTGGTCAAAAAGGTGGTGGTGGGTGGGAAAGCAAGGAAGAAGGGTAAAGAGGCAGCGATGGTGGAGCCAACATGTCCCAAGCCTCGGGCTATCCGTGGGGCGTCCTTAGTTCCTGAGAAGGACAAGGACAACAATGAAGACTTTGAGGAAGAGGAAAAGGGTTTCGTGGTGCGTTCCAGTCCCTACAATGTGTACTTTTTGGCTAATTGTATTCAGCCTCGACTTAATTGTCCAGGCTGTGCACAATGTGTGAAGATGAACAAGGAGTGCTGGTTGATCTCACCAACTCTATGTGAGATTTGCAAGAAGCAAAAGCGGAAGTGTCCAGGACTGATTGTGGTGCCAGAGGGTATGTTCCCTGCACTCAGCATTTTTGTTCCACTGATGCGAACTAATTTCAGTAGTCATTACAAAGCTTCCGCCTGTCGGTAGGTCAAAGCCAGCGGTGGAGGCAGCGAAGTGGAAGTGGGATGACCTTCCCGTTGCTACGGTGGGCTTAGTGCCTGGTCCTTCCTGGACCTCGGCACAGATTCAGGAGTCTGCCATTACTTTGGTGCCGTCAGAGAAGCATCTTCGTGTTGACAGGGTCACCATGTGCGGCGGGTTGCCGGTTCCCAGTGAGTCGTCCTGGCAATCTGGCTTCAGGTCCGACATCAGCAGGGCATCGGGCAGCTCTCATTGTGAGGAGATCGAGAAGCGGGAGTATGAAGAGCAGATCCTGGCGCTTAGGGCCAGATGTAACGTGATGGATACACAATTCGAGGGGCTTTTGCATGGTTGGGAAATGAAGTTTGGGGCGAAATATGCTGGTTTGGAGGGTGATGTTGAGGAGTAGTGCGTGGTGGATTTCGTTGGGTCTGGAGTCACAGTGCCATGGTCGGTTTCATTTGTTTCTTCATCGTCGCCTTTATCGTGTTGTACTTGTATTCCGTATTTGATAAATATCTGGCAGCGGTGGATCAGGAGTGGCGTGAACTTTGGGACAATGAGAATGAGATCGGCGCTCGTCGTGGCACTAGGTGGAATGAGCAAAGGAAATGAATTCATAGTGAATCAATAAAAGAAGGGGAGAGATCTAGTAGATTGGAGCAATAAGGGGTTACTTTATGAATCATTGCTCTCATCATCGGCGGGATGGCTAAGCTCTTCATCTACTTCATTGCTTTCCTCACGTCGGCGGAGCTCTTCGGTGGAGATATCTAAAACATCTTCTAAAGGCAGTAGGGTGATGGTGCGTCATGGATAATAGGGGATAACTCGAAAGGTGCTGATCGGTCGCTGTAGGACTGCCCCATTGAGCTCGGCAAGGATGTAGGTGCCGCCATGATTGCGTGATATGACGATCATAGGACCGACGTATTGCGGGTGCATCTTGCGATTAAGGGACTTCTCAAATCGGGTATTTCAGATCAAGACGAGGCTTCCAGGAGTGAAATTGTAGTCCTTGATCTTGGAAGCGTGTTCCTGTGAAAAGCAATCCATATGGGACAAACGCGCCGCATGTACATGCTGTCAGAGGTTGTCTAGATCAGTCTGGCACTTCAGAAACTCCTTTCCCCGACGTGCTAGAAGGTCTTCGTTGGACAGGACTGCATCGGGCGGTGGAACAAGATATGTAGCTTCATCAATGTCGAATGGAAGGACAGGGTGGACGCCATGCGCTGCGAAGTAGGGAGAACATCCTAGTGTCTGAGTGGTTGTGACTCGTTCTGACCAGAGCGCCGAATAGAATCCTTGTGGCCAGCAGGCCGCTTCACTATTGACGACTTTGAACATCACTTGTCTGAAGTCCCAATGCTTGCACTCGATGGGACCGTTCGCTTGGGAGTTGTAACCAGAGATTCGGATATGCGTGATGCCATACTTGGTCTTGAGTTCATTGAGCACTGCTATGTAGGGGGTACCATTGTCGGTGACGAGTTCAGCGATGGTGCCATAGTGGCAGAGAAGGTCCTGAAATATGAACTCCATTAAGATGTGCCCCGTTTCTCGTCGGAGCATCCGCGCTTCAGGGAACAAGCTAAGTGAACAGCAGGCATGTACCATGTATCCGAAGCCGCCCGCTCTTGGCATGTTAAATGTATCGAAGTACACCTTGCCAAAGAGCATACTGGGCCTTGCTACAACAGGTGGAATATTGATATGATGGAGGTGTCTGGTCTTACAGATGTGGCAAGAGTCTGTAAACCATTTGACATCCATACTCATGTGGGGCCACCAGAAGCACTCTATAAGGTGCACTTGTGTGGCATACGTACCTCAGTGTCCTACCTTGTCGTGCGCCTGAGTGAGAAGCTTCAAGCAACGACCTGGCAGAATGACAATCTTGTGTTCGCCATATGCATTTTTGCACCATAGGTTGTTGGTGTGAATGAAGAAGCAGAGCGCATAGCTGATAAGGCAGCGCCACTCGGATTCAATGACCTGTTCTGGGTGGGATGCAGACTGGAGGACATGAACGACGAGATTGAGGCGGCAGTTGGCGGCCTCGGCTTCTGAGGTTCAGGGAATGAAGATAGTGTCAGTGTCTATAGGAAGGGGTGTAAAGTCGAGAGTAGTGGCGGCTTTATTGGAGAATATATAGGCAGGTTCTTGTTCTGCAGCACTGTGGATAGTAGATGGCGGTGGAGACAATTGCTGATTGTAAGTACTAGCTAGCGTGTATAGCAAGAGTCAGAGCGGGGATTAATCATGTGCATAAATCCATATGATTTATCAATCCAGTCCTCGAAATCATCGGGAGGATTGGGCTCATCATCTGGCTGCGCTGGCTGCTGAGACAATCCATCGGAACCATGGGTAGCACCAGGAACATGCTTAAGAGTGAAGTTGAAGAGTAGGATCCCAGCGATCCAATAGTTGATGGTCACGTTGGGCTGGATGTTGGGATTGTTGAGCATCCCTTTTATGTACTTTGCATCTACCTCAATGACTAAGTTCCGTACTCCGATAATCCACAAGCGGACGGCACGTAAGCTTCGAAATAGCCCATAGAGTTCGAGCTTTGGTTGGGAATACTTCGCTTCCCTTGGGTTGAGCAGCATAGAGCCAAAGCGGCTGGGGCAACAAATCTTCGGGTTATCAGGGTCGGTTTGAGCAATGACATACCCTATTGCGATGTAACTTGTGTCAACTGAAAGGTAGACCATCGCGTCGGATTCATAATCTAAGGGTCTGATAGCTGGCGAAGTGACTATAGCATGCTTCAGGCACTCCTGCACCTCGATTTCCTCTGGACTGAACTCAAAGTTGATCCCTTTACGTGTGAGGCAGGTGAGTGGGCACGCAATTGCAGAGTAGTTTTGAATGAAAATGCGCATAAGTCCTGCCATTCCTAAGAAGGCATGCACTTCAGAAAGCGTTTTGCATGGGCCCCACTTTGCGATCTTGGCAACCTTTCCACTATCGGTGCATCGACCTTCATATGTGCAGAGGTGTCCGACAATGAGCGCCTCTGGGACACACAATATTCCCTTGGGACCTGACCAAGTACAACTGACATAGACCATGCGCTGGATGAGGCATGAGAGGTACTGGAAGTGTTCCCAGATGAAGCGCCGTATTCCAGCATTCTGTGGGATGGTTTCATACATTCCGTCAGGGTGCTCGTAACGTGTGGGTGGACCTTTCACTCCAGCGTCATCTAGAAAGGGAATGGTGATGTGGGGAATCTCTGGTTCAAGTGTGAAAGTGACATCTGCATGAAATGCAGGAAATGCATTCACCCAGCCCATTGGGACTGAGGTAAGATGGTAGGTGCCGAATGGAGTGGAGAAGGTAGTGAGATCTTGGGAGTGGATATCGATGGGGCACTTGTCATATCCAACGAAGAGGTCAAGGAGCCTGAAGCAACTTCGACCACCGAATGATTCTGCTAATTGTTCAGTGAACGGTGGAGTGGCGGAGTCACGGATAGTGATGGCGTTGAGCGGCTGTAAATTGTGGACAATATGAAGCTTGCCATTCTTCTTTAAAATGGTGAACCAGCACGAGCGATAGGAAGAGCTCGAAGGTTCATAAGTACCGGCGGTGATCTTATCACGAATGATCTTGACAACATCGTTATAGATACCTAGAGGAATGGGAATATTGCACAGCGCCCATGGTACATGGGGAATAACTGGAATCTTTATGGGAGAGAAGAAATCTTCATGAAAGCTCCCTTTCTGGCTTTCATCCCAGGCAAATCCTCATTCAAAGATCATCATAAAATGGTGCATCAGCTTGCGCTCCTCTGGTAAGAGAAAGCTACCAGGGTGGTTCGCATCTATGATGTCATGTGCCGCTTCGTTATAGCAACTGGTCAGTGCGAAGTCGGGAGGATTGGTAGAGAGCGATGGCATGTCCACTAATGGATCACCGATGATCCTCCGTGTGGTGCGGAATTCTTCTGAAAGTGTCGCAGGAACAGATTTGACTTTCTTGGTGACTGGCTTGTACTTGAACACGTGGGCGTCTGAGTCAGCACCAGTACTTGAGGTAGAGTGCAGGGAGAGAGGGGTAGACAGGGTATCTAAAAATGTTCCATTGCTTTTGATGTGGACCAGAGTATGTGTAAGGAAGCGTTCATTTTCAGCGATCTGAGCTGAGACCATCGGCTGCGCATGGTAATAAGTGGAAATGGAGTAATCATTCGAGTCTTCAGCGATAAACAATCTAGAGGGTGTGGGGACGATAGGGCTGGAAAAAGATAGCATATAGGTAGTGAAACCAGGCAGCAAAGTGGGAGGAGACGGAGTGGCATCTATAGAAAGGGCAAATCCAGGCAGCGATTTGGTGTCAAACTGGGTCAGATCTTCATGCGCCGTAACAAGGTCCAAAACTCTATGTAATAAAATGTTAAAACTTTCAAGGGCATCTTCCCAGGGATAGTTCCACAGATCATCGATACCTAAAAACCCTCTCGGCACTTTTGTGCATGATGACAGGGGGGTCCGCGTGGATGGGTCTGCATGGTAGTGACATGGCTGGGATCATTGGAATCGGTGATGGTAATGGTCTGATCTTCATTGCAGTAGTTCTTCACAGATGACTCGGTGAGGACATCGAAGGGGCGCCTGAGTAGAATGTCGTAGGCGGGGTCCTCAATGACATGAACCTGAAGCTGTAGCTCTATAGCGCCGAAGCGGAAGGAGAGGTTTTCGATGATACTGAGGGATCAGTCGACCATACCGTTTGCGGATTGCATGGAGACCGTGTGCTTTGGATTGATCTGTGATCTCAGTGCCATCCAGACGGCGCGGGACATTCTGATGATCTGATATCCTGAGTCTAAAATGCATTCGACTGGCAGACAGCCATCGATAATTGGGATAATTGAGCGCAGCACATGCGATTCCTTTGCTACCACCAACCCTTCGTGACAGTTGCAAGCATCGAGGGAATTAAGGAAGTGAGAAACGGGGTCAACCTCAACAAAGGCGGTGGCTTTGACCTTCTTGGTCATCGTGGATTCTTTGACCTGCTTACGGACATCAGGAGAGAGCGATAAAGGCTCACGGGCGGTGACTGGGATGGATACATCGAGGATGCGATCTAGGACCTTCTTGGCATCTGCCTTATCTTTGATCGGGCACTGGTAATGGAAATCAGGGCCGAGCGCCTCTTTGCCCTTATTCTTTTGATCGGTGTTCTGGACTTGTGGCACGATAGTCTGCGGAACGGCAGGCTTGGCAGGTACACCCTTGGCGACTGCCTGTGAATCAGATGTCGAGTTCGTAGATGTAGGTGCTGGGGGTGTGGGTACTGGTGCTGGCGCCAACGGTGTGACTTCGGTAGCCTTCTTCTTAGGAGGTGCAGCACGAGCGCCACGGGTGGCAGGCTTTCCAGCTTTCTTGAGCTGACCACTGAGTGAGTGTACTAAGAACTGCAATTCATTATTGGATAGATGGTCTAAGTCTTCTTCGCAGCTGGCGGCGTACAGATTCTCAGGTTCTTCATCATCAGATTCCTCATCCTGAGCACCAACATGCATGGAAATAGTGGTAGGAATTACTGAATTTACAAAGGAGGCGGTGGTGAGCTGCAGCGAGACAAGTTCAATCATTGCCGCTACATGTACCGGCGCCAGTCGATCTATGGCTTGTTGGAGGTTTTCATTGAACCCACAACGAATTCCTGTTCTGTCCATGAGGACAAAGTGCCCTTGTTGGTCATGCTTACAGCGATTCTCGTTGAGGTATCTAGCGGCGGTGTTGCAATTGCGGGCATAGTGGTTAGCCTGTCCACAGAAATTGCAGCTGTTCCCTCCTTGGGGCGGGCAATCCCGTGGTGTGGAGTTTCATTGGGGCACTAAAAGAGCGCTCATCTTTTCAGTGATGCTATTGGCAAGCAGAGCACTAAATTCTTCACCACAGAGTCCAGGCGCAAATGGTAGAGGTTGATTAGCTGGGACTGGTGCAGGTGTCTGAACCTGCGGTGCAGCGGGTGGTATAGTAGGTGCGCTGGGGACTATAGGTGCGGTGGAGGGTGCCATCATACCGAACAAGGAGGCGCCACTGTAGGGAAGGGTCTGTGCAATGGATGAGACTGTATATGCCAATGTATTTGAGATAGGCATCGTCATGCCACCTCCTAACACACAGAAGGCAGATGCATCATATAGCTTGAGGATCAGAGGTAGGTCCTCAGGGTGCTGATCTAGATTCTTCATGCCAATGCAACATGTGGTTTGGTGCTGGAGGAGATCGGGTAATCCATGAAGGTAAATGATGGATTGTTCACAGGGGGTCATGCGGTTTCCATGGATCATCATCGTGGTATCACTGAGGAGACAGCGGTAGTAGGTGCCGAATTTCTTCTCATTAGGATAAGGCGCTTGGGCATTAGTGTTGACAAATGCGAGGATGTCTGAGAGGTTGATATGTTGTTCACTTCCAGAACCTGGATAGAGCTTGTAGATTTTGTCTTTGAAGTCCTCCCAAGTTCTCTTGTCGTTCTCATATGCTTCTGTGCCATGCCAGACATGGCGCGGAGCGGCATCGAGGTAACGCACGGCCTGTACCTTACGGTCATACGTGCTTGTGATGCGACCTGTCGAACTGATACTCAAGCTCGGTGAGGTAGCTTTCTAGGTTGGCGGGCTTATCATCGAATTTAGGTGCAGCGGAGTGACCTTTGGCAGGCATTTCCAGCATTTGGAGCTCATGCGCTGGCTGGTTAGCCGTTTGCGCAACAAAGTGACCAATTAGTTCTATTAGTTGCACTGTAGTTGGCACAGTGGGTGGAATGCCGTCAGGCGCACCTTCAGGTTTCGGGGCTACAGGGGGTTCCTGCAAGGAGGAAGTGGCGGCTGGTGTCATCATGGTGTTAAATGGGGTCCAGTAAGCGGAGCGAAGGGGGAATGTACAGTCAGATGGATTAGGGATGTTTATGAAGCTCTGACCGAGGTCTGCGATGTCTAGCCTATCAGCCAGGGTTGAGGGATCAAATGGAGTAACGTTGCATGAGAGACTAGTATCAAAGGGGCTTGTTGTGAATGCAGGAGAAGTTCCTGAATCTGTAGGAGATCCGGCACATGTGATGTACCCTGGTTCGGAGTTGAATCCTTCTGGAGTTATGTGTGTATGTTCTTCGGGGATGTCAAAGTGTGTTTCCCCAGTAGGAAGTAAGAGGTGCAGAGTGATATCGGGGGTAGCTGAGGCGGTGTCAAGAGGTGAAGTGTCGGTGGAGGAAGTGGAAGGGTCTGATAAGGCTCGGATGATCTCAAAACGGAGATCTTCTGGATGAGAATCTGCTAAGCACCAAGGCGGCATTATTCAAACTGACTTGAAATCCCCTCGCAGTGGGCTCCAAAATGACAGTATGTAGTCTGCTGTAATGCGCAAGACTACTTGTAAAGGTTCGAGGGGGATGATCGGTAGAAGATCAAGTTTGGGGGAAGTCATGAATGAGACTAGCGCTGGTGGGCGCCTGTAGACTGATGGATAACAGAGAGAGATCGGAGGTGATGCAACATAAATGGAAGACAATGAAGGCGCTTGTATGATAAGTGCTGCGAATGGAGGTTGGATGATGTTTGCAAGACGAGGACAAAGGACAAAGTTTGTGAACTGAGCAGAGGCGGAGGCAACTCAGCGACAGTGCTAAGAGGGAGTGTTTGAAACTGATCTATTGGGGTGTGCTTGCAGTGCTTTTGTAGTTTAGAGGGTATGCAAGTCGGAATCTAATATCTATGAGTCAGAACATTGTTCTACAAGTCCAAAACTATATTCTATGAGTCCAAAACTATATTCTATAAGTCCGAAACTATGGAGAGCGAAGCAGAACTGTATTCTAATTGAGTTGTAGGTCTAGAGATATGAAATGGAAGATAAAACCATTGGCGCTGGCAGGGCTCCGGCGGTGAGGTGTCAGAGATATGATTTGGAAGTCTAAAGAGATAGAATGAAACAAGGAAGGTACCTGTGGCTTGTATGGTGTGCTCCGATACTGGATTGTAGCAGAGAGTGTGTTGGCATGAGGCGGTGCTGGTGGGCGCCATATGTAAGTATAGCTGCAATCGGGAGTTTCCTGGTTCCGAGACGATCGTCGAGAGTGTACTGTGTGCCAGCGCTTCATGGCAGTCCGAAGTGCTGGTGTTTGAATGTCGTTTGCCAAGTCCAGCGAGTACATGCTTGTCAACGTGAAAGAGATCTACTATGATCAAAACATGTGCTGGAGGATTGGCACAATCAGTCAGTGTCAAAACTTCTGATGGGTATTTCCAGAGATCTTGTCTACAACATTTTTCCCCATCGAAGGCTGATCTGCAAACCAGGTCCGTCATCGCTCTTGGGAAGATTATATATTCAGACTGAGATCATGGCTGTTTCCATTGATCCTGGCCTTATATTGTTGGACTTTGCAACTCATCTATGATGCCTCTTGAGACCCACCTTCTCTACAGGCTTGGTTTGGGCTACCGGGGACATCTGGTAAAATTGGCGATTTTCATTTTCTTTTATAGTGTGTCCTCCTCACTCATGGTGCTGAGAGGCTCATCCACAAGTTTGAGAACAGGGGTTTTTATTGTTAGTACTCTTTTCTGCATCAGTCATTATCTTTGCATTTATTTTCCCATCCACAAAGCACTTTGCTTCTCAACAAGACTTGATCCCCAAAACTTGACAGACGTAAAGAATTTTCTGATCATGCCACAGCAGCCATGTTCATAGTGACTATCATCAACTTCCTCCTCTTCAGTGGAAATACCAGAATTGTACTTGGCTAATTCATTGTGTTCATTTGCAAGGCTTTCATCCTGGATATTGATTATCTGCAACCAGAGAAGCGAGTATTGGGCAACAATGTGTTGCATAAGTGGGACATTATCAGTATCTGGGCAGGTTACCTTCTTGTAAGCATCAAGCTGTTGCCATCAGATCCAGTATCTATTCATGCTCAGTGGAGATGTATATCAGTGGTCTCATTGTCATTTGGAGGGCTTGGATCCTCTTCCCAGATCAACAGTGGAGAATTCTCATACCACTTATTTTATGGATCAGAGCCATGGGTGAGTAGACATTGTCTGGGAAGCTGTCCCATTTTGCTGAATACACCCTCAGGTCTCATTGTCGGCGACGAAATATGGTTATCTGTATTGATACCTAATGATCAAATAGGCTCGAGTCTAGACACTTCTCTAAGGGTCGCAGGCCTCATGCTCTCTGTCGCAATGAACACCGTCACAACAATGATGATTGCATATAAATTATGGTACATTGCTGTGGGTGGGATTAGTGGCTCACCATGAAATTTGAATATTACAGGAGTTATCACACATTCATCATGAAGACTCTTGGCTTGAGTTGAAGGAAGAGTCCAGTGCAAACCACATTAATTCTTTTCATAGAATCAGGTCTTGTTTGTTGGATTGTAATAGTGATAAAACACTTTTGGAATGATTTATATCACTGTTACATACATGCTAAATATTGAAAAACGCGTTTTTACATATAAATACACATTTCCAATGATTGTACATACTTATATACTTGTATATACACTAAATATGCAGAAACGCGATATAGTGGACACCTTGTATCACGCCTTATGCGTTT
>Ga0307516_10007239_pt1 | contig 12785 bp, 18 predicted proteins | sample 19_EM_MG_FD_203310 | JGI IMG/M metagenome (GOLD analysis project Ga0307516, IMG submission 203310) | Populus trichocarpa ectomycorrhiza microbial communities from riparian zone in the Pacific Northwest, United States - 19_EM | ecosystem: Host-associated > Plants > Roots > Unclassified | place... | reverse complement strand
TTCGTTCGATTGGGTCGCTTCGCCGGACATCGTGACGTCCGTGAAGTCTTAGTGATCGCGAAATTTGGTGTGTGGGTCGAAAGTCTTGGCGAATTTTGGCGTTGAGTTTCGTCCGTAGGGTGGTGTTGGCGTGGAAGCGAGGCACAGAGCGGCAGGTACGGCGGGTGCGATGGGTAACGGATTGGCAGAGCGTTCAATCCGGGCTCATAACCTGTTGGAATATAGGTCGATAGAGATGAAGATAGTGAATTGATTGATTGATTGATACAACTTCGAAGGAGGAACATTCTCTCTATATACAACGGGCCTGAGGGACTCGCCAGGAGGAAAGGACGGAAGGCTGTCTCCCGAGCCGGTGCTCGGAGACTCAGGCAGCTGTCATCTCCGGACGCCGTCTCCGGTCCGTCATGTCCGGACGCCCATTATTCTGACGCTATCATTCATTTCTATCCTCATCGCTAATCGGTATTCTTTCAGCAGCAGCCAGATTCCTCATATGCTTCTAGCCGCGAAGAGTCTGCACAATTATTGGCTATCCATGGAGCTGGAGGTAGCTCCCGGAGGTGTTTGAATGCCTGCGTGCGATGGGCTGTCGTAGGCATATATAAAAACGATTATCTGATCCGATAAAAGTTATCCCAGGTGTATGAAACGAGCTTTTGCGTCCTGTCCATTGAGGTAGGTTTAAATACGAGGATATAACACAGACCGTGTTTTTCGAGGTACGTCAATTGCAACCGTTGGATATTTGCGTCAGTTTATTCAATCAGTATCGTAAGGGGATTAGGTAACGTACCCTTCCTCTCAAGACCAGTATAGGTCGTTGACGAGCAGGTAAGATATCTTTCCCTTTGTGTCCGTACATGAACCAGGGGGATTGATCCACCGTTAACTGTGGATACCCCCCAGCTCCGTATGGCGGGAACGCCTCCGCGCATGTTCTTCGGCCGCCTAATTTTTTTGGTTGGTGGGGATTAGATGGCGGCTAAGACGGCGGCTGGCTTCGGTATTGCTCGGCATTGTGGCTGACATGTCCAGTTGAATCCTATCTACTAATCATTCGTGCGCACAAGCTTCGGCTTTCCTTAGTTGCAGGTCATGGCTGGCGTGGAGGCGGCGTTGATGTACTCCACTTGTGGTGATTAGGATCGCTGGATGTGGTGATCTGACTCACGCCGGAAGATGATGACCGAAGTTAGTTTTTTTTTTTTTTTTTTTCATACTCGCATGCGACCTATATAGATCATAGCGGCGTACATTTTGCCCGGTTTTCCCGTCCGCAGTCCGCGCTCGGCGGCTCGTTGCAAGCTCCCCTTGTGCCCTCCGCCCGGCCCTCCCGAAAAGTTATTTCGCACTAAGGAAATAGACAAAGGAAAAGACAGAAGGAAACACCGCCCGGCCCCTGCTCCTCCCCAGTACCCAGCGCCTCCGCCTCCACCCTGCGCTCCTCTTCCCGCTCCCGGCGCTCCCGGAAGCCCCATTCCGACACCTCGCTCCCTGCGTCGGCTTCCTCTTCCGCAGGCGGCACTATTCTTCCCACGTGTCAGAATAATGGGCGTCCGGAGATGACGGACCGGAGGCGACATGTCCGGAGATGACAGCCGCCCAAGTCTCCGAGCACCGGCTCAGGAGACAGTCTTCCGTCCTTTCCCCCTGGCGAGCCCCGCGGGCCCGTTGTATATAGAGAGAATGTTCCTCCTTCGACTTTGTATCAATCAATCAATTGACTATCTTCGTCTCTATCGATCCCTATATTCCAACACCACGTCTGTTGTTGTGAGAAAGTCCAGTAGCGCCTGACTACACTCAGGTCGGCGAAGAGCTCGTGCGCCCTCCTCCGCCACTTCCCTCTCCCTGTCTCCTTGTACACCTCCCCCCACAAGGTCTTCTGCTGCTCCTTCCACCTCGGACACCCCTTGAGGAGGTGGTCCCTCGTCTGTGTTGGGCACCGGCACCACCAGCACTGGGCCGTTGGGCGAGCCTTTGCCCAGTGCAGGTACTATCCCGTCCGGCAGTGCCCCGTCTTCAGCTGGTAGAACCTCGAGGCGAGCCTCTTGGTGCTCCCAGCAACCGTACCGTCTGGCCCCTGGCTTTTCGGCATTTTATACTTCTTCTTGGAGGTCCAGCCTCCAGCCCATTGTCGGGCCTCCGCCCACTTCTTCTCGGCGATCTCCCGCTTGATGTTTGCGAGCGATCTGGGAAGCGGCATTGAGCGCGCCTCCGGCCGGTCCGAGTAGGAAAGCCATTCTAGCCCTTCTACCCCTCGAGCGTCCGGCTCCTCCGCCGCCAGCTTGACCCACTCGTCGGCCTTCTCGTTTCCTTCCACTCCATGCGCCGGGCACCACCTGATCTCGATGGTGATTCCTGGAACCGCCTTCCGGAGCCTCGCGATGTGCTTCATCGCCTCCAGGGCGTACTTCTGTCCTGGTCCCGGTTCATCGGATGCCATGCGCCGGATCGCCGCCTGTGCGTCGGTGAAGATCGTGACCCGGTTCGGGACCGTGTTCCTTCTCGATGCGGATTCCAGCGCTCGCGCTAGGGCCGCGCATTCTGCGTCGAAGGCCTCCTGGTTGTAGCCCATGTGGGTCTTGATGCCCTTCCAGGTTTTGCCGTTCTTCCATGCCACTGCGTACCCGGCAGCGCCGTCCTCCAGTCGAGACCCGTCTGTGAACATGACGAGTCCCGGCCTCGTCTTTTCCGCCTCCCTCTTCGCCACCTCCCGTTCCTCCTGGATCAGCTCCGCGTCGAAGGTCTCAGGTTCTTCGAGCTGGACTGTCTCCTCCGTCTCCGTCCAGGTATAGTTCGGCACGTTCCCCAGCCGACTGCCCATCGCCGTTCGCGCGCCGACCACCTCTCTGGCCCTGTCCCCTTGTGGCAGGCTGAGCAGGCGTAGCCCGAACCATCGTTGTCTGTTCTCCAGCTGGTTGCCTGCTGGCCTAAGCCCAGACTCCATCGACAGCGCCCCCAGGTTGGTTGTCCGGAAGGCTCCTGTTGTCGCCCGCGCCTGTTGGTTGACCAGGAGGTGTAGGTCGTTTGCCCTGCCGACTGTGCCCCGGGCCCCCTCTCCCTTCCACCACAGCTCCGCCCGAACATGGCGACTGACTGGATGCAAGCCGTCATGACCTTCCTGCAGTTCGCCGGGGAGAGGCCTAGCTGCCCTGTGAGCCGGCGCAGCCGGGTGAGCGCGTTCCTCCCGTTCTTGAGGCTGGTGGCGTGGTGCTCCTTGAGCGTGAGTTGTGAGTCCAGCCACACTCCGAGCCACCGCGTCGCCTCCTTGTTGAATCGGACCTCGTTGTCCCCCACCTTCACCTTGGCCTTTGCCTCGCCCCCCTTTCTCCGGTTCCTCCAGAAGATCGCCGCTTCCGTCTTCCTGTGGTCGAAGGCCACCCCATTCCGTTCTGCCCAATCGATGGAAGCCGCCGCTGCCTCCGACAGCTTGGCTGCCACCGCCTCGTCCTCCTTGCTCTCCACCCACCATGACCGAAGTTAGTGTTGATTGGTGCTCGCGGCTGAGGAGTTCCATAATGAGGGCGATGCGCATGCGACAGTTTTGGTGATATACCGATGGCTGGTACAAAGCGGCGTATATTGCTGATTATTGCTGAGGAATGACGCGAAATGAAAAGGTGATTTCCTCTGCGATTTGTCGGCTCTCGGGCGAGTTTCCGATTGACATGCCGTAGGTAATTGAGCCGCTGTTGTTCAAGGAGGAAATAGGCGTCTGGGGTAGGTTAGGCGGCGTAAATCCTCGGAGAGGAGGCGTAGTTTCGGATTTTCTTCTTTATTTTTATACCGGGAAAGGGGGGAGGGTGTAACTGGGGGGGGGGGGGGGGGGGGGGGTAAGAGGAGGATAGTATGTGTAACATGGTTTCCAGCTGGGGAATAAATAGAGGGTGATTTATGTCGGCGGCATGCTGTTACTGGAAGGGTGTTAGAACACGAAGAACTAGTCAGAATAATGGGCGTCCGGAGATGACGGACCGGAGCCGATCCGTCCGGAGATGACAGCTGCCCGAGTCTGCCGAGCACCGGCTCGGAGGACAGTCTTCCGTCTTTACCCCCTGGCGAGCCCCTCAGGTCCGTTGTATATAGAGTGTTCCTCCTTCGAAGTTGTATCAATCAGCCAATTCACCATCTTCATCTCTATCGATCTCTATATTCCAACAGAACGCATTGTAGCAAGTGAGTGTTATGCCGTACAGCAGCCCCCACACACGCCAGCCCGTCCTGCCCGCCCTACAAATTCTTGGAAACATACCCTGTTACTTACATTGGGAAACAGGGATATGTTCTTCCTGATTCCATGCACAAACCCTGCAGCTATCTTCCCATCAATCCAATATGATCTTCCACGCCATACACTCTATCATCCGCTGGGTGTTGCTGTTTTTGCGGTACTGGATACCTGCACGATTCACACCTTCCGTCCCAAGAATTGACCGCCCTGAGCACCGCAAAAGCCCACGCGAAACTCCTCCGCTTCTTCAGGTACCATTCAGATGCCGAATTCCTTGAAGATGAAGCGACAGCAACGACTGAACCAACCCGACGACGACGTTGACAAGGGCAATACCTAGCAGACGAATTTCTTGTGCCCCACTGATTGCTATCTTCGGCAAACGGCGGTTTATTAGTTGACTTTTAGTCTTGAAATACCGGGGATCTACTCGTACATTCGATCAACGATGTTCAATTTGCTTGGCTACCCACGGGTATGCAGTTTAGGCTGCTCCTGCAGCTATTCACGTTCGCCCGGCACTTCCAGACTCATTATTACTGTCACCAGAGAGTTTTGCCTTCGGATACGAGGGCGGAGAACATTGCGGTGAGACCCCCATTCACTCCACCGACTAACCACAGGACGATTCCATTCCCGGCTCTTGCAACCGCCAGTCCGCCGCGCAACTTCGCATCAGCAGTCATCGAAGTCTATCCACGTCCGGACAGTGAGTACGAACCTACACCACCGGTTACGAGAGCATGCTATGTTTACAGTTGTAGTTGTCTCGTTGGATGGAATCAGCTTTTTTCACGGCGTTAGGCGGGCCTTCATCTAACGGTAATTGGTTGTGAGGAAGAAAGTCAACCCGATTAATATGCAAGAGGGTGTGACGGGAAGTGATTAACTAGTATGTCAATATGAGAGGCAAAAGAAGGTTTTGAGACTGCACCGGCCGAACTGGATTGACAAGAATTGCGTGTAGCAACGAAACGCAAACCTGGATTTTGATACAGCGTGCCGATGAGTTGAATCGATATTTTTGGTTTGCTAACTTTCCTGGATATAAAGAAGAAAGATACGAAACGTGTAATTGGCATTTCCCACAGAAGATTCCTTGACCATACCGAAAGGAGGTTGACAATCGGGCTCGGTCTCTGACTATGCGTCTACGGGAGAGATCGAAAATGCAGGCATTGGGATCCATAAGGAAGTGTACACTCCCGCTGGGTGCAAAATCAACGTCGTCGACCGACACTGGCACACATTGGCGGACGAAAGGAGATTGGATACATGCAATTTTTTCGGACGAGTCACGATGTGGAGGAGATAGAGCGTTATTGGATGGAGTCGGGAGAATTGGAATAGACGACAATGGTGATGCGCGACATGCCGAATTTTTGACATCAGGGCCGGTTTCTTCGGAATTCGATATGAGCTGACCTATCTGGTTAGGTCCTTCCGTATGGTTATGGGTATAACCGAAGGACTGACATAGGGATTTGGGATTCGAGAGGCGTGCATACCGCGAACGTGCTTCACCCGACGGTGCCAACTCAACATACTCCTTTGGCGCCTACGATGCATATTCCGAAGAAACTGGGAATGGTAACAGGTGAAGGTAATGCAGGGGTAGGCGAAGGGGATACGTTACTGGATGGAATGAGTAGAATGAGATTTGATATGACAGTGGTGATACGACATATCCTTCAGATCAAACACCCGAGCATCTTCCTTCAAATCAACAAGTATTATTTTGAATACCGGGTCCAGGACATTATCTGTCTATGGGAGAATATGAGAAGTGTGTGAAGTGAGAGCGCATTACTATTGGCGGCGTCAAATCGACGGATACCATCGAATCTTGGAATTTTGAGCCGAAATTGGAACGGATGCGCGCAAGGCAATGGCGGGGGCGAGGACGGAGAGGGTGTTGGAATATAGGGATCGATGGAGATGAAGATGGTGAATTAATTGATTGTTACAACGTCGAAGGAGGAACATTCTCTCTATATACAACGGGCCTGAGGGACTCGCCAGGGGTAAAGGACGGAAGACTGTCTCCCGAGCCGGTGCTCGGAGACTCGGGCAACTGTCATCTCCGAACGTGCCGTCTCCGGTCCGTCATCTCCGGACGCCCATTATTCTGACAGAGGGCACAGGACAGTTTTGGGGCAAGGGGGTGGGAATTTACAGGCAGTGATTGGGCGGCATATTCTACAAGGTATGCAACTGGGTTGCTTCCATAAAGACGCCGGATATCATTACGTCTATCGGCTTCTGTCCGTTATCGGAATATGGGAAATTAGGAAGTTCGAATCGCGGCTGAGAGAACATGAATATTGAGGACGTTCTACCTCAGACATGATGGAGTGGCTATACTGCATTTTTCGACGAAATGAATGATGGATTCAAGCAGATGCAATGGCGAGAGCGGGGGCGTGGAAGACACAGAGCATTGTTGCAAGGAAGGGGAATAATGCGAATAGATATAGCACAGGTAGTGATTCGAGGGTTACCAGGCGTGAGGACACCCAGGTAGGTCCCTCCAACGCATACCAATTAGCAATCGGGGTTCCCTTCGCTCGGGCTATGGGGAGGAACGTATGAAGCTGGTGACATCGGGGTTCAGGAATCGAGAGGCGTACCTACTGAGAGCGTGCTACCTCGCCAGTGTCTAATCGACGGACATGGTCGAGTCTTAGAATATTTTGGCGAGGAGAGCTGATTCACGTAAGGTCCATAGTAGGGGGACAACAGGTGGATATTAGGTATTGTTGGGTAGAAAAAAGACAATCGATATTTCAACGAAAATGCTGGTGCTGCACGCGGTGGTGAATTCGTGAAGCCATGAATCAGAAGTTACTGTCGGAAGCATTGTGTGAATACGCGCAGGCCAACGGAGATTTCTCTATGGCGAGAGCAATTAAAGGGTGGCACCCTCCAGTGAGGCTACATTGCGTGGCTGGTAGCTACAGACAGAAAAAAAACATCGGAAAAAAGAAAAAAGCAAGATCATAAAAACATGAAAGAAACAAGCATTACCGCACCCCTTTTCTCCTCCCTTCCTGCAGTTCAGAACGAGTACGTGCGCGAGTGCATATGCCAGCAAGGCAATAGCATCTATCTCACTGGTAGGACGGATGAACGTTGGAGGGCTTGGGCTTCGGCATGGGCATAAGCGGCGGTGCTGACGACGACGGCATCGACGGCTGTGGCTGTTCGTCCTTACCACTAGCAAAGACTAAAATGGCAACAACACCCGCGATGAGGATCAACGTGAACACGCCCAGAGTGACCCAAAAGCGGAGGTCCATTGTGGTCTGGTCAAGTTAGTTAACCGTATGGAATAGGAGGGAAGGAGGTATCATGGAGAAAACCTACCTTGTGGTTGCGGCAGCGAGCACAACGCTCGGTGGTAGCGCATTCGTCGGCGACATGGTGACGGCGGTCGTCCTGAACAACGCTGACGGTAAGTGCCCAGTCCGAGAAAGGAGGAGGAGGCAATGGCAGAACAAGGGGACGAACGTTGACGATTGAACTGATGCTACCAAAGGTAATAGTGCTCAGGCGGTTGGCCTCCCGAACAGCCTCGTTGGTGGTAGGCTCCTCGGCCGCAGGCTCGTCGGGGACCGCACGGACGATAGCGGCCTCGGGGTCGACAGCGAGCTGCTTAGTGGTACCGAAGCCGGCCTTGACGCGTTGCACGGCAGCAGCTAGTAGTTGGGGCGTCAGCTTCGCCCTGCTGGCGGCGGTGCACAAACATCGCAAACTTACAGAAGTACGACATCATGACGGACGCCATTGGCAAATGAGTAGTTATTGGGGTGTAAGATATGTAGCTGTAGATGGTGGAGCTGGTTGTGATGGTGGGTAATGGGGGGAGGTAGATGGGAGGACGGTGTTAAGTGGGTTGGGAGTTGTGGGCCAAGCGAGTCAAGGAGCAGGAGAGGTAGAGAAGGAGTAGAGGTTAGGCAGAATAAAAACGACTACAGAAACCTGAATTCAAGCACCAACTCACACACCTCACACTACGGAGCTAACCCTACTTGGGCTATTTTTTTTATATTTTTTTAGGTCATTGTTCGCATGCGACCTACTTATGGAGATCATGGCAAATACCCGCCGTCTGTGTCCTGTATTCTCTCCGCGCGAAGACCACTCGTTGCAAGCGTCCCTTTGCGGTCTGCCCCAGGCCTACCCCAGAAAATACAGAGCGTACTAAGGAAATGACAAGGGCATAGGCAACGATATTACACAGGAAAGACAAAGGAAAATTGCCCCTAGACTCACTGCTACTATTCCTCCGAGGCCATGGCAGAAGGTTTGCGGGGAAAGAGCAGTTGCTCCTCCTCCTCGGCACCCCGCTCCTCAGCCTCACGCCTCCTCTCCTCTTCCTTTCCCCTCCGCTCCAGAGTTCCCATTTTGACGCTTGCTGGTTAATTGTGCCCCCCTCTGCAACAAGAATTCTAAGCGCAATGTAAAATTAAACCCACCAGACTGAATACCGAAAAGCGAGCGACCACTAATAGACAGCTGAGATTAATACATACATGAGAAGAAATGACCTTGCCCCCTTTTCCTTTTTTTCATTTAGCGCTACGCCCCACCAGCACCAGCCACCGTCCGCAACCTACACATCCCAGTCGCCGCCCCAGAGGGGTGCAGGACTGTTTTCGATTCGAAGTGGCGCTGTACATGTTACTAGTAGTAGCACTGATTGATACTCTTGAGAGCGCTTTATTCTGAGATCATTCGTCAACTTCTTCCATTTCAAAATGCCATCCTGAAAACATCACTACTCGTATTAGAATTTCGCTCTTCTCAAGTTCGTGCCACTTCCCATGGTACGCCCATGCCTACACAAAAGCGATTGAAACTGGCGCTGGATGGTTGCTACAATGTCTTTAACATCGGGGTTGGCAGTGTCGTCTCGGAGGAGAGACCCAAATCCGGCCGCTTTATGTGCGGCATGGTACTGGCTCCAGAAATAAAGAACGGTGATTTCATGGACAACAGAACCAATTTCTGACGTCATTTCTCGAATGGTCTAGCTATCCAAGTACGACAGTGCATGATATTCAGACCCAACCCAAAACCAATCTTTTCAGATTCAAGCCGGCTGAGGCCTCATCTGGCCCGTCGCGAGAAGGCCAAGCAGGAACCCCAGAAAAGCGAAAAATGTGACCCCGAGGATAATGAGGGCGACCATCGAAATGCCGCCGTCCTTTAGATTTTCTCAGCTTCCACGAACAGAAAGAAGGAATGAGGAGGATGACTTACATGACCCCGAGCAGGAGAAACGCGGTGATAGTTGATTTGCTTCCGGGTTACTTCGGATTCAGGGCTGTAGTGGTGACAATTCTGTTGTATCGCAGCACCGATCAGTTTCCACCGGTGGGAAGAAGATATGTGGGTAGAGGAACGTACGACTATGTTGGGGCTGCCAAGATGGTGGTTGTCAACCTGATGGTGATCCGGAAAGCCGGCCTCGACGTCGTGCTTAAGAGAATACTCGAAGCAGCAGCCCCAGAGATTGGCACCTGGCAGCCGAATTATCAGCTTCAAGTTGGTAAGACCACCCGGAAGGGCGCTTTTGTGTGGATGTACTTACCGAGGTAGGCCTTGGAGGGCATCTTGACGACAATACCCTCCAAGTTGGCGGAGGAAGCAGTCGGGCCACTGGGGCGTTCTTCGTTGGCCTCCATTTTGAGGCCTTCTTCAAGGAATGTCAGTTCGCGCGCGGGGATTTGTGGCGTACTGGCGGTAGGTGGGGGAACGGGGAATGGTTACTGAGGTGGGCCTTCTCAGGCTTCTCGATGCCGTAGACAGCCATTGGTTTTGGGAGGTTCGGGTTGCTTTGGTTGTGTGAGTGGTTGAAGATTTTGGTTGATTGTGTGGCTGGTGGTCGCGGCTTCGGGGTGAAATGGAGGGGGAATGCGGTAACGAGGCGGGTGTTGTGGTTGGGAGAGGGGAGGAGAGGGAATAGAGCGACGGTCGGATGGATGGTGAGAGGCTGAAAAGAAAAACAAAAGTGGAGCCTTTTCTTCGTTCCAACCCGCGAAAACGGTGTTGGACTGCTTTCACACGAGTTGGTATCCCACCACACGGTCAGTCTCAGGTCCGAGCCACCTCCTGTGATCTTCTCGGTTCTGCGCCAGGGCGCTCCCATTTTGGCATACGAAGAAAATATTGAAAGCAGGGCAGCCGCGGATAGCGCACCCAGCCTCCGCCCAGTGACCTCTCTTTGAGGGCGCACCTTTTGGTGTCCTTCCTCTTCTGCAGAGAAGTAGAACTTCATTTTTTTCTTATCAACGAAACGAACCATAAATGGACCGTCATGCGCACCGCGCTGGCATATGTATCGCGATATACCAGCACGACTACGTCTGCAGCCGGAAGTTCCATACACAAGGCGTTACGACGGTCAATCCTCATCAACTAAGTTCTGACCTGAAAGGGCAGACGCGGTCTACAGGCGTCAACTGCACAATGTGGCTGGCGCCCAGTACTAGGGCTCGCATCGAGAAAAAAGGAATCCCAGAATCCCCAGATAACCATGCTGAAGCTGAGTCAAATTGGTGTACCTAGATCTGGAGGTGACGGACAGTCTACAGGCGATAGCTCCGAATGTCTCCCGTCGAGTCCCATGATGAATTGCTGCGGCCCGTTCTATATAGGGAGAAGCTTCTCTCCGCGACGGTGTATTGAATACAATTCGCCATCTGCAGCTCTACGCTAGTATCGATTTCGGGAGGCTTTGGAGATAAGAGGTGGGCGAGTATAGGTGAAAGTGAGGATGGTTCCATAGGGGCGCAAAACGTATCACTTATGCGGGAGGCAGATTAGGGGTGATATGCCCGACTAGAAAAACGGAAATCACAGTGTCGGCATTCTGTGCTGAAGTCACCAACCGAGGGGGAAAGAGTAGTATTCGGTTCAGTCATTTATGCCAAAAGAGTACAAGGCCAAACTCGAAGCCCAAGTTCTCCCAGGCTCCGTGACGTCTCGTAAGTTATTCGACCACGAAATGAACGATGATGGCAACGATTCCGACGGCGAAAACCATGAGGAAGATCATGAACGATGCACTGGGCAGTCCAGGGCCGCGGGGCGTGCCATCGGGCTTTTCGTCGTCAGCCAGTCAGCAATGGGAAGAACAAGCCGGAAATGTGGAGGAGGAGGGCGACTTACGTTGAATTGTCCCATTTCGATGTCCGGGTGAACACCGGGACGACGGAGATTGTTACGGCCTATCCTGAAGATGTAGAACCAGGCCACTAAAATCTCAGTCAGCTGGACTGCGAAGAAAACATACGCACCCACAGCACCATGCGATGGAAAGCTTACGGAAGCGGTTTCGGTACTGGTTTATTCGCTCTCCGAAGCTGACATCGGGGTTGCCGGGCCGAGTCATGTTGTATTATTGATTTGGTGATATGGGTAATGCTGAAAGGGAGGTTTTGGGGTGGAGGTGACGAGAAGGGTTGGGGCGGTGTTGGGGGGGCTTAAGTATCGAGCTGAAGATTGGTCGAAAACGCGGCAAGAGAAGGCAGGGCTAACAAGTGAGTTATTGAAGCCTTCCTTTCAATGTGTCTCCTCGCGTGCAGAACAGAATTGCGAATCATGCAAGCATAGAGTTATGTTTCATCACTCGTTACGCATACGTCGAGTGACTTTTCGCGAATTGTTGGCTTCATTTCTTCGTCTGCGAGGCAGTTTTGAGTATTTACATATCTTCGGTATTATCGCTTGCGTTTGGAAATAAAATCGCTCTGAGATACCTAGGTATGTATCGGTATCTTCGCCACTCTGATAATGTCTCTTCTTCCCCGCTTTCCCAGCACTTTGAGTGGCGATCCTTCGACCCTCATATTTTCACGGTAACTAGTCCTCCCTCTGCCACGGCACGATAGCGTACTGCTTCGTATGGCTTCAAAGGTAGCGAACATTCAGTGAGCGAACGACAGCAATCAGCAGCTCTCCGCTACCACCGCCCCACATACATATTCACTGTCAGAATACATTATTCATCCCATTAGTCGATACCTCGAGGCCTCATCCGATGCCACCGTTTTCGGTACGTGCCCGGAAGCTCCGTCGGGGTACACAGATTGCGATCGTGAATCGGATTTGATACATCGTTGTGGACGGAAAGATCTCTCTATGTGCACGTGGTCTCAAGAACCCATCAGGGGAATCTGCGGAAGACCGTCCTCCGAGATGGTTCTCGGGGAGCGGTAACCTCCGGACCGCCACCTCCGGGCGCTAATCGCTTAGACCGATGCGACTTGCCTAACAAGTGAAAGCTCGCTACTTCGGAGGATTTGTCAACGACGGAGACTTTCCGATCTGTTCTCGACATGTGCGCAGTGAGAAAGCTAGGAGATGACCGGATATCGGCTGGAATCGTCAAAGTGTTCTGGCAGTGGGACAAGTAGCGGATCACCCAACTGGTACGGGCATGCATCCGGCTGGGATTCCACCCGGGAATCTGGAAGACAGCGAAAGGGGTGGTCATTCCCAAGCCGGGTAAGCCCGATTATTCCAAGGTGAGGGCGTATCG
>Ga0307516_10007238_pt1 | contig 12786 bp, 13 predicted proteins | sample 19_EM_MG_FD_203310 | JGI IMG/M metagenome (GOLD analysis project Ga0307516, IMG submission 203310) | Populus trichocarpa ectomycorrhiza microbial communities from riparian zone in the Pacific Northwest, United States - 19_EM | ecosystem: Host-associated > Plants > Roots > Unclassified | place... | reverse complement strand
CTGAAATCGGATCAGGGCGAGCGATTGTTTGAGCGCAGCGAGTTCGAGCTCGACCCCGATTTCGGCGAGCACCGCAGGTCGCCCCTGAGCGCAAGCGAAGGGGTCCCAGACCATCGGGTCGCCTTTTCTTTGCTTACTTTCTTTTGGCGAAGCAAAAGAAAGTGAGTTGCCGCCGGGCAACCCCCGGCCAACGGTCGCAGGCATCCCGCCGGCCGTGACCAGCAACACTCCAGGACACCTCCGTTATCACGAATCCAGCAACCCGTGTTGCACAAGCCAATTCAACTCGCCCCACACTGCAAGCTGCTCCCAACAACTTCACCAACAACGGACTCCCCATGCCTACCCTCTTCAACCCCACCCAGGCCGGCGACCTGGCGCTTGCCAACCGCATCGTCATGGCGCCGCTCACGCGCAACCGTTCGCCGAATGCGATCCCGCCCGACATTGCGCAAACCTACTATGCGCAGCGTGCCAGCGCCGGCCTGCTGATCACCGAAGCCACGGCCATCAGCCACCAGGGCCAGGGTTACTCGGACGTGCCGGGCCTGTATGGCACCGAGCAACTCGACAGCTGGAAAAAGGTGACACGGGCCGTGCATGACAAGGGCGGCAAGATCGTGGTGCAGCTCTGGCATGTGGGCCGTGTTTCGCACAATGATCTCCAGCCCGACGGCGGCAAGCCGGTGGCGCCTTCGGCCATCACCGCCAAAACAAAAACCGTGCTGATCAAGGACGGCGTGCCGGCCTTCGTCGAGACTTCCGAGCCGCGCGCCCTCGACGCCGGGGAGCTGCCCGGCATCGTGCACGCCTACCAGGCGGCGGCCCGCAATGCCGTTGAAACCGCCGGCTTCGACGGGGTGGAGATCCACGGCGCCAATGGTTACCTGCTCGACCAGTTCCTCAAGGACGGCTCCAACAAGCGCAGCGACGACTACGGCGGCAGCATCGAGAACCGCGCGCGCCTGCTGCTTGAGGTGACACGCGCGGTCACCGCAGCCGTGGGCGGCGGCCGCACCGGCATCCGCCTGTCGCCGGTCACCCCGGCCAACGACGCCCATGACAGCGACCCGCAACCGCTGTTTGACCATGTCGTCAAACAGCTCGCCACGCTGAACCTGGCTTACATCCACATCATCGAAGGCGCCACCGGCGGCCCGCGCGTGATCGACGACCGGCCGTTTGACTACGCCGCGCTGAAAGCCGCCTACCGCACGGCCGGGGGCAAGGGCGCCTGGATGGTCAACAACGGTTACGACAAGGCCCTGGCCGAAGAGGCTGTCAAAAACGGCGCGGATCTGGTCGCCTTCGGCAAGCCCTATATCGCCAACCCGGACCTGGTGGAGCGCCTGAAGGCCGATGCGCCACTCAACGCGCCGGACAAGGCCACCTTTTACGGCGGCCGCGAAAAAGGCTACACGGACTACCCCGCGCTGGCCTGAGCCGGCCCGGCAGGACGGTGCTGACGCAGCTCAGGCGCCGGCCCACACCATGGCCGCGGCCATCAACAGCATCAGCCCGTCCTCCACCAGTGTCACTGTGCTCATGGGCAGCTGGAACACGGCGCCCAGGCAGGCGCAGCGGATCTGCTGGCGGCTGAGCAGGGCCCGCACCACACCGACCAGGGACACGCCCATCACGGCGATGGTCCCCCAGCCGGTGAGCTGGGGTTGCCAGCGCGCGAGGTAGGCCACGCCCAGCAACAGCTCGACAAAGGGATAAGCCAGGCCCCAGCCGGGCCAGGCCCGGGCCAGCACGTCGTAGCCCCGGTAGGCATCGGCAAACGCCCGCAGGTCCAGCAACTTGAAAAACGAAAACACCAGGAAGAACCCGGCCATGAAGTCCATCATGCCGCCCTGCCACGAAGCGCCATGGGTCTGCGGCCGCAGCTGCAGAACAAACACGCCGCCCAGCAGGTAGGCCAGGATCAACAGCAGCGGCCAGTAGGTGGTGAGGCTGGGCGCGGGCAGGGCGGTGCTGTCTGCGGGGGCAGCCGGCGCCGCCGCCGCGGGGAGCATGTCGTAGGCGCCGGCCGCCCGCACCGCCTGGCGCAAGGTGGCAAACGGCGCGGCGCTGGCCCCCACCACCGCCTGCATGGGCTTGAGGCTGACCTCGATCATGCCGGCATGCGCCTGCAGCGCTTCGGTGACACGCCGGACGCAAGCGCCGCAATGCAGCCCTGTCAGGGGGTAGGTGGTGACGCCAGGCATCGCGGCAACAGCCGGGGCGGGCGCAGGTGAGTTGGCAGGTGTGTTGTTCATGAAGATAAGCTTAAACCTTGACACGGTGGTAAGGTCAAGCGCTGTTTCACTGTTTTCCCGGGAACCTGCCATGAGCCCTTTTGGCCCGATGACCGTCGGCCAGGCCGCCACCCGCTCCGGCGTGTCGACCAGGATGGTGCGCCACTACGAATCGCTGGGCTTGCTGCCGCAGGTGCAGCGCAGCGACAGCGGCTACCGCCAGTACACCGATACCGAGGTGCACACCCTGCGTTTCATCAAGCGTGCGCGTGATCTCGGGTTTTCCATGGCCGAAATCGCCGAGCTGGTCAGCCTGTGGCAAAACCGCCGCCGCGCCAGCGCCAGCGTGCGGCGTATCGCCCGGAAACACGCCGACGACCTGGCCCAGCGCATCGCGGCGATGCAGGCCATGCAGGAGACGCTGGCGCACCTGATCCAGGGCTGCCAGGGCGACCAGCGGCCCGACTGCCCCATCCTGGACGACCTGGCCGGCAGACCAGCGCCCGCCTGACGCTCCTTTTTCAGGAGCGCCTGACCCTCGTCACACAAGGGCTGCAGCCACTTTTAGCCCCGCACGACGCTCCACCGCCGCAGCAACGGCGGGGTATTCCCGGTAAAAAAACTTTACGAACGCCTCACGCCCGCGTCATGGCCTGCTTACACGGGCCGCTCAGACTTGCCTTCAACCTGACGCCATCCCGGCAACAGGCGTGTCATCCAACCGAAAGGAACGCTCTCATGACTTCCGTTTTCAAACCCCTGAAATCCGTCAACACCCTGGTCCTGGCTGGCATCATGGCCGCCGCCAGCATGGCCGCCGTGGCCCAGACCGCCGCCACCACCACGCCAGCTGCGCCGGCAACAGCAAGTGCACCTGCGACGCCAGGCGCCAAGGCCGGTCATCACCGCCACCATCGTCACGACCCCGCCAAGATGCAGGCGCGCATCGCCAAGCACCAGGCCGAACTCAAGGCCAAGCTGGCGATCACGCCGGCCCAGGAAGGCGCATGGTCGGCCTGGACCGCCGCCCTGCAGCCCAAGGCGCGCGACGCAGCCCAGCGCCCGGACCGCGCAGCCATGCGCGCCGAGTTTGAAAAGCTGACGACGCCGCAACGCATCGACAAGATGAACGCGCTGCGCACACAACGCATGGCCGAGATGAACGCGGCCATGACCCGGCGCGGCGACGCCACCAAGAGTTTTTACGCTGCGCTGAATGCCGACCAGCAAAAAGTCTTTGATGCCCAGCGCATGGCCCGCGGCGGCAGGGGCCACGGCGGACACCACGGCCACCCCAAAGGCTGAGTGATGGGCTGAGGGCGCCCTCCAGGCGCCCGGTCCGGGCCTGCGACCTGTTCTCACGAACGGGCGCAGGCCTTTTTTATGCGGTGGGACAGACCCGTGGCCAAAAAAAAAGCGCCCGCCCCTTTCGAAGCGCGCGCCTTTTAGCCAAGCCTTTTCAGGCACGGCCTTAGCTTGATTACTGCGGTGCAGACTTGGCAGGGCTGGCGGGACCGGTGTCCACGCCCTTGCCGGATGCGTTGGCGCTGGCATCACGCTTGGCCTTGCGGGCAGCCCTGCGCTCTGCGCGGGCAGCACGACGTTCGGCCGAGGTGGAGGAGGTGGCTGTTGCCTTGTCCGAGCCGGAAACAGCGCTGTCGCCCTGCGCAGAAGCGCCGGCCTTGCTGCTGTTGTTGACCTGGGCTTTCACGTCAGCGCGGGTATTGGCCGAAACGCCGCCCGAGCCCGAAGCTGCGGCTGCGCCTGAGGGTGTGCCGCCGCCTTGTGCAGGTGCTGCCACCTTGGCGCCGGACCGGGTGTCGATCTCGCTTTTGACTTCACCGCGCGTGGCGGGCATGGCGCCAGCGTCAGCGGGACGCTGAACGGTAGGGCTGCCCTGTGCAGGTGTCGGGTTGGTCACGGTTTGCGCAAAGGCAAAGCCGGCGGTGGCCATCAGGCCGGCCAGCAAAATTGATTGGCTTGTCTTTTTCATCATCATGTTTCCTTCAAGGGTTAAGGGGGAAGTTGTGAGAGTTGTTGCTCTCCGAGCGCCCCCACGAATACAAACTTAACGCCCGGCTTGTGTGTGGGACATCGGTGAACCAGCTGAGCGGGCGTAGGACTCGGGCGAAAAAAACACAGGCCGGGACGGACCACGGCCTGTGCTTGTCGTCGTCAGGGGATTACTGCGGAGGACGTGCCACGCCGCTGCCGGCGGACAGGTTGCCAGAGCCCTCGACGTTCACCTGGCCGGTGGCGCCGCCACTGCTGCTCGGCAGCTTGTTCTGGATGCCACGGTCGGCCCTGGCTGCCACGCCGCCCACCGCATTTTTAGCGCGGTAAGCGCCGCTGCGGGTGGCATCGGCGGCATTGTCCACGGCGCCTTCCACACGGTTACCTGTGCGCTGCACGGCGTTGCCGGTTCGCTTGGCCGCGCGTGTCACGGCGCCGTCATTGGCGTCCACCCGTGTCGACGTGTTGCTGTTGACCGATGCGCCGGTGTTTGCATTGGAGCGCACATCGCTGCCGATGTTGGTGTTGACGCCGGTCCGCACGCCCACGCCAGCCCCGGCGCTGCCGGTGCCCGATGTGGCCGTGCCTGCGCCGGCATTCACGCCGACGCCAGCGCCAACCCCGACGCCAACCTGGGCGTGGGCCGCAAAAGCCATGACTGCGGTCAGAGCCACAGCGGCAGGAATGGATCGCATTGAGAATTTGTTCATGGAGGACTCCTCTTGAAACTGTCTAAAACTGAACCAGTTTGCAAAGAACACTGGTAAAAGGAACATTGCAAAAGCCAGATCCAACTGGATTTGGTTGATTCAAATTTAGCTGCGTTGCCGCGCGGCGCTTATCGGCAGGGTCCCCTGCATGGCGTAGGACGCGGCCCTTTACAAATCTTCACGACCCTCCGCTGTGGGAAAGCGCTAAAAATCAATACGTGCGGTGGGCTTGCTGTCCTACAGTCAGGGCGGGCGGTCCGTAGAACAATCAGGCCTTGCCGTTCCAACGGTGGCCGTCTTCCCTTTGCCAGCTTTGCATTCCTTCCAGCCGACCCATGCTCCCTCCCCAATCCCTCATCCAGGTCAGCCAGCCCGATCCCCTTGTCACCCGGCCCGTGTCTGATGAGGACGCCGTGGCCGAGGCACAGGAGGCCATCGCCACGGCTTCGCTGAGCTTTTCGCTGAAGGTGCTGACGGTCAACATCCACAAGGGCTTCACCTTCTTCAACCGCAAGTTCATCCTGCATGAGCTGCGCGAAGCGGTGCGCACGGTGGGCGCAGATGTGGTGTTTTTGCAGGAGGTCACCGGCACACACGCCCGCCACGAAAGCCGGGTGGCCAATTACCCGGCCACGCCGCACTACGAATTTCTGGCCGACACCATCTGGCCGCAGTTTGCCTACGGCCGCAACGCCGTCTACACCAACGGCCACCATGGCAACGCCGTGCTGTCGAAGTTTCCTATCGTGAGTTTTGAAAACCGTGATGTGTCCATCAGCGGCCCCGAGCGCCGCGGCCTGCTGCATTGCGTGTTGCAGATCCCCGGCCGCGAAACCAATGTCCATGCCATCTGCGTGCACCTGGGTCTGGCCGAATCGCACCGTGTCAAGCAGCTGCACATGTTGTGCGACCTGGTGCGCGACGAGATTCCGGCGAGCGCGCCGGTGATCGCCGCCGGCGACTTCAACGACTGGCGCCGCCGCGCGCACAACCTGCTCGAAGAAGGCGCCGGCATGCACGAGGTGTTTGTCCAGGCCACCGGCAAGGCCGCGCGCACGTTTCCGGCGCGTTTTCCGCTGTTGCAGCTGGACCGCATCTACGTGCGCAACGCCATCGGCCATGCGCCGGTGGTGTTGCCGCTCAAGCCCTGGTCGCACCTGTCGGACCACGCGCCGCTGGCCGCCGAAATCGAACTCTGAACATCCGCAGGACAGGAGACAAGCTCATGCGCGGACGCTGGGTTCCAGACAACAAATTCACCCTGCTGGAAAACGGCGAGGGGTTTTTCCCGCGCGTGTTCGACAGCATCGCCTCGGCGCAGCGGGAGGTGCTGCTCGAGACCTTCATCCTGTTTGAGGACAAGGTCGGCCAGGAACTGCATGCCGCGCTGCTGGCCGCCGCGCAGCGCGGTGTGCAGGTTGACGTTACGATTGACGGTTACGGTTCACCCGACCTCTCGCCGGGCTACATTTCCTCGCTGACCGGCGCCGGTGTGCGTGTGCATGTGTTCGACCCCAGCCCCCGCCTGTGGGGCTACCGCACCAACCTGTTTCGCCGCATGCACCGCAAGATCGTGGTGGTCGACGGCCAGCGCGCGTTCGTCGGCGGCATCAATTACTCCGCCGACCACCTGGCCGATTTCGGCGCCGAGGCCAAGCAGGACTATGCGGTCGAGATCGAAGGCCCGCTGGTCGGCGAGATCCAAAGCTTCGTGAAAACGCAGCTCAAGACCGGCCAGCCGGCCCCGCCCGGGCGCCTGCAGCGGTTCATGCGCCGCGGTAACAGGCCGGTGGAAACATCATCCCCCGCGCCCGCTGCCGCCGGCCAGGCGCAGGCCATGCTGGTCACGCGCGACAACAACGAACACCAGGGCGACATCGAACGCCACTACCGCATCGCCATCCGCGGCGCGCGCCAGCGCATCTTCATCGCCAACGCCTATTTTTTCCCCGGCTACCGCCTGCTGCGGCAACTGCGCAAGGCCGCCAAACGGGGCGTTGATGTGCGCCTGATCCTGCAGGGCCAGCCCGACATGCCCATCGTCAAGATCGCCGCCAGCATGCTGTACCACCACCTGCTGGGCGCGGGCGTCAAAATCTACGAATACTGCGAGCGCCCCCTGCACGGCAAGGTGGCGCTGACCGACGACGAGTGGTCCACGGTCGGCTCGAGCAACCTCGACCCGCTCAGCCTGTCGCTCAACCTCGAGGCCAACGTCATCATCAAGGACCGCGCCTTCAACCACGAACTCGCGGCCAACCTTGAAAAGCTCATGCAGCACAGCTGCAGGCAAATCCAGAAAGCAGACCTGAGCGAGCCGCGTCTGTGGGTGACCCTGCGCAGCTTTTTTGTGTTCCACCTGCTGCGGCATTACCCCTCATGGTCCGGCTGGCTGCCAGCCCACACCCCGCGCCTGACCCCTGCCGAAAAGCTGCTCAAACAAACCGATGCCGGCGCCGACGTGGTGCGCGAAGGCCAGACGGCATGAGCAGCCGCAGCGCCGTTTACGCAGCACCCGGCCGGCCGGCGGGGAGCGTGAAGGCGCCCAAAAGCGGCATCACCGCCAAACCCTGGTGGCCCTGGCTCAAGCGCGCTGCCACCCTGCTGTTTTTTGGGCTGGTCGCCTGGCTGCTGGTGGAGCAGGGCCGCGCCATCGAATGGCACGAGGTGTTCGCCTCGCTGCGCGCCTACCCGCTAGCCCTGCTGCTGGGCGCGGTGGCGCTCGCCGCCTTGAGCTTCACGCTGTACAGCTGCTTTGACCTGCTCGGGCGCCACTACACAGGCCACACCCTCCCCACGCCCACCGTCATGCTGGTGACCTTCATCAGTTATGTGTTCAACCTCAACCTCGGCTCGCTGGTCGGCGGCGTGGCTTTCCGCTACCGCCTGTATTCGCGCCTGAAGCTGGGCACCGCCACCATCACCCGCGTGTTGTCGCTGAGCATGCTGACCAACTGGACCGGTTACCTGCTGCTGGGCGGCGTGATTTTCAGTTTCTACACGCCCGGGCTTCCGCCCACCTGGAAGATAGGCAGCGGCGGCCTGCAAATCCTTGGATTTGTGCTGCTGGCCGTGGTCAGCCTCTACCTGTTGCTCTGCGCTTTCTCGCCGCGCCGCAGCTTTTCGCTGCGCGGCCACACCATCGACCTGCCCTCTGGCCGCATGGCGCTGTTGCAGGTGCTGATGGGCGCGTCCAACTGGCTGGTCATGAGCGGCCTGGTGTTCCTGCTGATGCAGGACAAAATCGCCTTCCCGACCGTGGCCGGCGTGTTACTGGTTGCGGCGGTTGCCGGGGTCATCGCCCACGTGCCGGCCGGGCTGGGTGTGCTGGAAGCCGTGTTTGTCGCCCTGTTGTCGCACGAGCTGCCGACCCACGAATTGCTGGCCGCCCTGGTCGCCTACCGCGTGGTCTATTACCTGGCCCCCCTGGCGATCGCCACCGTGCTGTACCTGTTGACCGAGGCGCGCGCCCGGCAGCTGGCCAAACCGACGGATTCCACCTCTGCGGACTGATCTGCGTCAAAAGACATGTTCGGGTGATTTGGGCGATGTTGAAGCATGTTGACGGCTAAAGAAGACCTTCAACGCCTGCGGCCATCAAAAATAACTGTATAAAACCACATATCTACTGTATATTGATACAGTGGACACGCAGCAAAAACTCGCCATCCTCGCCGACGCGGCCAAATACGACGCCTCCTGCGCGTCCAGCGGCACGAGCAGCCGTAACTCGGTCGGCGGTAAGGGCATAGGCTCGACCGAAGGCTCGGGCATCTGCCACAGCTACGCGCCTGACGGCCGCTGCATCTCGCTGCTGAAAATCCTCTTCACCAATTTCTGCCTCTACGACTGCCTGTACTGCGTCAACCGGCTCAGCAGCAATGTGCCGCGCGCCCGTTTCAGCGTCGATGAAGTGGTGCAACTCACGCTCGACTTCTACCGCCGCAACTGCATCGAGGGCCTGTTCCTCTCCAGCGGCATCATCCAGAGCCCCGACTACACCATGGAGCGCGTGGTGGAAGTGGCGCGGGTGCTGCGCGAAGAACACGACTTTCGCGGCTACATCCACCTGAAGACCATTCCCGACGCTTCGCCCGAGTTGCTGGCCCGCGCCGGCCGTTATGCCGACCGCCTCAGCATCAATGTCGAGCTGCCCACGGTGCAAAGCCTGGAGGCGCTGGCGCCCGAGAAAAACAGTGGCGCCATCCGCCGCGCCATGGCGCGCATGCGCCTGCACATCGACGAGGCCAAAGGCGCCGCACGTGACGACAACAAAACCAGCGTGATCTCGCTGCCTCAGTCGATGCGCGCCAAACGCGCCGCCGCGCCGCGGTTTGCACCGGCCGGGCAAAGCACGCAGATGATCGTCGGCGCCGACGCCACCAGCGACAGCACCATCCTCGAGGCCAGCGCCACGCTCTACAGCGCCTACCAGCTGCGGCGCGTTTATTACTCGGCCTTCAGCCCCATCCCCGATGCCGCCACCCACCTGCCGCTGCGCCAGCCGCCGTTGATGCGTGAACACCGGCTTTACCAGGCCGACTGGCTGATCCGTTTCTACGGCTTCGAGCACAGCGAAATCGTGCCGCCAGCGGGTGACGGTGCGGCCGCCGGCATGTTGTCGCTGGACATGGACCCCAAGCTGGCCTGGGCCTTGTCGCATCGCGCGCAATTCCCGGTCGACCTGAACCGCGCGCCGCGCGAGATGTTGTTGCGCGTGCCCGGCCTCGGCGTCAAGGCCGTGACCCGCATCCTGCAGGCGCGCCGCGTGCGCCGGCTGCGCGCCGACGACCTGTTGCGCCTGCACGTTCCGTTCAAAAAAGTTTTGCCGTTTGTGCAGTTGCTCGACCACCATCCCGGCGCCGCACTGGATGCCGCCGGCCTGGCGGCCAGCTTGCGCCCTTCCGGCGCGCAGGCCGAGCTGTTCGGCCCTGCGTGCAGCACGGCTGGCGACGGGGAAGCCCACACGGCACCAGCGCCGCGGCATGTATCTGTTTCTCCCACAGCTGCCGCGCCGGATGCCCCCGCGAACACGGCACCTCTACCTACACGCGCGCCACAGCGCGCCGTTGCACCATGGATTCCAGGGGATGAGCCCCGCCGACAAGAAAGGACACTGGCATGGGCGTGATGAATGACCCGCTGACAAACGATCTTTTCCCGCAAGCGCTGCTCCCGGTCACGCTGCAGGGACCGGCCGACCTCGAAGGGTTTCGCAAGGCCGCCCGCGCCCTGGTGGCACAACACATGCTGCCGGAACAGGTCAGCTGGCACAGCAGCGATGCGCCCGTGCAGGACATGTTTGCCCAGGTGGAGGGCCTGGAAGGCGCCGCCGAAGCCACCGCGGCCATCCACAACGCCGCTTTTGGCAAGGCCCCCGCCGTCAGCGTGCCTCCGGAGTTTTTGACCCTGTGCGAAACCGCCATCCTGCACAGCGACCCCAACCGCTTCGGCCTGCTCTACCGCATCCTGTGGCGCCTGGTGCATGAGCCCGGCCTGCGCCACGACGCGCTGGACCCCGACATGGTCAAGGCCCAGCAACTCGCCCAGCAGGTGCGGCGCGACATGCACAAGATGAAAGCCTTTGTGCGTTTTCGCACTGTGCAGGACGACACCTTCCGCAACAACCCAGAAGGCGGCGCCATGCATGTGGCCTGGTTCGAACCCGAGCACCACATCGTCGAGGCGATTGCGCCATTCTTCGCCCGCCGCTTCACGCAGATGCGCTGGGCCGTCCTCACGCCCGAGCGCAGCATCGAGTGGGACGGCGCGCAACTGCGCTTCGGTCCGGGTGCGCAAAAAGGCGATGCGCCGCCCGCCGATGCGGGTGAGCAGCTGTGGCTCACCTATTACGAAAGCATCTTCAACCCCGCACGGCTGAAGATGAAAATGATGCAGAAGGAAATGCCGCGCAAGTACTGGCACAACCTGCCCGAAGCCGGGCTGATCAGCAGCCTGGCCGCCAGCGCCCATGAGCGCAGCACCCGCATGGTCGATGAAGCGCCTGCAGGCATGGCCAGGCGCATGCCTTCGATCAAGGTGTTGCCGGTGGGCGCGGCTTCGTCTGCCGCCGTGCACGACGGCACACCGATCCGTTCGATGGCGAAATTGCGTGAAGCCACCAACCATTGCCGTGAATGCCCGATAGGCGCCTGCGCCACCCAGGCGGTGTGCGGTGAAGGACCGATGGGCGCGAAGCTGATGCTGGTCGGTGAGCAACCCGGTGACCAGGAGGACCTGCAGGGCCATCCCTTCGTCGGCCCGGCCGGGCAGTTGCTGGACCGCGCACTGGGCGAACTCGGCATCGAGCGCAAGGATGTTTTTGTGTCCAACGCCGTCAAGCATTTCAAGTACGAGCTGCGCGGCAAGCGCCGCATCCACAAGACCCCGACGCAGCGCGAAGCCGCCGCCTGCCTGCACTGGCTGGACGACGAAATTGCCATGGTCCAGCCTGGCCTGCTGGTGGCGCTGGGCGCCACGGCCGCCCGCTCACTGCTGGGCAGGGCCGTGCCGGTGATGGCCAATCGCGGCCAGATCCTGGAGCGCGACGATGGCCGAAAGGTGCTGGTGACGATGCACCCTTCCGCGCTGCTGCGTGTTCCGGCTGAAGAGCGTGCACAAGCCTATGCCGCCTGGCTGGCCGACCTCTCGGTCCTCAGCAAGGCAGCCGTTTAAGGCCGGCTCGTGATTGGCGCGGGTGTGACAGGGTTGGTCGGCCCGGTGCTTGCAGACCCCGGAATCGCTGTTTCCCGGCCATCCGTGCTGGCCGGCGGCAACACCGGACGTGTGTCTGAATCGCGCGGGTCACCAGGGCCCGGCTTCGGCACCACGGTGTCACGCGGGTCAGGAGCCGGCACGGGATTGGGCGGCAGCTGTTCCCGGTAGACCGGGTTGCGGTTGACTCCCGGCGCAGGCGTCTGGTTTTGCGCCGCCGCGAAGCCGCTGCCCAGCAGCAGGGCCAACACAAGGGAGGAAGCTCTGGTCATGTCTGTGCCCCTCAATTGGCCGGACTGCCGCCGCGTTTGGTGTTGGCGTCCGTCCTCAGGGGTTTCTGGCTGTTCGGCTGCATGCCCGGGCTCATCTCGGGCCGTGGCTCGGAGCGCATTTCCGGAATGAGTTCATCCGACTTCATGCGCGGCTTCAGTTCCGGCCGCATGCGTGGCTTGAGATCGGCGGGTTTGGCCGCACTGGCACCCGGCAAGGGCGGCTTGACGCCCATTTCGGGCGGCACCGTGGTCGCGTTGTCGGGCATGGTGGCGGGCTGCGCCAGCGCCGGGCCCGACAGGGCCAGCACGGCGATCGACAGGACCGCAACAAAAATCAGGCGAGGTGTTGTCATAAAAGACTCCTTTCAACGCCTCAGCGGGCGCTGCAACAGGCCAGGCGTTCCGGCCCATGCCACCAATGTAGGCCGACCACCCCTTGCGCCTTATCGGTAGCCAGCCCGCATCCCTGTAGGACCGGCCCGTGCGGCTGAGATCCCTGCGCGGCTGCCGCGCAGGTGACAGCCGCGCAAGCCTCGTGCAGGGCGAAGCTTGCTAACCTGCGCCCATGCAGATCTCTGAACTGGCCGCACACACCGGTGTTTCTGTCCATGCCCTGCGCCACTATGAAAAGCTGGGCATGCTCCAGCCCGCGCGGCGCGCCAGCGGCTACCGCGAGTACACCGAGGCCATGCGCCGCGAGGTGGTGTTTATCGCCATGTCGCGCACCATCGGTTTTTCGCTCAAGGCGATCGCCGCGCAGCTTCCCGCCTACCGCAGCGGCCGACTGACATTCGACGACATGCTGGACGCCATGCAGACGCGTGTCGCCGACATCGA
>Ga0307516_10007237_pt1 | contig 12786 bp, 12 predicted proteins | sample 19_EM_MG_FD_203310 | JGI IMG/M metagenome (GOLD analysis project Ga0307516, IMG submission 203310) | Populus trichocarpa ectomycorrhiza microbial communities from riparian zone in the Pacific Northwest, United States - 19_EM | ecosystem: Host-associated > Plants > Roots > Unclassified | place... | reverse complement strand
GACCAGTCCCTCGCCGACCAGCACGGCGTCGGCGCCCGCCGACGCGTACCGGATCAGGTCGTGCGGTCCCCGCACGCCCGACTCGGCGATCTTGACGACCTTGTTGGGCAGGCCGGGCGCGATGCGTTCGAACACGGACCGGTCCACCTCGAGGGTGCGCAGGTCGCGCGCGTTGACGCCGATGACCTGGGCGCCGGCGTCCAGTGCCCGGTCGGCCTCTTCCTCGTTGTGTACCTCGACGAGCGCCGTCATGCCGAGCGACTCGATCCGCTCCAGCAGGCCGACCAGGACGTTCTGCTCCAGCGCCGCCACGATGAGCAGCACGAGGTCGGCACCGTGGGCCCGGGCCTCGTGCACCTGATAACTGGAGACGACGAAGTCCTTGCGCAGCACCGGCACGCCCACCGCGGCACGCACCGCGGCCAGGTCCGCCAGCGAGCCACCGAACCAGCGCCCCTCGGTGAGCACGCTGATGCAGCGCGCGCCGCCCGCCGCATACTCGCCCGCCAGCTCTGCCGGGTCCGGAATGTCGGCCAGGGCGCCCTTCGACGGCGACGACCGCTTGACCTCCGCGATCACCGCCACGCCGGGCTTACGCAGAGCCGCGTACGCGTCGATCGCCGGCGGTGCCGCCGCGGCCAACTCACGTACTTGCTCCAGCGAGAGTTGCGCCTGCCGGGCCGCGACGTCCTCGCGCACCCCGGCCAGGATCTCCTCAAGCACGTTCTGCGGTCCCGCGCCACGCTCCGCGGGTCCGCCGCCGCCCGCTTCCGCCTGATCGGATGTCACCTAATGACTCCCCTCTCCGGGTGTCCTCGGCCCGATGCTAGGTGGCCGCCGACCGCTCGGGCCGCCCGGGGTATGGCGAGCCTCACGAGGTGGGCTGCGGCATAATGCGCTGCCGGGCGGCGCATGTCTCCTCTGTCACATCCTCCTCCTGCGCCTCAGGCGACTACCTGGGACCCCCTGGATGATCGGCTAGCCCTACTCAGCGTTGATGGTGGTGTCACCGGTCGGAAATATGACTCCGGCACCATGGGACTCGGGCAAACTGGTCGGCGGCGTGATCAAGCGCCGGCCACCGGACGAGTGCACCTGGAGTTTGACCATGGCCACTGCAGAGGTTGGTTTCGTCGCCGTCTCCCGGGCCGTCGTCTCGTACGCCGCCGAAGTCGTGGCCGGCGTCGAGCGCCGGATGGTCGGCGACGCGAATGTGCGCACGGCTCAGGGCAACGCCTGGGCGGCGATCTGCGCCGACCGCGCCCGGGCCCAGGCCCGCGCGGATCTGGACGCGATGGTCGCGGCGCTGGCCGCGCGAGAGCCGCACCAGCGCAACGCCGGCCGGCGCCGCGCCAGCAAGGCCGCCAACCAGCGCAACACCGGACAGGCCGGCAAGGGCGGCAAGGGCGGCAAGAATCAGCTTGCCGTCGGGTCGTCGCCGCGGTCGAGCGCGTCCCAGGCCGTCCGGGTATCCACCCGCTGATCCACGGCGTCGACAGCCGGCCCCGCGGCGGGGCGGCGCTCGTAGCGGGCGCCCATCGCCGGCCACTCGTGGCCGTAACGCACCGCAGACACGCCGCCGAGCAGGATCAACAGCCCACCGACGACGCAGGCCACCGGCCAGATCGTGGCGCCCACGCCCGCCGTGCCGATCGCCAGCCCCACCCGGCCCACGACCGCGCCGGCCGCCACCCCGGCCCCGGCGGCCACGAGCAGGCCGCCGAGCACCCGCCGGGCCAGGCCTCGGGTGGCCAGCAGGGCGCCCGCCCCGGCGAGGGCGACCAGCGCCAGGCCGATCACCCACGGTTCGAGGTCCGCGCCTGTGCTGGTCTCGCGCAGGTCGGACAGGCCGGGCCGGGCGGTCACCCGCACCGCCCACGTCCGGGTGATGCCGTAGAGCGCCAGGCCGGCGCCCGCGGCACAGCACAGCACCGCGTACGCCAGGCGCCGGCCGGCGGTCATCAGCGGGCCGCGCGCAGCGTCTCGGCGGCGGCGATCGCGGCGAGCACCGCGGCGGCCTTGTTCCGGGTCTCCTGCTCCTCGGCGGCCGGGTCGGAGTCGGCCACGATGCCCGCGCCGGCGCCCACGTACGCCGTGCCGCCACGCAGCAGCGCCGTGCGGATCGCGATCGCCATGTCCATGTCGCCCGCGAAGCCGAAGTAGCCGACCGTGCCGCCGTACAGGCCGCGGCGAGTCGGCTCCAGCCCCTCGATGATCTCCATCGCCCGGACCTTGGGCGCGCCGGACAGCGTCCCGGCCGGGAACGTCGCGGCGAGCGCGTCGAACGCCGTCTGGTCGGCGCGCAACTCGCCGACCACCGTGGAGACGATGTGCATGACGTGGCTGTACCGCTCGATGCGGGCGAAGTCCGGCACCTCGACCGTGCCGGCCCGGCACACCCGGCCCAGGTCGTTGCGGCCCAGGTCGACCAGCATCACGTGCTCGGAGCGTTCCTTCGGGTCGGCCAGCAGCTCGGCGGCCAGCGCGTTGTCCAGCTCGGGCGTGGCGCCGCGCCAGCGGGTGCCGGCGATCGGGTGCAGCAGGGCCCGGCGCACCCCGCCCTGCTCGGCACTGACCTTGAGGTGCGCCTCCGGCGACGAGCCGACGATGTCGAAGTCGTCGAAGCGCAGCAGGTACATGTACGGGCTCGGGTTGGTCGCCCGCAGCACCCGGTACACGTCCAGCGGGTCGGCGTCGGTGGCCGTCTCGAAGCGTTGCGCGACGACGATCTGGAAGCACTCGCCGGCCCGGATCGCCTCCTTGGCCGTCTCGACCGCCTTCTGGTAGTCGCCCGGCGCGGTGCGGCTGACCACGGCGCCGGCCGGCACCCGGTCGACAGTGGAGATCATCGGCGGGGTGGGCCGGGACAGCGCGGTCGTCATCGCGTCGAGCCGGCCGACCGCCTGGTGGTAGGCCGCCCGGGCCGCGGCCTCACCGGCGCCGTCGGGCAGCACCGCGTTCGCGACCAGGATGGCCGAGCCGTCGAAGTGATCGAGCACCACCAGGTCGGTGGCCAGCATCATGCCCAGCTCGGGCAGGGGCAGGTCGTCGGCCGCGGTCGCCGGCAGCCGCTCGAAGCGGCGCACCAGGTCGTAGCTGAGGTAGCCGACCATGCCACCGGTCAGCGGCGGCAGGTCGTCGCCCGTACCGGGCTCCTCGGGGGCGGCCAGGGCCGCGACGGTCTCCCGCAGGGCGACCACCGGATCCCCGTCCAGGGGTACGCCCGCGGGCGGCTGGCCCAGCCAGGCGGCCTGGCCGTCGCGCTCGACGAGCGTGGCGGCACTACGCACGCCGATGAACGAATAGCGCGACCAGGCGGCGGAGCCGGCACCCTGCTCGGCGGATTCGAGCAGGAAGGTGCCCGGACCGCCGGCGAGCTTGCGGTACACGCCGACCGGCGTCTCGCCGTCGGCCAGCAGCCGCCGGGTCACCGGCACGACCCGGCGCCGGGCGGCCTGGGCGACGAAGCTCTCCTCGCCGGGCGCGACGGCCCCGCTGGTCATGCGGGCTCCCCAGTGACGCTGACGGGGGTGACGCTGACGGGGGTGACGCTGACGGGCAGTTCGGCGCTGAAGCAGGTGTGAGCACCCGTGTGGCACGCCGCGCCGATCTGATCGACCGTGACCAGTAGGGCGTCGCCGTCGCAGTCGAGCGAGACCGACTTCACATACTGGTGGTGGCCGGAGGTCGCGCCCTTCACCCAGTACTCCTGCCGGCTGCGCGACCAGTACGTGGCGCGGCCGGTGGTCAGCGTGCGGTGCAGCGCCTCGTCGTCCATCCACGCCATCATCAGCACGTCGCCCGTGTCGTGCTCGCGCACGATCGCGGCCACCAGGCCGGCGGGGTCGCGCCGCAGGCGGGCGGCGATGGCGGGGTCCAGCGCGGAGGGCCGGGCGGGTCCGTTCACAAGGTCAGTTGCGGGCACAGTGCCAGATTCTCTCGCATCCGCCCCGAGCGTCCACGGGGCCGTGCCGATAGCCCACGATCCGGTCACGGACCCGCACTGGGGGTGTGACCGGGACGCCGAGGACGGTACCGTCGTCAAGCGCCGCGCCTGCCCCGGGCGCGACGCCCGCCCTCCGCCCGGTCTCCCCCGGAGCGGAGCGCGCCGCCACCGCGACGGGAGTCTTACACCGATGGAGCCGACGTCCGACCCCGACAACACCCGGCAGTCGCGCGGCCTGGCCCGTTTCTGGCCGGTGCACGGGATGCCCGCGCCGGCCCAGCGGCAGTCCGAAGAGGACCTGGACGCGCCCGAGGGGGCCGACGGCGCCGCCGCGGCGCACGCGTCCGACCAGCTAGCCGGCGTCGCCGGCCCGACCGGGGAGCACCCGCAGGTGAGCGATCGACAGTCCCAGCCGCAGGACGAGCAGCATCCGGCCGACGAGTCCGGATCGGGCCCGTTCGCGCCGGCCCGGCCGCATCCGTCGCTGACCAGCGACACCCAGATGGTGGCCCTCGGTTCGCGGCGCCCGGCGGACGCGCTGCTCGCCGGCGCCAACGGCTCCCGGTGGAGCAACCAGGGCGGCTTCCCGCCGGAGACCAACGGGCACCGCAACGGCGACGCCGGCCCCCGGCATGACGGCGCGCCGATGGGTAGCGGCCAGCCGCCCATGGGGAGCGGCCCGATGGGGAGCAGTTCAGTGCCCGGCTCGCGTTCGCCGTTCGCCCCGGCCGGTGATGACGCCCCGTTCTCGCCCGGGCAGTTCCTGCCGCAGGCGCACGGTTCCGCGACGGTGAACGGTGGGAACGCCCCACCGCCGACCGTCCAAACCCCGGTCGCCCAGCCCCCGGTCACTCAGCCCTCGATCGCCCAGCCCTCGATCGCCCAGCCCCACGTTGCTCAGCCCCCGGTCGCCCAGCGGCCGGTGGCGCAAGCCCCGCACCCGTTGGCGCCGATCGACCTGCCCGCGGGACCCGACCTCTTCGCGCCCGCCCAGCAGCAGCCGGACGGCGCCCGGCCGGTCAGTGGCCAGCCGGCGGCGGGTTCCGCGCAGGTTCCGATCCCGATGACGGGCCGCCCGGTAAGCGCGCAGCCGGTGTCCGGCCAGCCGACGTCGGGCCAGCCCATGTCCGGCCAGCCCATGTCCGGCCAACCGATGTCCGGCCAACCCATGTCCGGCCAACCGATGTCCGGTCACCCCATGTCCGGCCGGCCCGTTTCCGGCCAGCCGATGTCGGGCCAGCCGATGCCGGGCCAGCCGATGCCGGGCCAGCCCATGTCCGACCGCCCGATGTCCGGTCAGCCCATGTCGGGCCAACCGATGTCGGGCCAACCGATGTCCGGCCAGCCGTGGTCCGGTCAGCCCAGGTCGAGCCAGGCCAGGTCGGGCCTGGCCGACGTCGAGCAGCCGCCCGTGGCCCGGCCCCATCTCGCACCCGTGGAGACCGCCCTGCCGACCCGCCTGGAGCCCACCGGGTGGGCGACGCCCACCCCGCCGCGGCCCGCCACCTCCGCCAGCGCCATGGTCTCGGTCAGCGCGCCCAGCAGCGGGCGGCGCAGCCGCGACGACGACCCGGCCGACACCAGAGTGCCGGCGCCACGCCGCTCCACCAGCCTGGACGACGTCAGCGCGGAGCCCGCCGGGCGCCGGGCGGCCCGCGCCGCGGAGCCCGACAGCGCCGAGAACCCGCTGCGCCCGGGCGACCTGAACGAGAGCCCGATCACGTTCTGGGAGGAAGCGGCCAGCGAGCAGTTCCGGGCCGAGTGGCATGAGATCAAGGCGCAGTTCGTCGACGACCCGGTGACCGCGCTGACCCGGGCCCACGACCTGCTCACCGAGGCCGTGCACGAGCTGACCGAGTCCATGCTGGCCGAGCGCGACGAGTTGGACCCGCTGCGGGGGAAGGGCACGCCGGACACGGAGAGCATGCGCATGGCGATGCGCGGCTACCGCGAGTTCCTGGACCGCATCCTCACCCTGTAAGTCTCCGCGACACCGCACAGAAGCCGCGATTCCCCCGAGGGGATCGCGGCTTTTGTCATGCCCACGTGCCAGCTTCGCGCTTCTCGATTGCCCCGACCGCAGAATTCATCTAGCGTTGAACTCAACACACGATGAATTCTTCTGGAGGCATGATGACCAGCGCCATCGAGGTCCGTGATCTCGTGGTCGAGCGCGGCAAGCGCCGCGTGCTGCAGGCAATCAGTTGCGCGGTTCCGGCCGGCAGCGTCACCGGGCTGCTCGGGCCCAGCGGCAGCGGAAAGACGACCCTCATCCGGGCGATCGTCGGGGTGCAGCTAGTGCGGTCCGGCACCGTGACCGTGCTCGGCGAGCCTGCGGGCTCGGCGGCCCTGCGGCGTTCGGTGGGCTATGTCACCCAGGCCCCCAGCGTCTACGCCGACCTCTCCGTGCGGGAGAACACGCGCTATTTCGCCTCCCTCTACGGCCTCTCGGCGGCGGACGCGGACCAGGCGATCGCGGACGTCGGCCTGACCGATGCCGCCGGGCAACTGGTCGGCAACCTCTCCGGCGGCCAGCGCAGCCGCGCCTCGCTCGGCTGCGCCATGATCGGCAAGCCCCGGCTGCTGGTGCTCGACGAGCCCACCGTCGGGCAGGACCCGGTGCTGCGGGCGGACCTGTGGGCGAAGTTCCACGCCCTCGCCGACGAGGGCACCACGCTGCTGGTCTCCAGCCACGTGATGGACGAGGCCGGGCGCTGCGACCGGCTGCTGCTGATCCGCGAGGGCCACCTGATCGGCGACGACTCACCGGACGCGATCCGCGCCGCGGCCGGCACGCACGACCTGGAAGAGGCGTTCCTGCGCCTGATCCGCGACTACGAGCAGGTGGCGACGGCATGAATCTCCGAATTACCTTCTCGACGACGGGCCGGATCCTGCGGCAGTTGCGGCACGACCGGCGCACGGTGGGGCTGCTGGTCGTGGTGCCGGCGATCCTGCTGGCGCTGCTCTACTTCATGTACGACCAGGCGGGCCCCACCTTCGACCGGATCGCCCTGGTCATGCTCGGCGTGTTCCCGTTCGTGACGATGTTCCTGGTGACCAGCATCGCGATGCTGCGCGAACGCACCACCGGCACGCTGGAACGCCTGCTCACCACCCCGCTCGGCAAGCTGGACCTGCTCTTCGGGTACGGCATCGCGTTCGGGCTCGCCGCGACGGTCCAGGCGGGTGCCGCGGTCGCGACGGCGTACCTGCTGCTCGGGCTCGACACCGTCGGCAACGCCGGGCTGGTCGTCGTGATCGCCGTGGTCAACGCCGTGCTCGGGGTGGCGCTCGGGCTGCTCTGCAGCGCCTTCGCCCGCACCGAATTCCAGGCCGTACAGTTCCTACCGGTGGTGGTCGTCCCCCAACTGCTGCTCTGCGGCCTGTTCGTGCCGCGGGGTCAGATGGCGGGCTGGCTGCAGGCGGTCGCCGACGTGCTCCCCCTGTCGTACGCGGTGGAGGCGCTAGCGCAGGTCGGCGCGCACCCGGACGCCACCACCACGATGTGGCGCGACCTGACAGTCGTGGCCGGCGCGGCGATCGTGGCGCTGGTGCTGGCCGCGGCGACCCTCCGGCGCCGCACACCCTGACGGGAGAGGTTTTGGTACGGCGCAGCGGGCGGCGTCCGGGCAATCAGGACACCAAGCAGTCGATCCTGGAAGCGGCTCGGGCGGTCTTCGCCGAGCGGGGCTTCGACAAGGCGTCGATCCGGGCCATCGCGGCCGAGGCGCAGGTCGACCCCGCCCTGGTGCACCACTACTTCGGCACCAAGGAGAAGCTCTTCCTGGCGAGCATGAACGCGCCGGTCAACCCGGCCGAACTCATCCCGAAGGCGCTGGCCGGGCCGCGGGACGAGGCCGGGGAGCGGCTCGTGCGGCTGGTGCTCGGCGTCTGGGATTCCCCGGCCGGCGCGACCGCGATCGCCCTGATGCGCTCGGCGATGAGCAACGAGTGGACGGCCCGGCTGGTCCGCGAGTTCGTCGTCACCCAGGTGCTCCGCCGGGCCGTGGCCGAGCTGGGCATCGACGAGGCGCAGGCGCCGACCCGGGCGGCCCTGGTCGCCACGCAGCTCAGCGGGCTGGCCATAACCCGCTACGTCCTCAAGGTCGAGCCGGTCGCGTCCGCTCCCACCGAGCAGTTGGTCGCCGCGATCGGGCCGAGCGTACAGCGCTACCTGACGGACGACCTGCCGGGCGTTTTCCCCACCGATTAGGCTGATCTGCGGGCCGGGGACGGCGATGGCCGAGTTTGTGAACCCCGCAACTTCAATGTCTGATATCTAGGCATTGAGCAACTAGGTACGGGGCAAGTAGGGTGAGGGAGTGCTAGCCGTCATGACTGGGCTCAATCTGCCGCCGATCGAGGACCTCGACGTCGATGATCTCGCCTCCCTGCCCAAGGAATATCGTTACGAGTTGCACGACGGAAGCCTCGTCGTCATGACGCCATCCACCTACTGGCATAAGGTGATGGCCCGGCGGCTCATGTTCTTGCTGGCTGCGGCCGGTCTTGAGCTGCTCCAGGACACGGGTATCCGAGGGGACCGGCCGCGCGACAGCCGTCTTCCCGACCTCGGGGTTGTCGACAGCCTGCCGCCCGACGTAGCCGATTACTCCAATCTGCCGGGCTCCGCCTTCCGGATGGTCATCGAGATCGTTTCGGAGAGTTCGCCGAACGGCGAATACGCCGAGAAGGCGCGGTGGTATGCCGAGCGCGGCATCCCGGAGTATTGGATCGCCGACCGCACCCCCGAGCGTTCGCACGACGATGCTCTCGTGCATCTGCACCGCTTGACGCTCGGCGGTGAAGGGCCGGCCTATGCGAGGGACCGCACCGTCCGCCTGTCGGAACTGGAGGCGGAATACCGGGTGAAGGGCGAATAGCTAGGCCGCCTCGGTCTGCGCGGCGCAGCGGTGGCACAGCACCGGGTGCAGCAGGTGGGCCAGGTCGTGGCGGTCGGCCACCGGGCGCGGGAAGGACAGCCGGGCCAGCCGGTCGCCGATGCGGACCTGGAAGCCGTACCGGTCCAGGCGCACGACCTCGGGCTCGTCGCCAGTGCCGGCCGCCGGGCCGAGCTGGCGCCGCACGTAGTCGGCCATCTCCGCGACGTGGTGGTCGGCGAGGTCCGCGATCAGGTCGAACTCGATGGTCCGCAGCGGGTCCGGGCCGGCCAGGGCGTAGTCGTCGGGGTCGACGTCGACCAGCACGCCGTTGCGCTCGTAGCGGACCTCCGCGACGTCCATCCGGTGGATGACCTGCGAGTCGCCGACGTCGAGCAGGTCGGCCGCCGGGTCGATGTCGGCGTAGTCCAGGGCCGCCTCGCGGGCCTGCTCGCCGTGCAGCGCGGTGGCCCAGCCGGCGATCCACACCCGGCCCAGCGAGGGCGCGCCGGCGATCGGCGGCACGTCGTCGATGTCGAGCACGAGCGCGGTGTCGTCGACACCCTGGGCCGGGCGCAGGGCCGTGGTGAGCGCGCCCTTGCGCGGGGCGAGCAGAAGCACCCGGCCGTGCGGGTCGGTCACGTGCCGGACCGGGTAGGGGCCCTGCTTGCAGGCGATGTGCGCGGTGGCGGGCAGATGGCCTGCGGCGAGAGTTCGCGCGACCTCGGCGTGGGTGGGCTGCATGTCAAAGACCTCCGGGCACCAGTTAGGCTGTCCTAAGTAAGGTGAGGCTAACCGTACAGCAAGCCCGAAACGAAGTGAGACTGCCCGTGAACAACACCCGACCTAAGGCCCGGCTGTCGCGGGCTCTCGGCATCCCGCTGACCCGCAAGTGCGTCAAGTACTTCGAGCGGCGGCCGTTCCCTCCCGGCGTGCACGGCCGGGGGCGGCGCAAGGCCTCGGACTACCAGGTCCGGCTGCTGGAGAAGCAGCGGCTGCGGCATCAGTACAACATCAGCGAGGCCCAGATGCGGAGGGCCTACGACGACGCCCATCGCAAGGAGGGCAAGACCGGCGAGAACATGGTCGCCCTGCTGGAGAGCCGGCTGGACGCCACCGTGCAGCGCGCCGGCCTGGCCCGCACCGTCTACCAGGCCCGCCAGCTCGTCGCGCACGGCCACTTCACCGTCGACGGCCGGAAGGTCGACCGCCCGTCGTACCGGCTCAAGCCCGGCCAGGTCGTCGAGGTCCGGGAGACCAGCCGGCAGAAGCCGCCGTTCCAGATCGCGGCCACCGGCGCGCACCTCGACGGCCCGACCGCGCCGTACCTCTCCACCGTGATCGAGGAACTGCGCACCACCGTGATCCGCCGGGCGCAGCGCTCCGAGGTCCCGGTGATCTGCGACGAGCAGCTGGTCGTGGAGTTCTACGCCCGCTGATTAGCGGGTCTGCTCCAGCCAGGACGCGTAGAGCTTCGCGTAGATCGAGCCCTCGTCCCGCACCAGCGTGGAGTGCGGGCCGCGTTGCACGACGCGGCCCGCGTCCACCACGATGACCTCGTCGGCGGACTGCGCGGTGGAGAGCCGGTGCGCGATCGCCACAGTCGTACGGCCGCGGGTGACCGTGTCCAGCGCGCGCTGCAGCCGGACCTCGGTGGCCGGGTCGACCGCGCTCGTCGCCTCGTCCAGGACCAGCAGGTCGGGGTCGGCCACATAGGCCCGGACCAGCGCGACCAGTTGCCGCTCCCCCACGCTGAGCGCCTCGCCACGCTCGCCCACCGGCGTGTCGAGCCGCTGCGGCAGCCCGGCCAGCCAGTCGGCCAGGCCCAGCTCGATGAAGGCCAGCTCCAGATCCTCGGCGGTGAGATCGGGGCGGGCGAAGCGGATGTTCTCCGCCACCGTGGCGTCGAAGAGGAAGCCGTCCTGCGGGACCATCACCACCCGCGAGCGCAGCGAGGCGAACTGCACCGAGGTCAAAGGCGTGCCGGAGAGCAGCACCTCGCCGCCGGCCGGGTCCATGAGCCGGGTGAGCAGCTTCGCGAACGTCGTCTTGCCGCTGCCGGTCTCGCCGACCACCGCGACCCGGGTCCTCGCCGCGATCTCCAGGTCGACATCGGCGAGCACCACCGGGCCGCCGGGGTAGTTGTACGAGACGTCGGCGAAGCGGATCGACAGCGGCCCCGGCGGCAGCGGCACGCCCCGGGTGTCGGGGTCGGCCACGTCCGGCTCGATGTCGAGGACGTCGAGCACGCGGCGCCAGCCGGCGACCGCGTTCTGCGCCTCGTTCAGCACCTCGGTGGCGATCTGCACCGGCTGGATGAACAGCGTGACCAGGAACAGGAAGGCGGTGAGCTTGCCGACGCTCAGGCCGCCGTCGATGCCGAGCAGCACGCCCACGACCACCACGGCGCCGAGCGCCACCCCGGCCGCGATCTCTCCGGTGGAGAAGCCGATCACGCTGGTCCGCAGCGCCTTCTGCTGCGCCACCCGCAGTTCCTCGATCGAGGTGTCGAGGCGCTTCTCGGTGCGGCCGGCCACGCCGTACGCGCGGATGACCGTGGCACCGACCACGCTCTCGGCGACCGCGCCCAGCATCGTGCCGGTGCGCTCGCGGACCACCCGGTAGACGCCGGCCAGCCGCTTCTGGAACAGCCTGATCACCACGATGGCCGGCACGAACGCGGCGAACACCACCAGGGTGAGCTGCCACGAGTAGACGACCATGACGACCGTGGTGACCACCAACTGCCCGCTGGTGAGCAGCAGCATCACGCCGCCGGTCTGCAGGAACTGGGTGATCTGGTCGACGTCGCCGGTGACCCGGGAGACCAGCGAGCCGCGCCGCTCGGACTGCTGGTGCAGCATCGACAGGTCGTGGATGTGCCGGAAGGTGCGGGTGCGCAGCGCGGCCAGGGCGGTCTCGCTGACCGTGAACAGCCGCCGGGTCATCGCATAGCCGCAGGCCGTGGAGACCACCAGGACCGCGAGGGTGAGGCCGACGATCACCGCGACCACGCCCAGGTGCGGGCCCCCGGTCGCCCGGATGCCCCGGTCGATGCCCTGCTGGACGGCGATCGGCACGGCGACCCGGCCGGCCATCGAGACGACCGCCAGCGCCAGCGTGCCGAGCAGGCCGGGGCGCAACTCGGGGGAAAGCGCGATCCCGCGCCGAACGGTCGCGAGGGTGCCCTCCTCGGGCTTCTCCACGACGGCGGGCTGCTCCAGGACGGCGGTGCTCATGCGGTGACCTTGTCGGCTTGGCGGGCGGCCTCGGCCTGCTCGTACGCGGTGACCAGGTCGAGGTAGCCGGACTGGGTGGCGAGCAGGTCGACGTGGGTGCCGGTGGCCACCACGTTGCCCTCCTCCAGGTAGACGACCTCGTCGGCGAGCGCGATCGTGGCCCGGCGGTACGCCACCACCAGGATCGACGCGCCTTCGTTGTGCCCGCGCAGCGAGGCCAGGATGGCGGCCTCCACCCGAGGGTCGACCGCGCTGGTGGCGTCGTCCAGCACGAGCAGCCGGGGCCGGCCGGCCAGGGCCCGGGCCAGGGTGAGGCGCTGGCGCTGGCCGCCGGAGAGTGAGGTGCCGCGCTCGCCGACCGCGGTGTCCAGCCCGTCGGGCAGGCTCGCCACGAAGCCGTCGGCCTGGGCGAGGCGCAGCGCCGACCAGGCCACGTCGTCGTCCAGGCCGTCGCGCTCAAGGGTCACGTTGCCGCGGACGGTGTCGTCGAACACGAAGGGCACCTGGGGCACGAGCGCGGACGTCGCCGCCAGCGCCGGAACGGAGAACTCGGGCAGCGGCGTCCCGTCGACGCTCACCGTGCCCTTGTCCGGGTCCACCAGCCGGGCGGCGAGCGAGGCGATCGTGGATTTACCGGAGCCGGTCGCGCCGACCAGTGCCACGGTGCGCCCGGCCGGCACGGTGAACGAGACGTCGTGCAGCACCTCGGCGCCGTCCC
>Ga0307516_10007236_pt1 | contig 12786 bp, 10 predicted proteins | sample 19_EM_MG_FD_203310 | JGI IMG/M metagenome (GOLD analysis project Ga0307516, IMG submission 203310) | Populus trichocarpa ectomycorrhiza microbial communities from riparian zone in the Pacific Northwest, United States - 19_EM | ecosystem: Host-associated > Plants > Roots > Unclassified | place... | reverse complement strand
GGGGCTCTTCAGCCTCAAGAAATCTCCAGGGATTGATCTTGGATCTCTCACATCTTTAGTGCAGTCTCATACTAGCACGACTCTTCAGTAGGGCTTTTATGCCTCATGAATCTCCAGGGATTGATTTCGGATCTCACGACTCTCCAGTACAATCTCAAACTGGCATGAATCTCTAATAAAGTTCTCGGGCCTCATGAAATCTTCAGGGATTGCTCTTGGATCTCCCACCTCTTCGGTGTAATCTGAGATTGGCACAACTCTCTAGTAAGGCTTCTAGGCCTCACAAAATCTCTAAGGATTGATCTCGGGTCTCCCGACTCTCTAATGCAGTCTCGGATTGACATGATTTTTATATTGGGGCTCTCGGGCCTTATGAAATCTCTAAGGTTTGATCTCGAATCTTTCACATCTCTAATATAGTCTCGGACTGGCACGAATCTCTAATGGGGCTCTTGAGACTCATGAAATCTTTAGGGATTAATTTTGGATCTCCTACCTTTCTGATGCAGTCTTGGGCTAGCTCAACTCTCTAGTAGGTTCTCAGACCTCATGCAATCTCCATGGGTTGATCTTGGATCTCTTACTCTTCTGGTATGATCTCAGATCTTTCTCTCTACAATGCATTTTTGAACTACCACAACTCTTTAGTTGAGATCCTGAGTCTTATATTATCTCTAGGTATGATCTTGAATCTTTTATTCTCCAGTATAATCTTGGACTGGCACGATTCGCTAATAGAGCTCCCGAGCATTAAGCTATCTCTAGTGATGATCTTGGATCTCTCACTCTCAAGTACAACCTTTTTTTATTGAGGGGCTCTCACACCTCATGTCATCGTCAGGAAGGCCACAGACCACCCACTCTAAAAAAACAATCTCTTTAATGAGGTGGCTCTCACACCTCATGACAATGTTAGGGAGGTCATATATCATCCACACTCTAATGAACACTTTTCAGTGGGGGGCTTCTAAGCCTCACACCATCGCCTATTAAGCATTGGGCCTCCTATTCTCAAGTACAATCTCATATCGATGTTGGGTTTTCGGGCCTTATGCTATTGTAGGGAACAACCCTTTAGGTATTCCCCAACCTATTAGAAATTTTTCTAAGTATGGCTTACCTTTCTTTGGTTGTCCTCGGCCTCTTATAATAATTTTTTAAGTATAAGCTCCCTTTCATGGGTTTCTCTCATCCTCTTAGAAATTTTTTTAAGTATAGACTCACCATCTATGGGTTCCATAGTCATTTAGAAAAAAAATTCTAAGTATATGCTTTTCCTTTTTAGGTTCCTTGGTCTCTTAGAAAATTTTCTAAGTATAGACTCACCCTTCATAAGTTCCTCTCAGCCAAAGTCAATTTTCATCTTTCATACATGCCTTTAAGCATTTTGGCATATTTGTCTATATGTTTAGCAAAACCATTATGTTCTTTTTCATGGTTACCTTAATCATAGCTCCATAAGTATCAAGTAATGTCAAAGTACGATCTTTCATCTTAGTCTGATAACCATTCTCCAACAATTGTATCAAACTCAATATATTGCTTTTCACAATTGGTATAATTAACATCACCAATAAATTGATGACTGTCATTTTTCAATATAATAAGAATCATATGTTTTCCTTCAATAAAAACCTTTGAATGATCCGTGAAGGTGACATTACCTTTAATTAAGTCATCAATGTCAATAGACTTGTCTTTATCTTCACATATGTGATTACTGGCACCATTATCTAGATACCACATGTTTTTTTTAGCTAGCATTCGTTCATCATGGATTAGTAATAGGGTGGCTTTTTTCTCTTCTTCTATAACAAGATTGACATTCTCCTCAACCCTTTTGGTTGGGTTCTAACAATCCTTGGTATAATGACTCATCTTTTCATAATTATAACATTTAACTTTTATTTTGCCAAACTTGGGTCTTGGATTGCCACTATCAGATGAATCAATCGACCAATTTGCTTTATTTGGTCGATCGGTTGACCTGTTGAGGCTGCCTCGGCCTCCTCTTTTAAGTATATCTCTTCCTCTTATTCCTTTACTTTGTCCACGCCCTCTACCTCATTTACCTCATTGGATATATCAAGAATCATCTTGCTTCTCTTTGAAATAGTGTTTTAAAAAGAGTGTTTATACCCCTATATCTTCTTGAATGTCATTGACTCTTTTTTTATGGGCTTGTAGTTTTCCCATGAGTTCTTGAATAGTCAAAACGTCCATATTTTGTGATTCTTCTATCGCGACCACCACATTATGGAACCTCTTTTTCAACAAGTGTAGAATCTTTTCTATCATACATATTTCCTCTATCTTCTTCTTATATCACTTTATTTGATTGTATATGGCCAATACTCTAGCAAAATAATCTGAAATACTCTCTGATTCAAGCATATATAGCTTTTCAAAGTAACCCCATAGCTTTTATAGGCATACCTTTCTAACATTATCGTCTCTTTGGTTTGAATATTGCAAAAAATTTCATGCTTGCTTAGCGATTGTTGTATTGGCCACTATATCAAAAGTGGCATCATCCAGACATTGGTGAATGATTGTGAATGCTTGTTGATCATTCCTTTGTATTTTTTGCACGACCTCCCTTTTAAATGAAGTCAACGTTACTCCTTCCACAATTCCTCAAAACCTTTTTCAACTGTTTACCACACATCATGGAAACCTAGTCAAGTTTTCATATGAATACACTAAATTTCATAATTGTCTTTTGTCAAAGGAGGATATTGAAGTGAGAAGTTTGTATTGGGCATGTCAAACAATCAAAAACAAGCTCTGATACCATTTGTTGGAAGAAAAATAATGTGGTATGAGTTTATGGGCAACAAGCAAATGAGCAAAACTAAAGAACAAAAAGAAGATTTGAGAAAAAGATAATATTATTAAGTGTTTTTTGTCTTGTGTATTCCTCTCTACACTTATTGAATTATGTTTCTGATTACAAGCTAAACAAATAAGAAATTAAACTACTCAAATGAATTCATAATATAAACAGGAAATGTATTTTATAGGCTTAATTGATCGATAATTTCTGAACTAGTTAACCGATTCATATAATTTAACCGTTCCACTGATTCTCAATATTGATAAACTGATTCTTCTGTTTATAGAAAAATCAAAATCCAGTTACTTCAGCGTAGACGCTGGTAAAGGGATGGTACAACTTGGTTGACTCTATATAAACTACCAAAGACAGCTTCGTTCCAGCGTGCTACAGGGAAATGTAAAAGAACAAGAACGAAGGGAGTGCTCAAGGACCCACGATTAAATTGGAAAAGAGGTGTGTGGTTTAAAGAAGCAAGAGATGATCTTCACATGTTTGTGGAACAAAAACTAACATGGTCTGGTTTATACTCTTTCACTCAGGGATGGCTGCTAGTTCTCACCTGTCTCAACCCAACTTTGGTTTCTACGTCACAACTAGCAGGAACAAAAGGATAATTCGTTTGTCTTTAAACCCCTTTGATATGCAACATTTGGGACCCAATAATTAATTAATGTTTCTTTCGGCTTTTTTGAGTTTGGGACGCTTGGATTCTTGAATTGATGCAATCATACACCCTTTTGAAGCACTCATGAAGGTCTATGGGTACCCATAAATCCATGCTTCTAGCTATGACCATTGAATTTATTTCATTTTCATCCACAACATGGTCTTCTCCTACTATCATTTGCAGATTTTTTATTTGTGCACTGCTCTATTTTATTTACTTGTACAAAGATCACCTGTTATACCCATTCACCTAAATTCATCTGTTTGCTGTTAACAAAGATTTTCTCTTAACAAGCTCTTAGAGATCAGAGATATTGCCCTGCTAATGTTGGTGTGGTTCCTATTCGTTTGTTAATGTAGATTCATCATTTCATCTTTCCTATCTTCTCAGAGTTCATGTCGGTGATATGCATATAAATATATATCTACACTGATACTAGCTATCCTCTGCCTTTAATTACCTGAAATGGCCTGTCTTCCAAAATTATATTCCCTCCCTAGGGGTCGGTGGTATTCCATCCACGCTCACACACACGCTTGAAAAGCACGTGGTTTCCTTCCTTGCTCTTAGATCACTGCCATGACAGCAAGGGCAACCATTTGAATGGATGTGGCCAGTTAATTACCACTCTATTCTTAGGTCAGTTGAGCTTTAAATATATAGCTATGTTGAATAAGCAACGATATCGGCATTCCTTCTAAATCAACATTTATTTAAAATGATATTTTTCTTCAAAAATATAAATGAAGACCATAGAAGAAAGAATATTTTCGATATGTTTTTCAAGTAAAGAAAAAAAAAACTAAGGCTAAGACTTTGTCAATTAAGCAATGAGATGACTTGCATGTCTTGTGATGGGTTGAATAAGATCGACTGAGACCTGGGCCTTCCATGGAAATGGGTTGTATATATTAATAAAAACAAAGATGATATGGCTCATCATATCACTACCAGAAAATCAACGAAAACCAACGAAATTATCGACAAAAATTTTTTGTCAGTAATTTTTATCGACGGAAAAAATTTTCGTCTCCATCTCTGTCAGTATATACCGAGAGACAATACCCATCAGCGATACGGTCGGTCTATACCGATGGAATATGTCTGTTGGTATATACCGACCGTATCGCCGACGAATTATATAATTTTTTTGAAAAGTTGCAACGATATGATGATGTGGATTTTTTTCGGATGATTTTACCGACGGAATGATCGAGGGATTCAAACCGGGATCTCCGTACAGTGACATGGCACATTCACCGGTGAAATCACTGACGGGTATACCGACAGAAACTTTCCGTCGGTGATTCCATCGGTAAAAGTCAATATATACCCACTCTGTCGACACTCAATTCCTCTATTCTCCTTCTTCTTCCCCATCCCACCTCCCCCTCTCAAACTGCAGCCAACCACCCATCCTAACTCTCCCCCTCTTCTCAACACAAGCACTCAAGTTTCTTATACTTTTGTACGTGGTCACAACATCCGTTCTTGTGGATTCTATCAATTTTTGTAAGTAAATCTATTCTTTTTAGTTTTAACATTTAATTGTGAATTTTTTAGTTTTAACATTTAAATGTGAATTTTATCATATATATATCACTACAACATTTAACAGTTTTACCGATGGAATTTTTTCGTCGGCGTAAGACACATATTCCGTCGGTAATTAATTTACCAACGAAATCACCGACGGAAATGCTCCGTCAATGCATCTTTCATCGGTAATTTTTTATCCGTTGGTAATAAAAAAATATTATTACCGACGGATTTACTGATGGAACAGATGCGTCGGTAATAATATTTTTTTATTACCAACGGATTTACGGATGAAAATTCCGTCGGTAATTATTTAAAAACATTTAAAAAAAATCATTTTATAAAATTATAAAATAATTAAATTAACATAAATCAACACTCTATAATATATACTCAAAATGCTTGGAAAAAAGAATAAGAAAATCAACTCAAACAAATTTGCAACAAAAAAATAAAACAAAAAAATAAATTCAACTAAAAAAATTCATATGAAAAAAATGAAGTTGCAATTGCTAAAAATTTAAAAATCCTATAAATAAATCAACTAAAAATTGATCTCATATGAAAAAAAAAATCTCACAACAACATTTATACAATTATTAAGAACAAAAACAATTAAAAATAAAATAAAAAACAAATATAGTGAAAAAAATCATGAAAAAGGAAGAAAAAAAATTTACCTTAATGTAGTTCAAGTGAAGCTAAGGAGAGAGAAAAATTTTTCGTAAAGCATGTTAATTAAAAAAAACTAAGAGGATAAAAGAAGAAAAAAGAAGAAGACATACCCGAGCATGGAGAAAAAGAGAAGGAGATGAGGAAAGAAAAGAAGAGAAAGAAATAGATATTGATGTTTTTCACATATAGTGAAGAAGAAGAAGAAGAAGTAGAAGAAGAAGAATAATAAGAAATGAGTTTGTCTCTTATGAAATAAGAGGATTCAAGCTTTTTATTGGGGCGCATTAGCGACGGATTTACTGAAAGACAAGTTGAATATTAATATTTTTTAATTATTCCGTTGGTAATTCCCTTGATAATATTTAATTTAAATTTTCAATTTCGTAAAAAGTTTTCAGAAACCGCCAACAATTACCGACGATTGTTCAATCCATCGGTGATTCCGTCTGTAATATTTAAATGAAAATTTTAAATTTATTGAATTTTTTCAGAAAACTGCCAAATAACACCGATAACTTTTCAATCCGTCGGTGATTTTGTCCGTAAAGAACAACAATTAACAGTGCAATTGGAAAGTGAATAGTTCTGGAGCTCTCTGAAAAATACCGACGGAATTTTTCATCTGTGATTCCCTTTATAATTGACATGATGAACAGTGTTCATAGTTTACCAACGAAGTTACCGACGGAATAAATTTCGTCGGTAATTTTGTTGGTAAAAATGACACGTCATCATTTTTTTTTGCTTTATTTTAATTTTTTTCCCACGGTAATTCTCTCGGTATATACCGAGGGAATATTTCCGTCAATAAAATCTCTCAGAAATTTACCAATGAAAATATTCTCTCGGTATTTTCATTTGTATTTATCGATTTTTTAGTAGTGTATAGATTCAATTCATTGAGTATATATCGAGACTAAAAATTCCAATTCAACGACTAAGTTAATTAGAGATCATTGAACGTTCATAATGCTCCATCATTTCATGCAATAAATTTTTTTAAATTTTCTGTTAAGTACTCGAATGTCGAAGCACTCCGGCAAAAACTTCTTGAGACGTGATCACCAGTTAAAGCAAAAGCCTTTCTATTATCAAACAAAACGAAATAGATATAGCAGTGGTCTATCATTTTCTAGATCACAGCCCTTTTCCTGGTGTATCTGAGTGTGTTTATCTTGTTACTGATGCATTACAAGAAGTAAAACGCATTTCTTTTTTCAAATGTACATGTACCTCAGTGAAAAGCCCTATACATTACACTTGAGTGAATGGTTTTGGATATATGTGAGCTGCCATATGATTGATTCATTAGCAATTTAACGTAAAGCATGCATGTTTCGGAGAGAATTAAATATCAAAAAGAGAAAGTGATCCAGATAATTTTGAATTTGTGATTGCAAAATTGTATGCTTCGACAAATTGTATTCCTGAAACTGAAAAAGTAATGATTATTTAAAGGGTACAATATGGTTAAGAATGCATAAAATTAACTTAAAAAATCCCATCCCATCCAGACCAGCAGCCACGGCTGATCTATATGCAACCTCAAGGTACAGTAAGGGTGAAGGCTTACAGTTCCACTATTTGCTAATTAATGAAGAGCGAGTGATCTTTCCTTCTTAAGATTGCAATAACAAATCTTGGTGTTGATTTTCTATATATGTAATCAGGAAGAGACCCAGCACATTATCTCACATGCAGCTTGTTTGAATACTTCCTCCACTGGAAATGTCTCTCCGAACTGATCAGAAGCTCCACTTGCCTGCTTGTTTTTTCCACATTGAGGATAAACTATATGTTAGAGAATAATATAAATCATATCATGGGACCTCACCTAACAGCTTAAGCTTTTGGGTTGAGATAGTTCTTTGACATGGTATCAGAGCCTAGATGACCAAGCGGTCACGAGTTCGAATCTCACCATCCCCATTTTATTTGATAAAAATTAAGCGCAAGGTAATGTGGACTTGTGTAAGTTTCAAGCCCAAAAGGCTTTCACTTGAGGGGGTGTGTTAGATAATAATATAAATCATATCTTGGGACCTCACCTAACAGCTTAAGTTTTTGGGTTGAGATGGTTCTTTGACATGGTATCAGAGCCTTGATGACCAAGTGATCTCGAATTCGAATCTCATCATCCTCATTTATTTGATAAAAATTAAGCACAAAATAATATGGGTCTGTGAAAGTTTCAAGCCCAAAGGGCTTTTACTTAAGGGGGTGTGTTAGAGAATAATATAAATCATATTCTAGGACCTCACCTAACAGCTTAAGCTTTTAGGTTGAATTGGTTCTTTGACACTATATAGATATAAGTTTGCAGCTTGCAAGGTGAAAATAGTGCTACATGTAATGAAGGAATACTCTTGTTCATGATACTTATATTAATTTATAAGTAAAATTGTACGTGCAAAATCTTTAAAAGCATGTAATCATGAGTTTTTGAAAATATATATATAGAGTTTAATAATTTGAGAATCTTTTATTTTCTTTTTGGTGAATATGTTTTGAGAATATTGTTACAAATTAACGTAAAGGAAGTGAAAATTGTGAATCACTCCTAAAGCAAATTCCTTATATGTAGATCTGGTTTAATTTTTGTTTTTCCATTAGACTAGTCTAATTTAACGAAGGTTTGTGGAGTCTAAAGTAGCCATAATTCTCCAAGAAAGGTCTCTATCGAGTTAATTCGGATTCACAATCTCTTCCCATAACTATTAATCGAATTGCCAAAAGAAAAGAAAAGAGGTCGTGACAAAGAGGAAGTGATCACTTACATGAGCTTGAATCATGTACATGCTCCGACTGCAATCAGAGGAAACATGAGCAGACAGCACCTCGACATTATGCTTCTCCAACACATAGCAGATAGTGGTGAAGAGTCCCGGATTCTTTGGAGAGCATATACTAATTTGGGCTTCATCTCCACAAATATTCAACACCACATTTGAAGAAGTCCAAGTTTGAAAGAGTACAGGATATCTTGAGACTGAGGGTAAAGATTTTGTTGTGCTAATTGCCAAGTTACTAGAAGATACTTGATCAGCTAAGAACGCCTCTCTGGAGTCTGCTTGCATTTGTGGGGCAATCAAAGATGGCTCATAACCGAAAGTCGTGGCACCTTGGAGCCTTTCTAGCTTCTCTTTTTGTAACTTTTGGAGAGTGTGCTGTAGGGTTTTGATATAGTTCATTGCTTCATCAACAATGGTGGACTTGTCAGCCTGTAAAAAATAGAAGGTACATAAAAAAACAGACTTTAAATTATGAAGATTTCTCATATTTATTCGTATATAAGAAAACTAACAATAGGTAGTTTGCCTTCTTATTATGTTTCCTAGCTTCTGTACATAAATTGTTGCTAGCTAAGATAACGAAATTGGGAGAATATATATATATATATATATAGCAGAGATAACAATATTTCACCCTACATTTTAAAACAAAATCCATTTCAAAGAACATCATACATGGATGCAGTTTAATAATTAAGACCCATTTTAAGGTTATCTGTCATGGTTGGGAAGACATAAATAGGGTTTCGATAAATTAACAAATAAACAAGGGGTTGAAATTCACTGTGGGAAATATATGGATCAGCAGGAATTGAGAGAGATCCGCAACTACATACACAAATTTACCTAGTTAATTAGAGCTTACACCTATGCAACTTTGATGCAAATGCTGGTGTTTAACTTGAACTAATTAGTCCAAGCGAAAGTATATGTGGCAAAAGGAAAAAAAGCGACACGTCCTCTATAACTGCATGCTCGATCGTGAAGCAAACAAAAATGGAACCCTTTAGAAAAATCCATGCTTGTGCATATATATGGAAAAGGGAAAAGATTCATACGGAAAAGACAGCCCCTTTCTGTAAAGCTAAAAATTAAGTTACTGGCTTGCTCTTCAAAACTCTCCAAGAAATTGTATCAAAACGTGAGGGGGGAAAAAAGTAATTTAACCGGCCAAGCCAGAGAGTGTATTTATATGCAAAAACCCTAGCCAGCAAGCGAAAAAACTCCACAAATTAGACTAGTCTTATGTAACTTGATTCTTGAAGTGCACGTACGTATAATTTACCTTGGGAGGAAGTTGAGGAAGCAAAGCATGAAGATTAGAGAACATGGTCCTCATCTTCTTTCTCCTTTCTCTCTCAGTCCATATATGTGTCTCATGATCTGATTCACCTCCTCCTTTTCCTTCTTTAACCTCGCCTACGCTTCCCTTACCATTACTTTTGTGCATTTGACCTCTCTTCTCGGCCTTGTTTTCTTGTTCTTTGATCCCTATTTCTGCTTGGCTATTTGAGCTCGAACCCGGCAACTTAATGTTCTTCCCTATTTTCTCTTCACTTCCACCCAAATTATCAGAATTTGATAAATCCCAAGTTTGGTTATCCCACAAGAAACTTTCATGCTCTCCTTCTTCTGACATCCCTGTATATGTATGTATATATGTATGTATATAGATATATATATATATATATATATATATATATAAGAAAAAATGGACAGATGAGCAGACAGAGAGAGGGATGGAAGAAAGCGTTTTGATGAGTACAAGGGCGAAAGGGAAGAGAGAGGAGGTGTTTATAAAGGTGGCAGAGGGAGAGGGAGAGGGAGATGAGAGAGGGCAGGGCACTGGCAAAGTGGAAGATATTGGACAAAATACAATCATAAGGCAATGCCGTTACTACTGGGCATGAAAACAAAAAACGGAAACAGAAGCTAAGCGCGTTGGTACAAAAAGGATTTCTCTTCTTTCTTACTTGTAGTGCAAGGTCCCACATTTTCTATGGCCCCACTTGGCCCTACCATATTTATCCTTCCAAAGAAATTATCATCTTACTAGAAAAACCAAGTGCCTTTTTTGGAAAGAGAATCAATGGCGGTTTTACCTTATTTGGACATTCTCATTTCTCAAAAAATTCTGTTTACTATATATTATTTACAATTTAGGGTTTTATATATATATGACCATATTAATCCCTTGTAATTAATCAATGATATTATCATCTCTTATTATAATATAAGGTATGTACATGACCTTACTTTTTATATTATATATCACCTACGATTATATTCTAGAAAAGGTAAAAGAAAAGAGAAAAAAAATTAATATATAAATATAAATGCTTATACAAGTACCCCACTTGCCTAATTGAATCTGATTCCCCAAAAGAATAGTTTTAAATTACAGATAAAAATATTAAAAGTTTAAGACCTGTTTATTTTTGTATTTTAAAAAAATTTTAAAAAAAAAAATTTAAAAAATATTATTTTTACATCAAATTAATTTTTTTAATAATATATTTTAAAAAACAATTACTGTTATAATAACAAATGGACTCGAATGCTTCACATTACGATAAAGTAAAGTTCTTACAACAAGCCTTGATAAAATTAATAAAAGAGAAAATCTATGAGATGATGTTCGGACTAGCGAATGAAAGAAGTAGAAAAGGAACCATTATCCGACCAAAATAATTGTTCGGATATGAAACTAATTAAGATCTATTACTTGATCAAAAAAGAAAAAGAAATTAAAATTAATAATGACTCAGCCGATCACTAAAATATGAGGAATCAAGTGAGGAAAACAACCCACAGTATTCCGTGGTCGTTGCTCATGGATTTTCGGTTTCTTTAGTATCATTTGTTTAATTAAGACAAAAGAACCATATTTAGTATACTCTTTTCCTGTGACTTGCACTCTAAACCAACTATATATTAATCCCAAAAAAAAAACCCTATAGATTGTATATAAGAGCGTTACGTTTATATATATATATATATATATATATATATTCTTTTTATCATTAAGACAATCAATTGAAAATAAATATGTTTCTCGTCAATAACATTTAAAGAAACAGTTGACGAATATTGTTAATTAGTTATTTTCATGTTTTTATAAATGTATATATCAAGGAAAATATGCTAGGTTTGTGTAAATTAATTAATTAATTAATGAGCTGTGCACATACTAAAACAAAATACCCATATATATATGATCATGCTTCTTTCACTAAAATGGGGAAAAGACACCATAGCGTCATCCATTAATAAGAATATCTTCTGCGAGGTTGTTTAAGATTTGTACTGTTTTGAATTTGTTTCTGTTGTTTTAATTGTTTTTGTCGCCTGTGGGAGCAAGAACATTCCTAGAAGGAAACATTGTATAGTATTCAATGAAGAAAATTTAGAGATGTGAGTTATGACATTACGTGGATGTCTATTTGGTTTTTTACATTTTTTATTTTCATGTTCATCCATTCATTTGAATTCTATATTTTTTTATAATATGGAAATTACGGAAGGTATTATAATGAAATTTAAAAAAAAAAAACAAATCATACAATGACATAATATTTTTATTGATAGAATGACCGACGGAGTTATTAACGGCATACAGACAGACTGCACATTACATACAGGTATACCGACAGAATGTGTCCGTCAGTATATTCTAATTATTATAGGAATTGTTTATCTTCTCCCTGGTATTGTTCATGATGTTCGTTACATGCGGGTATGCCGTCGAAATGTGTCCATCGGTATATTCTAGTGACTATGGGAAGTGGGAACTACTCACTTCTTAATACGCTGTTAATTAATATTCTTTTGATTGTTTGTTTTTTCCCAACAACATCACCAACGGAATGAAAAATCATCAATAATATTTGGAGGGCTTTCTGAGAATTTTTGTGCAAGTTAAAAATTTTCATTTGACTTTACAAATAGAATTATTGATGGAAATATTAAAAATATTAGTATTGATTTTTTCGTCTGTGATTCCATTGATAAAAAAAAACGTCCTGATACCAAGACCATTAAATTTTAATTTGACTTTACAAATGGAATCATATATGAAAATATTAAAAATATTAATATTTAATATTTCATCGGTAATTTTGTTGGTAAAACTAAATTAAACTACCAGAATCAGAATAGACAGGGCTTCATTTTCTTCTTTTTTCTTCTTTTTTCATCTCTTACAAAACTGTTTCTCTCTCTTTCCCTTCTATTCTCTCTCTCATTCGCAGCCGAAATCAAGCATTCTCTTCTCT
>Ga0307516_10007235_pt1 | contig 12788 bp, 14 predicted proteins | sample 19_EM_MG_FD_203310 | JGI IMG/M metagenome (GOLD analysis project Ga0307516, IMG submission 203310) | Populus trichocarpa ectomycorrhiza microbial communities from riparian zone in the Pacific Northwest, United States - 19_EM | ecosystem: Host-associated > Plants > Roots > Unclassified | place... | reverse complement strand
GCTCGGCGCGGTGGCCGGCGCGGTCGCCCTGACCCTCGTCATCGACGTGCTGTTCTTCGCCGGCATCGACCCGCTCTACCAGTCGCTGTTCCAAGGCCTGTTCCTGGTCGTCGCGGTGCTGCTGGGCAGCGTGGCGTTGCTGATCCGCCGGCTACGACCACGGACGGAGACATCATGACCGAGCTGCTGGAGCGGGTCACGCCGGGCACCCGGCGGATTGCCTACGCCTTCGTCGCCGCGGTCGGGATCATGATCATCGGCGCGATCGTGCACCCCGGGTTCGCATCCTGGACCAGCCTGCGCGCCATGCTGATCCTGGCGAGCTTCATCGGCTTCGTCGGGGCCGGGCAGATGCTCGTCGTCCTCGTCGGCGGCATCGACCTCTCGATGCCGTGGGTGCTGAACGGCGCGGCCATCGTGTTGACCACCACCGGCCTGGGCCGCACCGATCGTCTCGTGCCCGCGCTGCTCGCCGCACTCGCGGTCGGCGCCGCGGTCGGGCTCACCAACGGTCTCGGCGTCGCCTGGCTCGGCGTGCCCGCAGTGGTGATGACGCTGGGCATGAACGGTGTCTTGGAGGGTCTGTCGCTCGGCCTGTCCAAGGGCCTGACCTGCGCGTCGTGTGCGTCGTACGTCCCCGATCCGTTACACCGCCTCGTCGTCGGGCGATTCGGCGGGGTGCCGACCGAGATGGTGCTCTGGGCCGGCGTCGCGCTGTTCGTCACCGTGCTGCTGACGCTGACCACGTTCGGCCGGCGGGTCTACGCGGTCGGCAACAACCCGCGCGCCGCGTTCCTCGCCGGCGTGCCGGTACGGGCGGTCACCGTCGCGCTCTACACGCTCAGCGGCGTCTTCGCCGCGGTCGCCGGGATCGCGCTCGTGGCCTACGGCGGCCAGCCGTCGCTCGGCCTCGGTGATCCCTATCTGTTCGAGTCCATCGCGGCCGTCGTCGTCGGCGGCGTGTCCATCCTGGGCGGGCGCGGGCATTACATCGGCGTCGTCGCGGGCTCCGTCACGCTCGTCGCAATCGTCACGTTGCTGCAGGCAGAACGTGTTCCGGAATATGGCCGGGACGTCATCTACGGGCTGGTCATTCTCGCCATCCTGTTTACCTACGGTCGGGAGCGCGCCGATGACTGACATCGAGATCCTCAGTGGTACCGCATGTGCGCTGGGCGAAAGCGCGCTATGGGATCCGGAGTCGATGCGGATGCACTGGGTCGACATCCTCGGCGCCCGGATCTACACGCTGGACTGGGCGACCCGTGCGATGACGACGCTGGAGCTGTCCGAGCCGGTCGGTTCGGTCGCGTTGCGCTCCGGCGGCGGCCTGGTCGCCGTGCTGCGCCACGCGGTCGTGTTCTGCGACGTCGACAACGGCACCGTATCCCTCGTCCACCGGGTGGAGGAGACCTTGGCGGGCAACCGATTCAACGACGGCGCGGCCGACCCGGCGGGCCGGTTCTGGTTCGGATCCATGGACCTAGCCGAACAGGAGCCGACCGGCTCGTTCTACTGCCTGCGTCCCGACCTCACGATCAACCGGGCGTTCGGCGGGATCATCTGCTCCAACGGGCCGGCCTGGAGCCCGGACGGGGCGACCATGTACCACGTCGACTCGACCCGCCGGCTGATCACGGCGTACGACTTCGACGTGGCCACCGGCGACGTCGGCGCCGGCCGGGTCTTCGCGACCGACGAAGGGAGGCCGTGGTACCCCGACGGCGTCACCGTCGACGCCGAAGGCTTCGTCTGGAACTGCAAGTGGGACGGCGGCCGGATCATTCGGTACGCACCCGACGGCTCGGTCGACCGCGAGGTGACCGTGCCGGTGCCGCGCCCGACCCGATGCGCGTTCGTCGGGCCGGACCTGGACCTGCTGGCGGTGACGTCCGCCAGTACCGGCCGCACCGACCCGTCGCCGGACTCCGGCAAGACCTTGCTCCTCGATCCCGGCGTACGCGGCCTACCGCCGGACCGATTCGCCGGATGATCCGTGCCGAACCGACATCCGCGCGGCACCAGCACGGAGCTCTGCTCCTGACGGCGGAGCCGGCGCTGGTGCCCGCCCGATGATGCAAGCAACACCGAGACCCCATCGCGGTACGCCGTTCCGGCAGGTCCCCGGGTCCCGACCCCGGGGCCGCGGCCGGCAGCGGCAATCGCCGGCAGCGGCAATCGCCGGCAGCGGCAATCGCCGGCAGCGGCAATCGCCGGCAGCGGCAATCGCCGGTTCAGCCCACCGGGCCGGTGGCCAGCCGGACCGTGCTGGTGTGCGACTGGCCGGAGACGTCGGTCCAGACCAGTTTCACCCGATCTCCGGGATGGAAGCCGTCAAGCAGATTGGTCAGCGCGGTGGCCGAGGCGACCGTGGTACCGGCCACCGAGCGGATCACGTCGCCCCGGGCCAGCCCGGCGGAGTCGGCCGGGGTGCCGGCGACCACGCCCAGGATCACCGGGCCGGCCACTCCCTGGTAGCCGCGGCCGCTGCCGGCCGTCTCGATGCCCAGGTAGGCGGTCGGGCCGATGTGGATCTTGCTGGACGACCGACCCGCGCGGATCTGGTCGGCGATCGTCGTCGCGGTCCCGATCGGGATGGCGAAGCCGTCGCCGCCGGCGGACTGGTATTGGAATCCGGCCGACGCCGCGGTATCGACGCCGATCACCTGGCCGGACGTGGTCAGCAACGGGCCGCCCGAGTCGCCCGCCTGGATCGGTGCGCTCACCTCGATCAGGCCGGTGAGCTGCTCGGACGAACCGCTCGACTCGTCCGAGGCGGTGATCGACTGGTTCAGCGCGGAGATCGCGCCGCCCACCGCGCTGGGCGTGCCGCCGGTACCGCCCGCGTTGCCGATGGCCACGACCGGGTCGCCGGCCCGCACCGCGGTTCCGCTGGCCAGCGTCGCGGTCGCCAGGCCGGAGGCGCCGGAGAGGCGCAGCACCGCGATGTCACCCGTACGGTCGTAGCCGACGACGGCGGCTCGGTAGTTCTTGTGGTTGCCGATGTCGGTGACCGTGATGCTGGTGGCGCCCGCGACCACGTGGTTGTTGGTGAGTACCACGCCGTCGGAGCTGATCACGATGCCGGTGCCGGCCGCCGCGGCGTTCTGCGCGCCGAGGACCGTGTTGATGTCCACCAGCGCCGGGTCGATCTTGGCGGCGACCGCGGCAATCTGGCTGTCGGTCGCGCCGGATCCGGTCGCGCCGGAGCCGTCCGTACCGGAACCGGTTTGGCCCGAGCCGTCCGAGCCGGTGCCGCCGCCGGGTTGTGCGCCGCTGCCGGTGCCGGGATTGAACGGCAGGTAGGGGGAGTTGCTGCTCTGCTGCGCCGTGGCGGCGGGGTGCATCGACCAACCGGCGGCGAAACCGCCGGCCCCGGCCAGCACGAGCAGGGCGAGGCCGCCGCCGACCGCGGCGGCCAGCCGGCCGTTCCGTCGCCGCCTGGGCGGCTGCCGGTACTGCCGGTACTGCTGGTACTGCGGGTATTGCGGGTATTGCGGGTACTGCTGCCACTCGCCCGACGGGGGCCATCCGCCCTCGGACGACGGATAGGTGAACTGTTCAGGAATGGTCACCGGATTTTCTCCTTCCGGGCAGCCGAAACCGCATCCACGCCCCTGTGTACCGCTGCATTCTCGAAGTTGGCTGACTGAATCCTGGGTGTATGCGGGGACTTTCCGTGGTTCGCGTGGTCGGCGGGTCTCGTTACGTCCCGGACCGCAGGCCAACGGCCGGCAGCAGCACCCCGTCGATCAGCGAGACGAGAAACGCGCGGTCGACCGGCCTCTTGAGCACCAGCATCCGGAAGACGACCATCGCCGGAACGATCTGCGACAGCGTCTCGATGTCGCAGCCGGGCGAGATCTCGCCGCGGTCGACGGCCCGGCGCATCAGGACGCGGGTCACCGCCACACGGGGCTCGACGATCGCCTTCTTGACCGCCGCGGCGAGGTCCGGGTCGCGAGACAGCATCGACATCAGGCCGGCCATGATCTGCATCTTGCGCTCGCTGTCCTCGATGGACTTCGGCTTGATCATTGCGATCAGGTCGCCGCGCAGCGTTCCGGTGTCGGGGAGGTTCGCCTGGTCGATGTCGTCCTTCTTCATGCAGGCGACCGCGTCGATGACGAGTTCGGCCTTGGAGGACCACCGACGGTAGAGCGTGGCCTTACCCGCCTTCGCGCGCGCCGCGACCATATCGATGGTCATCCGGTCGTAGCCGGCCTCGGCGAGTACTTCGAGGGCGGCATCCAGGATCTCCGGGTCCCGCGTGTGATCGCGCCTGCGGCCCGGCCTCGGCGTCGGCGCCGGTCCGGCGTTGCGGTCCACGCTGTCGACCTGCGTCATTGCCCGGGTCTCCGTTCTGTGAGGCGCGTCATGCCGCCGAGGCGTTAATTCTGGAACGCATGAGTTCCGAAACTAGAGAGTACCGGATACGGTAGCGGTCATGTCCTCGACATCTTCCACGCCGCGGGGTATGGACACCGCCCAGCCGGCGTCCTCTCGCCGGTGGTGGACGCTGACCACGGTCGCGCTCGCCCAGCTGATGGTCGTGCTCGACTCGACGGTGGTGAACATCGCGCTGCCCTCCGCCCAGGCCGACCTCGGCTTCTCCAACGGCGACCGGCAGTGGATCGTCACCGCCTACTCGCTCGCGTTCGGCAGCCTGCTGCTCCTCGGCGGCCGCCTGTCCGACCTGATGGGCCGCAAGCGGACGTTCATCATCGGGCTGATCGGGTTTGCCGGCGCCTCCGCGCTGGGCGGTGCCGCGGGCAGCTTCGGGACGCTGGTCGGCGCTCGTGCCCTGCAGGGAGCGTTCGGCGCGCTGCTCGCCCCGACCGCCCTCGCCGTGCTGACGACGACGTTCACGGTCGCGCGGGAGCGCGCCCGGGCCTTCGGCATCTTCGGGGCGATCGCCGGTGCCGGCGGCGCGGTCGGCCTGCTGCTCGGCGGGGTACTCACCGAGCAGCTCAACTGGCGGTGGAACCTCTATGTCAACGTCCTGATCGCCGTGGTCGCGGTCGTCGGCGCGGTCGTCTTCGTCGGCCAGGTCGAGCGCACCGGCCCGCGGCCCAAGCTGGACATCCCCGGCACGGTGCTCGTCTCGAGTTCCCTGTTCGGGCTGGTCTACGGGTTCTCGAACGCGGCAACCCACGGCTGGGGCGCGCCGCTCACCTGGGGCATGCTGGTCGCCGCGGGCGTACTGATGATCGCGTTCGTGATCTGGCAGGTGCGCGGCCGGCACCCGCTGCTACCGCTGGCGATCATCCTCGACCGCAACCGGGGCGCCGCATACAGCTCGGTGCTGATCGCCGCGATCGGCTTGTTCGGCATCTTCCTGTTCGTCACCTACTACCTGCAGACGTCGCTGCACTACTCGCCGATCAAGACCGGACTGGCGTTCCTGCCGATGATGGGCGTGCTGATTGTCCAAGCGCAGCTGTCGACGAACCTGCTCTTCCCCCGGCTCGGGCCCAAGGCGCTGGTGCCGGTCGGCATGACGATCGCCGCCCTCGGCATGGTCTACCTGACCCGCCTGGACCTGCACAGCTCGTACGCGGCCAACGTCCTGCCGCCGTTGATGATCCTCGGCCTCGGCATGGGCACGATCATGCCGGCGTCGATCCAGACCGCGACGCTCGGTGTCGATCGCGAATACGCCGGCGTGGCAGCGGCTCTGGTCAACACCAGCCAGCAGGTCGGCGGCTCGATCGGCACCGCCCTGCTGAACACGCTCGCCGCCACCGCGGCCGCCGACTACATCGCCGCACACCTCCCGCCGACCGCGACCGTCGCGGCCGAGGCGGCGGTGCACAGCTACTCGGTCGCGTACCGGTGGGGCGCCGGGATCTTCGCCTTCGGGGCGGTCCTGACCGCGCTGCTGTTCCGCCGCCGGGTGCCGGCGGCCCGGCCGACCACGCCGTCCGGCGCCACCGCGAGCACCGACCAGGCAGTGCCCGCGCACTAGCCTGCTGAGCTGCCGGCTTCAGGGATGAAACGGAGATCGACGATGGATCTCGTTCGAGGGCTCTGACGAGCGTGGGCGGCCTTACATCCGGGATCTGAGCACATCGAACTCGCAGCCCGGCGAGGACGGGTCGAAGCCGTGCTCGATCAGCCAACGGGCGGCCAGCAGACTGCGCAGCGACCACCACGCGCGGATCACGTCCAGGTCGACGTCGGTGCCGTAGCCGGCGACGACGTCGGCCAGGTGCTCCTCGTGTCCGAGCGTCAAGGTGGCCAGGTCGAACTGCGCATCACCCTGGCTCGCCTCGGACCAGTCGATCACGCAGGTGACCTCGTCAGCATCGACGAACACGTGGCTGATCTGCAGGTCGCCGTGCGTGAACACCGGTGCGTACGGCCGGAACGCAGCCTCGGCAATCCGGCGGTTGCGGGTGACCAGGTCGGCGGGAAGGACGCCGTTCGTGATGAGCCACGTGCATTCGCGGTCGAGGTCCGATGCGGTCTGGTCGAGGTTCGTGCCGGGCCATGGTGGCAGTGGCGCGTCGTGCAGCGTCCGGATGGCGGCACCCGCCGCGGTCCACGCTGCGGGCGACGCGGATGACGGCTCGCCGAGGCGGCCGAGCGCCGTCCCGGGGGCGGCGGCGAGCGCCAGCACGGGCGGCTTGTGCCACAGGACCTCCGGAGTCGGGATCGGCGCCCGAGCCATCGCCGCGAGCTCGACGTCGGTGTTCGTCTGATTAGCGTCGATCTTGAGGAACACGTCGCCGACCCGCAGCGTCGCGCGCTCGGAATGGGCGACGACTACCTTGACCTCATTCACGCCGACATTGTCGCGGGATGATCATCGACTCGCGACGGATTTATCGCCCGCGGCTGCGCGATGACCAGATCCCGCTCGCGCGATCTCACAGAACGCGAACGCGTGCGACTCCTTGAGCACCGGTTCGGTGATGGCGTCGTTGAACAACTGGTAGAACAGTTGCGTCGCCCTTTCCTGCACCAGCGGGTAGGCAACGCATTTGTTGATCAAAGCCGATCGGAGGTTATCGGTAAAGCGGATCATCACGTATCGGCGGCCGCAGACCTGCCATGAGACGGGACTTCGTGCCCTACGCCGGCGCCGGCATCGCGGTCATGGTGTACGTGTGACTACGTGGCGCTGGTGGATGGTGACCGTGACCGCGGCCGAGGCTGCGGGCTTCGCGGTGCCCGCCGCCGTGGGGGCACTGACGGCCGGTTCGCCGCCGGTGATGTCGGTGCCCGCGCTGCTGGCCGCCGGTGCGGTCGAAGGAGCCTTGCTCGGCTGGGGTCAGGCCGCCGTGTTGCGGCGAGTGCTGCCCGGCTTCCCGGCGCGGGACTGGGTGGTGGTGACCTCGGCGGCGGCCGTTGCGGCGTACGCCATCGGCCTGGCGCCTTCGACGCTGGCCTCGGTCTGGGCCGACTGGCCGCTCGGCGTGCTCGTCCCGATCGCCGCTGTGCTCGGCCTGGTGTTGTTGAACTCGATCGGGGCCGCCCAGTGGAGAATCCTGCGCCGCCTCGTGCCGCGGGCCGGCCGGTGGATCGTCGTCACCGCGCTGGCCTGGCTGGGCGGCCTCGCGGTGTTCCTCGGGGTCAGCATGCCACTCTGGCATCCGGGACAGGCGCTGGCGACGGTCGTCGGGATCGGCCTGTTCGCCGGGCTCCTGATGGCCGCGACCATGGCGGCGATCACCGGGCTCGAGGTCCGGCGGCTGGTGCCCTGACCTGGCCGTCTCGGTAACGCGACCGGGCGAGCGGCGGGCCGGCGAGCGGCCGGGCCGGAGGTCCCGGTCGGATAGGTCCGACGGTCCTGTCTCGCGGCAGTTCCGCGCCACTACGGTCGGTACACATCGCGGCGGACGAGCCGGGGAGGGATCATCATGACGGTTCTTGTGGCGTACGGGACCACCGGTGGCAGCACTGGCGAGATCGCCGGCTGGATCGCCGCCGAGTTGCGTGCCGCCGGACTGCCGGTGGACCTGATGCCGGCCGGCGAGGTCGCCGACGTCGCGGAGTACCGGGCGCTGGTTCTCGGCTCGGCGGTATACGCGATGGGCTGGCACTCCGGTGTCCGCCAGTTCGCGCGGCGGTTCGCCGGCCGGTTCGCCGGGCGTCCGGTCTGGCTGTTCAGCAGTGGACCGCTGGACACCTCGGCGGACGACGGGTCATTGCCGCCCGGGCGGCACGCCGTGGAGGCGATGCGCGAGTTGCCGGCGCGGGAGCATGTCACGTTCGGCGGCCGGATCACCAGCGAGGCACACGGCTGGATCGGTCACCTGGCCGGTCAACTGGCGCGGGAGGGGCACGCGGGCGACTTCCGCAACCCGGAACGGGTCCGGGCGTGGGCCCGCGGTATCGCCGCGGAGATTTCGCGGGCCGGCAGGTCAGGCGCGAGCGATGAGCACCGGGCAGTCGGCGTGGTGGATCAGTTGGCTGCCGACCGAGCCCAGCAGGGTGCCCGCGACGACGCCGAGGCCGCGATTGCCGACGACGACCAACTGCGCGGTGTGTGACGCGCCGACCAGAACGCGTGCGGCGCCGCTGCAGGCCGCCAGGGTTTCGACCGGTACCGCGGGAAACGCTTTCCGCAGCGGGGCGAGCAGAGTGGCCAGTGCCTCTCGTTCGGCGGCCTCGCACTCGTGCGGTGCAACCGTGATCGGCGTCATGCCGGGCGTGGACAGCAGCGGCGGAAGCTGATACGCCCGGACGGCAACGACCGCCGTACGGCGCGCGGCGGCCGCTTCGAAGGCCATCTGGAGGGCGTACGCGCCGCCGGCGGAGCCGTCCGCACCGACCACGACCGGGCCTTCGAGGGCCATGGTGCGGCCTCGCACGATGACCGCCGGGCAGGGTGCGTGAATCGCGACGCGCTGGCCGGTGGAGCCCAGCATGAGGCTGCTGAAACCGCCGTGGCCGCGATTTCCCACGACGACCAGGCCGGCCGTCTCGGCTGCGTCGAGCAGGGTGCGCACCGGGTCACCCAGGAGCGCGTCGGCGCGGGCATGCACCGATGGGGCGACGGTCTTCGCCGCCAGCCGGGCATCTGTCACGACTTCCTCGGCGAGGTTGTGGATCGTCTCGAGGACGCCGACCTGCGGCAGGTCGTCAACGGTGACCCGGATCTCCTCGTAGGCGTGGACGATGCGCAAATCGACACCACGACGATCCGCCTCCACCGCCGCCCACCGCACCGCTGCCTGAGCGTCGGCGGATCCGTCGGTACCGACCAGGACGGTTTCGTACGCGTTCATGACTCCTCCCGGATTCCTCACCTCAAGACTCGGGCCGCGGCGAGACTTCGGCCAGAGCACCTTGGGAATCTCCGGACAGGCCGAACGTCCTGACCCGGCGAGCCTCGAGTGCGGCGCACCGTTTCGCGAGTAGGGCCGAATTGCCCTGGTACTCAGAGCGTCACCGAGATGATCATTTTGGTGAGTCCACACCGTCTTGGAGGCAATGCCATGACGCAATCGAATGTCGTCGAGTCTCCGCACGTCCACACCCACGGCCGCGTCGGCCCGGGCGCCACGACGTACGCCATCGACAAGCTGCAGGCCGCGCTTCGGCACGCGCCGGCGCCCGTGGTGAGCTCCTGGCTCACCATCGACGCGGCCGCACCGGGCAACCGGATCGACGCCGACGCCAACGTCAACGGGACGCACATTCACGTCCATGCCGTCGGCGCTTCGCTGCGCGAGGCCGTCGACCTGATGCAGGAACGGCTGCGTTCGCGCCTCCGCCGGATGCGGCGCCGGCAGACTCAAGGGCCGCTCGCCCCGCCCGTCGTGTCCGAGGCGGCCGCCGTGTCCGAGGTGGAACGCGATGACCTCGGCCCGGATGTCGGGCAGTAGTCATGCGAAGCGACCGGTGGGCCGTCCAGCCGGACGGCCCATCGGTGTCGATTCCACAGGAACCGATTTCCTCAGGAACGCAGTGCCGGCTCCGATGCCGGCTCGTGCCGATCGACCGGCACCGGGATGACGACGACCGGGCTGGCCGCCTTGCGGATGCACTCCTCGCTGACCGAGCCGAGAACCGTGTGGCGAACGCGGCTGTGGCCGTGGCTGCCCAGGACCAACAGATCCCCGGCGCTGCCGGCGGCGGAGAGAACGTCGGCGGGACGACCCTCGATGACTTCGGCGGCGACCGGCACCTGCGATCCGCGGCGCCGCCGCAGCTCCTTGATCTCGCGGTCGAGCATGTCGCTCGCCCGCCTGCGCGCCTCTTCGGGATAGGTTGCGGGAACCGGACCGAAGTCGACGCCGTCCCATGACCAGGCGATGACGGCCTGCACGGCACCACCGCGGTTGGTCGCTTCCGTCGCTGCCCAGTCAAGTGCGCGACGGCCACCGTCGGAGCCGTCCACCCCGACGACGATCAAATAGCTGGCCCTCATGACTGCTCCTCTGCTTACCCGATGGGACATCGCCCCGGACACCTTCATTCAGCGCCGCGGAACCAGCGGAGGTAAGTGCCGGCGTACCGATTCGAGCAGGTCTTTTGGCCTGTCCGGGCGATCTTCTGGGCACACCGGATGCCGCACGACCAGCACCGGGCAGGCGGCGTGTTGCAGCAGGTGCCGGCCGGTGGAGCCGAGCAGCGCTACGGCCAGGGCGCCGTGTCCGCGGCTGCCGACGATGACCAGTTGCGCTCCGGGTGAGGCGTCGGTCAATGCCACGGCGGCGGTCTTCTGCGACAGCCGGGTCTCCACTGGCACGTCCGGGTACTTCTCCCGCCACGGCGCGAGTTGCTCGTCGAGGTGCTGGCGTTCCGCGGCATCCCGCTCGGAGGTGCCGGGATACGTGCGAATCACTGCCAATGCGGCACGCCGGCGGGCCGCCATGTCGAACGCCGTGGCCAGGACGAGGTCGATGGCCGGCGAGTCGTCGACACCCACCACGACGGGTCCGTCGACGACGTCGTTGCCACCGCGTACCACCGCCACCGGGCAGGGGGCGTGCGTGGCCAGGCGCTGACCGACCGAGCCGAGCAGCAGGCTGGCGACGCCCCCTCGTCCCCGGCTGCCGAGGACGACCAGTTCGGCGTCCGCGGCGCTGTCCAGCAACCGCGTCACCGGACTCCCGATGAAGGCGTCTGCCTCCACCTGGACCGCGGGTGCCGCCGCGCGAGCCTGATCGACGGCGGCAGCGGTGACCGCGTCCGCCAATTGCCGGGCTACGTCGAGGTATTCCGAGCCGCTGTCATATCTGGCGGACTCCCAGTCCCAGTCGAACGCGTGCACGATCGCCAACCGAGCGCCGCGATCGACGGCCTCGCGGGCAGCCCACCGGACGGCGGCCCGGCTCGGTTCGGTGCCGTCCGTACCTACCACGATCCTGCCGGTCCGCATGGCTGATCCCCTCTGAGTTCCTCCATCGATGGTCGTCCGGGTCAATGCCGTTGGGCAGGGCGATAGGTCATGTCAGGACGGGCCGGACGGCCCGGACCGGCCAGTCTGCTGTGCCGACCAGCCGGCCGGGTCGTCCGTACGCCGGGTCGGAGGTGGTGGGCGACCGTCAGGGTGAGGTGATCCGCTGCGCCGGGGAGATGATCGCCGAGGAGTCGGCGATCGAGTTGCCGAAGCCGCCGAGCGAGATCCGGTCGAACTGCTTCAGGTCCGGGCCGGCGTACCCGGCGCTGCATTGCGGCGTCGCCGACTGGACAAACAGTCCCTTGCCGCCGGAGGCGAACGAGAGCCGGGCGTCGGTGCTGCGGTAGGCGATGCCGGTGAAGCCGGGGCCACCACCGCCGAGGATTCGTGCGCCGACCTCGGCATGGCACCCGTTCGTGGCGTCCAGCGTCAGCGACACGTTGGTGGCCTGGCCGACAACGACGGCCGAACCGACCGGGAACACCTGGGTAAAGGTGATCGGGGCGGGATTGGCGGTCGAGGTGTGCACGGTCACGGTGACCGCCACTCCCTCGGCCTTGCAGCCGGCGAACGCGATGGTGGTCAGCACGCCGATGTTGGTGCCGCTCAGGCCCGAACCGGACCGGAAGTTGCCCGCCACGGCCAGCCCGGAGCAGAGAATCACCTGGTTGGACACGGCGTCGCGAATGCCGACCGTGGAGTCCGCGGCCCGCGTTCCCGACCAGGCCCCACCCGGCGAGACGGTGAACGTCGGGGCGGCGGCTTGCGCGGGGGCGGCGAGGAGCGCGGCGATCGCCACCAGACCTGCGGGAATGGCGAGCCGACCGGTTCGGTGTTTCATGATTGCTCCTTCGAAATGAAAGATGGCTGCCCGGTGGATAGGCGTTCCATCCCGTGCCATGCCGGGGCCTTGGCGGTACGCCGGAATGCGGGCCTGAAGTGGCCGTTTACCGTGCTATCCGGCGCTTTCCCGGGTGGTGCCCTGTTGTTCGGATCGTGGTGCGGGGCCGGTAACGCGATGAACCGAACCGATCGACGCAGCGTGCCACCAGGTATCCGGACACCCCTTGTCCTAGGGAGGAATCTCCTTGAGTACACGACGGACGGCGCGGTTCACCCTCGGGTTGGCCGCCGGCGCGGCGAGCCTGCTGGTGCTGGCGAGCCCGGCCACGGCAGCCACCGGCGCCTGGACCACCTCGCCGACACCCAACACCGGCCTCGGCAATGACTCGCTCAACGGGGCGGGCGCAATCACTGACTCCGATGCCTGGGCGGTCGGCACGACGTTTGTCGCGCCCGGCCCCAACGGAGTCACCGCGATGCCGCTGGCTCTACATTGGAACGGTACGGCCTGGGCCACCGTGGCCACCCCTGCGGTATCCGTCAATACGGTGCTGACCGGCGTCGCCGGTGCCTCGGCTGCCGACGTCTG